>Ga0114918_10000105_pt1 | contig 65860 bp, 60 predicted proteins | sample LantaG_FD_87015 | JGI IMG/M metagenome (GOLD analysis project Ga0114918, IMG submission 87015) | Deep subsurface microbial communities from Baltic Sea to uncover new lineages of life (NeLLi) - Landsort_02402 metaG | ecosystem: Environmental > Aquatic > Marine > Oceanic > Sediment | place... | reverse complement strand
CGTTGGCGTGGACGGGACGAATGAATCGCAGGAGAAAAGAAACCGGCGCGATGAATCGCGAGGCTACCGGCGCAATTGTTTCCCGGCGCGCCGGGATCTTCGATGTTTGTGATTGTAGTCATAATGTCGATCCTCATTCGGGGGCAGCGCAAAGCGCGCACCCCATAAAGGGCGAACCTTTGCGTTTGTGTCGATTTTTTTTCGTGCACCCCTATTTGCAGTGGCAAGAAGCGAGATAACAAGAGTTTTGAAAGATTCCTTCGAGCAGCGTTTTTGATTGATTCCCAGCGCGCTCCCGATGGGTCGGGATAAACTCTGACCTTCGGCATTGCTGCGCAAGGGGTGGACTGAGCTCCAACATTAGCCTTGAAAAAGGGGCGAAAACGGGCTAAAAACAAAGAAAAGATGTGCTAAGCTATTGAAAAATTTGGAAGAATTTGGAAATTTGTGGAAAAAGTGAGAAATTCGGTCAGGTTCCGCTCAAGCGCCACGGGGGCTATTTCCTGCCACAGAGAACCGCGACGAGTCGGGGTGCAAGCAAAGATGAAAGAAAATGAAAATATGCGAAAAAGTGAGGATCGGTAAGAATTTTGGGTGTTTTAGGCTTTACGGGGAGGTTGTGAGTGGTGATAATGTCGCTATGAAAAAGGCTTTAGGATATTTGGCGACAAGAGTTTTTAGAGAAAGGGTTTTGATGTTTCCCGAGGGGTTCGGGATCTTCGATTTTGAGGTTGAGAGAAAATGAGAATGAAGGGTCGAAAAAGGTCCTGACACTTTTAATCCCAACGTTTGTTTAGCTAAATACTTATTTGACTCCTAAGGTAAAATATGCTAAAATATATGTGTCATCAGCGGAATGGATTACGGATTAAGCTTGGGCAATCAATTTGCCGATATCAGAAAAGAGATTATTTCTATGATCTGGAAAAACTAAAATACGCGTTTTTTAAACGAATCTATCTTTTTTACGAGTTTTGAAATATGCCTGGGAAAACAACTAAGAAAACTAAAAAAAGCCAAGATAGCTTTAGGCCGGGAACCGAAGAAAGAGGAATATTCAGTTTAGTACTTGGTATAACTGCCGAGTTATTAAATGGGAAGAAAATTAAACTTGACATTGACTCTGGTGGCGATCCTGATTTCACTTTAGATCCCTCAGAAATACAATCATACGTCACTGAAAAAATCAAAGACCAAGTTTCTTTTGAAAATTTCATGAGAATAATTCCAACGGAGATAGAAGCTCTTTTAAAGGCTTCGATTTTCTCTGATAAAACAAAAGGAGTCAAAGCAAACATCCCGCCAACAATAATTAAAGATGTTGGAATCGAGGAGCTTCTTTGGAGGTTAGAAGAAACAAATAAAGTTTTGTCAATCTCTGAAACTTTTAAGCGAGAAGCAATATTCAAGAAAACTTCAAAAGGCTTATTGCTTAAAGATGTTAAATGGGAAACAAAGCTAAAAGTATTCGATGATGAATTTGGCAAACTTGATAATATTGAATATGCAACTTTATCAATCTTGTATTCGCAACCAATTACTGAAGGTTATTCTGCAAAACTTGGAATCGAAAGCCTTAGTATTCAGCTGCCAGTTGGAATTGAACCAAAACAAGTAACATTAGAGTTACAAAAAAAAGACGTCAAAAAACTGATTGATAATTTACAAAAAATTTTAGAGACATTCTAAAATGGAAAATATTATAACAAAACAACATACCTTTGAATCTTCTCAAGAAGAAAATCTGCAGCCAGTTGCGGACGAGTGGGCAAGAGAAAAAATATTATTTCATACTCATAAGTTCGATCAAATAGGTGCGGAAGTAAGAGATCTAAAAACAATTGTTAATAAGCTAATTGGAAGAAAGGTAAGGGTTGAATGGGAAGACCAAGTCTCTATCCGATCAGCCTTTGTTTCTGACTCAATAGAGATTCCTGTAGATATCAAAGCTACTTTCGAAAAACTTGAAGAAGATTTTTCTGATTTCTCGAATCGTATTGTTTGGTGCAATGAACTCAAGAATTGCCTATCGAAGTTTGAAGAGGAATTAGAAGAATATGACGCAAAATATTTATCTTGGTTTGTCTCTACTCTTAAAGATGTCTTTTCCTACAATTATGCCGAATCGATAACAGAAGGGCAACTGGGTTTACTTAAAAACGGCATAGAAACGATTTATGAAAAACAAGAAAACTGTGATAAAGGCTCTTTTGCAGAATATCATCTCCAACTAGTTGAGTCTGGGCTCTCGTTATTACCCACTACGCAAAAAGCCATAGATGAATTCGGAGAATAGTTGTTATGGTGGATGGGGATGGGGCTTTCTTTTTAGACACTTCTACACAAATCAGCAAAACATGGGAAGATGAAAAGATAAGGCATTATCTGAACAAGGAATTATCTCAGAAGCCCTGTTATTGTTCGGTATATGTTAAAAATGAATATAAACACAATATTCTAAACGATGCTATTCTTGTTCATAACATTATAGTTGACTCCGGTACTTTAGAAGAAGCCGAATCCCGCTTAGACGACTTGATGAAAAAATTGGGAAGAAGGCCGGAAGAACTTCCTTGTAAAGTGTTTCGGCGTTTCTTTAGAGAATACAGTAGTAAACCACCTTTCTTAAAGAAGTTAGAAAAGCTTATTGAGTTAGAGTGGTTAAACTTTTTTGTCGGAAATATCAGAAAGCCACTTTTTTGCTTGGTTAAATGTAACTCAGCTCAAGACGACCCATATAAAAAAGGGAACCACTATATCGGAATAACAAGCAAGTGTTCTTCTGGTTGTGGAATAGACGAGTTTTTAAAATCTCAACAAAATTCCCTTAAACTTCTAGCCAACATTGATGATGCGAAACTTGATAAAATGAGTGATCCTAAGGGCATGCTCCAAAAAATCAAATCTGTTTCGACGGCTATTTTGGGTGGGACATCAGCTCGAGGAAAACCTTGTAAAGAAATGAGTGACGCTGTAATATCCATTGAAGTGAAAACTAGTGATCCAACAATTACTCTTCACAGTATGGATTCTGACTTTAAACTATTGGGTGAAGTTTTAAACATTCCAACATGTGTGCGATCAAAAAAGGAAATACTAAATAATCAATAGAACAGTATCAGTCAAAGCTTCTCCCAAAAAAAGTAAATGTATCCTGCCATATAGTATCGAATGTTTGTTACTGTGTTTAACTTCGCGTTTACACGGAGAGTTTTTGTGTTTGTTGGATTTGGTTTAGATTGCCGCGTCGGCCTTCGGCCTCCTCGCAATGACGGAATGAGAATAGACATCTCGACTGCGCTCGAGGTGACGGGGGGGCAAGGCAGAAGCACACGGGCAGGATGTCCGTGCCACGGGTGTTGTAGGTGAAGCGGCGCAATGAATTGCGGGGCAAGGCAAGAACCGCACGAGGATGAGGCTGGGGGCAGATCGGAGGTCACAATTGCAGTTTCTGGGCTATTATGCCGATTTAAGTTAATAGGGGCTGGTTTTTGGCCTTCGAAGCGTGTGCTTGACATTAGGCTGTCAGGTGCGCATATTATCGGAAGCAGGGTTGGCTCGAGTCAGAGTAGCGGCTGTTCGGTCGCCAGAGGCAGAGGCTGGTTCTGCGCAAGGCCCGGCAGCTTTGATTTTGGGTTGATATTTTGAGAATAATTGGTTTCGAGCATTTTATTACATGGCCAAACGTATAGCGATATTGGGTTCGACCGGTTCTATCGGCAGAAATGCGCTGCGGGTTATCGATGCGCTTGGGCCGGATTACGAGGTTGCAGCGTTGACGGCTCACAGCAGTGTGGAGTTGCTGGCTGAGCAGGTGCGACGATATAAGCCGAAGACAGTTGCAATTACGAATGCGGAGTATTATGAGCGGCTTTGCGGGCTTGTCGGCAATTTGGATGTTGAGGTGCTGGCAGGTGCCGACAGCCTTGTGGAAATTGCCGAACTTGATGATATTGATATTGTTTTGACGGCGGTTGTAGGGGCGGCTGGTCTTGGGGCGGTGTTTGCCGCGGCGAGAAAGGGCAGGACGCTTGCTATAGCCAACAAAGAGCCGCTTGTAGTTGCCGGTGAACTGCTCATGCAAACTGCGCGTCAGTACGGCAGTCGTATTTTGCCGGTCGACAGCGAGCATTCGGCGATATTTCAGGCGCTTCAGGCGGGTTCGCGGGATGAGGTGAGCAGGATTATTCTTACATCTTCGGGTGGGCCTTTCCGCGGGGCAAGTGCGGACCAAATCGAAAAGGTGACACTGGAAGAGGCACTTTCTCATCCTGTTTGGAATATGGGGCCTAAGATTACGATTGATTCTGCGACGATGATGAACAAGGCGCTTGAGGTCATCGAGGCACATTGGCTGTTTGATATCAACGTGGAGAAGATTGATATTCTTATTCATCCAGAGTCGATAGTTCATTCGCTTGTGGAGTTCGTAGATGGTTCTGTGATAGCCCAGCTTGGGCAGCCTGATATGTGTCTTCCGATTCAGTATGCGCTGACGTATCCGAAGCGTGTGGCGGGGATTGCCAAGCGTGTTCGGCTTGAGCAAATGGGCAAGCTGACTTTTGAGCGGCCGGATTTTGAGACGTTTCGTGCGCTGAGTCTGGGATATGAGGTTGCTCGGACAGGCGGGACGGCAGCGGCAGTTTTTAACGCGGCAAATGAAGCAGCAGTAAATGAGTTCTTGGCCGGCCGCATTAGATTTGTTAATATAGTTGAATTGATCGAACGTTGTCTTGATAAACATGATGTAAAGACCGATGTTTCGGTTGTTGAGCTACTCGAGGCCGATGCCTGGGCACGAACAGAAGTGTCAGGATTGGCGTATAGCAAATGATTACAGTTGCGGACTTCATGTGATGGAGTAAAGCGACTGGTTTTGGAGATGTTTTTGATGTCGGAATTAGAAGGTTCATTAAACGAGAACAAGCAGGGTAAAGATGAATCCAGGGCAGAGCCAAATCATTATTGGCGTTTTGCTGTTCTTGTGGTTGTTGTGGTTGGGGCAATCTTCCTTATCGCGCGCAATATGACGGTTTTTGGCCATATCGTGCTGGTGGCTCTTGGTTTCGGCGGGGTTGTAATCATCCATGAGTTCGGGCACTTTATCGTTGCAAAACTTTCCGGAATCAAGGTAGAGGCGTTTTCGATTTTTATGCCGCCGACAGTGCTTGGTATTTTGAAGACCGAGAAGGGTTTTCGTATTCGGATTCTTTCGAAGTTTTTCCCGAAGCCAAAGGGCAAAAAGGAGGAAGATAACAAACCTGATGATGGGCTATTGAGTTTTACAATCGGCAAAGCGGGAAAAGCCGGCGAGACAGAGTATCGCATAGGTCTGATTCCGTTTGGCGGTTTCGTGAAGATGTTGGGCCAGGATGACACGAAGGGGTCCGAGGCGACAGAGGACCCGCGGTCATATTCGAACAAGCCGGTTCATACTCGTATGGCGGTAATATCAGCGGGTGTTATCTTTAACGCTCTCAGCGCGGTGATCGCATTTATGCTGGTTTTTCTTGTTGGTATTAAACTGCCACCGCCGGTGGTTGGCGGGGTGGTTCCGAATTCGCCGGCAGCGGTGGCCGGTCTTAAACCCGGCGACGAGATAATCGAAATTGCGGGCAAGAGCAAAGACCTTGACTTCAGCAACATAATGGTAGGCTCAGCGCTGTCTGGCAAAGGTGAGCAGGTGGAAGTTAAGGCTCTTCGTGACGGTAAGGTATTAGACTTTGCCATGGTACCGAAGGACCTTTCCGAAGACCACGATGGGATGAGGATATTTGGAATTGCACCGGCTCAGACTCTGACCATTGGTGAGGTTTCCGATGTCAACGCACTGGTTGCAAGGACAGGTTTGCGGCCCGGTGACGTTGTAACTGCCGTAAACGGCAGAAAAGTGAGAACACACTGGGAGCTTGCGGATATAGTTGAGAACAGCGTCGCGTCTTCGGTGACACTTACGGCAGAGAGAAAGGTGGACAATTCGAAGGAAGCTGAGATTGTCGAATCGCAGATTCCCCTGGAGTGGCAGCTTGCATCCGCGTATGACGTCAAGTCCGAGTCGAATCTCAGTCACGTCTATTCGATGGTACCTCGTTTGCGTATAAGCAGCATCGAGGTGAAGTCGGTTTCTTTTATTAGTAAGGTGCTTGGTTTATCCGGCAAAAAAAAGGCCGGCGACAGTGGCGAGAAACTGGCGGCGGGCGACATTGTTGTGGCGGCGGGTGACGTTGATAATCCAACTTATAAGGAGTTCCGTGACATTACAGAACAGTACAAGGATAAGCAGTTGCCTATCAGGGTGCTTCGTACTACCGGCGCAGATGGGGCCGAGAAGGTTGTTGAAGTTGTCGTGGTTCCGAAGCGTCAAAAGGGATCCGACCGCGTGACAATAGGTATCGGTGTATCCTTAGACACGCAGCATCCAGTTGTGGCCAAGACGATTGCAACGGAGACAGGGCCGGCGGCGCTTTCGATTCCGCGAGGTGCTGTGATAACGAAAGTTGGCGGGGTAAGTGTGTCGAGCTTTTATGATGTCGCCGGCGAGATTCGGAGGGATTCGGGCCGGACCGTGAAGATAGATTATGTTTCGAGTGAAGGAAAATCGGGTGATGTTTCTGTTAACGTGGAGAACGTGGACAAATTTATTACAGTCAAGTCGGCATTTGGGCGGTTGGTGCCGTTCAGGAATTTGAGAAGGCTTTACAAGGCCAGCGGGCCTGTGCAGGCAGTTGTGATGGGCTGCAGAAAGACGGTAATGTTCATCGCCCAGACTTACGTGACGCTACGGCGGCTTATAGGCGGCCTTGTGAGTCCGAAAAGCCTGCTGGGACCGGTTGGGATTCTAACGGTAAGCTATAAGATAGTTGAGCATCAGCCATTGATAGACTACGTTTATCTTCTTGCCTTGATAAGTGCCTGTATAGCGGTGTTCAACTTTTTGCCTCTTCTTCCGTTTGACGGCGGACACATTGTGGTTTTGTTAATCGAGAAGATTAAAGGCTCTGCGTTGAGTGAGCGTGTGCAGGGCGTGATAGCTTATACGGGAGTGGTTTTTGTAATAGCACTGTTTCTTTACCTGACGTTCAATGACGTTGTCAATTTGATTGTGCGCTGATTGATTATGTTTGGAATAGTAAACTGTGGCTTTGTATTGAAGAAGACCCGGCAGAAGGGATAGGCCGGGATGGTTTGCGACGGCTGAAAGACGAAAGGATTCTCAAATGCTGGATACATTATCAGACAGGCTGGACTGCGAACAATATCACATTGAAAGCCTCGATTTTCTGCGGCATACGGACGGCGAGATATACCGATTGATAGAGGCGGAGTACGAGAGGCTTCAAAACACGATACAACTTATCGCGGCGGAGAACCAGTGTTCCAGGGCTGTGCTTGCGGCATTGGGTTCGGTGGTTCAGAACAAGACGACTGAAGGTTTTCCCGGCAAGCGGTTTCATGGCGGCAGCAAGGTGGTGGACAACATCGAGACTATCGCGGTGAACAGGGTCAAAGAGGCCTTTGGAGCACAGTACGCAAACGTTCAGCCACATTCGGGGACAACGGCGAACCAGATTGTGTTGACTGCAATTCTGGACAGGGGTGGCAAGATACTTAGTCTTGGCCTTGACCAGGGTGGGCATTTGTCGCACGGTGCAAGTGTGTCATTCAGCGGTAAGTTTTTCGAGGTTGAGAATTACTACGTTGATAAGCAGACGTTTCTTCTGGATTATGGCGCTATCAGAGACAAAGCCCTTAAAGTGAGACCGAAGCTGATTATCTGCGGCGCGACGGCGTATAGCCGTACTATAGACTTCGCAAAGTTCAGGGAGATTGCCGACGAAGTCGGGGCTTACCTTCTGGCGGATATTTCGCATATAGCGGGTTTGGTGATTGCGGGGGCGCATCCTTCGCCTGTAGATTACGCGCACTTTACAACAACGAGTACGTACAAGCCGGGCGGCCCTCGCGGTGGTGTTATCGTAATGGGAAGAGACTGGGACCAGCCAATAACGGTTAAAGGCAAAGAGATTGCGTTGTGGGAACTTATCGAAAGGAGTACTTTTCCCGGCGTTCAGGGGACGCCATCTTTTAACAATGTGGCGGCAAAGGCGGTTTTCTTTAAGGAGACTTTTAGCGAGCAGTACCGCGCGAGGCAGTTCAGAATCGTGGCCAACGCCGCGTGTCTTGCCGAGAACCTTGTCGATATGGGTTATGACGTGCTTACAGGTGGTACTGATAACCACATGGTTCTGGCGAACACTTCGAATTTCAGAGCTGGTTTGACAGGGGTGACAGCTCAGAAATGCCTTGAAGACTGCGGGATAATCATCAATATGAACAAACTTCCGTATGATCCGAGGCCTGCCCGTGTTGCGAGTGGGATTCGCCTTGGTACGCCGATTGTTACTAAGAATGGGATGGGCGAAAACGAGATGGACGAGATAGCCGGTATGATAGACGCCGTGCTCAAATCGGTGGAGATAGTGGGGCAGACAAGCTATAAGCTGAGTGGGAACTTCAGCGAGGAAATACGCGATCAGGTGAAGGACCTGTGCAGCAGGTTTGCGATGCGTTGATTGCGGTCGTCGGCACAATAAGGGGCGGAGACATAGTTGGTTGAAAGTCAGGGGTATTTCTGTTATCCTTTTTGTCGGTATGTTTCGAAGGATAGGCCAGGAAATTAGGCAGGGCAGGACACTGCTTATGTTCGGTTTTCTCAAGGGGACCGGCCAGGCGTTGGGTATGCTTGCGCCACTGGTGGTTGCGAAGTTGTTTTCTTCGGAGGCCCTGTTCGGCAGCTATAGCCTTGCGAAGATGGTGGTTTTCTTCTTTGGAGCCCTGTTGATTTCATCGTGCCAAACACCTTTTGTTGTATTCGCAAATCAGGAAAGGGCGGAGACGGGCAGGATAAATAAGGCGTTCACGGTACAGTTGGCATTTCTGGTGTTTAGTTTATGTGCGTTCGTGGCGATAGGGCTGCTGTTTCATGATTCAATCGCACATTTTGCGAAGATCAGCAGTGTGGACGTGGTGTTTATGGTGTTGGCCTTTATTGGTATTGCGTTTAAGGCTTTTGTGTGCAACCTGTTTATGGCGATGGGTCAAAGGCTGAAGAATGCCCTTGCCGAGCTGGTTTTTGGCGGTTTGACGGTATTTTTCATTTTCATGTTTTATTTTGCAGGCGAGATTACATTACGCACGGTTTTTCTGGTTTATCTCCTTTCTGCAGTTTGTCTTGTGCTGATATTTGTTTGGACGGTAGACTTTGGCCGGCTTCTACCGCTGAAACTTGACGGGAAATATTTCAGGAAGATGTTTGCTTTTACGCGGTGGGTGATGTTTGGCGCGACGGCGGTTTACTTTATCAACTGGGGCGACCTTGCCGTTTTGAGGCATTATAAGTCGCTTGGTGTCATAGGCAGCTATAACCTTGGATATCAGGTTTTCAAGGGTCTGACGATGATGACGTTCATGATAAATACGTATTTTCTGCCGTTTGTGAGCCAGCATATTGACGATGCTGCGGCAATCAGGAATTACCTTTACAACAAGAGGCCGAAGATACTGCTTCTTGGCGGGGCGGTGCTTGGGACGGCATTTGTTGTTGTACCCTATATTTTCAAGGCTATTTATGGCGGGTCTTATCCCGGCGCGGTGACAGTTATGAGGATTTTGTTCATCGGGTCGGCAATGATTCTGTACGTTATCTTCTACAGCCCGATATTCAACGCACTGAAACTCTATAGATTTATACAGATTACGAGCTTTATCCAGGTAGTGCTGAATCTTGTTCTGGATGTGCTTCTTGTGCCTCGAATGGGAATGTACGGGGCAGCAGTTGCGACGGTATTGGCATATCTTTGTAAGGCGATTATGTACGAGTTATATTTCAGGATACGTCTAAAGCCACGGATAGATTTATAGAAGGAGCTATAAAGTTACTTCATAGATATCGGGAGAAACGTGTAAGAACAAAGAGTTTCTTTAATGCGTTTAGCCTTTTAAGGGAATTTTGCATTGTGTGGTGAAAGTGAGCCAAATAATGTTTGCACCCGGATAGTTGCTAACGATCTTTGCATCGGCTGTGGAATGTGTGTCGCGATGTGTCCCACCGGAAACTTGGCAATCAAGTTCAATCAACATGGCGAGTATGTTGTTCATGAGCAAGGCGCGAAGTGTTCTGATACATGCGGCCTCTGTCTTGCCGTGTGTCCTTTTTATGATAACGAGGAGAATGAGGATACTTTGGGAGAGAAGCTGTTCAGCACTGTTGCAGGTATGAAGCACTGTAAGGAGACGGGATATTATCAGGACTGCTTCGTTGGGTATTCGGCAATGGGTGAGTATCGTGAACAGGGCAGTTCCGGGGGTATGGCAACTTGGATGCTGGAAAGATTGGTTCAAGAGAATCTCGTTGATTATGTAGGTTGCGTTTCAGCAACAAATGATAGGGATCGCCTTTTCAAGTTTAGTGTTTGTACTACACTCGAACAGGTGCGTGACTGTTCAGGTTCGTGTTACTATCCGGTTGAGTTGAGTGACATGATCCGACATATCTTATCACATGAGGGACGGTATGCTATTATCGCGTTGCCCTGCATGTGCAAGTCCATTCGTTTGGCAATGAAGGTGAACATAAAGCTTCGGACAAGAATCAAGTTTCTTCTGGGGCTAACGTGCGGTCAAACGAAAAGCAAATTCTTTGCTGAGTATGTCTGTAGTTTGGGTGGTGGCAACCCGGAGCAACTTAGTAAGATTGAGTTTCGCGTTAAAGATCCCGAACACCGAGCATCGGATTATGGGGTGAGGTTTTATTGCGAAAGCCAGCCAAGTCTCATTGACGAAGCTCTTGTTTTCTACAGCGAAGGGATCGGTCAAATCTGGAGTGCTCGCTGTTTCACGCCAAATGCATGCGATTTCTGTGATGACATATTTTCGGAATCAGCTGATGTCTGTTTTATGGACGCATGGCTTCCGAAATACTCATCTGATTGGCGGGGACACAGCATTGTCCTGGTACGAAGTGAAAGTATTCGCGATCTTTTAGTCAGTTCTATTGCGGATGGTACGGTTCATCTGGATAATATTAGTATTGATAACGTGATTAAGAGCCAGTCGAGCGTACTGCGTTCAAAACGGGCTCATATCACCGAGAGAATCCGACTTGCGAAAAAGCAAGGACGGGTTGTACCAAAGAAAAGATTGTCATTATGCAGTTCGAAATTGTTTGTTGCCAGAAAAGGGTTTGTTCATGCTCAGCGCCTGGCTCGAGCAAGAAGCCGTGAAGAATGGATTGCGACTCAGGGGCAAATAGCTCCTTTTAGGAAAAGAATGAAGCCATACATAGCTCGTGTGAACAGTGCCAGAGTCCTTCTGAAAATCGAGTACGTTCCCAAGGGATTGATAAGACGATTAAGGAAGATACTGAAATGACAGCGGAAAAGCCGCTTTTTATATTGCATGGCAGTGGTTCTATTTTGAATCGCGGCTGTGAGGCAATTTTGAAGGCAACTATCGAAATAATGGAGCGTGAATTTGGCTCTTGCCGTTTCGTGTACTCGCCGCCTCATTATTTGGAAGCGGCAGAATTGGGCGATTGTGGAAGCAATGTAATTAACGCGGTTCCAGGCGAACGTGTTTTTCCCAACAAGGACTGGTTTGCCTTCCACGTGCGAAAAAGGCTATTCATGAATAGTATCACAAGGCGGATGTTCGGTTCCAGGAAAGAGGTTTTTGGGCCTTACTTGCCGCAATCGACGGCTTCGCTGGCTATTGGAGGTGATAATTACTCTTTGGATTACGGAATTCCCTGGACCCAGTTTGCCACTAATAGAGCTACTTTGCGTTGTAGCAAGCCGCTGGTACTCTGGGGAGCATCGGTGGGGCCTTTCAGCAAGAATCCGAAGTTTGAAAGATTCGCTGTGAGCGAATTGAAAAAGGTTAATTTGATTTGCGCGAGGGAATCTGAAACGGTGGCTTATCTCGAGAGCCTCGGCATCAGTGATAACGTCAGGCTTGTTGCGGATCCCGCTTTTGTGCTGCAGCCCCGCGAGGTAGACTTGAGCAATCTGGAACTGGATATTATCAAAGAACCCTGCATAGGAATCAACATGTCTTATTTGATCGGCAAGTATTGGCAGGGAAGCCAATCATGGCTTGATTGTGCCACCGAGAATGTTAAGGGCGTCCTTGAGAATACAGACCTTTCGGTTTTGCTTGTTCCCCATGTGGTTCAGCCTCGCAATAATGACTACGATTTTATGAAACAGATTATGTATCGCCTGACATCCCACAAGAAAAGATTAGCAATACTGGACCCCACGTACGGCTGCCAGGAAATAAAGTGGATTATATCTAAGCTAAGAGCTTTTATAGGTGCTCGGACTCATGCTACGATTGCTGCACTTTCCAGTAATGTTCCAACTATTTCAATTGGCTACAGCATGAAAGCTCGCGGGATAAACAAAGACATTTTTGGGCATTTGGATTGGCTTGTACCGTTTGACAAACTTGAGGAAGATACGCTATCCCACGTTGTCAAGCGTCTTTTGGAGTCGGAGAGTACTGTGAGAGAACACTTATCTGAATGCATGCCTGGATACAAGGAGAAGGCCTGGAATGCCGCGAAGTTGATTAAGGAGATTATCTGAAACCTGATTTTGCATTTGCTTCTCGACCAGGATACCTGTCGATATCTGACGGCGGCGGATGTGCTCATAACGGACCATGGTTCAACTCTTTACGAGTATATGGTTCTGGGTCGGCCGATACTGTATTATGATACGGAGCAGGGCAATGAGCGGATACAGATCATAAGCAGGTTAGAAAAGATTCGCAGATTGGCGTATTGTTTCAGTGAGCCGGAGGAGGCAGTTGAGTTGGTAAGGTCGCTTCCGGCTGGGCGATTGAGTGACTCTACGGATATGGCCGCAGCCAGGAAGGAATGCGTGGAGGAGGTCTTCTACGGTGTTGGCGGTGCGACAGACAGGGCGATTGCGGCGATATACGACGTTCTGAAGATACGTCCCATAAAACCATGCCAGGCGTAATTTAAGGGGCTGTAAGACAGGGCAGATTTGGAGGAATAGCTTGAAGAAAGTGCTTTTATATGCGACAATACTTGCAGGATGTTTGTGTCGATAGAACGATAGAGAAATAAGATTGATGCTTTAGTGCTTTTGCTGTGATGTGAGCCTGTGTGAGCATCGTTCGTGAGATGAGATTAAGATGTGTAGTATTACAGCAGAAAAGATGATAGAACTTGTCAGGTCACAGTCGCCGTTTATGAATGCAAAGGCGATAGATGTTTCGAAGCTGGTTTTCGAGGAAAGGGTTCGGCTGAATTGCTTTCATTGCAGCAGGTACAACGTGAACTGGACATGCCCGCCGAATATTCCAGAAAGGGATTACCAGAAACTGATTCAGGAATACGACAATGCGCTTCTGGTTTATTGTAAGATTCCTGTGCCAAGGGGAAAGATGGATATTGTGAGACGTGATTCGACCAACATTCTGCATCGAGCGCTTCTCGCTGCGGAGAAGCATTTGTGGGATAATAATTATCCTCTGGCGGTTTCATTCATAGGCGGCTCCTGCAAGTTGTGCGCGCAGGGTTGTGACCCGCACGGATGTCGTCAGCCAACGCTTGCGCGAATTCCGCTGGAAGCGACCGGCGTTAATGTAGTAAAATTAGCCGAAACTATCGGCGTGGAGATTAGGTTTCCACCCGGCGACTCTCTATATCGTGTCGGTCTATTATTGTGGTAAGGAAGAGATTTTTTGTTGTTTGTAGTCTGTGCGAACGAAATAGCAGGTAATTAGAGGCAAGACGGTTAAAGATGCGAGTGATAATATTAGCAGCAGGGATAGGATCGAGGCTCAAGCCCTTCACGGAGAGTATGCCGAAGGGTCTGTTCAAGCTGGGGCCTGACGAGACTATTCTCGAACGGATGGTCAATATAGTAAGACAAAATGTGGACGCCGAGCTTTGCGTTGCAACCGGCTATGAGCACAGAAAAATCGAGAATGTGCTCGAGAACGTAAGCTTTGTTTATAACCCGTTTTACAAGGTGACCAACAGCATCGTTTCCTTGTGGTTTGCGCGGGATTATCTCGACGATGACACAATTATCTTTAACTCGGATGTTGTTATAGAGGAGTCACTCTTTAAGGAAATCCTTAATATCGACAACCCGGCAACCGTGCTGATGGATTCCTCGAAGATATACGGTGCCGATTACAAGGTGGCCACGTATAACGACAGAGTGGTGATGATGAGTAAGGAGCTTCGCACTTTTTCGGGCGAATATGTGGGCATTACCAAACTCTCAAAGAACGCAGCGTTGGAACTTCGAGCCAAGATTGAATCGATGGTGGAAAATGAGCAAATAGACGAGTGGTATGAAAACGCACTGGTGAGCATGATTCTCAACGACGATTTCATCCTCCACTATTTCGATATACCTCAGTATCAATGGGTTGAAGTTGATACGGTGGACGACTTGCTCTCGGCTAAGAAGATATACGAAGCAGGAAGAATTGCGAATGAATAGGGTGGCTATGGTTACTGGCGGCAATGGCGGAATCGGCCGTGTGGTGAGCGAAGAGTTGATCAAGAACGGTTATAAAGTCAGCCTGTTGGATCTAGAGATACTCCTTAACGATTCCGAGACACTGCTTGCTCAGAAGTGCGACATTACCATGACCGATGAGGTCGGCAAGGCGACAGCGAGAACATTGGAGAAATTCGGTAGGATAGACGTTCTGGTCAATGCCGCAGGCAAAAGCCACCTGGGGACGATAGACAAGCTTGAGTTGGAAGACTTGGACAGAATATATGATGTGAATGTTAAAGGTACCTTTAACGTCTCAAAGGCCGTGCTGCCAATTATGAGAGAGCAAAAATCGGGGCATATAATAAACATAGGTTCTTTAAGGGGTATAGAATGTGCAAAGGCCAAGGCCGCATACTCAATGAGCAAATCAGCCGTAATAGCTTTTTCTAAGACATTAAGAAAGGAGGTCGAAGAATTTGGAATCAAAGTTACGGTTATCAACCCGGGATTTGTGCAGACCAACCTTATAAGACATAGAATAGAAGATGAGAACCTCAAACCATCAGACCTAACACAACCAAGTGATATAGCTAATACTATACTGTATCTGCTTGATTTGTCTCCAGGAGCCTGTGTTGAGCAGTTGAATATCGGGAGATTGTGGGGTTTCGAATGAATCTGGAAGGATTTCTCGACAAGGTTGCCGAACTCGCCAAAGACGACGAGATTAGAAGAGAATTCGAAAAAGGACTGAAGATACAATTCACCGTCGACAAGGAAAAAGTCAAAGTTGTTGCGTTAAGACCGCGGGGAAAACAGCCCGGCTGAAATATTTTGAAAAAGCCCCCCAAAAAGGCTTGCATTGCCAGGGCATAAGTCCTATAATCTCAGGGAAGAGGCTCGGCGGCTTGGTTGAGTAGATGCCAAGACGTGATCTCGGATATCGGTAGAAAGGTAGCGGCCGTTGGGAGAACTTAGGTGATTGGTAGGACCTGAAAGGAGAAATGGACATGAGGGCAGAACAGACGACAAAGGCGATTTTGGTGGCAGTTGTTGTTTTGGGTTTGTTCGGGTCGGCGTGGGCGACCGAAGGGCCGATTGCCCACTGGACATTCGACGAGGGCAGCGGCGGCACGGCGTATGATTCGGCAGGTGGCAATGACGGCACTATTACCGGCGCAACATGGACGAGTGGACAGATAAACGGAGCGCTGGATTTTGATGGCAGTAGCGATTACGTGAATATTGGCCGGCCTGCCGCGCTGGCGAACATGGGCAGTGGAACAATCATGCTGTGGCTTAAGCCAAGCATTACGATTACCAGTGCGATGAGCGGATGGATATCATTGTTCAACAAGAATGCATCTGGAGTGGGACTTGAGGGCGACACGTTTGTCGCTTTCAGAGTGGGCAAATTGAAGCTGGACATAATAAACGACAGCGGAACGCAGTTTCAGATTTTCTCGGACAGTGACTACTGGCCTGCGAATGTCTGGCAGCATGCTACGGTAACATGGGACAACAGTACCGGTGCGGTACGTATGTATATTAACGGAACCGAACAGGCTGAGACTTTGGACATCTTTACGGGTTTGGCAATGGCTGTAGACCGGGATGTTGTCGTAGGAGGAAACTCAGACAAGAACGACTGCTGGTTCAATGGAGTGATCGATGAAGTTGCCGTATATGATAGGGCGTTATCTGATGCGGAAATTTGGGGAATTCTCAACGAAAGGTCACTGGAGGTTGCGGTTGACATCAAGCCCGGAAGTTGTCCGAATCCTTTGAATCTCAAAAGCAGAGGCGTGCTGCCGGTGGCGATTCTTGGCAGCGAAGATTTCAATGTCAATACGATAGATATTGCTTCGATACGATTGGCCGGCGTCGCACCCGTTCGCAGCAGTTTCGAAGATGTCGCCGCACCTGGCATTGATGCCAACGACTGCAATTGCAACACCATCGGACCCGATGGCTTTACAGACATGGTTCTAAAGTTCAAGACCCAGGAGATTGTCGAACAGATTTATTGCGAACTTGATGGCAACCTCGTAAAAGGCGACTGGTTGGAATTGCTGCTGACAGGCCAATTGGCCGACCAGACTCCGTTCGAAGGTGCTGACTGTGTCGTTACAGTCGGCATAGTCCCGCAGAGTCTGGCTGCAAAGAAAGCTGACATTAACCAGGACGGGCTTGTTGACGCTTTCGATTTCAGTTGGCTTGCGAAACACTGGCTCCAAAGCAGCCGCTGAGATGCTGATTGAGCTGCTTTCTTTCAAGCGATGCTATTCGCAAACAACCATAGAGTCTTTGATCGATAAGATGGAGTTGAACTTCACCGGTGTGTGCGAGAACAGACAGCAGGCAGAAAAAACATTCGAATAAGGCATGTCTTAACCGCAGGTGAATTGTGGCTTCGGTTGAGGTGTTAGAGGTTTTCTGCGATTAAGTTGACGATTCTGCCACAGGCTTGGCCATCGCCGTAGGGATTGATCGCCTGGGCCATCGCAGCGTATGCATGGCTGTCGGTCAGCAACTGCGTTACGCTGTTTACTATTTTTTCAACGTTCGCTCCAACCAGCTTGACTGTTCCTGCCTCGACGGCCTCTGGTCTTTCTGTAACTTCGCGCATGACCAAAACGGGCTTGCCCAGGCTTGGTGCTTCTTCCTGAACACCGCCGGAGTCGGTTAATATGATGGTTGCTTTATTCATCAAGGCTACAAACGGCAGGTAACTCAAGGGTTCTATCAGATAGACATTGTCAAGTCCACCAAGCATTCTGAAAACGGGTTCGCGAACGTTTGGGTTCAGGTGCACCGGATAAACAAACGCGGTGTCTCTAAACTGTTGTGCCAGTTTTGTAACGGCAATACATATGTTCTCAAAGCCACGGCCGAAGTTTTCGCGGCGGTGTCCCGTTATTAGCACCATTGGCGATATGAACTCGTTATTAAGGACTTGCTCAGGCAAGCCCGCAATTGCAGGCATTTTCTCGCCGACCTTGTCGAGTGCGATATAGAGGGCGTCTATGACCGTGTTGCCCGTTACATATATTCGTTCAGCGGGGACATTTTCCTTTAACAGGTTTTCCTTTGCCCGTTGAGTTGGTGCAAAGTGAAAGTCAGCCATATGAGTCGTCAGAACTCGATTGATTTCTTCAGGATATGGGGCAAATTTATTCCACGTCCGCAGCCCGGCTTCGACGTGACCAACGGGAACCTGATGATAAAATGAGGCTAAGGCTGCGCAGAAGACTGTAGTTGTATCACCCTGAACCAGGACCATATCCGGTATGTGGTCGGACAGGTATTGGTCAATCGCAGGAAGAGCCCGTGAAGTAAACGTCGAGAGCGACTGGTTCTCACGCATAAGCTCCAAATCGATGTCCGGTACTATTCCAAATACTCCAAGTACCTGGTCAAGCATTTCGCGATGTTGAGCTGTGACACAGATATGCGTCTGGAACTTCCGAGATTCCCTAAGGGCCAGAATCAAAGGACACAGCTTTATCGCTTCAGGCCGAGTACCAAAAATAAACGAAATTCTCTTCATATCTGCTTCAATCTATCTATCAATCATAAACAACACAAAAGGCCAATGCGCCATTATCTGCTTTTCGCGGAGAAGCTATGTAAGTTCAATCGTTTTTCAGAATACTGCACCTACTATATATCGACTCAGTCTTAACTGGAAGAAACTTTTTTTCTTCCAGGAAGCTGTTTGCCCCTACTGAGTCATCCTTTACTTGACCGGTCGGATGTTTGCTGATATTCTGGCTGTTGTGGTGACGTTGTGGAAAATGAAAAAGAGAATCTCGGGCAGGCATAGAATTGCTGCAGTTCGGCTTTTGAAATCGTCAGGCGTTTTTTAGCGGCTGGGGCGTCTGGAATGTCGGCGACTGTGGTGGTCTTGTTTTGATGGGGATTAAGGGTACAGGCATGGGCAATCATCGGGTTCTTATGGTGTCATTTGCTTTTTATCCGTGTGGGACGGTAGGTGCGCTGCGAGCCAGCACATTTTCCAAGTACCTGCCCGAATTCGGATGGAATCCAGAGGTTCTGACAGTCAAGGAGAAGCATTACGAGATTCGTGACGATGCTTTGCTTGGCCAGATAAATCCTCAAATGAAAGTCATCAAGACCGGCTATTTCGGCATTGAGACTCTCAAGCCGCTGCTTTCAGGCTTTAGAGCGCGAAAAGAAGCCGCAGCCAACAAAAAAGATCCTACATGTTTGAAATCCACAATACGTCCCGCCCCTGAAAGCTGGTTTGATTTGCCGCGTGGCGTAGGCTGGCTGCCTTTCGGCCTGTTGCGTGGGGTACCCGCTGCCAAAAGATGCGAGGCAATATGGGCTACATCGCCTCTGCAGGTTGGCCTGTGCCTCGGGGCATTGCTGAGCAAGCTCACAGGGAGACCTTTTGTGGCGGACTTTCAGGATCCATGGTATCTGCCGGAGTTGTCGCCGTATCCCACGGCATTGCACACGAAGGTCAATCGCTGCTGGGAGAGATTCGTTCTGAAAACCGCCAGTTTGGTTGTAGTTACCACCGATGAAACCAAAGAGATGTACAAAGACCTGTATTCGGTGGATGATGACAAGATAATAGTTGTTCACAACGGATACGACACCACAGATTTTGACCAGAGCGCTCCATCTGCCTCGTCTGTTGAGCAAGGCGAACTGCGTATAGGGTATTTGGGCTCGCTGTATCAGGGCCGTGAGCTTTACATGTTGCAGCTTATGGAGGCCCTCAAGGCAATGGCTGAAAAAAATCCCCAGAGAAAAATAAAATTGCATGTGCGGGGCCGAAAACCGCAAAGAGCCGTTCAGTTGGCTGATGCCGCCAATGCGAAGGATGTGGTCGATATTGGGGGCCATATATCTCATAAGCAAGCAGTAGAAATGATGAAGGCGATGGATATCCTGGTATTGATTGCAGCCCCAAAGCATACGCATGCACTTCCTCAGAAAGTGCTTGAATACATCGGCGCGGGCAAACCGGTGCTGGCGATAACCCCGGAAGGTGCCACCTCGAGATTCGTTCAGCAGCACGGCATCGGCATAACAGCCGAGCCTGGCGAAACTGGTAGTATTGAAAGGGCATTGGAGGCTTTAACGAAGGACTACGGTTCATATCTGAAGCACATTGAGACTGCCGCTGCTGAATTTACTTCAAGGGCATTGTCAGAAAAGTTGGCTGGCGCACTGACGAAAGCGTGTGAAACAGCGTAATGGCAGCGGCAGTGCGATTTTAGGTATCAGCCTTACGGGCTACATGACCCAGCGGAAGGTAAGGACAATTGTGGCAAAGAAACCGGCGGCGGTTTAAAAACCACCCACATACTACAGATGCATCGTTGTGGCAATCGGTGGTAAAAAAGCGTTTGAAAATTCACCGGTTAGCTGTAAACTGGCCGATTGTAACTTAGGGCTATATGCAAGAGCCAGGAAGAATTATGACAGAGTTCAAGATTGAACCATCACCGAGAATAAAGCGGCTTCCGCCTTACCTGTTTGGGCGGCTAAATGCGTTGAAACTTGCCAAACGCCAGGCAGGGGCCGACATTATTGACCTTGGAATGGGCAATCCCTCCGACAGGGCACCGCAAATTGTAATCGATAAGCTCTGCGAAGCGGCTCAGGATGTGCGAAACCACCGATACAGTGCCTCGAAAGGCATAAAGAACCTGCGTGGCGAAATGGCCAAGAAGTACGCTCGTCTTTGGAATGTCGAACTCGACCCGGAAACTGAGGTTCTCGCATGTATCGGCTCGAAAGAGGGATTCAGCCATTTGTGCCTGGCCATGCTTGGCCCCGGAGATACGGCGATTGTGGCTGACCCTGCTTTTCCAATACATAACTACTCCGTCGCTCTTGCAGGAGCGAACGTTATATCGGTACCGCTTGGCAACGACCAGAATTTCGTTGACACTATCGCGATGGTCTGCGAACGCCTGTACCCAAAGCCGAAGCTTCTGATTTTGAATTATCCGCACAACCCAACCGCAATGACAGTTGACGAGGGATTTTTTGAACCCGTTGTGGATTTGGCCGGGCGTTATGGGATCGCAGTGATTCATGATTTTGCCTATGGTGAGACCTGTTTCGATGGCTATAAGCCGCCGAGTTTTCTCTCTGTTAAAGGAGCCAAGGACATTGGCGTGGAATTCACAACGATGAGCAAGCCCTACAATATGGCAGGTTTTCGAATTGGCTTTGCGGCCGGTAACAAGACCATGATAGATTCTCTGGCGACGATCAAGGGCTATTACGACTATGGTATATTTCAGGCCCTCCAGATAGCGGGCATTATCGCGATGCGGCACTGCGACAAGGACATCATCGCCCAGAACGAAATATATCGGTCTCGACGCGATGTTGTTTACGACGGTCTGGTAAGGATCGGCTGGCAACTCGAAAAGCCCCGGGCTGGAATGTTTGTGTGGGCAAAAGTGCCCGATGAGCATCTAAAAGGCAAAAACACTATTGATTATGCGATGGACCTGATGGAGCACGCGGAGGTTGCCGTTGCACCGGGCAGGGCTTTCGGCGAGAATGGCGAAGGTTATGTTAGAATAGCCCTTGTGGAAAACGAACAGCGTTTGCGACAGGCGGTACGTAATATCAGCCGTTTTGCACAGGAAAAACCCATAAGAAAGGCCAAGCCAACGAGGTAAGTTCTTTTTCTACAGTGCTTCACACTCATAGACCCGCCCCAAGGCAACATCTCGAACCGGATGCTTCGGGCCAGCCGGTCTAAAACTTAGTGGGATTTTTTTGCACAAGTCCCAACTCCCTTGAAAAAATTTCCGGTGATGTTCCGCTAATATCAGTATTAAAAGTCTGCGAAGCGGCATCGCTACAAAGACGGATAAAATTATTCTCTCCTATCACGAAAAGCACCAAAAAAGACTTGACCTTTATGAGCTAATTTGGTTTAATAAGCCTATCTGAATCGGGGGTTGTTAGAAAACTCATTAGTGAAACGGATTTTGTATTTTTGATAAATTCTTGTTTTGCGTAATGTTGTATTTTCAGTTTTAAGTCAGATCAGAAAATGGGGTGGAAAAACTTCAGAATAAGTTCGTGGCTGTGCATCCTGAGTTTTGCTGAAGTTACATTTTCACAATAGATAGTCGACGCTTTTGGGGTCACTATCGAAGTTGCAAGAAGCACAGAGCTTCTGATGAACCTTTAGGCAACAGGTGGGCGCAGAAAGTCTGCGCAGAAATGAACCGGAATGATAACACTGGATTATCAAGAGAGGTTGATGATGAAATTAACAAGAAAGTTGCTATTCGTGCTAATACTGCCGGCTGTTGGGTTCTTCGGCCCTGCAGCAAGCGCACTTCCCGTGGGCGATGTCATGTCAGGCAGTACCACCTTCTTTACATACGGCGCAGACGGGCGAATCCTCAGCGGCCAGGTTGACTACGCTGTTTACACTGCCGGTCCCGGGGCTGTGACGCTCGAAGGTCAATATGTTTATGCGTACCAGATCACCAATTCAGGTAGTTCAAACGTTAGTATTGATTTATTTGCTGTGGGGATTCTGGAAGGCGCCACGGTAATAGACATTGCCTTTGATTCTTCCGTGTCGGGCGGCGACGTTGAGCCCTACAGCTATTTTTCTCCCGACCAGCCAACCGCCCAGAGTGCGGTATATCTGTTCGTGCCGTTTGCCGACGGCGTGCTGGAAAGCGGCCAGCAAAGTGTTGTACTGTTGTTCAGCAGCAACAACGAACCGGCACAGCTCAAGGATGGTTTCGCAAGCATAGCCGGCGGTGGAATCGGCGGCACAGTGAAAAATCTGCCGACCCCGATACCGGAACCAACAACAATAATTCTGCTTGGGGGTAGTTGGGCGATGATAGCCATAACCCGCAGGAGACGTTTTGTTTGAGCATTTTTCCGCGAGGACCTTTTGGCAGCATGATTAGGATGATTCAATATCGCAGCAAACAATACTCATTGGCAAAGGAAAGAGAGAATGAAGATAACAAGAAACAGTAAACTCGTCGGCCTGTTGGTTTGCATAAGCCTCATGGCGTCTTCTGTCAATGCCGAGCCTTTGGCAGCGACAGCACGAAGCAACGCGGGTGACATCCTCGCAATGGAGATAGGTCTTTTCGACGATTGCGAGGTATTCGAAGATTCACCAGCGGTCGACCACAAGTCGGCCCTGGAACTGAGCGTTTTCCGGGCCGGGCTTTGGCAGCCTGTTACAGTTCTATCGGCCGGCAGCCAAATTGATGCAGCGTATCAGGATGAGAGGGTGCTCGGCAACGGGCAAAGCGCATGTTTGCTTTTGGTTGACAACACTGATGAAGGATCAAAATCAACCCTGACGTGGCTTAACGGTGACAGTAAAAGCATAATCAGCCAACAGTGCATCATAAATTCAAAAACGGTGTGCGAAACAGGAGCGGCTTACAGTGTTATTGGAATGAGTAGTATTGGAATCACCCGGCAGCGTTGGGAGCCAATGTTTTGATTATCGCAGGTGCGCAGCAATAACTGTGCTGTAAATCCTGCACCTGGAAAAAGAGAAAGGAAGAGGAATGGCAAGGCAAATGAAAATGACAGGTTATACAACTTTATTGATTGTGGTGGTATTATTGGCGCAAAACGCGTCGGCACTGCTGACTAGTTCGTACTATGACGGCAGCGTTCCTTACGAGACCGAGGAGGGGCTGTCAGGCAGGCTTTATTTTGCGGTGTATGACACTGCCGATGCTGGGCAGGGCGACGAACTTGTGGCTAACAAAATAGACGTAGAAGAGCTGCCCGGGACAGGGCAGTACATCTATGCGTATCAAATATACAGTTCTTTTTTCAGTGCCGGCGACATTTCGCATTTTGGGATATTGGATGCAGGGGGAAATGCCATTAACGAATCACTGATTAACGGCACCAGCGCCCAGGATGACGGAACCGAGGGAATAGCTCCATCGCCGATAGTCAGCGAGCACCAGGGCCAGTGGGAATGGACTTTTGATGGTGGGTATATAGCTCAGGGTGAGCATTCATGGCTGCTCGTATTCAGCAGCGACAAGGACTGGACGGCAGGAACATACGAGATAACGGGTCCAGGCACTCCCGTCCCGGTGCCGGAGCCGGCGACATTGGCGCTGCTTGGACTGGGCATGACCGCACTTATGACAAAACGAAGGAAAACCGTTCAGTAACACTGAAAATATTTGGACAGCCGGAGTGGGTGATAGAGGGTTGGATGAAAAGAAACCGGTCAAAATCAACACTACTTAAGGTTGCGATACCAGCGATGGCGATTATTCTAACTGGTTTGTGGTCACCGCAGCGCTGCCTGGCGGAAGATGTTGTGCTTTTACTTCAGCAGTCAACGCCGCAGGGCGGCACCGTGACACCAGAGGTGGGGATACACCGATTCGAAATCGGAACCAATATAACTCTGACGGCGACTCCAAGACCTGGTTATCAGTTCGTTTGCTGGCTCGGTGACGTCAGTGACCCCAAGGCGAACAGCACCATACTGTACCTTGATTCGCCAAAGATAGTAATCGCCGTCTTTGAGCGGCTTGAGTATGAATCCCTTACGGCAGTTGAATTCGCCGGCCAGAGCACACCGATTGGCGGAATCACCGCCAGCGGCGCTGACTACGCCAGAACACAGTACGCAGGTGGCGGGGGCAGAAAACCGAGAAAATTCAGGTGGCCTCAACAACAGGAACAGCCAGAGATTCCCGATTTCCCGGTGCCCGAAGAGGGCGAAGATTTTCCGGTACCCGTACCCGAACCAGGCACCGCGGGATTAGTGATTATGGGCAGCTTGTTCCTTCTTCGCAGAAGAGAAAACAAAAATAAGAAACGTCAACAGAACCAAATGATATAATTAGTGGCAGCGGTATTTATCGCAAAAAAAATTGTGTTAAGTAATTTTTGGGGGAAGGCAATAATGAAAAAAATATTGATGATACTTGTGGCAGCAACATTATTGACGGTGTTTGCCTGCCCGGCAAACGCACTGCCGGTCGTGGACTGGGTGTGGGAGTTGAACACCACCGGAGATGGAATTGGTGATACGTGGCTTTCAACAACCAAGGTTGACGTCGGAGCTGCGGAATACCAGTACAGTTGGGAAATCACAACGGCCGAGGTATTCGCACAAGTCGAGGCCCCGCCAGTACTACCGCAATCGGTTTCAATACTCACTGATATCGGCCCGACCAGCGGCTCAGGCAGCAGCGATGACGTCTCCATCCGGATATTCGATAACCTTAATCCGTTTGCAATCGACCTGTCTGAGATTGGAGCCGACATTTATCTCGTCATCTTATCTAACGGCATGGCGACTGCACAACTCACGAATGTTGACCTTCGTACCTTAGCCTTAGGCGGAGGCGAATCATATCCTGTAGTAAGCGCCAAATTCACCGGGACATTGCATGTCGAGGCTGTGCCTGAACCGGCAACGGTTGCGCTGTTAGGCTTAGGCTGTGTTGTGCTGCTTGGAAAACGCAGACGCAGGATGTCACGATAATAGTGAAAGGTGGCTCGAAAATGAAGGTCTTGATACTCGGATTGGTTATTGTGAGTTTCGTCGGTGTCGCATCGGCAACTCCAGTGACCTTCCAGGGAATTGGAGATTTATCGGGAGGCGAGTTCGCCAGTAATGCACTGGCCGTATCAGCCGACGGTACCACCGTTGTAGGACAGAGCAGTTCCACATCCGGCGAAGAGGCGTTTCGCTGGACATCGTCAGGCCAAATTCAGGGACTCAGCGACCTGTCCGGCGGTACGTTTGATAGTGCGGCATGTGGCGTTTCCGCCGACGGCTCGGTAATAGTCGGAAGTGGCGTGTCAACGTCAGGCACTGAGGCATTTCGATGGACGTTATCGGGTGGTCTGCAGCCATTAGGCGACCTTGAGGAAGGCGGTTTTAACAGTGAAGCACTTGCGGTCTCAGACGACGGCTCAACCATTGTCGGTCACGGTGCATCTGCTAATGGTGATTCGGAGGCATTCCGCTGGACCCAGACCGATGGAATGCAGGGTATAGACGACCTTGCCGGCGGCTCTTTCTCGAGCACAGCGTATGACGTGTCCGCAGATGGTTCGGTTATCGTTGGAACAGGCGATTCGGGCACCGGTAATGAAGCATTTCGATGGACCGAAGCCGATGGTATGGTAGGACTCGGTTATCTGACAGGCGGAACCTCATTCGGCTATGCAATGGCAGTCTCACCCGATGGTTCAATAGTTGTGGGCGTTAGTCAGTCTACTTTGGGCCGTGAGGCTTTTCGCTGGACACAGGCTGGTATAGTGGGCTTGGGGTTACTGCAGGGGGCAGTTTCAACTATCGCCTTAGACTTGTCAACCGATGGTTCGGTCATCGTTGGTTCTGCCAGCGTACTATCTGGTCTGGAAGCCTTTATCTGGGATGATGATAACGGCATGAGAAGTCTAAAGGATGTGCTGCAAAACGACTACAGCCTGAACCTGACAGACTGGACATTGACAGAAGCTACAGGTATATCCGCCGACGGTAGGACGATCGTAGGTAACGGCCTGAATCCGGATGGTTCGACAGAGGGCTGGATTGCGACAATCCCGGAGCCAGCCACACTGCTGCTGTTAGGTCTCGGAGGCATCGCGTTGCTCACAAGGTCAAAGTCATAATAAATGATCAAATTAGAATACGCTACGCCAACGCGGGGAGGGGCGATGAAAAGACACCAACTCGCCCCCCCTGCCCCCCTGGCCGGAAATGGATAAGCTAAATGGAGCCGCCGGCTATTTTTTCATGTGTTGTTGATTCGGGTCAATCGCAAGAATCTCTGCGGCAGCTTTTCCCACGGATTCGGCTCTTCTGCCGCACAGGCCGAAAACACCCCCGCGAAGATAAGCACAAGACCTGCTGCTCGGCGCCCAATCATAAGAAACCCCACTGTTTTTTTGCGCGCCTCTCAAAACGGTCACGTTGTGGCTATACGCCCAGTATTTTTGCCGCTCAGGATTTACGAAAAACCGCAACCACGTTTTCGACATCCACAACAAAAAGACGATTGTCACCTTCAAAATCGACAGGAATCGCGCCCTTGGGATTGAACAGCACCTTGTCGTACCGACACAGCGGCAGTTCAGGCGTGCTTTCCACCTCGGCCGAGATTGACACGATTCGCCCCGTTATCGTTGGAATTTCTATGTTGTCCGGCAGTTGAATTCCGCCTTTGGTCTGCTTCTTGTCCTCGTCTTTGCGAATCAAAACACGCTTGCCTATCGGTTCGACCGTCTCCATCGGCTTAAGCTCGGTCTTTTCTTTCTCGTCCATTTACCCTGGCTTTCCAAAACCTACTTCTTTTCACTAACTGTCCTTTTTGCCTTCTTTTTCTTACGCCCTAATATCCGGTCGGCCTCATCAGTTGTCGCCGGCGGCCACTGCCCATCTGCCTGCAGTTGTTTCAGATGCTCCAATTGATCGTTGCTGATAATAGTTCGGCACTTCGGAAACCGGTTACAGCTAAGGAACGGGCCTCGTTTGCTCTGTCGGATTACCAGTTGGCCATCCTTGCACTTGTAGCATTTTATTCCGGTCGGCTCCGGAGGTGGCTTCGGAGGAAGAACGTTGCCTTGCTTATCAATGTTCAAAATAGTCTTGCAGTCGGGGTAACCGCTGAGCCAAGAAAAGGCCCGAATCGTCCATTTTTGTGCACCATCGCTTTGCCGCAGTTCGGGCACTTGTGCTCGCTCTTTTTTTCTTCCATTATCTTGCCCTCGCTGTCGCACGGACAGGCAAATTTGCAGTCCGGATATGCAGAACAACTCAGAAACTTTCCATTCTTCCCGAATCGGTACACAAGCGGCTCTTTGCACTTCGGGCATGTATACTCGCTCGGTGTGACTTCCGCTTTGGCGTGTTTCATCTGTTCCTGGGCCTTATCCAGGTTCTCCTTGAACGGACCGTAAAACTCTTCCAGAACCGACAGCCAATCAACGTGCTGTTCTTCGATCTTGTCAAGTTGGTCCTCCATATAGCGAGTAAACGCTATATCCATTATCTTCGGAAAATACTCCGTCAGCTTGTCGGTGACGACTTCGCCAAGGTCCGTAGCGTAGAATTTTTTCTCTCTCTGCTCGGCATACCGACGGTCCTGGATAGTACTGATAATAGATGCGTAAGTGCTCGGCCTGCCGATGCCCTCTTTCTCCAGCGTCTTTACCAGAGAGCCTTCCGTATATCGCGCCGGAGGCTTCGTGAAATGCTGCTCGGCCTTGATATCCACTACCGCAACTTTCTGGCCGGCCTCCAGAGGTGGCAACTGCTGCCCGCTCGAACTTGTGGACCATACCTTCGTAAAGCCGTCAAAAACCAACACTCGACCAGTCGACCGGTACAAGCACTTGCCAACAGATGTTTCGGCTGTTACACCAAGGTTCGTCACATCCCACTTTGCCGCAGCCATTTGGCAGGCAACAAAACGACGCCACACCAAGTCGTAAAGCTTGAACTGTTCGTTGGTGAGAAAGTGTTTTATTTCCGCCGGCGTAAGGTCGACATCCGTCGGTCGAATCGCCTCGTGCGCCGCCTGGGCATTCTTGCTTGACGTGTACGTGATAGCCCTGGCCGGCAAATACTCCGGCCCGAAGTGCCTCTGGATGTAGTTGCGAGCTTCGACCAAAGATTCCGGCGAAAGGTGGGTGCTGTCCGTTCGCATATAGGTAATAAGCCCTAACGACCCCATCGAACCAAGGTCAATACCTTCATACAACTGCTGGGCCAGAGACATGGTTCTTTTCGTGGGAAAACCGAGATGATTCGCCGCCGTCTGCTGAAGTGTCGATGTAATAAATGGGGCAGGAGCCCGCGACGATGTCTCTTTTCGCTGCACTTCCGCAATCTTGAATTCGGCCTGCTTCAAAGCTTCGAAGATACGATTGCCCTGCTCGGTATTTGAAGCCTCGAATTTTCTGCCATCCACTTTCTGCAGTTCAGCCTTAAAGGCATTGCGCTCGGCCAGCCACTTGTACTGTTCGGCAAGTGTCGGACCCTTATCTGCTTCCGATTCTGGTGTGATGAACTCGATCCACTCTTTGTTGTAGGCTTTTTGCAGATCAGTTGCGAAGACCGCCGGAATCAGCCAATACTCCTGAGGCTTGAATTCGCGGATCTCGCGTTCCTTCTTAACAATCATTCTCACCGCCACCGACTGAACCCTGCCGGCGGAAAGCCCACTTGCAACTTTCTTCCACAATAGGGGAGAAATCTTGTACCCGACGATGCGGTCCAATATCCGCCGCGCCTGCTGCGCCATCACCTTATCGATGTCGAGTTTGCCGGGATTTGCAAAGGCCTGCTGGATGGCAGATTTCGTGATTGCGTTGAAAATCACCCGATACGTTCTTTCCTCCGGAACGCCCAGAATCTGCGAGAGATGCCACGCGATTGCCTCGCCTTCACGGTCAAGGTCGGTCGCGAGATACAGGTCACCACATGTCTTGGCGGCAGCCTTCAACGAGATAACAGTCCGCTTCTTACGGGGCATTATGTCGTACGTCGGTTCGAAATTATTCTCGATATCGACGTTCAGCTCCTTCGAGGGAAGGTCACGAACATGGCCTATTGACGCCATGACCACGAAGTCAGGACCCAGATATTTGTTGATAGTCTTTGCCTTTGCCGAAGACTCAACGATTACAAGCGACTTTTTTTTGGAACTTGATTTGCCCATAGAGAAAAAATATCCATAGTCCGAAAATATTCGGCATCAAAAAAACATACACCCAACCGCCATATCGGCGATTTCGTCGAAACAATTTAGAAGTGGAGAAATACAAGCCAGCGGAAGAAATGTCAAGAGAAAACAAATTGTCCACCCTTGACAAGCCTCAAATCGTTTCCAGAAGCTCTTTAAGCAGAGGTTTCAGTTTGCGCAGTGCATTTCCGCGGTGGGAAATTGTGTTTTTTTCTTCGCGAGTTAATTGGGCGACCGTTTTGTTCGAATCCGGCACAAAAAAAATGGGGTCGTAGCCAAAACCGTTGCTGCCGATTTCCTCTTCACAGATAAGCCCTTCGAGCCTCCCTTCGGTTTCGATCAAAATCCCGCCGGCCCTTGCCAGACACAAACAGCACACAAATCGGGCTGTTCGCTTGTCCTTTGGCACACCCTCAAGAAGTTCCAGAACCTTCGTCATATTACGATGGTCAAGCAGTGTCCTGTCTTTATCTTTGCACCCGGAAAATCGCGCCGACCTCACACCAGGCTCACCGCCAAGGGCATCAACCACCAACCCCGAATCATCCGCAATCGTCCAAAGCCCCGTCGCTTCCGCATACCCCAGTGCCTTTTTTCGGGCGTTCTCCGCAAATGTTGTCCCATCTTCTTCTATTTCCTCAATCGGCGCAACATCCGAAAGCCCCACCCATTCAACATCGGCATCAAGCATGGCCCGCAGCTCAGCCAACTTCCCCGCATTAGTACTCGCAACCAAAATCTTCCGCTTCATGAGCTTCGTAACTGACTCATTTCTCTAAATTGTTCTCAACTTGTCAATCTCTCGATTTCTTGTCGAATCTCTTCAACAACTTCCTCATTGGCTATCTTCTTCTTGTTCCCTTCCTTGACCGATACGACATAGAAGACCTTTCCCCCATATTCCTCTGCAAACTTCTCATGTGTTGCAGCTTGGATTGCGCCTTCTTTGAAAATCTGAGGTATATGTGAAACATCGCTCGCAGGCTTGACCTGAAGACCAACATACTTGTCTTCAACTCGGATAAAGAAATCAACATTGTATAACCGATCCCACTCATCCGATGCTGGCTCAATCTTCATGCCCAATATTTTCTCTAACTGACCATATATGGTCTTTATCTCGGTCATGTATCCGTCAAACGTCCTGCTTATCACCATATTGTACATATATTCGATGCAGTCCGCTTCCGTAATATCTTCCACTTCAGCAGAAATCACTTCCGTTATTTTCACAAACAGCTTTCTTCCCAGTTCCTCAATATGTTCACGAGATCTGACATTAGAAAAATAGTATCTCTCCCAATCTTCTGTCGTCCGAGGGGCACACTCTCTGATTTCTTTTGAAACGGCACCTACGTTTCGTTTAAAATTCAGTTGAAAGCGATTCATAGCGCTGTTCAATATCCATTCTTTTGCCATACCTATGCCTTTCCCGAAGCCAGGAACTTCGCCCGAAACTTATAATCCAATGAAGTGTCAACATCAACCAGGCCGCTTCTTACTAAATGAGCATTCAGAAAAGTCTTGTTTTGCAGATACAAATAGCAGAGCAGTCGATTACGATTATCATATTTCGTACTGTCATACTTCATGAACACCTTTTGTCCGAGCGTCTTATCCCTCAAGAACTCCGTCGCCTCTCTTCTGGTGTCAGCTTTGGTCTTGATCCCCAACAATCTCACGCTTAGCCCATCTCCGATCACGACTTCCTCGGGAGAGACCACGTCTTTTACGCTGTAATACTTCTCTCTCTTCGATTGGTGGTCATTGATTCTGGAACCGAACTGTAATTTTCTCGGATCAACTTTTTTATCGAACGCGACAGGGTCTTTGAACGTGTAAGGCAGTTCCTTTATCAACTCTTTATCCTTCACCTCCGATTCATCCTGCCGGAGAACTTCGAACTCCGCCTGATCGAACATCAATTTCTCTCGCGCGCCCAATTTATCCTTTATCATGGGCAGGAACTCCGGATTCACCTCATAGCCAATGGAATTCCTCCCCAAATTCTTCGCTGCCAAAGAGGTCGTCCCGCTACCCAGAAACGGATCCAGAACCGTATCACCGACGAAGCTGAACATTTTTATTAACCGCCGCGGAATCTCCTCTGGAAACATCGCCAAATGCTTGTCCTGCTTTTCTCCGGGAATATTCCAATGCCCCGCGAAAAACCGGTTCCATTCTTCTGTACTCATCTTCGATTGTTCTTTGATTTCTTTGCCGACCTTTGGTCCGGTCCCGGGTTTTTTGAAGATCAAAATAAACTCATAGTCAATTTTGAGAATTCCGTTCCGTGGTGAGGGAAACGACCCCATTATTGTCGCACCACCTGTAGTGTTGCAGGTTGTAACTTTTTGCCATATGACGGCCCCCATATAATCGAAACCTATGGTCTCGCAAAACCTGATGATTTCAGTCCTTATCGGGATGACTTTGTATCTGCCGTAATAAACAGAGCGGGCGAACTGGTCGCCGATATTTATGCACAAGCGACACCCATCATTCAAAAGCCTGTGACACTCTTTCCAAACAATGTTCAGGTTGTTGATGTAATCCTCATAAGTGTCATCAAAACCGATTTGACTGCCATTACCGTAGTCCTTGAGTTGCCAGTATGGCGGAGAGGTCACCACCAGGTGAACAGTCCGGTTTGCTACCTGACTCATACATCGCGAATCGCCTATCACTATTTTGTGGTGCGTTTTCATTGACTCATAAGTTTTTTCAATAGTGCCCGCTGAAAGTGCAGACGGTTCTCTGCCTGGTCGAATATTATCGAGTTCTCGGACTCTACCACCTCGTTGCTAATCTCATAATCGCGATAGGCGGGTAAACAATGCATAATCAGCACGTCATCGGGCGCCGATTGCAGAAGCTGCGCGTTGACCTGGAACCCTTCGAAATCCGTCCGCCGCTTTTGCTTCTCGTCTTCCTGGCCCATGCTCACCCACGTATCAGTATAAACAATATTGGCACCAGCCACCGCCGCCACCGGGTCATTGACCTGCGACACGCAGCCGCTCGAAATTTTATTCGCTGCCTCAATCGACTGGCTGTCAAGTTCATAACCAACCGGCGAAGCCACAACCAGCGACATTCCGAACTTGGAACAAGCAAAAGCCAAAGACCGCGCAACATTATTGCCGTCACCGACATAAGCAATTCTTACCCCTTCGAGCCGGCCTATGTGCTCCTGTATGGTCAGCAAATCCGCCATCGCCTGGCACGGATGAAGCCAATCCGTCAAGGCGTTAAACACCGGAACGCCTGCAAACTTCGCCAGCTCAGTAACAGCGCTGTGCTCGAACGTCCGTGCCATGATTCCGTCGACGTATCGGCTCAGCACCCGCGCCATATCCTTTATAGGCTCTCGCTTGCCGATTCCGCCGATATCTTCCGGCTTAATATAGATAGCGGTGCCGCCAAGGTCTGTCATCGCAACGTGAAAGCTGACTCTCGTTCTAAGGCTCGGCTTTTCAAAAAGCATCGCCAGCACTTTGCCGCCAAGACAGCGGTCACTGCCGCCGGCGACATAAAGCTTCTTGAGCTGCTCAGTCAAATCCAGCAGCTCTCTCAACTGCTCACTGCTGCAATCCTGAATGCAAAGAAAGTCTTTCATTTTCTCATCTCGGTTAAAACACTGTCAAGAATATCTATAGCCTTATCAATATGACCGCGCTCCGCTATCATCGGCGGCATAAACCGCAGTACCGTACCGGCCGTGCAGTTTATCCGAAGTCCCTTTTCAAGACACTTATCGACGATCTCAGCACCAGAACCAATCAACTGCACACCAATCATCAGCCCTATCCCCCGAACACTGTCAATAATGAAGTGTTTCTCCTTGAGCTTCAAGAGCGCGTTCTGCGCATAGCGCCCCAGTTCAACAGCCTTTTCTAATAGATTCTCCTCCTCAATCGCCTCAATAACAGCTATGCCCGCCGCGCACGACAGCGCATTGCCGCCGAAAGTCGACGCATGCTTGCCGGGAACCAGCGAATCGGCGACTTCCGATTTCGCCATCATCGCACCTATCGCAACGCCGCCTCCCAACGTCTTGGCCATTGTTATTATATCCGGAACCACATCGAAATGCTGGTACGCGAACCATTTACCAGTTCTGCCGATCCCGGTTTGCACTTCATCAAGAATCATCACCGCATTATTCTCATCACAAAGCCGACGAATCGTCTCAAGATACCCTTCCGTCGCAACGTTTATCCCGCCCTCACCCTGAATCGGCTCAACCATAACCGCCGCAACCTCATCGCTGAACGCCGACTCCAACGCATCGATATCATTGAACGGAACGTAAACAAAACCCGGCAGCAAAGGAAGAAAACCCTCATGATACTTCGGCTGAGCCGTCGCGGAGATCGTCGCGAAAGTACGCCCATGAAAACTGCCCTCGGCGGTAATAAACTTATATTTTTCGCTCGAAGTGTACAGCCGCGCCAGCTTCAGTGCCGCCTCGTTCGCCTCGGCGCCACTGTTGCAGAAAAAACTCTTGCCGCCGAACGCCCGCTCGCTGAGCAGCTTCGCCAGCACACCCTGAGGCTCCGAATAAAACGTGTTGTCAATGTGCAGAAGTTCCCCGGCCTGCTTGCGTACCGCAGCCACAACCTTCGGATGGCAGTGACCTATCCCGCTGACCGCCCAGCCCGGAAACATATCCAGTATCTCCTTGCCCTCGCCGTCATAACAATAGCACCCCTTGCCCTTCGCTATCACCCGAGGCAGCCGAGTGTAATTGGCAATAACATACTTATCAAACAAATCAATTATCTCCTGCGTTGTCATGATTTTTTCCTTCTGCAGTGAATGAGTTTTCAAAACTATCTTACTATTTGCGTACCGATTCCCTTGTCCGTGTAGATCTCCAGCAGCAGCGAATGCGGGATTCGACCGTCGATGATATGCGCCTTTTTTACACCACCATTTAGAGCCGCCAGGCACGCCTCAACCTTCGGCAGCATCGCGCCGGCAATAATACCCGAAGCAATCATTTTCTTTATCTGACCTTCGTCGACGCTTGAGACAATGCTTTCAGGGTCATTCACGTTTTTCCGAATCCCGTGAGTGTCACTGACCATAACGAGCTTCTCAGCCTGAACCGTTGATGCCACCACGCCAGCCGCCGTATCGGCATTGACGTTAAGCTTGCCACCGGCCTTGTCCTTGGCCACCGGTGCAATTACCCCTATAGTGCCGGCATCGCACAAAACCCTCAAAAGCTCACCATTGACCTGGGTAATACTGCCGACCATCCCCACATCAACCTTGCGGCCCTGCTCGCCCGCCAGCCGCATCTTCTCGGCAAAGAGCACGCAACTGCTCAGCGAATGCAGCGCCATCGGCTTGCACCCAAGCTCCACAAGCATATCGCATATAGGCCCGTTAATCTTCTGTACAAGGGTATGCTCCGCTATCGTCAGCGTCCGCTCATCGGTATACCGAAGTCCATGAACCCATACAGGCTCCAGCCCAGCATCGCTCATCGCCCGGCTTATCGCCTTGCCGCCGCCGTGGACGATGATAGGCCGAATCCCGACCGTCGCCATAAATGCGACATCCGTCAGCAGTTTTTCCCGCAGACCGGCATCGTCTATCACGCTGCCGCCGAGCTTGACGACCACAATACGCCCACGAAAGCTGCGGATATACTCCATCGCCTCAATAAGAGAACCAGCTTTGGCAATTGCCTGCTCCAACGGTATAGCCCTTAAAATCCATGAAAAAACGAAACGATGAGTCTAATAACCCGCCCTAACCGAGTCAAGCAGTATTTACCTCCACTCTTTTTCCGCCGCTGATCTGCGTAGGGTCCACTTGCTTCAAACCCAAAACCGCCCGCTCAAAATCACTTTTTTATACTGACCAGGTGAGGCTGCGAACCCTTCGCAACCTTGATATTGAGCGTGCTCATGGTATCCGAACCGTAGAAGCTGCCTGAACCAAAGTACCAGCCCTTATCGGCGGCATCGTACGCAGCTTTATCGCCAAGCTTCGGCGATTGCGCCGAATCAACCAACACCGAAACAGGCGTCTTGTCGCAATGCACCCACAACTCGTACGCAACCTCCGATTGGCCTATGGAGATTTCTATCTTGTCTTCATCCTGCGAACAACTGAGCACCGTCTGGGTAATCGGGCTGGTCTTGGGGTTCTCACGGTCATACATCACATAATTCGAACTGCCGCCGCTCATGGGATAGACATCTAACGTAATAGGATCAGGTGCCTTTTCATAGATATAGCTCATCTCAGGCATCATCGGAATAATCGAACCGGCCTTTACAAACAACGGCAGACTATCCCTGCCGTAAAGCGGTGCATCGACCGTAATTGTTTTGCCGCCGTCATACTCTGTGCCCGTCCAGTAGTGCACCCACTTACCTCTCGGAAGATAAACCTCCCATTGATCCGTCTTCTGCATGACGGGCGCAGCCAGAATTTGCCGCCCGAACATGAACTCAAAATCCTTGTCGTACGTTTTCGGGTCATTCTGATAATCAAATACCAGGGTTGCCAGAATTGGTCTCCCCGTCAGGCTGGCCTCGATGGCACTCGAATAAATATATGGAAGCATCCGGTAGCGCAGTTTCAGGTAGTACCGAAACAACTCCTGCTGCCTAACTGTGTACAACCACGGAATCTTAGCGCTTTGGTCGCCGGACCCCTGAAACTTCGAAATCGGAATTATCGGAATCATATCTATCGTCCTGCGAACGAGGTTCTGTTCTTCAAGCGGATCCTGGTCACCTCTATCGGTAAAGCCTCCGAGATCAACTGATATCGACGCAAAGCCGGCCAAACCTCCGTTGCGAACAAAATTCAAATCCATTGGCATAAACTCCAACCCATGCCCAAGGTCGCCGGGCCACGGAATTATGTATCGATGCCCACCAATCGGACCACTTCGACTGATTACAGGACGACCGTAAAGCCCCATCTTCTCCATACCCTCCACCACAATCTTCGCCCACAGAGAACCAAACAGTTCGTGCGTCTCATAGCCGTTTGCAAATTGCTTCAGTCCCGTATAATTAACCGACCGCTCGGCGTTGTCCTGCCTCCAAAAGTCCATGCCGTCAATAACACGAGGCTCATGCAACGCCCAGTGTTTTCGGCAGTCTTCTTCCTTAGTCGGGTCGAAGCCTTGCCAGTTATAAAGTGCCTTGTCAAAAAGGGCACTGCTAAAAGCCGTTTTGAACCCTCTCTTATCGATAAACTCGTACATCTGCCTGTAATTTTCGAACTCCTTCTCCCAGCCGAAATCCTTACCCAACGCCTGATGGTCCATAATCAGCACATCGCAAGGCCAATCACCCTCGCGATACTTTCTGGCAACTTCCATAACCCTCTCGCCCGTCCAGTCGCAGCAGTGGTGCTGGATGTGCCCGAAGAACCATTTTTCCGGCAGGATAGGTTTGCCGACAATGCTCGTGTACCTTTTCATAATTCTGCTGAACTTGGGGCCGTAAATCATATAGTAATCCATGTCCCAGCCTTCCATCTGGCCGCTGGTGCCTTCGAATGAATACTCACCTTCGGTTGTCCCCATCTTAAAGGTGACATCATCATCAAGATTGTTGAAGAAAATGCCATAGCCTCGACTGCTGTAGAAAAACGGTACCGGAAAACCGCCGGTGCGGGCTTTCGACTGCAGTTCCTTCGATGTGCAGACGATTTTGTCGCCCCGCATGTCCAGCGGATGATTGTGAGCGCCGAAACCGAAGAAGTGTTCATCCTCTGCAAGCTCCATTGTCTCATAAACCTTCGAACCTTCGAAGCCCAGCCCGGCATCGAGGATGCCGTCCTTTTCTTTGATTAGCAGCTTGCCCCTGCCGTCGTAGAATGCTAACTTTAACGGCTCTTTCCTGACTTTGACGACAAGTTTGCCGGCCTTGATGCTATAGACAAACCCTTCAAGGTCGTAATCAAAGCCCTCCGACATCTCGTATTTAACGCCTGGCCATGTGTAAGTAACCACCGCATAAGGGCCGTTCTGGCCTTCGTGCAGGGTGTCTTTCGGGAACTCCTTGCCGACAGGCGCCATATGCACTCGAACCAGGTCATCGGTGAGAAAACTCAGTCTCACCCTGCCTTTTTCGCAATTGAAAGTGATGTTGTAGCCATCCTTCTGATACGATTTGACACTGCCCATAAGCGTATAAGCAAACGTCGCGTTCGACAAACTCGCCAACCAAATGGCAAAAAACAACAGTATGACAACCACTGGCCTGCGAATATCCATTTTGGACATAGCTTTCTCCTGCAAGTGATAAATTCCCATGGCAATTTGTTTCTGCGACAGATGACAAGCCTATCAAAACCAACTCATCCTGAATATTGATTTTACCCTCTCCAACGCTCATGTCAAGCGTTTTCACGACAGGTTACAATTGTGCAGCCTACACCGAGCGAGAAACCGCCGGCAACTATTCCTCGACTTTCGGGCAAGCCATAACATAATCGACTAACTCGCTCAGTTTGGCAGTGGCAACAGCCACTGTGCAGTCGGCTGCGCCATAGTAGAGATTCACCTGGTCGGTTTCCTGCTGCACTGTGGCTCCGCTCGGGAACACAACACCCCCCACATCGCCGATTTGCTCATACATCGCTCGAGGCCCGAGTATCCATTCATCGCTTCGTCTCAGTACTCGCCACGGCTCTTCAGAATCAAGAAGTGCTATGCCCACGCGGTATATTTCACCCGCAGTGGTCGCACGAACACCGTGATACAATATCATAAAACCTTCAGGCGTCTCTATCGGCTGGCAAGCAAGACCAACTCTGTGGCTATCCCAGTAAGCGTTGCGAGTTCTGATTAACGCCCTGTGGTCGCCCCAGTGTTTGAGGTCCGGGGAAAAACTTATCCACATATGCGCTTCGCCCCGAACGACCGGCCTGTGAATCAACGCAAAACGTCCCCGGAATCGACGAGGAAGCAGACATGCGTCTTTATCTTCCGGCGGCAGCAGCCCGCCGAGCCTGGCAAACGTCTTGAAGTTCTTGGTTATCGCAAGAGAAACCACGGGGCCGCCCTCGCTGAAAGACGTATACGTAATCGCGTACTGCTTCTGCTCTTCAAGCCAAACTATACGGGGATCTTCAAGACCCCATCTCTCCTCGCGAGAGCTTTGGTCCGCTTCGAGAGTCGGAGACTCATCAATCTGCCAATTCGTAAACCCATCCTCGCTGCGGGCAACCGTCAAATGCGAAAAACCACACATATCCTCGACACGAACCAGAAGCAGTGTCTCAGAATTCAACTTCGCCGCCGCAGGATTAAAAACAGCATTCGCAGCATAAGGCCACATTTCCGGCGTCAGTATAGGATTGCCGCTGTATCTCGTGAAAAGCTCATGCGATTTCTTTTGTCGGTCGAGATTATTCATATTTTCCGGCTCGAAACGTCAAACGCTAACATATTACATGCCGGTTGTCCGGCCACACAACTTTAATCGGCAAAAACGCTGTTTACCGTAAATTAAACTTTCATCGCCTGCATACAAAAAGAACAAACCTCACCTCGAAAAACAGGTATCTCCAGGGCAACCGCACCATCACTGTCCACCCAACAACCCAGGGGTGCAAATTACTCCTTCACCAACTGGGTCTCGTACAGGCTCTGATATAGCGAACAGCTCCGTATCAACTCATTATGCTCACCCTGGGCAAGAATCCGCCCGTCATCCATCACCACTATAACATCGGCGCTGACGACAGTGCTGAATCTGTGTGCTATTATGAAACTCGTCCGGTCACGCATGATCTCCTCGATCGCCGCGTGAATCTTCGCCTCACTGTCGGCATCAACCTGGCTCGTTGCCTCGTCAAAAATCAAAATCGCGGGGTTATTCAAAATCGCACGGGCGATAACAATCCTCTGCAACTGCCCCCCACTTAGACCTGTCCCCTTCTCACCTATCATGCTGTCATAGCCGTTCGGCAAAACACTTACAAACTCATCGGCAAACGAACGCCTGGCCGCCGCCACTATCTCCTCTCGTGAGGCATCAGGTTTGCCGTATGCAATATTCGCCGCTATCGTGTCATTGAATGTCACCGTATTTTGAGTAACCATCCCGATTTGGCTGCGAAGACTAAACAGCGTCGCATCGCGGATGTCTTTGCCGTCTATCAATATCCTGCCGCTGTCAGGGTCGTAGAACCGAGGCATCAAGTTCGCAAGCGTCGTCTTGCCCGAACCATTTGGCCCCACAATCGCAACATTGTGACCCGCCTGAACCCTGAGATTCACCCCTTTCAAAACCGGCGACTGCGACTGCGGATAGCTGAATACAACATCCTCGAATACGATATTGTTCCGCAGAGGTGACAGTTCGAACGCGCCGACCATCTCCTCTTCTATCGGCTGATCTATGACGCTGAACACCCTTTTGCCGGCGGCATTGGCCTCCTGTATTCGGTTCCAGAGTCCGCTCGTCTTGCGAACTGATTCGGCAATCGCACCCAACAAAATCAGTAACATGAGAAACTCACTGCCGTCACCATGGTTGCTCATCACCAAATGCGCTCCTGTCACCAGGGCTAAACCGCCCGCTATCATACCAAGGATTTCCAGCGTCGGCATCGTTGCTGAATCAACCTTCGAAATCTTCAGGAGTTGCTTGAGCAATCGGTCGTTTATCCGCTTAAACGACTGCTGCTCATAACCCTGCTGGTTATAAACCTTCACCACCTGCAGTCCCGACATTACCTCCTCAAGCTTGGCCAGCATCTGAGAACTCGCCATCAATGATCTACGAGTCGCTTTTTTCATCTTACCACCGAAAAGCGCCAGCAGCCCAACCACCAGAGGACTCGCACACATAAACAAAAGCGTCAACTGCCAGTTAATCAGCATAGCAAAAACCGCCATAACAGCGGCATTTAGAGGCTCACGCAAAGCCTTGCCAAGCATTATTTTTATGGCTTTACCCATAACACTCGTATCACGCACTATTCGGCTCACCGTATCGCTCGGCCTTTCGGTCGCAAAGAAACCCATCGGCATATGAAGTGCCCGCCCGAAAGCGTCCTCACGCAGGTGGTTTATAGATACCTGCACCACTTTCTCCGCAAGGTAGTCCTGGTAGAATTTTGCCAAACAACGAATGATTGTTATTAACGTTATCAGTACCATTATGTAAATCAGAGTCTTTGTCTTACCACGAATATTCTGCTCCCTTGGAAGCCTCGCCACAACCATTTGAACGCGGTCAATCAAGGCCGCCCTGACACCCAGTTTCATCCGTTTGAACCTGCCCCACCCAAGGTCCTTAATATAAGCTTCGTTCCACGGACTACTCAGCACGATCGTCATCGGAGTGACCACGTTATTGCTGTCCAACCTTCTAACCTGTAGCGAAATTGTGCTTTCATCCGCCGTGCCAAGTTCTTCAAGCAGCCTCGAAAATGCCACGTTCTTAACCGTATCCGAGACTGCCGAATCACCAACGCCGACAATCCTGTCGGTCGATTTCAGACCCGCCGCTTCGGCAAGACTACCCTTCTCCACATTGGTAACAAGCAAATAATACGCAAGGCTGCCCCCGTTGCTGCCGACCATTTCCATAGTGTCGGGAACGTAGAAATCAAGACCGTATTTCCAACTGCAGCTCTTTCGATCGGTGTAGCCATGTATACCCTCCTTATCTATCATGACCTTCATCAACGGGATAATCGTGATGAAACTGACAGATAGAAGAAACGCCACCAACATCGCGCTTATCACAACGATTACAACCCGAGGCCATTGTGGCCAAACGTACTTGAATATGCGACCAAGACCTTTCAAATCCTTCTGTACTCCATAAAAAACTCTGCTAAACTAACAGACATAAACCACACGGTCAAGACAAAACGACCACTTGACCAAACAAGGGGTTTTTAGTACCGTGCAGGCCTTTTAAGGAAAATACGATGAAAATAGACCGCTTTGTTTTAGGGGCATTCGAAACCAACAGCTATCTGCTCCGCCGGGACGACCAGGCCAAAAATTGTATCATCATTGACACCGGACTGGATGCCGCAGAGCTTATCGACTTTCTCGCAAAAAACGGCCTCACCGTCGAATCCGTTATTCTAACACACGGCCACGCCGACCATATCGCCGCCCTGCCCAGCCTCCGCAAAAAGTGCCCAAACACAAAAGTCTTCGTCCACAAACTCGATGCCGAAATGCTCACCGGTTCAAAAGAAAACCTCTCAACCTTGGCAGGAGTTTCTTTGGCTGTCGCACCAGCCGACGTCCTAATTGACGACGGCGACATAATCGACCAGGCAGGTATCGAGCTAAAGGTCATCCATACCCCGGGCCACACACCGGGAGGAATATGCCTGTACTCTGAAAATAACCACGCAGCTTTTGTTGGCGATACCTTATTTGCCGGCTCTGTCGGCAGAACCGATTTCCCCGGCTCAAGCACCCGCCAACTCATCCAGAGCATAACAGAGAAACTCCTCTCGCTGCCCAACGAAACCGTCATATATCCGGGCCACGGACCGGCAACAACCATAGCTTACGAAAAGCGGCACAACCCCTTCCTGCAATAGCCGACACATTCTGAGCCTTCTTTTTCCTTAATTGGCCGCCGTATTCTACCGATATTTCCTCAATACGAACTATCGGCTTTTATTGCAAAAGCCTGATTATTAGGGTTGGGGCACAGACAGGCCTTATTGACCGGGAACCAAATTATGACCGAAAGCAGACAACATTGCTACAGCAGACTTCTCAACATGTATTCCAGGCACATCGGAACCAGATTCCTTGTGCTAATTGGAGCAATTATAGTTGCGTTTTCGGGCTTCGTAGTCTACCGAACATCGTCGCAAAGCAATACTAATACAAAAAACCTCATGGCCAATCAGGCCAAGCTTGCCATGCAGTTCGACCTGGCAATTCGAGAATATGTGGCTGAATCAGTCAGGCCATTTGTATCTCGGCACGTAGACCGCGACGAATTCATACCTGACATAATGTCTACATCGTTTGCTGCACGAAGTATCTTTGAAAAGGTAAAAGAACAGTTCCCGGATTGTATAATCAAGTTCTCGTCCGATAACCCCAGAAACCTGAAGAACAAGGCAAACCCTGAAGAACTTAAAGTCATCCGGTATTTCAGGCAGAACCCACAGGCCAAAGAATGGTCAGGCCAAATCGACTTTGACGGCCGCACTTACTATGCGCACTTTCATCCCAGGCGAATGGAGGAAAGTTGCCTCAGTTGCCACGGAGACCCAAAAGATGCGCCAAAATCTCTCGTAGCACAATATGGCGACAAGGCGGGTTTTAACCGCAAGGTCGGTGACGTTGTTGCTCTCGACAGTGTCGAAATACCAATAGAAAACTATGCCGCTGCCGCCGCTCGAGAGGCGCGCGCCAACTCAGTGATATTACTTATGGGCCTGGGCCTGCTGCTTGCCGTAATATACATTGCAAATGACCGCCTGCGAAAAGATGTCACCGCGCGAAAAAACATAGATGAGAAACTTAAATTGACACAGTTTTCCGTCGACCAGGCCGCTGCAGGCATCTTCTGGATTAGCCCAAAAGCCGAGTTCCTCTATGTAAACAACAACGTTTGTGAAACCCTGGGATACAATCTCGCAGAAATGCTTTCAATGACCGTGCACGACATAGACCCCAATTTCCCTGCCGAAGCCTGGCCCGAACACTGGCGGCAGATAAAAAAGAACGGCTCAATGAAGTTCGAATCTATTCACCGATGTAAAGATGGCAGGGAATTCCCCGTCGAAATAGTCGCTAACTACCTCCAATACAACGACAAAGAATACAATTTCGAATTCGTCCAGGACATAACCGAACGAAAGTACGCCGAGGAGCATCTCAAACAATCCAAGCAGTTGGCCGACCGTATACGTCGCGAACTCGAAAAAGCCAACCGCCAACTCAAGCTCACTGCCGAAAAAGCAATCTCCGCCGATTCGGCAAAGAGTCAGTTCCTCGCCAACATGAGTCATGAAATCCGAACACCAATGAATGCCATTATCGGCTTTAGCGAACTGCTGGCAGAAGAAAACCTCACCGACGAACAATCTCATTATGTCAACTTCATCAGCCAAAGCGCCGAGCATCTGCTCCTGTTGATAAACGACATCCTCGACTTCTCAAGAATCGAAGCCGGCAAGTTTGATATCGAGCTTGTGGACGCCTCACTCGAACAGTTGCTGACCATCGTCGAACTGTCAATGCAGCCGGCAGCCAAAGCAAAAGAACTCGACTTTCAAATTCGTCATTCGGGCCAAATCCCGCAAACAATATACACCGATCCCGTGCGATTACGCCAGTGTTTGATTAATCTCGCAAATAACGCGGTAAAATTCACCAACGCCGGACATATCTACGTAAATGTAACCACACAAACGATAGAAAATGATAATTACATCTGTTTTGACGTCGAAGATACCGGAATCGGCATCGCCTCCGACAGAATCGATTCGATATTCGAGGAATTCACCCAGATTGAAACCGGAGCAACGCGCAGATTCGAAGGAACCGGACTGGGACTGGCAATCACTAAGAACATCGCAAAACTGCTCGGCGGCGAGCTTTCTGTCACCAGCCGTATAGGCAAAGGTTCTGTCTTCTCACTTGTTATTCCAATCGGTATTGACTCGGAAAACCAGGTATCATTGGACAACTCGGAGCCTGCAACGATGCACCAGCAGAATTCCAACACCGAGCAAACAAGTTTCTCGGGCCGAGTACTCGTTGCCGAGGATGTCCGAACAAACCAGGTGCTTATCAAGCTGCTGCTTGAACGCCTTGGCCTGGAAGTGACATTGGTTGAAGACGGCAAACAGGCCGTCGATAAGGCTCTAAACGAAGACTTCGACCTGATACTTATGGACATCCAGATGCCCAACATGAATGGCTACAAAGCCACCGGAATGCTCCGGGAAAAGGGCATTGCCACGCCGATAGTTGCTCTGACCGCCTATGCGATGAAGGGCGACGACAAAAAATGCCTCGAAGCCGGCTGCGATAACTACCTTTGCAAGCCTATAGATCGCGCGAAACTAATCCAGGTAATCTCAAAATACATCCCTTCAACCACCGAAACTTCCGGCGACAACTGCCAAACGGTAGAATCAGCGGCACAGAAACTCGACTGAAAACAGTTTGAGCGAAGCGGATATTGATGCCGCTGCAAGCGAGTTTTTCACATCGGTAATCGCTTAAAAGGTGTTGTTGAAGTATTCGACCCGTCCGTCGTCGCCGTCGTAGTTCGTCGCATCTTCAAACTCTGCTTCAATGCTGATACGCTCGATGTGCTCGGCCTTTTTCGTAATGCTGTCAACCGTCACCACTATCCCGTTGAGTCTGACGTCACCGGTGGCTATCTCGAATGAAAAAGGCATCTGCGTCCTGAACGCTTTCAGAACACTCTCCTTGCCCCGACCAAGAACCGAATCGTGCGGACCAGTCATGCCGATATCGCTGATGTAAGCCGTACCGTTCGGAAGAATCCTTTCATCTGCAGTCGCCACATGCGTGTGCGTACCGAAACAACAACTCACCCTGCCGTCCAGATGCCAGCCCATGGCAACCTTCTCGCTCGTTGCTTCGGCATGGAAATCCACGAAGATGACGTCTGCCTGCGCGGCGATCTTCGGCAGAATCCTGTCGATAGCAGCATAAGGGCAGTCCGCGGGCTTCATAAACATCCGACCTATCAACGCAACCGCCCCAACCGTCGGCCCCTTATCCGTCTTGAAAAAACCGCAGTCAGCGCCGGCAGCGTATTGCGAAAAGTTTGCAGGACGAGCAATGTCACCGCACGTCTCCAAAGTGCTGATTATGTCCTTCTTGCGATAGGTGTGGTCGCCAAGCGTGAACAAGTTCACACCGTGGTGATGCAGCTTCCTGTAAATCTGAGGTGTCAAACCAGAACCGCCCGCAGCATTCTCAGCGTTTGCTATCACGCAGTCAATATCATGCTGCTCAACAAGCAACCTGAGCTTCTCAGCCATAACACGCCTTCCGGGCTTACCGACTATATCGCCAATACAAAGCACATTCAGTTTCATAACTCGCACCTCAAATCTCGAATCACATCCTGCACAGCCGAGATAAATAACCGACTCTTCCGAGAGCTCACTACCGTGCATACTCGACGCACCGAACCTCGCGAAGCAGAGTCACCTGTATTTCTCCCGGATACGTCATTTCGTCCTCAATCTTCTTGGCGATGTCACGGGCAATCTTCATCGCGGCCTGGTCTTCTATCTTCTCTGCGTCAACGATTACACGAATCTCACGACCTGCCTGAATGGCATAAGTGTTCTCAACACCGGCAAAACTGCCCGCTATTTCTTCAAGCTGCTCCAAACGCTTGATGTAACGCTCAAGAGTCTCTCTTCTGGCGCCGGGCCGGGACGCGCTGATTGCATCTGCCGCCGCTACCAGCGGAGTATAAGGATTGTCAGCCGGAATGTCACCGTGATGGCCCGCTACCGCGTTCAGAACAATCGAAGATTCCTTGAAACGTCTCAGGTAATTGGCGCCTATCTCAGGGTGACTGCCCTCAACCTCGTGGTCGATTGCTTTGCCGATATCATGCAGCAGACCGGCACGTCGCGCAATCGAACCGTCCAGACCAAGCTCATCTGCCATAACCTGTGAAAGAAATGCCACCTCCACACTGTGTCTTAAAACGCTTTGGCCATAACTTGTTCGGTAGTTCAATGCGCCAAGCAGACTCAGAACCTTGTTACTCAGCCCACGAATGTTCACCTCAACCGAAACCTCCTTGCCAATCTGAAGAACTTTCTGATTCACTTCCTTCTTGGTCTGGGCCACAATCTCCTCGATACGCGAGGGATGAATGCGACCGTCCTGGATCAGCTTTTCCATTGCAAGCCGAGCTACCTCACGGCGAACAGGGTTGAAACCGCTAACCACTATCATACCAGGCGTGTCATCAACTATTACGTCAACACCGGTAGCCTTCTCAAACGCCCGAATATTACGCCCTTCCCTGCCGATTACTCTGCCTTTCATATCATCGTTTGGAATCTCCACCGTCGAGACCGATACCTCACAGGTTTGTTCTGTGGCATAGCGCTGAATCGCCACGCTTATAATTTGCCTGCTCTTCTCCTGGGCAATCTCCTTGGCCTCGTCGACCTTGCGTTGAATCAATGAAGACATCTCGTACTCACACTCGTCTTCCAGACGCTTGAGCAGAAGATCCCTTGCGTCATCCATGCTCATTGCGGTAATCTTAAGCAGTTGATTCTTCTGTTGAGCCATCAAAGCCGCAAGTTGCTTCTCCTTCACACCGACCTTGTTCAACCTCGTGTTAAGCTCCTCTTGCTGTATCCCCAAAGCCTTTTCTCGCTGCTCAAGCTGTTCAGTCTGACGCCCCAGAACGTCCTCGCGCTTTGTTAACCTCACTTCCGCTTCACGAAGCTCCGAACGAACCTGATTAGCTTCCGATGTGAACTTTTCTTTTTTCTTGATTGCCTCCGCTGCGGCATCAAGCTGGGCAGACTTGATTATGTTCTCTGCTTCTCTTTTCGCACCGTCTATCTGCCGTTGAAGCTCATCTCCCAGCGTCTTTGCTTTAGCCTTCGTGATAATCTGCAAAATAATCGCTGTCAGGCAAATCCCCAGAATAAACCCTATGAGAGTCCAGACAGGATTCGGTATTTGCATGAGTACCGATTCCATAATTCCCACCTTTCCCTTGCATCTAAAATCCAAAATTCACGTTCATGAATACGGATTATAGGCTCGTCAGGCAGAAAAGTTTCAAAGAAATGACCGCAAAATCACGAAATTCGCTCGAGCAGAGCATCTCAGCCCAAATTCACACCAGGAGCTACCACTAAAAACCGCGATACAACCCCTTCAGGGCTGATTCTGACAACGAAGTTGATTGCTCTTATGCTCAATGCCCACACTCCTTCGCTGGCAAGCGAACGCTTTCGTTTAACGCTATCCACTCAGCAACGTCTGAAAACCACATCATCCGAATAATCAATCAAACTAACAGACGCTGAAAGTGTCTTTGTAACTTAACTACCGTTCAACAGAGGACTTAAATGCCCTCACGCCTCATCATCATGCTGCAAAATCAATGAAAATGACGCGCAACTACCCACAATCCTCTTCATTTACACCAAACTAATATAAATAATAAAGCATTGCAACCTGGAGGTCAAGGAAAAAATGCCCCTATCTTTATTCCCTGCATAAAAAGCACACCTGCCTCTGAGTGCAGACTCATCGGCATATTATTGCTCCACGGCCTCAAGAAGATCCGAAAGAGCACCTGGCCGCCTTTGGGCGTCCGTCGAACCACCACCAGCAAACCACGATCGGGACAAAGTCTGCCCCGCCAACGGCCCACAATTTATTAGCCCGAATTCACAAGAAAAAAACGATCATCGGTAAAACTGCCGAAAAGTCGAACGCCGTTTTGGACGATAAAACCTATACCGGTGAAGCACATCGGACCGATAAAATGAACCTGAAACCTGATTTGGGCATATAAATAACTGAGCATGAGCCCAAAACCCAAAAGGAAAAAGCCGGCACCTTTGACAGTCGGCTATAATATGATATAATACTGGTAGCTTCGGTAGCTTGTGAAGCTGTCATCGCAGGATGCGGATTCAGGTATTTGAGTTAAGGATTTGAACGGGAAGAGCAACTTTTGATTTAGGCCTTAAATAAACTTATTGAGGTAAATAATGTTTGAGCGTTTTACAGACAGAGCAAGAAAAGTCATGGCTTTGGCAAACCAGGAAGCTCAGAGATTCAACCACGAATGCATCGGAACTGAGCACATTCTCCTGGGCCTCGTCAAGGAAGGAAGCGGTGTAGGCGCTACCGTACTGAAAAATCTCGATGTCGATATCAAAAAACTACGCCTTGAAGTCGAAAAACTCGTCAAAAGCGGACCAGACATGGTGACAATGGGGAAACTGCCACAAACACCAAGGGCAAAAAAAGTCATCGAATACGCCATAGAGGAAGCACGGGCGCTAAATCATAATTACGTCGGCACCGAGCACATCCTCCTCGGACTCTTGCGTGAATCCGAAGGAATCGCAGCACAGGTACTTATGAACTTAGGCTTAAAACTCGAAGACGTCAGACAGGAAGTACTGAACCTTCTCGGGGCGGGAATCGACACGGAACCATCAGGTCTCGGAATGAATATGGGTCCCACCATGGCGAGAAAGCCAAAGAGCAAGACTCCCGCACTCGACAGCTTCGGAAGGGACCTCACCGAATTGGCCGCAAATGATAAGCTTGACCCCGTAATCGGAAGAAAAAACGAAATCGAACGGCTCATACAGATACTCTGCAGAAGAACAAAAAACAATCCGGTGCTGCTCGGCGAAGCCGGCGTCGGGAAAACCGCCATCGTCGAAGGCCTCAGCCAGCAAATCGTAAACAAGCAGGTACCCGAGATCCTAAAGGATAAACGAATCGTCGTCCTTGACCTGGCTATGATGGTCGCTGGTACAAAATACCGCGGACAGTTCGAGGAACGAATAAAAGCCGTCATAAATGAAGTCAGAAGAGCCAAGAATGTCATCCTCTTTATCGATGAACTGCACACGCTCGTCGGAGCCGGTGGAGCCGAAGGCGCCATCGACGCCTCCAATGTACTCAAACCCGCTCTGGCAAGGGGCGAAGTGCAGTGCATAGGAGCAACGACGCTCGACGAATACAGAAAGCACATCGAAAAAGATGGTGCCCTCGAAAGACGTTTTCAGACAATTATCGTCGAACCGCCTTCCAGGGATGAAACGCTCGATATACTCAGGGGGCTTCAGGACCGCTATGAAGAACACCACAAAGTACACTTCACCGACGAGGCACTCTATCAGGCTGTTGAACTTTCGAACAGGTACATAACAGGACGATGCCTGCCCGATAAGGCCATCGACGTCATCGACGAATCAGGCGCAAGAGTACGACTCAAGAACATGATTCCATCGCCGGATGTCGCCGAAATCGAGGAGCAAATCCAAAAGCTGCAGAATGAAAAAGACGAGGCCGTCAAGAGAGCTGACTATGAGCGAGCCGCATCACTCAGAGACGAATCACAGAAACTGCTCGCAAAGAAAACAGAACTACAGAAGAAATGGTACGACAAGAATAAAAAAACCACCGGAACCGTAGACGAAGAAGTCATCGCAGAGGTCGTCAGCAAAATGACCGGAATACCACTGACAAGGCTGGAAAAAAAGGAGGTACAGCGGCTGCTTGAACTCGAAACAGAACTGCACAAGCGGGTCGTCTCGCAGGATGATGCAATCACTGCCATCGCAAAAGCGGTACGAAGAAGCCGAAGCGGACTAAAAGACCCAAATCGACCAACGGGATGCTTCATTTTCCTTGGTCCAAGCGGTGTCGGAAAAACACTGCTGGCAAGGGCACTGGCTGAGTTTATGTTCGGCGACGAAAACGCCCTTATCCAGATAGATATGAGCGAATTCATGGAAAAACACAATGTCAGCAGGCTCGTAGGCGCACCTCCAGGATACGTCGGATACGAAGAAGGAGGACAACTGACCGAAAGAATCCGACGCAGGCCTTACTCGGTACTCCTGCTCGACGAAATCGAAAAGGCGCACCCCGATGTCTACAACATGCTCCTGCAAATCATGGAAGATGGGAGAATCACCGACAGCTTCGGAAGACACATCGACTTCAAAAACGTCATACTAATCATGACCAGCAATATCGGCGCAGATCAGATAAAGAGCAACGGCGGCTTCGGCTTCGGCAAGAAAACTGCCGAAGCAGATTACGAAAAAATGAAGGACATGCTCAACAAGGAAGTTGAGCGACACTTCAGGCCGGAATTCCTGAACCGTCTCGACGATACCATCGTCTTCAGACCACTAACCAGGAAGGACCTTGAAATCATCGTCGATTACGAATTGGCAAAGGTCTTCAAACGACTCTCCGAACACGGTTTCAAACTACAACTCACAGACGCCTCCAGCGAGTTCCTCATCGACAAGGGATACAATCCGGAATTCGGAGCAAGGCCGCTGCGCAGGGCAATTGAGCATTACATCGAAGACCCCCTCTCAGAAGCCCTGCTAAGAGGAGAATTCAAGGGTAAAAATCTCATAAAGATAGACGTCCTCGACGACGAGCACCTCAAACTGGAAGCCATCCAGCAGGAACCGGAACCGGACAAACAGCACGCAGAAGTGCCCGGAAAACAATAACACCGTTTACCAGGCAAAGCACTTTCCACGCGCAGAATCCCCCTTTCGGAACTGATACGCGCCATTGCATCACTTCACCCGCTCAACATTTTTTCTCGTCACCTTTTTAACGCTTCCAGAGTCTATTATTCTGACAGTATAATAACAAAGATTCTTCAGGAGCGAACCTATGATAAACGAAATGACGCCGGAGACCGAACTGCTCCAGAAGAGCCTGCGCGGAGACCGGCAGGCATTTGGCCTGATTGTCGAGCGATACCAATCGCTTGTCTGCGCCATTACCTACAGCGTCACCGGCAGCCTTGCAAAAAGTGAAGAACTCGCACAGGAGACTTTCGTAAGAGCATGGAAGGCCCTTGCACAACTAAAAGACCTCGACAAATTCCGCCCATGGCTTTGTACCATCGCCAGAAATCTCATCAGCAAGGCAATTACCACTCAAAAGCATGACATTATAAGCCAGGCCAGCGGCCTCGACACCGCCGCACAAATAGGATCAATCGAATCGGAACCCAGCCAAGCCGCAATAATAAAAGAACAGCAGACAATTGTCTGGAACGCCATCAAAGAAATCCCCCTGCAGTACCGCGAACCCATGGTACTGTTTTACCGCGGCCAACAGTCGGTCGCACAGGTAGCCAACGCTCTTGACCTGTCCGAAGACGCTGTAAAGAAGAGACTCTCCCGAGGCCGAAAGATGCTCAAAACCGAACTGGCAAAACTCGTGGAAGACGTGATTGGAAATAGCGGTCCGCGCAAGGCCTTCACAATCGCAGTCATCGCAGCACTGCCGGCAATGACCGCCCAAACAGCATCAGCCGCAGTCGCAGCCACAGTGGCCAAGGCTTCTCCCGTCGCCAAATCTGCCGGGGCTTTTGGCATCGCTGCCGGTGCGATTGGGCCGTTACTTGGCATCCTGGGTTCAATTATAGGCATTCACGCAAGCATTACTAATACCAGGTCACCTCAAGAGCGAGCCTTTATGAAGAAAACCGCCTGTATTGCCATCGCATACTGCTTCGGCGGTGTGGGCCTGATACTTCTGTTGTGGTGGCAGGTACGCTGGATTGGCTCAAACCCATGGGCAGTAATTGCCCTGTTTACCGCCTTTTTCTTCGGCGTCTTCATATTGGCCTTTCGCACCGAAATAAAACGAAAAGCCATTCAAGTTCAGAACGGTAAATACGTCACCACTGACCAGCGAATACACCAAATGACAAAAGGACAAATCTACGGATCATTCATGGGAGCAATCTTCGGCTCAATGTTCTGGCTCCAGATCATGGCAGCAAATGCGCGAGATTGGACAGCGTTTTCAGTGATACTCATCGCTTGTCTCGCAATCTTCGTGATAGCTGCAAAGTCCTGCATCCGAACTCCTCACAACTACTATCGAATCGCCCTTGCCGTCTTCACAGCCCTCGGGGCAATCAACCTGCTTGTCGTTAACCTTAGATGGCAAGAATGGCTCGCCGCCCTCGGCTCCGATTCAAAGTACCAGACAGTCAAACTTGGCAGAGTCAATCTTGTTCTTGTTGCGGTGTTAGTCTCGCTATTTCTGTTGTTCCTCGTAAGCGATATCAGATACCAGGTGCGCAGAAGAAGACAACAACCACCTGAAGATTAAGAATGGCCCTGGGCGCTAAAACAATCTGCTGCTATCCAGCAGAAATGTCACGGGCCCGTCATTGATGCTGCTTACATGCATATATGCACCAAAAATGCCCTTTGCGACAATGATGTTCTCCGCCGCCATCAGTTCCGCCACCTTCTCATAAAGCGCTTCGGCTGCCGCCGGGCCACCGGCCTCGTCAAAACCCGGCCTGCGTCCCTTGCGGCAGTCGCCAAGCAGAGTAAAATTACTCACCAACAACACGCTGCCCCCAACATCCTGCACGCTAAGGTTCATCTTGCCGGCAGAGTCGGCGAATATCCGCAGATTCGAAAGTTTATCCGCCACGTACCCCGCATCCTTGTCCCCGTCGCCCTTGGCAACCCCTAAGTAAACTAACAGCCCCTTGCCTATCTCGGCCACCGTGTCCGGCCCAACCAAAACCTTCGCTTCCCAAACCCGCTGCACAACCGCTCGCATAAAAAACCCTCCGGATGTATCATGCCTTAATTTCTTCATCCGCTGCGGGAGTATCCTTGCGCCTCCTCCTGAACGCCTTCGCCCAGCTCTTCGCCCCTCCATCGGAAGCCGCTTTTAGTAAATCTGCGTCGATATTCTTCAGCAGAAAATAGTTCAGGATTATTCGTATGGCGATAATCGCTGTTAATTGTCCAATATCGTTCCACGTCGGAGCCAGAGTCGTCTTGAGAATGCTTCCACCTATCAAGAAACCAAGACCGAGACTAAAAGAATGGCCAAGCTCCAGGCGACTTTCCTGAATTGCCGCCATGGAATGCGTTCCAAACAGGGCATCTTTGATGTAAATACTCAGGCTCTTGGCAATCCCTACTACGATTACCAGAATTGCCGCCAACTGACATAGGCTAACCACAAAGCTGTTTATGATAACCACGTAGTGTTCCATTTGCTCTTATCTCCGTATAAACAACATCAATAAACAGTCCGCATCACAATCCTCCATACTAACCTATATTCTACTACCTGTGCGACATGTTCGGCAACAGGAAAACTGTATAGTTCGGGGTTATTGGGAATTTTGCTGAGTGAGATGTTCCTTTTGATTAGAATATGATTTTTGATTATCGAACGGAGCTAAAGCCAAGCTGGATTCGATGATGACAGAGGAGGCAGCATGAGACAGATGAGTTTTGAAAGCGTTGGTATAATTCGGCCGGGCTGTCCCGCCCGGCCTGCGGCGGTCAGGTTCCGACGAGCTTTTTCTGTGCCCATTCTCACCCGTCCGCCGATCCGAGCGACACAGCCCTCGAGCCTTCTGCAAATAAGCGCTAAAGCTTTTTCGCATGAAATGAATACTGGTTTGTTTACCGGCAAGGAATCTCTCACAAAACAGAAGAAAAATTTTCCACTTGAACTGCGTGCCAAGACAAAAACACCTCCTCCTGCCACGCCCTTAAACAAACCGTGCCGCCCCGCTTTCACATTGGCCACCGTAAATTACTCGTGGCGCAGTGATTCGATTGGGTCCATATTGGCCGCACGCCATGCAGGATAAAGCCCGAACGTCACACCAACGCCGGCACTGATTCCAAAAGCCAAAACCAGCGAAAGTAGCGTTATCACCGTTGGCATGTCGGCAAATTTTGTTACCGCATAGGGAATAATGACCCCCAGAACAATTCCCAGAAGGCCTCCCATCAATGTGAGCATCACCGTTTCGGTCAAAAACTGGGCGATGATATCCCCCTTCTTGGCACCCAAAGCACGGCGTATCCCGATTTCTCGCGTCCTCTCGCTAACGCTGGCAAGCATGATATTCATAATACCTATGCCCCCGACGAGCAGCGAAATTGCCGCAATCGAACCGAGCACGATATTGAAAATGCGTTTGGTCCGGGCCGCCTCGAACAGCAACGCCAGCGGAACAACTATGCGATAGTCCTCTTTTTCGTGAAGACGGTCAAGCAGTACATCCAGGGTATCACGCATGGCCAACATGTCTTTCAATCCCATATTCCGATTCTTCGGATTGACCTTAACCGTGATCTTTTGCAGTTCCACCCTCGATGCACTACGGCTGCCACCGCTAATACTAAACGACAACTCACCAAAGCGAGTTCTGGCGGTCGTCATGGGGACATACATATTGCCTGTAGCTTTTGTGCCCGCATCGGCTGATGCTGCCACATCACTACCGAAACCATTACCACCATTGGACGATGAATATGCCGCCGATATACCAACAACCCGGTAAAAACTGCCATGTATACTCACGTGCCGACCCATCGGATCATCAAACGCAAACAATCTTCTTGCGACATCATCATCGACAACACACACACATTTCTGATGATGCAGGTCGATACTGCTAAGAAATCTTCCCCGAAGGATGCGCACCGGAGCGATCTCGGTGTACCATGGTATGGTCCCGATAATTTTTACTGCCACCCTGCGGTTGAGATATCTCGCCTGCTGGTCGATTTCGCGAATAGGAACAGCCACCTCAACATCCGGCAGGCTATTGCGGATTGATTCGGCATCAGCGTAGGTCAGGCCGTAGTTTTGCACCGTCTCGGCCGTTCCAGTATCTGTTTGTTTCTGCGGCGGCTGCACTGTTTCAATAATCAGGTTCGTGCTGCCAAGCCTGGCTATCGCTTCCTGTGTTTCGCGGCTGGCCCCTTCTCCAATGGCGAGCATCGCAATAACAGAGCAGACACCAAAGACGATGCCGGATGTAGTCAGCGTTGAACGCAGACGATGCATCCAAAGGCTTCTCACACCAAGCTTTATCGTTCTCTTAATGCCAAACCAACGCATGATTATTCCCGCTTATGGTTATATTGCTGCCTTTCCACCCTGCCGTCGAGCAGATGGATTGTTCTTTGCGCCTTTGTGGCGATACCCTCATCGTGGGTGACAACAATCAGGGTTTTGCCTCTTCGATGAAGCTCGTCGAGGATGTCGAGGATGTCATTACCGCTTTTGGAATCCAAATTGCCGGTAGGCTCATCGGCCAGTATTATTACCGGGTCATTGGCGATGGCCCTGGCGATGGCGACTCGCTGCTGCTGGCCCCCGCTCAGTTCCGAAGGTTTGTGTTTGAGCCTGTTTTCAAGACCAACCATCTTAGCCAATTCCATGGCACGGGCGTAGCTGGCCTGTTCGCCGACACCACGGTAGTACATCGGTACTTCAATATTCTCTACCACGTTGAGTTGTGCGATGAGATTATATGACTGAAAAACAAAACCTATTCGTGAGCCGCGTATCGCCGACAGTTCGCCATCCCCAAGGCGGGAAATATCTTCTCCGGCAAGATTGTAAGAGCCGCTGGTTGGAGTATCCAGGCAGCCTAACATATTCAGAAGCGTGGATTTACCCGAGCCACTTGGCCCCATAATTGCCACATACTCGCCCTGCTCAATTTGCAGGTCAAGGTCACAAAGGGCCGAAACTTCGAATGTCCCGAGGTCATAGACCTTGCAAAGATTTCTAATATCTACTATTGACATATCGCAATCAAGCTACGCGAAAAATAGATTCAAATTCAATCACACAAAGATATTAACAGAGGCTATTGTTGCTTTGACGCCGATTCGGTCAGGCGAGGCGGATTGAGCATAACCTTCTCGCCTTGCGATAAACCGCTCTTGATTTCAACAAAATTGTCGTTAAACGCACCAGTCTCAACCTGTCGCTGCTGCACTCCGGCAGCCGACATCACATAACACACCTTTTTGCCTTCGACATTAACCACCGTCTGTATCGGCACCACAAGAATATCCTTCAACTGTTGAATGATAATTTCAACCTTTGCTGTCATACCGGTCTTGAGTGCCTCATGTGTACCATCAATCTTTATATCCGTCGAATAAACCTTAAGGTCGGGATTCATCCATTCCTCCGGGTCGGCAAGAGGTGCCTTTTTCAGCACCACGCCCGTCAAAGTATCTTCCGGAAAGGCCGTAACATTTATCCTGGTCTTTTGTCCAATATGAACCTTATCTATCCAGGTCTCGTGAATCTTGATTTCAACCTTCATCGCGTTCGGGTCCGGGATCGATATAATATTTTGACGCTCCTGGATTTTGGCCCCAAGTTCTATGGGTCGGTTTCTTCTTTCCCAACTGCTTCCCATGCTCGAAGCGTAAACGACCTCTCCGGCAGCAGGCGCGCGTATGGTACATGCCTCGAGCTGTTTCTTTTTATCCTCTAAACGTTCCACAGCCAACTTGTACTTTGCCTGTTCCTTGTCATATTCCACCTGTGCCTGGGCAAGCATTGAACGGGCTTTGGCCTCGATACGCTGGAATTCTCTCATGGATTCGTGATAGCCGCTCAGGAGCGTCACGGCCTGCTTGGCAAATTCGTACTTGACGTACAGGTCCTTGGCGGTTTGGTCCTGTTCCAGTTGAGTCTCAAGGCTCTTAACATCCAGTTGGTCGCCCTTTAATTCAATTTCCGCGGCGTAATTACTGTCATAAAGTTCCTGTGTCCCCTTGAGCTTATCCCTGGCACGGGCAAGTTTCGCCCCGGTCAGTTCAATGCTCGAATCCAGTTGCCGAAGTTGCTGAAGCGCCTCACCGCCAAGGTTCGGGTCATACACATAGGAAGTGACTTGCTGGTGCCAGTTGGGCGTCTGTTCTGCCACGGCGATAAGCCTGCGGGCCACGGACTCACCAAGATATTTGTGAAGGTCCATCAGTGCAAACCTGACCTTTATTTTCCCCGCCTCGATATCGCTTTCATTTTGTTTCTTTTGTATATCAAGGGCCTCCTTGGCCGCCTTGGAGTCGCCCTGGCAGTCAAGGAAACCTACTTGCTCCTGTGTCACCTCCTGCTTGATTTCCGAGGAATCCAGTTCAACAAGAATCTTGCCGTTGTTGACATCTTCCTGCGTGATAATGGTCCCCTCATCAACAATGAAGATCAAAGTCGTTGAGTCTTCGAGTTTTGATTTAATGATAAGTGAGTTCAGCGGCTTAATGTCGCCGTTTTCCGTAACGCTGACCGTTAAATCGCTTCTGCGTACCGTGAACGTGCGAGCATTGGGATTAGAAGTATCCTTGCCGCCGGACAGGCCGTGTAGATACGCATATGCCGCCGCTGCGACGACGACAATTACAAGAACCACCAGCCACACAAGGCGTTTGGCAACTCCTGATTTAGCAGCGCTTCGCGTTTTATGCCGAATACCGTTATTGTTTTTCATGATTAGTGTCCTGACTTATCTTCAGTTCCCTGGTGCCACATTCCGTCTGGCCTGACCTGGAGCACTCCAATATCCCGGAAAAAGCTCAACTTTGCTATCGTGTGCCCCACGAGGGCATCGGTCAACTCGTTCTCGGCTTCGAGCAGGGCGTCCTGAGCTTCGAGAAGGTCACGCGTCTGCGCCCTGCCGGTTTTCAGAAACATGGCTGTACTCTCGACCCGCTTGCGGGCCAGTTCAAGACTGTTCTTTTGGATCCGGTATCGCTGCTGAGTCTCTATCAACTGTCGATATGCCTGGCGTATATCAAGCTTGACCCTGTCCACCTTCTCCTGGTAGTCACGGCGGTTCTGCTGGAGCTTTATCAAGGTCTGGCGATAAGCGTTTCGCTCGTCTTTTCTGTCGAACGGCAAATCAGCCTGCAAACCCAGGCTGTAGCTTCCCTTGTTAAACTCTAATTTTTCAAAGTTCGTCTTGCCTTGCGAACCGACCTCGGCGCCGGCGCTCAGATTCAACTCCGCACCAAGATTGTCGGCGGCAACCATGACCTTGCGTGATGCATCATCGATTTTGTCGGCGGTGGTGGCCAAATCCAGCCGTTCGGCCCGCCCTGTCTCAATGGCAACATCCAGCGTGTACTGCGGCTCGGTCACACCAATCTTCTCCAGGGCGTTCAATTCATTCTGGTCCAGCTCAACCTTGCTGTCGGTCTCAAGAGCCAATTCAATCTTGAACTCATCAAGCGATTGTTCATACTGCTGCTGCGCCCGGACAATGTTGTCCGTTGCCCTGAGGACATCCTGCTGTGCCTGGTCAAGTTCGAACCGGGGGCGGCGGCCTACCCTGGCTTCGGCCTTGAGGCGTTTTTTCGACTCGGTGACCCGGTCATAATTACTTTGAGCGTTTGTTACCTCGTTGCGTTTCTGCAGAACACCGTAATAAGCCGTTACAATCGATACGACAAACTCCTTACGAAAACGACCAAAGCTACGCATCTCGTACAACACATCACGCTCAGCCTGTGTCAACTGCTCCTGTGCGATTTTGCGCCCCCTGCCTCGCAGAAGCGGCTGCGTAACCGTTGCACTGAGTACCGAACCCAGCGATGTATCGGGGGCACCGGTAAGGAAACTCGCCCAGTCGAGCGCTATATTGGCGCTAACGGCGGCCCCGGATGCCAGTAATTGGTTGAAACCAGTCTTAGCTTCATAGCTCGCCGATTCATCGTCGCTATCTCTTGCGTAATCGGCATCGATAGTTCCAAACCACCGCCGGGCGAACTTATGCCGTTCACCGGTCAGGCTAAGTACAGTGAGATACAACTGCTCCTTCTGGGTTTGGTACTCGCGATTGTGGGCGGTAGCGATAGCGACAGCCTGGGCGAGATTCAGAACGCCCGACGACGGTACTGTCTCTTCCAGCTTCACGTCGTTCGGTGATGCCTCAACATCGCTGATTGTGTAATTCGCCTTTTCACCAAAGCTGCTCTGCCATTTCTTATCGATTATCTTATATACCTCGTCATCTGCCAAATCCTTGTAAGCTCTGGCACCGCAACCACCCGCCAAACCGAAAAAAATCCCCGAGCAAAGCGTCAAAAACACTAATATCACTAACCGGAAGCCGGAAAATCGCAATATCCGCCCTTTCCGCACAGAGGCCTCGAACCAGCTTTTCTCAAATTCAACAACCATTTTACTGCCTTCATTACGAATTCTCTGGTTTCAAATCCGGCACCTATACCATTGACGCACCAAGGCCGCGATTCTATGCACATTAAACCCATTCCCACCACGATTGACCGTACAGCGCGATTATGATACAATCAAGCACAAATAGCAGTATTTCGGGATTTCTTATGAGATTACATCTTCAGGCAAAACCTTGCTTAACACTCTTTGTCCTGGCATTTGCTTTATTTCCGGCATATCTCAAAACCGTCAAAGCAACCGATTGGCCTCGTTTTCGGGGCGCCAATGCCGACGGTAAATCACCTGAGACTAACCTCTTGAAAAAATGGCCAAAAGCTGGTCCAGGAATGCTCTGGGCAATCCATGGACTCGGCGATGGTTTCGCCTCCGTCGCGGTAGCAAAAGGTATTATATACACTACAGGCAGCGTAGGCAAGGAAAAACAGGGAATTCTCTCCGCCTGCGACCTGAAAGGCAGTATCATCTGGAAAAAACCCTATGGCCACGGATGGAGCGGTTCTCATCCAGGCACCAGGACGACGCCAACCGTCGACGCAAATAGCGTATATGTCATCAGCGGATACGGAAATCTTGTCTGCTTCGATGCAAAAACCGGCAACAGAAAATGGCATGTCGACGTTCTCAAAAGATTCAACGCAAAGAACATCAACTGGGGGATCTCGGAATCTGTCCTCGTCGTCGATGACAAGGTTATCTGCACACCCGGTGGGAAAAACGCTTCGGTCGTTGCACTGAACAAATCCAATGGAAAAACTATATGGACCACAAAAGGACTCAGCGACCAAAGTGCATATTGTTCCCCTATCCTGATCGAAGATGGCCCGAAAAAGATTGCTGTCACCATCACCGACAAACACATAGTCGCCGTCAACATTGACACGGGTACCGTCCTCTGGAAATACACAAATAAGCTCTACAAGGATGAACCACGACATGTCAACCCAAACACCCCTGTATACTCGAACAAAACCGTGTACATGGCCAGCAGATTCGTCGGCGGAACAAAACTGAAAATTGCCGACGACTGGTCAAAAGTTTCAGAGATTTGGACAAATCAACAACTCGACCCACACCACGGCGGAGTTGTACTCGTGGACGGCTGCATTCACGGAACAGATTCAAGGGACGAGAAATGGATCTGCCTCGACTACCAAACCGGCAAAGTCAGGTACTCGGCGGAACTCGTCGGCAAAGGTTCTCTAATTTATGCAGACGGCATGTTATACTGCTACGGTCAGCAAGGCCGGCTCGCTCTCGTCAAAATCACACCAACCGCGTACGAAATAGCAGGTTCATTTGAAATCACGCAAGGCCGGGGGCCACACTGGGCACACCCGGCAATCTCAGATGGCGTATTATACATCCGACATGGAGACACCCTGACGGCCTACGACATAAAAAACAAAACCCCGTGATAAGAAAATCGGAATCCTGCAACGCAACGTGTATGGCTGCAGGGATAAGAAGTCAAAGACGAGCGATCTTATTCATTTTTCACCAATTTTCCCGGAGTTGAACCAATCGTTTTTATCGTGAAACATACACAATACTCACCATCAAGGCGGCCTCTGCACATCTCACATAGTTTGCCGGCAATCTTCTGAGGCAGTTGTTGGAAGTTTTCTGCAAAGCAGACAAAAAGGGTTTTTGCTTTGAACGCCATAATCTCATCAGGTGAACTAATGAACTGTGGTGTTATCTGCTTTTCATAGTTGACCAGAAATTTGATTGCTTCGGCATCCGATTGGATCCTGTAAAAAACGAGTGTCCCCAGTTGTTGCTCAAGCAGCGACGAAACCGCATTCACAAATGGCTTGCTGCGATAGTGATAATAAGAAGCCTGGTTCGAGAAGCAAATTACCAAAACAATAAAAGTCAAGGCTGCCGCCCCAAGTTTAGTCATGTCCTTGACGAAACGGCTCTTGAGTCGTAACAGCAATATCGATAATCCTGCTGTTACAGAACACATAGCCAAAAATGCACTGATTAGATGCGGCTGAAAATTAAAGTTTAATCGATGCCAGACCAGCAAAGCCCCCGTGCAGAACACAGCCGCAGCGTACGGTAATATGTTACAGAACCCCAGAAAACCCTCTCGTATTCTCCCCGGAAAGCTCTTCTCAAATAAGCCAACAAAAAGATATCCTCCAATCAGAGCAAACGCAGGAAACGCGGGAAGTATATATCGCATTTTCTTCACTCCGGGAATTGACAGGCCGACCAGGATAATCAACATCCAGAGGGTTAACTGTGCCAGCAGACGATCCTCCTGTGTCTTGGGTTTCCATAAATCACGGATTTTCCCGGATATGACTATAACAGCCAACGGGTAACTAACAGCGTACTTGGCCAGACTACCAAACCAGTAATACATATACGAATGTGAGTTGTCGTAAGGTAAGCGGCACGCTACCTGTCAGTTAAAAACTTGCTTGAAGAACTTTTCGCCCCCCTGATATTTGGCCGCCGCAAACAATAATGCCAACCCCACCAGCATCATCAATACTGAAGCAAAACCCATCAGCAGGAATTCTTTATAATGCTTATTAAAAAGTAAATAGCCACCGACAACGGCGGCCGGCAGAACCAGTCCAATTGGCCCGCGAAAAGCAAAGCTTACAATCAGAAGCAAAGGTATAACGCAGAGACGTCGCTTATCCTTAAAAAGGGTAGCCGAATAGCAAACATAGAAAGATAGTGCAGTAAACAAACTTACATACATATCCGGTGATATGGTTCTCGCGAAAGAGAAAAAGCTTTTTGTAAACAAGGCAACCAATACGCCAGTAATCCCCCATTTTCGCGAGTGCAATGCGCCAATCCTGTAAATAATAACAAGAACCAGGGCCGAAACGATGGCGTAGCTAAAATAGCGGACAACTGGGTTACACGGCCAAAAGGAAGTGACATAAGATAAATCATGAAGGTACTTGTGCCGGGGTAATCGGGATAAGGATTACCGTAGGTGGTTGCGAAAAATGTCGGGCCGTTCCGCAGCATTTCCTGGGCAAAAACGGCGAACCTTGCATCCAGTGATATAAATTCAGCCGGCAGCCCAATCGTAAACAAAGCAACGCCAACAATAAATAGTATCGCCGAGTCTCTTTTTGCAAATGATTCTGACAGCATAGTTCAAACTCTCCAAAGTAATAACGTTATCCCGATCATCGTTGGAGCTTTGGATGGTCACTCCAGTTTCCATAGTTTATGTCACCTTCGATTTTTCGTCAATTCTTTGTTCTTCACCCAGTTCTTTGAGCTTTGCAGTGAGCATCCATAAAGGCTGATTGACCGGCACATTACGAATCTTATGATGGCGGCAGCGCTGCACAGTAACCGAATGGGCCAAAAATGGTGTGAAAAAACTATATCACCTGTATGGGAACACAACTATGTGGGCGCCGGCAAGGGAACAGGCCGTTTTACAATACTGAAAAGGTGGTTTTTGCCGGATTGTGGGCGGTTGGCACTATCAGAAAAGAGGGGTTTGCTGGTGCATCAAATGCCGGTGGCGCAGGTATAAATATTAAAGTAAATTGAAAGATAGGACGAACTAAGAGCCGGAATAGGCATGGTGCCTGGGTATTTTTATTACTTGTTGTAGGAGATTTAAGCATGAATGGTCTGATGATTGCAAAGAAGTGGCTCGGTGAAATAACTGAAATCGTATTGTTGTTGATTGCCCTTGGAGTGGGCTTTGAGGTGCTCTTTGGCAGCAGTTCGGTTCCGTTCTTTGGCGGAGTTACCGCCAATCTGACCAAATTACTGGGTACGCTGGGCGAGAACGGCCCGGTTGGTCTGATTGCACTTGGTGTTATCCTTTACCTGTTCAGCAGAAATAGGGCCGTCGCACAGCAACAATAACACATTTGTATGCCATCCTCAGAAAGGATGCGCAACATACCAGGCATATTTCCGGGGTGGCGATGAGGCATGTTGATCTTTCTGAGGATGGTCGCTTTTGTGTCAGCCTTCAGGATAGCGGCCCTGTTCGTCTGGTATTCCCACGATTTGTTCTTTATCGTGGTGATCCGTGTTCTTTAGGCTTTTGTCTCTCAGTTATGACCCTGCGGCAGACGCGGCGGAGGGAGCGGGCAATCGTATCAACTTGAAATGTGCCTCCACAGGCTGTTGATTTAGCTCAATTTGCTTTGTGCGGAGATATTCGTCGGGGAAATTATAGGTCAGACTGCGTCTCAGGACTTCGGTTGATTTCTCGTCTCCATCCTTGATTTCCAGTATCAGTTGGAAGATTTGGCTTTCGTATGCCAGCTTGGCCTCCGTGGTGGCCTTGATGCGTACAGGACTGTATACGTTGACCAGGTTGTCACCCTCGATTAAGGGTTTGTACTTACCCACGAGATTGCCACTCAAGACATAACCGAGCTGTGGCTTGTCTATTGTCTGAGGTGTAAGCGCTCGGGTAGGCGTGGTTATTTTTACTGCGATATCGGCCGCTTTTCTTTGTCCCGGGGCAAACTCATAGAACGGCCTTTTACTAATCGCTGTTGTCCTTGCCTGTTCAATTTCCGCGCTGGTTAGGGTAACCTCAGCCGCGGGTCCGCCATCTGCCGGTACAAACATATCAACACGTGCTGGGTCAATAATGGCTTTGACAATGTTGCCGTTTTCATCGAGACAGCTTACCACGAGGGATTTCTGCACGAGGGTGCGGACATGGACGACGATCTTTTCCGGGATACACGCTTCGACTTTGAGGTCGTACTTTTCCTGGATTCTTTTATTCAAAAAAGGCTGGAGCAGCAGGGTATGGTCACCTTCTTCTATCATCTTCTCCTCGGTCACATCCAGATCAAATGTCATTCTCTCACCGGCCCTTATGCTTCTCTGGAGCCTGTCTATTCTGGATGTAGCTCCTTTGACGAGTATTTCCTGTATGGAAGCAGTAGAGCCCTTGGGGAAACTTACCCAGAGCCTGGGGCTGGAAGGTGTCGTGATATTCACGGTCGCATCGGCTATAGTGAATTGTGCCGTTTTTGCCAGGTCTGCCCAGACCCATATCAAGACAGTCAGGAACAGAACTGCCAGTATTTTGCCGTAGTTTACTTTTTTTGCCATATCCGTCTAACCATCGAACAAAAAAATTACACTAATGCCGCCGCGGGGGTCATTTACTCTCCTGCGTCTTCTTCCCCGGAGTTTTTCGAAACCAATTTAGTACACCCGCAAAAGTAGGCGCAACCTGCTCAGCCATCACCGTTGTTAACTCTCTTGTTATGTCTGACCTCGTAAGGTTTCTTTTTAACCGCCCTTGCCGTGCTGAGGAGACTGTACCGGTTTCCTCGCTTACGACCAGGCACACAGCGTCAGAACCGGCGGTTATTCCCATTGCCGCACGGTGCCGCGAGCCAAGCTCACCGCTGTAGCTGCTATCAGCCTCTGCAAGGGGCAGTTGGACCCTTGCCGCCACCACCTTGTCGCCTCGTATTATGACCGCCATATCGTGCAGCGGCGTTCCAGGATAAAATATCGTTTTCAGGAGTTCCGCGGTAACGTCGGCGTTGATACTCACTCCGCCGGCGACAAACTCTCCCAGTGCTACCTGTCTTTCCAGAACAATGATAGCCCCGGTTTTTGTTGCTGAAAGCTGCTCAACCGTGGAGACTATCTCTTGGATTGTCTTTGCCAATTGCTGTGACGAACTTGCAAGGAAACTGGGCTGGCCTATTCGTATCAGTGCCCTTCGAATTTCCGGTTGAAATCCTGCAACGGCGATTATCAGGACAAAAATCAGAAAGCCGTTATACAGGAACTGCAGCCGTTCGAAGGCAAACCTATCGACTACGAGTTTGAGAATGATAAAGCCGGCTACGAGGATAAATATCACGCCCCGGAAGAGCCTTTCTCCGCGAGTTCCTTCGAGAAAATCGATGGCCCAGTAGACGACAAGCCCTATCAGGAGCAACTCGATTGCCACTACCGGCCACGGATTAAGCGCCACACGTTTAAGGTAATGGGTAAGTGCATCGAATGTTTCCACAAATCAAATCCCTTCTGTATTGTGGACAGATACAAAGCGACATCTCGCATAAAGCGAACTCAGGCCACACCGCGTACTATCTCTGTATCATGGTATTCTTCTGGTGCTGAGTTTGCTCGGTCCATCGTACAGCAGGACCTTGTCTATGTCCTCCATCAACTGCTGTTGTGCAATTCTTCGGTTTCGTACGTGCCTCCTGTGTCCTTCGGCAGCCGTTTCACCGGGTTGGGCCATACTGCAACCTTGGATTAGAAAAAGCAAAAAGCACAGAACTGCAACAGCACCAAAAAACCGAATGATGGAATTCTTCTTTTTCTCAGTATTTCTCATCACACATCCCTAATCGAAATCAATTGCTCTGCATCTGCAGGTATTGGCGTTCATAAAATCACTCCTTACAGCTTCATTTATTATATCAACGGCTCAGTCACGTGTCAAGCCTCAAGATTGCCCTTTTAGGTTCTGGGTGCGTTTCACGTTTGTAGTCGCTGCCAACGGTTTGTTTTTCCATATTTGCTTCCATGTGAAGAAGTTCTGACGGTTATCCGCAAAGAGCAGTGGGTTCGAAATTGGGTTTGTTTTTCCGGTGTCCGAAGGGGTGGATATTTTCATAATCCTTGTTTCCATAAGTGGTTAGGTTGATTTTGGCGTTTCGGAAATTGGGTTTGTTTTGCATATTTATACTCGCATAGGCGGTTCTGGGGTGGTGGTTTTGATTCCCGACGTGCTCCCGACGAGTCGGGATAAACTCCGATCTTCGATGCGTTTGTATTGGGTTTGTTTTTTCGCGGTTCTCGAAGGCGCATTTTTTCATAATCCTTGT
>Ga0114918_10000102_pt1 | contig 66095 bp, 90 predicted proteins | sample LantaG_FD_87015 | JGI IMG/M metagenome (GOLD analysis project Ga0114918, IMG submission 87015) | Deep subsurface microbial communities from Baltic Sea to uncover new lineages of life (NeLLi) - Landsort_02402 metaG | ecosystem: Environmental > Aquatic > Marine > Oceanic > Sediment | place... | reverse complement strand
GAGACCTTTAGAAAGTATCTCATAGCTATAAAGAGCGCCTATTTAAAAGGTAGCCGTCTTGAATACATCGAAGCATTAGCTTCAGCATTCATAGGTCAACCGGTAAATATAAAAGAGTTATACCTATTAGCCAGAGAACCTGGTTCCGCCTACGATGTTTCAGATACCAATATGATGGTAGTCGATGTTCTTATAAGCGACTCATTAAGAGCCGGTTATAATACTAATGCTTTATTAAATGATCTCAATTTCTATATAAATCTTGTGCGTCCAGCTCATGTTCTTTATGATACTCGTTTGATCTGGTCGGAACAGATAGATGTCAATAAAGTCCATGATATTTATTTTGGTGATACGGGTGGTGGTTGTATACCTGCGTATGACTATGGTGACTTTGATCAGACGACCATTCTGGCACAGCAGATATTTATTCTTCCAGATTCTCAGAATGCTACAGGATTAATCGATTCAATTCATGAAATTGATCGTATCTTTTATTTTGATGATTCAACCAGAGTAATAACAGTACCAGGAGTAAATGGTACGCAAATTTTTGATAAGGACGGTCGTCAAGTATCCTTTTTTGCTCTTGAAATAGGTCAGTATGTGAGGGTTACCTATCAGCTAATACCAGGATTTTTTCAATTCTACTGGTATCCCGAACAGATCCTGCCAACATGGGAATCTCAATTCTATAAAGATGTTTATCGTCGTCCTATTTTTCAGGAATTTGTTAAGAAAGAAATGGATGCTAATGGTCGTTTCCCTCTCGGTACCAAGACCACAGAAACAACCATTTGTGATCGTTGGGTTCAGGATACTCTACAACCTCTTTATGAGGATATGAGATATTCTTGTAATTCGGGTAGTGAGCATTCCGGAGATTACTCCTCAACTCTCAGTATTAGGATGGGTAAACCACGACTCTCCATACCTTATGCAGATGGTAATATGGCTTTACCTGGTAATGACTATTCTTATTGGATGTTAGATACTCCTCTTACAGATGGGTCAGGTAATCCCGCCACACCTGTAGATATAATGGTTCAATTAGATGGAACGGCCATACCTTTACAATCCGTCGTTGGTGTAGATGCCAGTTCGGGGAAAGTACAGCTTTCTGAATCCTATGTCTACTGGGATCAGACAGCAATGACTCAACCCTACCCTGGAGATAGTTTATCATTCTCTTATTCTTACTTATTTGATGGTACTAATTATGATACAACATCTGAGATGGTTTTTGGAGTGTCGAGTTGGCAGATGCCAAATGCCCCTCTTGTTCAGGGTGATGGAAATGGGTATCTTGCAGGAGTAGAAAATATAACGGTAAGTGTCGATGGTACGGAAATTTCAGACGCAGTAATAGGTGTCACACCCTTACTCGGTCATGTGTATCTTCATCAGACAGCAGATTTCTGGAATTCCTCAGAATTAGGTCGTACTCCTCAATTAGGTGATGTATTTGATTTCAATTTCAATTGGGGTTTGAAATATCAATATTCAGCTATATTTGATGAATTAGGCCGTGTCATGGATGGTTATGTGGGTTCAGAAATGGCCTACGGAATAGTATTTGATGCTGATGCAGGGTTTGATCCTGAGATTGTCCCCATACCTTTGACTGATACTACTTCGGAGCAAATAGGGTATCGCTATCGAGGTTATTTATTACATCATAGTTCAGTATTAAATTCACCTGATACTATGTTATTAAATGAGTTTCAGAAGCCAGCAACTCGTGCCTCAATAATAAATCAGGCAGATTGTTTAAATCATTTTAATATCTTTTTCTCGCCTGAATTTCTAACAGATACAAGTTCAGTTTTCTTAAATGATCCTTATCTCTATAATGGGTTAGATCCAGTATTAAAGCTAAATTATGGGACACCTCCTTTTCAGAAGACTTTTTCGTATCAACCAGGGTTAATTTACAGTAAAAAACTTCAGGATTACAGAACTAATCATGAGTTATTACTTTATTCCGATTTATTGTTGGCTGAATTCTCAGAAGGTACTCCAGCACATTTAAGCCCTATTTGTGACTCTGAAAAGATTACTTTTAAAATAGGGTTGGGCGAGGATATTATACCTCCAATAGAAGAATGCCCTCCATGGGAACTTTTTGATTCTTACTTGGTAGAGGATGTACTGGTTAGTGTTCCAGGTGTAACAAGAGGTGTACCAAATCTTCGTGTATCTGGAAATAATCTAAGGGAAAGTTTTATACTAAGGGAAGTAGAATCTACAGGAGTTGCTCAATATATCTATTCTTTTCAAACACCTATTATTGATGTTCCTACTGAATACTACTTACCTGCATCATTTAAGTACGATTATAATGATACTCTGATAGACTTCCCAGCACTTCCTGTAGTGGATTCTGACGGGAATTTAGCTACTGTATCAGATATTCAGGTTACCGTGGATGGGATTCCTTGGGTAGTTACCGGTTTGGATCCGGTAACAGGGTGGGTTCAATTAGCCGGAGTAATATCTCCGAATGTTCCTATTGTAATGACGTACTATATCAGAAATGATGTTGTGATACCTCTTTTCAATGAATATTGGTCACGTATCTTTGATAGTGTTGATGTCTTTCCAGGGTATTGTTCTGACCAGGAAGATATCATAGTTGATTTTGGTACTGTAGAAGAATATTACCCGGGACTTGATGATGGTAGTGATGGTATAAAGATGACATTTTTGAATAAGGATACTCTTACAATAGAAGAGCATGTTTTTTCAGGTCCTATATTTGAATATTTTGAAGCTTCTAAGGATGAAATAGCTTCACCTGACAATTTCCCTAATGCTTTAGTCAGGATTCCTAGTGCTCTATCATTAAAAAATCCTTTAACCTATATGGGTGAATATGGTTTTTTAAATGATAAATTAGCACGCTTTCGGAAGACTACTTTTAAAGAACTTCTTCCTAGTAGAGTTTTTAGGACGCTTGAATTAATTGAAATGTTGGCAGTTTAATTTTTTCTTCGTCAATAATAATCTATAAATATGAAATGCAAATAGTATATAGTATAAGGAGCAATAAAAATGAGAATCAATGAAAATGTTCGTAAAACAGGTGAGAATCTTTCTGTAGGATTTAGCTTAAAATACCCAGAAAAGACATCTTCTCTATCTGGCGAATTTTGGGTCAAATTAAAAGACAGTGATGGTAATGTTGTAGATGAAAGACATGGAACGAATATTATCGTTAATTCGGCATCAGTTCTTATTGCTCGTCTATTAAAAGATAATTCGGAGCCTTCAGGTGGGATCACATATTTAGCTATGGGTACTGGAGGAGATGGTTGGAATCTTCAAAATCCTCCTCAGCCTACTACATCACAGACTACTCTGGAAAATGAGATAGCTCGTAAGGCTTTTACAACTGAAGATGTAACTTTTATAGATCCTGAAACAGGGAACCCTACTACGGTACCTACTAACGTTGTGGACTACACAGCAACGTTTGCAGAGACTGAGTCCGTTGGACCCTTGGTAGAGATGGGTCTCTTCGGTGGGGACGCTACGGACCTACTGAATAGCGGGACACAGGTCAATTATAGAAGTTTTCCTGTGATCAATAAGACGAATTCGATGACCCTTACAATCATCTTTAGGATAACGTCATAATGCACGAAAATTTAGGGATTTGTAAAGGACCCGGCAAGCTACTTGGAGAAATTAGAGTGGGTTCTGATTCCATAAATATATCAAAGAACGGAAGATATTTTTACGTTCTGTTGAATAGCCGTACTGTAATGGCTGCAAAGTCTCAGAAGGAGTTGTGTGAGCGTTCTGTACCTGTAATATCCTTAATGATAAAGAGTATCTGTAAGACGGCTCATCTTGACAGAGCCCAGTGGCAAAATCTAAATAAAGATTATACTAAGATGATCATTGAGACTATTAAGGAGATCAAAGAAAATTTAAAGCCAGTTGAGATTCTTGTACAAAAGGCAAAGCCTGATGAAACACAGGATAATACTTCAATATCAATACAGTCTTCGGTTAAAAAGGGGATGGTTGAGAAACTGAAAGATTATCGTATAGCTTTAAATAGTATTGCGAGTACTATAAATGGATTAAAAAAGACTTCTAATATCCTTCTGAAAACTGATCTTGAAAAAAAGATTTGGGGAAGTAAAGAAGTTATGGATGTGATAAGTGGGGTGAAATCCGAAATGGAAGTTCTCTCCCATGATTACGAAAAAATTGAAGGTTGTTTAGAGCGTTCTGATGGGCAAGCGGATAAGATAATGACTATAATAGAGAAAAAATATTCCACTGATTATGTGAAAAAGATAGCCGGTGAAATAATAGAAAATTTTTCTGTTCTTAAGTCATTCTCATCCGAACTAGCACAGATTCTACACCGTCTTAGTAGTATTGATCGAGTTTTTACCGCTTCAGTAGGATATCCTGCAACCTGGTTTTTTAATGGGTCTACTTATATGGATTTTCTTTTTGAATATGATAATTTAGTTGATCATGTAGTTAAGTTTGCAGCATTAGAATCAGAAGTAGTAGAACCTTTACTCGTATGGAAAATTAAGTTAAGTTAACGGGAGCGTAAAATGTCCGATTATTTAGGTCCAAACCAGACCAGAGTCCTTGATGATACTAATAGAAGTTTTGAATCCGTAGTATATCAACGGAAAAAACCGCCTCTTTCAAGTGAAGTGAATCTCACTAGTGATCTTGCTTCTATTCATGCGCAAGATGTGGCAAAACTTGTAGTCCCTAGTGGGTGGGCTGTGATCGGTGATTTAAAAGATGAAACTCCCGAAGTTGAGAGTTTTTCTGGGGATGTCATATGTTCCTCATCTTATGCAGCTAATACTGTTAAACTCATTGCTCTGGATAAAGGCGTAGAAACCCAATCCTTGGTAGCATGTGTTAATGGTTGGAATGTAGTTGTACAGGGGACCTCTTCTGGTGATGAGAATAATATCATTCTTCTTGATGCTCCTTCTACTATCGGTAATAGAGTTGACTTTGTTTTCCTTGAAGTCTGGCGTTATCTCCTGCAACCAGATGATGTAGTGTACTCTCATGGGAATTTCCTCTATGGTGGTGTTAATTATTCAAATGATCTTATTGATCCAGCAGCAGGTATTGAAACATCTCTTAGAATACAATTACAGTATCGAATTAGAGTAGCTCCAACTAATATAGAGAGTTATCCATCAGGTTTTGATCCTACAACAGTGTTTGCTCAAGGTTCCTCGACAACTCCACTCACATGTACGAGTGCAAATTTTTCTCCTGTACCAGGAGATCCAGGTCTTTGGAGAGCTGGAGCGGGTGATGCTGCGGCATTTAATACAATAGATGGTTATACTTATGCTATTCCTATGTTTGCTATTGCACGTAGAAATACAAGTGATTATAGTGTTGATATCAGATCAAATGGTGCCGGAAAAGCTCTTGCAGATTATTTAAATGATGAACCTTCAGATCGTCCTGATAATCGTTACAGTGATTGGGTTGTATCCGATGATATTCTTGATATGAGAAGCAAGGCTACTTCTTCTGATAATATGAAAGAATTATGTGAGAGTTCTTTCCAGAAACTTACCAGTGGAAAACTTCGTGGTAAGTTGGAAAAAATTACTCTTGGTGAAGATCTTTTTGCAAAAACAATTGTCCAGGTAGATGCTGTTAGTAATATTGATAAATCAGGTTCTACTCTTATTAAACAGACAAATGATGGTATTAGAAGAATTTTTTCTAATGCCGCAATAAACCAGCCCGCATCTATTATAGTAAAAACTGTTAATGATAAATCACAGGGTACTATAGGATTTAATTGGGCAGCTAGTGATGAAGTGGAGATTGAAACCACAGGTTATCCTACAGGTTCGACTATTGTCAGTGTAGAAGAAGTCTATACTTTAACAGGAATTAAGGTTTCTCCTGGTGATTATACAGTAGCGGACTTGGGTACCAGTACTGCTTCTATCACAATAGTAAGTGGTAGTTCCATTATAGGTAATTCTTATCCTCTTACTGTGGATTATACTATAGGGTTTGCTTCAGGGTTAAATGGATTGACAAGGCTTCCTGAAGAAATGTTGGAATTCAGAAATGAAAATATCACTTCTGAGATTATCGCTTCTACAGATAATGATATTCCAGTCCGTTCTGCAAGTCCAGTTTCTACTACTCAGGGTGTCTTTCAAAACATGCTCTCAAATAAGGGTGGGAATACTACTGAGGCCTATAATTTCGGCCATCAGATGACATATCATGTAGTGGGAGATGGCTCTAATATTGTTAGATTCAATAGGACATTATTTACTGCTTATAATATCCTTGGTGTAGTAAGTGTTCGTGTAGGTGTATCTTATTTAACACCGACTTCGGTTTCTCGCTCTTTGACTGAATATGAGATTATTCTTCCTTCTACTGTAGCTATAGGTACAGATATCGAATTAGTTCTTTATGTAGGAACAAAATTTTTCGAGATAAATAAACAGAGTCGTGCTATAACAGATACTCTTGAAATGAGTGAATTAGTTCCTGTGGAAACAGCGACTGGTTCATTAACCTCTTTTACTCTTGATAGTACTAATCAAGCTATTCAAGCACTCGGTAGTAACATCTCTGTGAATGGCTTTGGTATAGCATACGTTAATAATGTACAAACTACTTTATTAACACCAAATAGTGGCCTTCCCACAGATTCCACTAAATTTCGTGCTGAAATAGAGTTTAGTTCTGCACCGGCTTCTGGGGCTTTAATTGAAATACCTGTTTTAATGAAGAGTGCTATTTCTTCAGTAGAAGGATATAACTTCCTTTATCATGCTGTGCCCTATCAGGGTCTCCTTGATTCCACCACTACAGGTGTTATAGAAGCTGTAGGTCCTTCTTTAACCACCACTGCTGGTAGTGGTGCTATAACAGATACCACCTATTCAACAGGTACTGCTACTTTTACCTTGGATAGTACAACAGTACAGGGTACCGGAACTGGTTGGCTTTCAGGTGCTAAAGCTGGCTATGTGATTCATTCGGATACAGCACCAACAAAAAAATATGCTATTACAGAGGTATTAGCTGAGGATTCTCTCACTATCTCAACCAAATCTGAATTTTCAGCTGGTGGTAGCTATTCAATAACCGCTGAAGGTGTGCCCTTTTATAGAGCTAATATCATGGATAGATTACCTACCTATGACAGTACTAATGATAGTAATGGTAGAAGTGAAAATATCTCAACAGCAGTTTCTGATGGCTTTCCCGTACTTGAGACACGTATAGTTTCTAAAGTACAAGATATAGTGGACTCTACTGCGGGATCAGTAGTATTTGGTGTTAATTCTGCGGATCGTGGTAGATCTCAAGTTCATATCCCTGATGCACCTTTAGGTTTAGGTAATCTTGGTCTAAAGTTTGAGAAATTAGATTCAACAGGTAATTATCAGAAGACATATCAATCATATATATTAAATAAAGAGAATAATGGTCGTCTTTATCTCATGGTTGTAGGAAGTGAAACAGACGGTTCAAATAGTTCCCGTTATTTAAATGAAGGATCTAATCTTGATACAGTTGATATTTTTGAAATGCCTGGTAGACCTTTAACGGTTAGAAGGACAGACTAATGAAAAGTGTTGCCGGATATATAAGAAGGTTTGCTGCAGAAGTGGACCCAGAATATAAAATTGGAAAGATTAAGATTTTCTTTAAAGCTGAGGTAGGAACATCTTTAACAATAGAGCAAGATGCTACCGAGGAGAAGAATTTTCAATGGGTTCAATATTCTATAATTTTTTCAAAGGGTGATCAGTATTATCTCTTTCGTTCACCTCTTTCTCCTGATGGTAGTGAACTTCTAGGTGGAGAGGTGTTTAAATCGGATTCAAATGGAGAAAATCTTAAAAAGGCAGATATCACTAAGGATGATGCTATAACATCTTTTCCTCGGATTCTAAAAGGTACTCCAGAATTAATTTACAATAAAATTAGAAATAAGACCGGTCTTCGAAGAGAGGATGTCACCTATTATAATCAGGTAGGGTCAGGTGTTAAAGACTACAGCGTAGAAGAATTTGAAAGGGACTTTTTCAAAAATTTCTATATTGTCTTTTCTGAGAAGAAGGAAAAGAAGAGACCTGATGGTAAACTAGTAAAATATGAAAATGCTCCTAAAAAAGAAGAAAAGACCGAGAAGAAAAATCCTTTAAATGAAAACCAGTCCATATAGGTAACTCGATGATCGAATTATACGCCTCAGCAGTGAGTACAGCTAATGAAAAGAAGAAGAATCTTGAAAAAATGATGGCTTCTCAATGCTTTGATATAGTTCTGTCCGAAGAAGAAAAGAAGGATCCAGTAATTAAGTCTATGCTCTTGAAAGCAAAGGCTATGGGTGGTGGTTTTGATATAATGCAAAAATTGGTAGATAAACAGAGAACTACTAAAAAGAATAAGACTAAAAAAGATTCTGTATCAAATGGTTATAGTATAGTTAGAAAATGGCAACAACAGAAACAAAATAAGGCCCCTAAAGAAACAAACCCCAATTCAGGAGACGGTTTTGATGAAGTAATGCAGATAGCTTTAAAGCCTCTTCCTGTTAAAAAACAGTCCCTAATGCAACCTCTTGAGGTTGATCCCCCTAAGAAACATTCTAGAAATTATAAGAAGATTTAAATTTTTTCCTAAGTCCTATGTTTTGAACTACATAGAAATTTTAAGAATTCCTTCTATAACTCGTACCATTTAAGTAAGGAGGAATACATGGCAAAAAATTTTATAGGTACTCCCTCAGTTTATCCAAAATTGTTGGAAATCCGTAAATCTACAACAGCAAAGTTTAAAACAACTAAGCATTTAAAAGAGACTACAGTCCTACGCTATTACCAGGTTATTGGGGCTCTTCATATGATGCTCCTTGATCGTATGGTGTTGGGCGATGGAACGGGACTTGGAAAATGTGTAAATTCAATGACTTACGTCCAGTCATCCGAGGGGTTGCTTGAAATAAAGGACCTTGCAATAAAGTATGGTTTTAATCTTAAAGCGGACACTCTGTATGAGCTGCCAGAAGATTTTTCTATTCTTTCTATTGAAGGTCCACACAGAGCTTCTCATTTGTATTATAGTGGTCATCATGAAGGTTTAAGGATAATTACCCATAAGGGTTTTGAGTTGTCTGGGTTGTCTCATCATCCAATATTCTGCCCTCAGGAGGGGGAATTAGTTTATAAAAGATTAGATGAGATAAAAACCAATGATTATGTCTGTATAAATAGAGGGGGCTTATTTTCGGTAAACTATTGTTTTATCCATTATGAAAGTTCTTCTACTTGTAATAAGTATGAGGTACCCTTAATATTGCATGAAGAATTATCTGAATTACTGGGCTATTATGTATCAGAAGGTAATAATTCTAAAAAGTGGTCTTTAACAATAACTCAACATTATGATGAAATAAGAAACCGTATAAGATTTTTATTGAAATCTGTCTTTAATTATGAAGAAACAGGCTTCAATAAAAGTTTTTGTGTTGAAGTAGTAATTAATAGTCTTTTTATAAAGGAAATTTTTGATTATTTAGGTGTTAATACGGGAGGTAAATCAGAAGGTCAAGTAGTTCCTGGAACAGTTCTATCCTCTCCGAAGTCTGTGATTGTTGCTTTTTTACGGGGTTATTTTGAAGGGGATGGAAGTGTCGAAGTTTCAAATAAAATTGTATCTTGTTCTTCTAAATCTGAGAAGCTTTTAAAACAGGTACAAATTTTATTGCTTCAATTTGGTATTGTGAGTCGTAGAAAAAAGAAATGGGTTAAAGTAAAGAATGGAAAGAATCTTTATTGGATCCTTTATTTCTGTGGTAAAAATGTTGAGATTTTCCAGAAAGAAATAGGATTTGTTTCAGAAAGAAAACAAAAATCTTTAGAAGAAATACGGTCCGAAAAGAGAAATACAAATGATGATATCATACCTATGGGTTCTATAATATTGAAGCAGGCTATGTCCGATATAATCTCCCATCTCAGAAAATTGCCTGAGCAGAAAAATTTCTCTTCTAAGGGTTCAGGTTGGAAAGGGCTTGTAGGTGTACAATATAAAGAAAAATTGGAAAAATATATTTACAAAAAAAGACGACTTACGTATGAAGGGTTAAAGGAATTTCTTTATAAAATTGAATCATTAAAGTTAGCTCCTGTAGTATCTAATTATTCTTTTTTAAAAGACATAATGAATAATAATATCTTTTTTGATAAAGTTGTCTCAAAAGAGAAAAGTATCGACGAATATTTTGATCTTCATGTTCCAGAAGTACATAATTTTATCGGGAATGGTTTTATAAATCATAATACTCTTCAGGGAATAGCTGCGTATTCTTTTGCCTTAGAACAGAAACAGAACTTGAAATTATTGATTGTTTGCCCTAAAAGTGCTACTACTCAATGGGCTGAAGAATTCGAGAAATTTTCTGTGGGGATAACTTGCAGAGTAATCTCAAATGAATTTAAAGAATTGACAGGTTATACTAAAAATGGTAAGCCTAAATATAAGACTATATCCGGATTTCCAGCACGGAAATTACAGTATGCGGAATTTAAAGAGAATGTTCTTATCATGAACTATGCTCCTGTTATAAATGAATATGAATTTATAGCAAATACTCTTTCCCCAAATTTCATGATTATCTATGATGAGATACAAGTTTTCAAGAATAGGAAGAGTAAGACCCATTTTGCTTGTAAAAGTATCGCTGAGCGGGCTGAGCGGGTTTACGGATTCTCTGCCACTATCATAAAGAATGATCTTGAGGAGGTCTGGGGTATTTATGATGTGATTGTGCCTGGCATGTTTGGTAATATTTCAAATTTCATAAAAAACTATTGTAAGACAAAATTAATGAAGCTTCAAATCAAGGGTAAGACTCGGCATATACCTAAAGTTATTGGGTATAAGAATTTAGCAAAATTTAAACAGACTCTTGATCCTTACTTTTTGATTCGGAAAAAAGAACAGGTTGCTTCAGAATTGCCAAAGTTGATTTCGAAAAAAGCTGTACTGGAGATGAGTTCCGCTCAGAGACAGTTATATAATGATGCTCTTTCTGGTATTCTTCATGAGGAAAAGATACAGGGAGAATATTTCGAAATGGTAGACCATATCAGAAATGTAGGTGAAGAGAATATATCTGATAAGGAAAAGAAAAAGTATATAGCACTTAAGGAGAAGTACCAGACAGTGTTGAGTCCTGAAGGCAAGAAAAGAGGGAAACTGGCAGCTTTGACTTATTGTCAGATGATTAGTAATGGTCCGGGTCTTTTAAAAGAAGAGGGTGATTCCAGTAAAGAAGAAGAATTTCTTCGGTTAATGAAAGAGGAGCTGGTTACTGAGAAAGTTATCGTATATACTCGTTTTAAAACCGGTATCCCTTTCCTCGAAATAGGATGTGATAGAAGTGGTATAAATCATGTAAAAATTACAGGGGACTGTGATGACCATGAACGGAAGAGAGCCCGTATAAGCTTTCAGGAAGATCCAGATTGTAAAGTTATCTTTATAACGTCCGCAGGTTCCGCAGCTTTGAATCTCCAATCAGCAAGTGTACTAATTTTTTATGACACTCCTTGGTCCTATGGGGATTTGGTGCAAACCATAGGTAGAGCGCAAAGAATCGGAAGTCTTCAAGAACATATCCTTATTATTCATATGGTAAATAGGGGTACTATTGATGAGCATGTTCTTAAGAGAGTCACTTCGAAGAAAGATTTGAGTGATTCCATTATAGGGGATACTGCAGAAGGGGCACTTGATTTTACCGCCTATGAAGGTAATTCCATAAATGATTTGTATGATGATTTACTTCATGACGCAGAAGGGTTTAAATAAAATGGCTAAATGTCCTTTATGTAATGGAGAGGGTAGGAAAATTATAGTAGAGATAAATCCATACACGAAGTTAAAGATGACCTCGGAAGAATGGTGTCTCTGTAAAAAAGCAAGTTATGTGTCGGAGAGGAACCAAATGCTGCAGTGGTTAGGGGATCAGTATTTACCCCTTGAAAGTATTGATCCTAATTTAGTCTTTTTACCGAAAGATTTAAGGAGCAGCCCCAATTTATTGATTCAAAATACATATTTTCAGACTCTATGCATCCATGTAAAAAGCATAATTATGAAGTACAGAAGTCCTTCAACTTCTATTCTATTTTGTAAAGGTTTTAGTATTTTGAAGGACTATTATGTGGAGCAGTCAGATGGTAGTAATCCTAGCCTCTTAGATCTAAATAAGTTTGATTTGCTTATAATGACTCTTGATACTCTTCAAAAGAATGAGAAGTTGCATGCATGTATCAGTGAGGTAGTTCATAATAGGTTGAGTAACTTAAAACCTACGTGGATCTGGTTACCTAAAGGTACACCTCTTGACAACACTATAGAAACTTCAGATGAGCTGAAAGCAATGCTTAAACCAGATTCTACAGAAAAGAATGATAATTATAAGAAAATAGAGATAAAAGGAAAGACTTTAAAATCAGGAGCTGGGCCGAGTAAGGTCTCACGTAAAGCAGAAGGATTTAAAATATAATGGAAAGAATATTCAGATCAATATTGAATATAAAAAAAGGTACATCTCCTACAATACCCCTGAATGAGCTGAATAGGAATTATAGGGAGTTTCTTTCTAGTAGAGTTACATGTGAAGATCCGTCTTATATTACTATGTATTCGTGGATTGAATCCCATTACAGAGTACATAAAGATATACCTTCTTATGAATTGCTCTATGAGAAAGCCCAAAGTGCTGGTGAAGAAACAATTCTTGTGAACTTAAAGGCCATAATCTCTGAAGTTCCTTATTGGGGAGCAGACTATAAGTCCATTCTCATGGAGAAATATACCGAGCAGAGTAAAGAGATTTTTAGAAAAGTAGTGGAGGACACCTGGCGAATAGCTAACGATTCCTTAGTCCTAAAAGGTAAGGGGAGTAAAAAGAAAGAATTAAAAGGCATCCCTGATGCTATCTCTTACTTTAGTGGCGGATGTAAGGAATTTCTTATAAAAGTGGGTGATGTAAAAACTGAGGGTCAGATCAGAAGTGTCCCTGAGAGTCGTGAGGTAACTGAAGATTATAAGAAGAGAAAAAGGGAACCCAGTGTAGGTCTCTTTACAAATCTCACTAAAATGGATGAAGTCTTTCGTGGTATAAAATTAGGTGATTTATTTATTATCGCAGCTTTCGTTGCTCAGGGGAAAACTACTCTGGCTGTTAATATGGCCTACAATGGGATTTGGCAGGGTATGAATGGTCTCTTTGTGACAATGGAGATGACCTACGGAGAAATGCGGGATATGATTTATGTCCTTCACACATGTAACCCCGATTGGTATGAGCATGAGAAGTATAAACATCTTACTGGAAAGATCTCTTATTCAAAAGTTCGTTATGGTGAGTTAAGCCCTGAAGAGGAACAATTCTTTGAGGCTGTTTGTGACGATCTTGGTAATAGAGAGGATTTTGGCGAATTAAAAATTTTTCAACCAGATGAGCATTTAACCCCTTCTCGTTTTGAGATGGAACTCTACAACTATAAGGCTGAATTGGAAGAAAAGGGAAAGACCCTGGATTTTGTCGTGCTTGATTACGTAGGATTAATGATTCAGGATAAAAATGAGCGCTATGGAGATTTTAATATCGATTTAAATAATATCATAAAACGCTTAAAAAATATAGGAATCAATTTTGACAACGGACGAGGAGTAAGGGTTATCACTCCTTTCCAGGTTAATAGAGAGGGATGGAAAGAGGCTGTTAAAAATGATGGTGTATATAAGCTAACAGCATTATCCAATGCTAATGAGGCTGAGCGCTCTGCTGACGGGGTTATAGCTCTCTTTATGGACTCTGAAATGAAGAGAAACGGTTTAACAAAACTTTCTTGTCTGAAGCATAGAGATGGTGATGACTTCTTGCCTTTTGAAGCTACAATTGATTTCACGCCCAGAATGTTTAGGAATTTAGCTGAATCCAAAGAAAATTCGCCTAATGATGATATGGCTATAAATCCCATCTTAGGTGAAGTCCCTGATGAATTACCCTTTGGAGATGATTAAATGAAGAATCCGGAGAAATTAAAAGAGTTGATTCTCGAAAACGTGGATATGGGCCAAGTCATGAAGGATTATAATACAGATTTTTTAATGGATCCTGATCTCATGGATGAAGTGCAGTTAAGGTGCCCTTTTCATGGTAAGGATAATAAACCTTCAGCCCGTTTCTATAAAAATACTCAATCAATGTTTTGCTGGGTTTGTTATAAATCTTGGGATGTTATTCAATTTGTAATGGAAAAGGAGCAGATCTATTATGTGCGTGCTCTTCTATTCATCATAGACAAGTATAAACTCGATGATTCCCTTATAACTGAGGATCCTGTATTAGAGCCCTTAACATTGGCTACAGATAAAAAGGTGTCTGAAAAATCTCTTCAGAAAAAGGTACTCCGAAATAAAATCAGAGGATTAAGAGGTAAAATTGTTTTTGAGAAATACAGAGCTCTTGTTTGTGCCTATTACATGGTCATGTTTAAGGTACATCAAGGAGGAGACTCCTTAACAGATTTTAAAAAACTAGAAGATAAACTTAACTCAATAAAAATAGGATAACAAATAATGGCAGAAGAAATGGTAGTATCAGTCCCTTTGATGGAATTCTTAGAGAATGAGGTAAAAGATCGTGTAGCTCAAAAGGAGTGGATGAAAAATCGTACATTTAAACGTGCCGAGAATATGGAAGAAGTAATGGTCTACGTTGACGAGGCTATAGCAGCGGGAAGATGTGCTCTTGATTTAGAAACTACAGGTTTAAGTACCCGAGTGAGGTATGTCGAGGGAGAAAAAGTTCCCGTAAATAAAATTATAGGCTTCTGTCTTTGCTATGATTCAAGTTTCGGTATTTATATACCAATAAACCATGTTGAATCGGACGGGATTCAGGATAAGCCCTCTCAGTATAATTTGCCTGAAGAGCACGTTTTCCCCGAAATGCAGCGTCTGTGCTCTAATTGTATAACTATTTATCACAACGCTAAATTTGACATAGCTTTTTTAAATAATCATGGCATTACTATAGGTAATCATAAAGATTATGATGATACCATGTTACTGGCCTATATGTTTGATTCGGGTCAGAAAGATATAGGTTTGAAAAATCTCTCAGCAAGGATGCTGAATCAACCCATGCTAGAGTTAACAGATATGACGGGTGATAAGAAATCTCATAGGCTTGAATTAATATGCCCTACAGTAGCTTACATCTATGGTGCTTCTGACGCTATCTGTACTTTGGATTTGTATAACTATCTTATAGAGCGAGATATAGTAAAAGCCCAGAGTGTCGTATATGCATTAGAAAAGAGGGTTGTTATAGTATTGATAGAGATGGAAGGAAATCTAGTTAAAATAGATAAGCCTTATCTTGAAGAAATGCAAAAGAAGGGTGAAGAACGTCTGGAAAGTATTATAAAGGAGATATATGAATTAGCTGGAAAAGAATTCAATATAGGAAGTCCTATTCAATTAGGGAAAATCTTATTTGAAGATCTTGGTTATACATATCCTGTTAATACTAAGACTGCTTCAGGTCAGTATTTAACAAATAATATTACTTTGGAAAAGATTGCTGATCAGTATCCTGTGGTAAATAAGATAGTAAGGTTTCGTAAGTTGAGTAAAATGTTGGGTACGTATATCAACAATCTTTTGATAAATTGTGATGAAGAAGATTGTGTTAAACTGAATTTTAAGCAAACTGGTACTGATACAGGTCGATTTTCCTCTCCGGGCGGAAGAGGCCTTTTAGTAGATGGTTTAGCCGGTGTAAATGTACAGGCTATTCCCAAGATGCCTCCAAAAGATAATGCTGACATGAATCTTCGAGATGCCTTTGTGGCTAGACCTGGTACGACAATGGTTGCTATTGACTATGCAAATGAAGAAATGCGTGTAGCAACTAATTTGGCTCATGAAACAACCTGGATAAATGCTATCCGTGATGGTGTTGATTTTCATACAGCTACTGCAGCTATTATCGCGGGAAAAGAACCAAAGGATGTTTTAAAGGCAGAACGTAAGATAGGTAAAACAGTGAATTTCTTGGCCCTCTATTTGGGTGGTCCTATGACATTGTCTGCTCAGGCTAAGGTTACTGTTCCAGAAGCAAAGAAAATTCTTGCAACCTATTTTGCCGGTGTACCGCATTTAAGAAAGTGGATTGATACTGAAATTATAAAAGCACGTAAGCGTAAGTTTGTGAAGACAGTTTTTGGTAGAACCCGTTTATTGAATAGATTTTATGGCAGTGGTGATCGAGGGCTGGAATCCCATGGTGATCGTTGTGCCATTAATACTCAGATTCAGGGCACGTCGGCTGATATAATGAAAGCTGTGATGAGTAAGCTTTATCATTGGATACATAGAAATAATTTACAAGATGAGATAAAGACTCTTATAACTATGCATGATGAATTAGTTTTTGAAATTCCTACGGAAAAATTGGAGCTATATGTTCCTGAAATAGCTAAAATCATGATGTTAAAAGAGGTCATTACAGACAGATTGAAATGGACCGTTCCATTAACTGTAGACGTCCAGTATGGCCGTACTTGGCGGACAGGTAAGGATTTCTTTGCTGATTTTCCAGGTACGGAAGCTCGCCTCAATGAGCCTCTCATGGAGTTTGCCCCTCAGGAGAAAAAGGCTGAATCCGTATCAAAAGAAGAATCCACAGAACAGGAGGAAAAACCCGAGGAGAAGGTAACTATAGAGACACCTTCTGTAGAAACAGCACCGCAAGATATAGAGACGGAAGAAAAAGACAAAAAAAAAGTTCAGGAAGAATCACCTCCTGAGGTACTCTCAGAGGGTTCTATCCTACAAAATACCATACCTTCTTTGAGTATGGAGTCTGAAGGAGTTTTTATTTATGAGCTCAAGGATCGTCGAAAAGTCACACTGCGTTGGTTGAATGATATCTTAAATTATCTAATAGAAGAATCGGCTCAAATCAGTGAAAATAATAAACAAACACTAAAAATTAAAGACCATGAAGGTAATAGTTTGTTGATTTCAGAGTTCAAATTAAACATAGAAAGTTTCCAGGTTTTGGTGAAGTTTTTCGGCATTTAAAGGCGTGTGGGTGCCTCTTATTTGTAAAGAAAAAATAATGCTTGCCTTTCAAATCTATAAGTATTATATTGTTTTTGTCATAATCAAAAAAGTTATATGTGGCTTATCACAAGTAGTTACGACCATTAGAGTTACGTATTCTTCGGAATTCGTAATATCGAGCCAAAAATTAACGTAACTATTAGGATGCAGTCACCGCACAATTATTGAACATCAAAAAATGCAAGGAGATTTATACCCGCCATGGTCCCCACAAACTCATTATCTGTATTTTTAAAGAAAAATAATACTGAATTCAGAAGTCTTTGTGTTGCTCTTTGTGAACAGTATTCATATCCAGGTAGTCCTGATGATATAATTCAAGATCTTTATCTTAAATTTATAACTTCAGATATTATTGAAAAATTTGATCCTTATCATAAGGATTATGGTACCAAAATGACCACGTATCTCTTTCCTATTGTAAAAAATTTCATCATCAGTAAAATAAAATCTTCCGAATGTCGCCTCTTACGAAAAAGTGTTAAGAAATACACTCCATCCTTTTCTGAAGACTTTGATGAGATAGAAGCAGCTCTTTATCGAAATATTCTTGCCCCCGATTACGTAGACATACTCACATTTAATCAGAGTACTGATAGTGTGTTGGGCCTCGGTTCTGACTTAAAGGCTTTTAAACGTGCTCTTATCAGAAATCGCAAGAATAAGAAATTCATGAAAAAACAGAGTAGAAAGAATGATTTTCTAAATGAGTTAAAAACTGAGTTGTCAGATTTAAAGCAAAAGGAAATTAATTCAGATGATCCTGAATTCCGTGAAATCCACGAACGTATCACAAAAGTTCAAGCTTCCGCAGGTTGTTATCTAACAGATATTTTCTCTCTCTTATATCGAGGGTATACCGGAAAACAAATAGCTCAAGTTTACGGCGTTTCTGATATGTCCGTTACTAATGTGAAACATAAATTGGCAAAAGCTCTTTATAATTTCGGTTTAAAACCTTTAGGAGAGAAATCAATTGGTAGAAATAAAATGCCCAAGTTGCCGCAGCGGAGTGGAAATAGAGGATAGTCTGATTGAACCTGGCGATGCGAGAATAGGAATCTTTTGTAAAAACGAGAAATGTCAATACCATAAGATACCTCTTATAGGTATTGAACGTAAAGATTCTAAAGTCTTTATTTCAGATGTATTAATTTAATTCCATCTCCTTAACTTTTTTGTTTAATCTTACCTTATAATAAGTGTATCATTGTTATAAGGTGATTTATACCTGATTATAAAGATAATTAATCAGTGTATTGAGTTTTTTATCGATTGGAAAGTTTAATGTCTAATAAGAAGAAAAATAAGAAGAAACCTGTTAAGTCCCAGAAGCCTAAAGCCTCCCTTTTAAATGCTCCTGTAGCTCTAATAAAACCATTGGAGTCTACTTCTGTGATAGATAGGCCAAAGCCTGATGTCTATGTTATAGGGAGGGGTGATTTTGACCATAACCCCTATCCTATAATACCCAAAAAAGAAATAACTACAGATATCATTCTTGTCCTTTATGGTGCGAGGGATGATCTTGATAGATGTGTAGCTTCTATTGAGGAGCATTGTTCTAATTATAGATTACATATAATAGATAATAATGAGGTGAATTTAGGATTTACCATAGCAGTGAATCAAGGTATCCTAGCAGGTGATGCTCCTTATGTCTGGTTATTGAATCAGGATGCAGTTGTATTGGAGGGTGCTCAGGAAGCCCTTATAGAGCGCTTTAATTACCATGAAAAGGTAGGTATAGTAGGATCCATGCAACTAGACCATGATGATCATGATATTGTAAAACATGGAGGGACTCAAAGGGCCTTCCCTAGTGGTATCCATAAGGGTGGCCGAATTTCAATGGGGCACTGTAGAATACCAGAAAAAAACACTTGGGTAAATTTTGCCAGTGTCATGTTTAGGAGAGAGATGATCAGGACCATCGGAGTTCTTGATGAGAATATGTTCCTACTTTATTCCGATTCAGATTATTGCTACTGGGCCAGATACCGAGGATGGGAAGTTTGGTATGAGCCGCGTTCTCAGGTTTTACATAGATTAGGTGGAGCTTCAAAAAGTATCTCTGAATGGCATACAAAAGATAGGATTGCCTTTATGAGAAAATGGGGTATTCAATCTAATGGAGCTTATTCAGATTTGTTTAGTAAATTAGATTCAAATCCATAAATAAAAATTATTCACAAAAGGAGCTGAGTATGACAATACCAGTGTCAAAAATAACCATTTTTAAAGGCGGGAATTCAAAAATAGAGAGCCTTGAACAAGTAGACGATTGCCACAAATTAGCCGAAATGGCCGCTGCCGGTGGGAAAGTGACTAGTCGAAAGAAGAAGGATCACGAAGACGTCTTTCACAATGTACAGATTAAAGGAGTAAATTAAAATGTCCGATGAAATACATACCGAGTTTGAAATCAAGTCATCTTTGATTTTGAGAGAGACCCTTCAAGAGATGGGTAAGAATTTTACAGAAACAAAGCCTGATGTTTTTGTCTTAAATCGCCCTTATCATAATATGGTGTTTAATGCAAATACAGGTAAGATTTCTCTTGATCAAGAGAATAAGAATGAGATGGATCTTATTACTCAAAATTACCAGACCAATTGGTATCAGGATTGTGCCATTAGAGAAGGTAATAAAGTCACAAGAGAAGTTTTAGTCTCAGGTGAAATAGTTTTGCATGTCTCAAGATAAAAGTAAAGAATTGGTTAAAGAAGAACTCGTTCTCCGCATAAAGCCAGGTGGTAAGACAGTTGTCGATTTTTTTCCCACCTCTTATAGTGAGTTTATCATAGACAATGTGTATGATAAGAAGCAGCGAGAACGAGCAGCTTTAACTGGAAGCCGCAAAATTTATTGTGGTTAAATAAAATCTAAATAGGATAGATATATGTTAACATTGGATCAATGTCTGGGAGCAAATAGGCCCATGACTTTTGTCGTGGCTGAAAGTGAATTAGAAGTACTTGAATATATTTATAAGAACTATATAAAAGATGATTGGTTTGTTTATAGCTCGACTCTTTCAGGTTTAGTACCACTATATGACCTTATCACAAAGAAGTATCAAGTAGAGGTTCGGGCTCAATCTTCCGCGATGGTTCTTGACCATATATATAAAAGGAAGTTTAAGAAAGAAAACGGGAAATTCGAGAAGTATATCTTTCTTAACAGTCAAACTGTTTTGGCGGATAAACAAGATACCCGAAAAATACATGATATCCTCTCTCAATATCAGATGAATGAAGATTATACTTTAAATATGGTCTTTATCTCACAGAGTGTGTTTGTACCCGAGTCTCTTCAACGGTTAGGTGAAGTGGTATTTTTTGACCTGCCAAACGAGAATCAACTTAAGATAATTTCAGACGATATGACTAAGAATCTAGAGTTAAAGGGAGACCAAAGACCGTCCCTTGAAGTAGTAAATAATCTTAAGGGTTTAACAAAATTTGAGGTAGAGCAGTCTTACCTACAGAGTTATCATTTATTTAAGAAGATTGATCTAAATTTTATCAGGGATTTTAAAAAGAATGCCATAGCTAAGACTGACCTATTATCCCTTAGTGAGAATAATTTAACCTTTGATAATATCGGAGGTATGGAAAATTTAAAGCAGTGGATTAGGGAATCTTACGGAGGGTGGACAGTAGAGGGCAAGAAATTCGGTCTACCTCTTTTAAAAGGATTACTTCTTGTAGGCCTTCCTGGGTGCGGTAAGTCTTTGATTATGAAGGCTTTAGGTAGTGAGTGGGGATTGCCCATCGTAGATTTTGATCCTAGTTTAATTTTAAGTAGTCGAGTGGGAGACAGTGAGCATAATATGCTTCGTGTGCTTCAGATAATAGAAAATATGAGTCCTTGTATTCTTGGCGTAGATGAGATTGAGAAGGGTTTTGCTGGTATGGAATCCAGTTCTGCTTCGGATTCGGGGGTAACCGCTCGTGTGATACGAAGTTTTCTGATTTGGATGCAAGATTGTACTAAACCTGTTTTCGTTGTGGCCACAGCGAATAATATAAAATCTCTTCCTCCTGAATTAATAAATCGATTTGACGAAACTTTCTTTGTAAATATCCCACAGAGTTTTGAACGTCAGGACATATTTAAGATTCATTTAAATGCGTTGGAAAGAGATCCGAATAAATTTGAAATAGGTCTACTGGCTGAGAAAAGTAAGGATCTATCTGGTAGAGAAATAGAGCAGGTATTAAAAGGGGCTATGTATAAAGCCTTTCATCAGAAGACCGAGTTATCTACTGAAATAATAGTTGAGATATTAGAGAAGAAGACTAACTTAATCACTACTATGGCTGAGCAGCTAAAGTCTCTCTTGGCATGGGTAGGTTGGGATGAGAAGAAGAAAGATGGTATTAGGGCACGCTATGCTAGTACTGCAGAATCGATTGATATAGGTCGAGTAAATAATGAGATTAATGATATTCTAAAAGGTATTGAGGGTAGAGATCCCTCCTCCGAAAGTTAATTATGGGAAGATATGAAATAGCCACGGGTAAAAAGAAACCAGAACCGAGAATAGAACCTGTAAAGACCTTCGGTTTTGATAGTGACTTGACCAATGATATGAAAAGAACTTTCCGCCCTTCAATGAGGCATGGGTATTTTGACCTTCAAGATAGACAAATTGCTCGTGTAGGGATAGTATATACAGATAAAGCAGCACTCTTTACCGGTTCTAATACTCATTTTAATGGGATCTATTTTTTATGCAAGAGTGGAACTAATTACAGGGCTCCATGTTGTGACTATAGTAGGCCCTTATTCAGAACAGCTTGTGTATTGGTAAAATATGGGTATGGTATTGATCAGACATCGTCCCTTGAAGATTTCGTCTATGAATTAAAACCTTGGGTTTTCGGTCCAAGTACATATAAGAAATTAAGAGAGGTTCATAATCGAACACCCCTTTTTGATCATGACATAATTCTTTCTCGTAATAATCCGACATTAAAAATTTATGACATACAGCCAAGTGGTAAGAGTCTGTGGCAGAATGTTTCTGATTTTATAGAGCAAAAAATATTAACTGAATCTGTTCCTCTACTTGAAAACATGAAGAATGCAATAGGTAGTGACCTCTCTGTAAGTGAAATAAATGAGTTAATAGAGGCGGCTAAAGGAAGTAGGGCGAATCAGTGGGCGATACGATTTAACGATATGCCACCTGGTAATTACCATGCTATTTAATAATTTTCTTTAAACATTATTTGTAAAACATTAATATAGGAATAACAAATGAGAATATCAGAACAACAAGTGTATGATTTATTTCAAATAGCTCAGGAAAGTTTAAGAGTAGAAGACCTGGACGGTATCTTTGCCTCAGAATATGGAGAGAGGTCTCAGTTGATTCAAAAAATTAAAGCTCAACAGAATGATGTTATAATGGATATAGGAGAATCCTCCGTTTCTTCCGAATTAGATAATATCCAAGAGGGGATTCTTCTTTCCCAGGGTGCTTTATTACTAAAAAATTGGGGTAAATTTTTTGAGGATTGTGATAATCTTTCCGAAGGTGTAAAAAAGGACATAGGTGAAAGTACCACTGATTTTTTAAAAAAGTATGATCTATTCATACAAAACAAAAAAGTGTAGATTATTCAAATTTTAAAGAGTGTGTCTCCTTGTTAAGACGGGGGGAAAATGAAGGTCGTTCTTTTCCTTTGGGTGTAAGGACGGCAGAATTTATAGAAAAATACGATAAATCAGTAGATATAAAGGATTCATAATTATGGAAAAGTACTGGGAAGGAAAATTAAACGATAGAGGTGAAGATTTCTCTAATTTAATTGGAGCTGAAATAATTCAAGTTGGTTTTCATCCCTTAGTAAGAGAGGGTGGTCTGACAATAGAGTATTTAAAGGGTGGCCAGAAGCACCGGCTTGTCCTTGGTTATAATGACTTAGGTCTATGGAAAGAATGGGAAGGTGCGGAGAAGCCTAGTATTAAAGATAATCTAATGCTTCAGATTAAGGGATTGTTAGAATCTGGGGCGTGGGATGAGATTCAGTGGATTGAAGATGATCCTTTATCCAGATGTTATCGTTTTATGTCATATGATGGGGAAGAAGTTTTAAAGCTTGATATTTCCCAACTTAAAGAATTACCTGAGACTATGAGAAAACCCTTTACAAAGAAATATAAAGATAAGAGTCAGCGCCTGACAGACATCTCAATCTCTTTTGGGATTGAGTGCTTATAATGAAAAAGCTTAAAACTACAATATCTATAAAGATGGATAAACCCGTTTCAGTTATGGATAAAGATGGGAAAGTAATAGGTGAGGCCAGAGTAGAGGAGAGTGTTATCATTGGTAGAATTGCTACCTGGGAATTAAGTAAACCAAGGAGAATTCATGGGAAAGATGTTAGAGATTCAAAGTAATGATTTTTGTAAGCATAACGGAGAGGGTTGGTGTAAGTACCATGGTGCTGACTATGATTTAAAATGTACTCTTGGAGGGATACCCTTTCCAGCGAACTGTCCTTTGAAAGGCGCAGGCCCAGAAAAGGAAGATTCTACGTTAAAAACTGTAGAACATATCCAAAAGGTGCAGTACTATCTTCAATTAGTAATAGAAGATCTTTTAAAGAAATCCAGGTTACACGATAAGACTAAGTTGGAGAGTCCAGAAAAAGAAATCTTTGAGGAATATACAGCGAAGTTAAAAGATACAGTTTATATGAGTAAAGAATATCTTCAATTTCTAAAAGAAATGAAGCCCGCTTTAGATCACCATTATTGGGAATACTCTCATCATCCTGAGCATTTTAAAGATGGTGTAAATGGAATGACTCTTATGGATTTATTAGAAATGTGTTGTGATTGGAAGGCCTCCTCCGAGCGCAATAAGGATGGGGATGTGATGAAGAGTATTGAGGATAATACAGAGAGGTTTAATTTATCCCCACAAATGGTAGACATATTGAAAAATACTGTAACTTATTTCAGTTTTCATGGATAGGAGAACCCATGCTTTTAGATAAAAAAGATAGAGATGAATTTAGGCAGTTAATTTATACAAAACTTTTTCCAACTGAATTAACTCATAAGCTATTAAAAATAGCTGATTCTAAAATGTTTTTTGAGGATCTGTTGGAGTTTATAGAGGAAGTTACAGAAGAGGTGGAAATAGAAGCTGAAGAATTAGAGTCCTGTGTTAATTGTGCTTCTGTAGAGTCAGAAAAGAGTGATATAGAGGGAGAATTTGATGAGTATAAAGGTGAAGTAGAAGATATGGCCTCTAAAATAGAAGATCTTATTAGTGATTATGTCCCAAGGAAAAAAGAAATTCCTCGGGAATCTATGGATAAATTAATAAGTGTGAAATGTGAATGTGGTAACGAGCTTACTGTAGATAGTCAGCAAAAAGGTTGGAAGTTGGATATTAGAGGATCCTTGGAATTTGAATGTCCTTGTGGTAAGAAAGAGAGTATTGGTTTAAAAGAGTAAATGAACCGGTATGAAATACTTCTTGGTAAGACTCCACCACCTGAGCCTCCTTACACTCCCCCCATTAGAGAAATTTTAATAGGAGGTCGAAAAGCAGGGAAAACAACAGAACTTGTGCATTGTATTGTCAACAACCCCTACCCTAAAGGGATAGGGGCTTGAGAAAGCTCTTATACTTTTGAGGTAGGCAAACAGCTATGACAGTGTTTGTGGTTGATTAGCCTAAGCACTTCGAGTGCTACGTTACTCTAGAAAAACATAGGCACCTTTAGATACTCCACTCGTCTGAAGCTCTGCGGTTAGTGTTTAAACATATCTGAGGGTAAGGATAAGTGATGCTAACAACCAAAACCTATTGTAACATTGGCAAAGTGGACAAATCCTCTTCGGAGGAGGGCAGGACTCGTGAGTTCCTGCCAAACTTATTAAAAGGATAGGTAAAACATGTTAAATAATTCAGTATGTGTTTTAAATCAAAGAGGTAAGCCATTAATGCCAACCTCTCAAAGAAAAGCAAGACTTTTGCTTAAAGCAAAAAAAGCAAAAATAGTTGGGCATAGATCTTTTACTATACAATTAAAATATGCCACAGGTGAAACTAAACAATCAATTACATTAGGTGTTGACGCAGGTTACAAAAATGTTGGGATATCAATTATAAGTCCTAAAAAAGAGTTTTTATCAAGTGAAATCCAATTACTTGAAGGGCAGGTTGAGCGAAACAAAGAACGAAGAATGTACCGAAATAACAGAAGAAGTAAATTGAGATATAGAAAGCCAAGATTTGATAATAGAAGTATTCCAGAAGGTTGGTTGGCACCAAGTATTCAACATAAATTTGATAGCCATATTAAATTTATTGAGCATTTAAAATCAGTTTTTCCTATTACTGAGGTGATTATTGAAGTGGCTGCATTTGATATTCAAAAAATTAAAAATCCAGATATAAGTGAGACTGAATATCAAAATGGTGAACAAAAAGATTTCTGGAATCTTCGGGAATATGTTTTTCATAGAGATCGCCATCAGTGCCAGAGTCCAAAATGTCAGGAAAAGAAAGAACAAGACAAAAATCAGATATTAAGAACACACCATATTGGTTTTTGGAAGCAAGACAGATCCAACAGGCCAGGAAATCTAATAACTCTTTGCACTAAATGCCATACACCTAAAAATCATAAAGAAAACGGTATGCTGTTTGGTTGGGAGCCCAAGATTAAATCCTTTAGATCTGAAACTTTTATGTCAACTGTTGGCTGGAAAATGGTTAATCAATTAGAGTGCAAGCATACCTATGGTTATTTAACCAAGTCCAAGAGAATCAATCAGAAAGTTGAAAAAACTCATTATAATGATGCTTTTTGTGTCGCTAATGGCATTAATCAAGAAAGAGCAGTACCCATGATATTTAAGCAGAAGAGAAGAAACAACCGAAGTTTAGAAAAATTCTATGATGCTAAATATATTGATATTAGAACAAGCAAAATTCTCAAAGGTGCTGAATTACATTCTGGAAGAACAACCAGAAATAAGAAGCTCAATAGTGAAAATTTAAGAAAATATAGAGGAGAAAAGAAATCAAAAGGCAAAAGAGTAATTAGAAGCCAGAGATATTCTTTTCAACCACATGATTTAGTTGTGTATGAAAACAAGATTCGGAAAGTAGTCGGAACTCACAATAAGGGTGCTTCTGTTAGAATTACAGATGGTAAGCAAACTTTTAATCCGTCCCCAAAAAAACTAAAACACAAGATTCACACTAACTCATTAATTTTAACACAAGTAAGTGGCAATTCATCCCCTACCCTAAAGGGATAGGGGATGAATTGCTGCTTATTATAAAGTTCAAATAGGACATTATATTTGGGATATAATTAAGGTACCTAGACAGCCTCCTTTAGGAAACTTTTGCATCCTTTAGACTTTAAAATGGAAATGTAAGTGAGTAGATTCGACATAGCACTAGGTAAAGAGCCTCCTAAAGAAGATAAAACTTCGTATATGGGTATGGATTTGGGTCAGGGTGGTTCTCAAACAGCTTTTACGGCACAAGGTAATGTAGATGGCACTTCTGTAATTCATTATAGTGAATTAATAAATGAAACAGTGGCAGACATTGTAACATTACCTCATATTATGCGTATACCTAAAATACCAGGAATGGACGTGGGGAGTACCCTAGGTATTGACACGGAGGGAAGGCCTAGGTTATTTCAGACAGGAGATACCCCTTTTGGTATTGTGGTGGATCTTTCTGATGCCTGTCATGCCATTATACTTACTAATTCTAATACACAAGATATAAGGTCTATGCGAAGTGCTGTAGAAAGTTTGCCCCAAAGGGGAAATAGTACCTTAGAAAGTGCGCTATCGGAATTAAATAGAGACTTGGGTGATGATTTATATGGTAGATTGTCACCGAGAAGTGCTGCGAGTCGGCCCTTAGTAGATGAAGCTGAAGCTCTGGCACTTTTGTGGAATACTCCTCCTTCAGAAACAGAAGCTTTATCAGCTTTGTGGGGTTCTACTCCTCCTTCCTTATCTGTTATAGGAGATTTGTTCACTAATGGTCCGCAATCTACAGAAGCTTCAGAAGAGCCTGATTTTGAATATCTTATGAGATTACAAAGTGCAATGCGTAACGGTGGTGTCAGAGATGCCTCAGGTGCTATTTATCCTGCATTAAGAGATTCAGAGGGCGAACAAGCTACTGAGGTCCCTGAATCTCATTTAGGTGAACTACATGAACATCCAGTTATGCAGAGACGTTTAAATATTCCAGATGATCATGTGATAGTAGATAAGGATGCTTGGGAACGGGCAAGAGAAAGGCTAGGTATGAGAAATGAGTAGATATGATATTGCTATAGATAAAAAAGAGGGAAATTTAAAGAAGATAAAGAAAGTTCTCTCTAAAATGAAAGTCAGTGGAGTCAATACTAAAAGCGAAAGTGTGGATTCCACTGAATCTATTCAAGGAGAGACAGGGGCCTCTATTGGGATACCTTCGGAGGAATCGAACCCCTTTCGAAGGTATCCCAATAGATCTGGTATTGGTATTAACTTGGGTCCTGCCCTCTCACAGGAGGAATTAAACAGAGGAATAGGATTAGTAGCAAGATCCGGTTTCTATCCTTCAATACGGAGAGAAGTGCAGATAGAGCCACAGGTATTAAATACGGGAGGAGAAGTAACAAGTCAAGCAGATGGTACTATAACAACTCGTATTCCTGTATCCAGATTTCTGACGCTCACAGGTCCCAATGGATTTAGAGTAATGATACCTCTTAGAATGGTGAATTTTAGAATTGATGATGAAAACGGAGATAAAAGAATTTCTATAAAGTTGAATAACCAACAAGCCAGTAGCCTGAATACCGATATATTAGAAGGTATTAGAAGGTTAGATTAATGAGTAGATACAAAATAGCTATTCAAATGAAAAATGAGACAGTGGAAAGAAAAGCATTTCGTTTTCCCGCAACTCATTTTGTGGCCCGGACTGTTCAATATATCCTGCATTGTGTAGAGGGAAAAGCCATTTGTATAGCTGATAATGTGCCCGAGAACGTACTAGACCTTGCAGTTACTAAGGTAAGCAATATTTTAGACTTACCTATAGTAGTAGATACCAGTTTCAAAGCACAGCTATTTTCAATATCTCATTCATTAAAAATTTATTCCTTAAATAATCTTCCTATTAATAAATATGTGATTTGTTATAATTGTACCGAAAATAAATTACCAGTCGGAGTAATGGCAGAGGTAATGGTCTACGGTCATACAAGAGACATAAAATTTTTGTGATCTGCAATAATCTCTTAATTTTCAGAATGTGGTAAAGTTTTCTTTCCTATTATTTCTGGAGGTCTTGAATGCCTGATCTTTTAAAAAATTTACCACCCCAACTCCTCTTTATTGTTATTATCGTTGCTCTTGTTCTTGGTATTATCGCTATTGTAATTATCGCTTTACGTGGTAAATTAAGTTTTAAAATAGGTAATAAAAGTTTTAGTGTAGGCGGTGGTGCTGATAAAGAAAAACCAAAAGATGTAAAGGATACAAAAGATACAAAAAAAACGACCTTAGAATCTCCTCCTGCTACAGTTTCCTTGCAAAAGCGCTCCTGCGGTGATTGTATCCTTCTCCTTATGGGAGAAAGAGAAAAGTATGAAATGAAAATAAGACGTGAGGAAGATAAGGTCATGAAGACTCAGATGACCTTTGCTGAACAGAAATTAATAGAAATACAAACAAAAATATCTGATAGCTTAAGCGGTATAATACATCTTTCCATTAAGAATAAAGAAACTTCTGTAGAGGAATCAGTACAATATAAACTTGTTTATGGTCTTCTAAAAGATGCTCTCCTTCAAATAAAAGATGAAATACGACGTTCCTTTAAAGATAACGGTTTCTATAACATCACGGGTAGTGAATTCAGCTGGTACGTGAAAGAGCGCACTCATGTTATAACTTCTATGCTTTCTCAATATATGAGAAATATTTATCCAGATCGTGGTGGAGTCCTTCCTCTATCTAATATCTTGAAGTGCATGGGAGCTGAAGGAACCTTTTTAGTAGGTATAATAAACGATATCTATAGTTATGCCCGGGAAGTAAAAGTAGAGTGCGTAGAAAAGGTTAAGGTTATTCAAATTGAGTACGGTACTTGGGTAGATGAATTTACAGTTAAATAGGGAGGAAAACATGTTTGAGAATGATTCAGAGAGGGTAATAGAGGCCACTCAAGAACAGGTCATCCCAGAGGGAGTGGTCGTGCCAGAAAAGCCCATAGAAGTGTCTAAAATAGCTCCTACGGTAAAGAGCAAGGCTACCATTCCAAGTGAGGAGGAAAAGACATCCTGGCTTAATAGTAATATTTCTTCTATAATAGCGATAATGATCATAATAGCCGCTTTTACCTTTTTCGTCTATATTCTAAATTTTGATTTTTCTGAGAATTCTAAACTTAAAGATATAGTGATTCTTCTAATAGGGATAATCAGTACTCTTGCTACGACAGTGGTAAATTATTACTTTGGAAGTAGTCTTGGATCTTCAGCAAAGACTAAAATTATGCAGAAGCAGAAATCATAAGAAGTCAATACTTGCTTTGAAAACAATGTCGTTCCACCAGGAATAGTAATCTTCACGAAGGCCCGATACTCTATTTAGTATTTCTAATACGAGGGTGTTGGGGCCTATAATTGGATTTTCTTTTCTAAATTCATCTTCATTCATACCTAAATATCTACAGGCGAAGACACCCACAGCTCCGGATCGGGCTATGCCTGCGTCACAGTGGACAAATAACAGCTTAATGTCCTTTTCCTTAATTTTCTTTAGGAACTGTACAATTTCTTCTGCCATCTTCTCATCAAACTTCGGGAATTCTTTCATCAGTTCAGGGGCTACTTTGAAGTCATTCTCATTCAGATCACCGAATACGAAATTAAGAACATTATGGCAATTTATTTGATCCTGTACTTCTTTCGTGAATAAGATGTCCTTCGTATAGGAGGATATGGATATTATAGCTAAACCTGTGTAATTCTTTTTTCCTTCAGCTATACGTATAGCTGACTCTCTTGGTCCTACTATTATTTGTTTTACCATTATTACTCCCTAAAGGGGTGATCGCTTGCCCATCCCACCACAAACATCACAAGGTAATAAATTCCCTTTGCGGCCCACACCAATAAATCCATTAGTACAGTAAGGACAAATTTCTTTTTTTTCGTTGTTGCTGGATGTGTCCTTGACTTTAAGAATATCATGGTAACAGTCATCGCACACCAACTCCGATTCGTCGGGAGTAAATAACGGGAATACAGAATCAAGCTCCTTAACGGCTTCTTCATCACTCTGGCCCTTTTCAAAAATCCCTTTGCATATATAGCACTGATACTCATTGTCTTTCATGTGTTATCTCCAATTCAAAAGAAAATTGTTATTTTAAACAACGTTTCAGTTGCTTGACCCACGACCTAACTTGACGAGCATCCTTGGCGTTACCTGCATTTTTACATTCTTTAACAAAATCCTCCATCTTGTCAATCAATTTTGGGATTCCTGTGTTGTTTGATGCGAAGCGCAAAGCTTCTTCATGATCGGAAAATTTGACATATACGCCAGTTGGTGAATCCTCTCTGTATACGGGTATTTCATCCCCATCGCAATCATAACGGCCACTAAAATCATATCTCGTTAAATTTTTCAAAATAATCTTCTTTTTCTGCTCGTAGTTTACTACAACGTTCGCGCAACGTGTGATCGTTTTAATGTCACACTTGCTCTGTTGTATGCTGTTTTTGTTGACTCCTTAATTCACTGTGGCGCGTTCTTACTTCGCCAAGCAACGCACCGCTTTTATCTAACGCTTCATCACAAACCTTTGCGACCGCAACATAGTCGGTTTTATACAACTCGGCCAGCCTATCGACAAGTTCAATGCGGAACATACTGTACACTGTTGGTCTTTCCATTACGCTCCACCTATAATATGGTTCACCTATAATATGGTTCAACAAAAATTGCATACAACGTTACGACGAATGTTTGCTGTTTGCCATCGGTATTAGACAACACTTTTCTTGGCATTTCCAAAAACTATTGTGATGGCACCAAATGCCTGGATTATGATTATGGCAATTTGCAAGCTTCGTTTGTTGTACTCCCCCTCCGGGGCTGGCAGCTTCTTCTTTTTTGCCAGAGTTTAATTTTTCTTCCAAATTTTTATGGAAGCTGGCGCAATCTTCTTGATTAATTACAACCTCAGCGCTGCATATCCGTAGCGCTAAGCAACATGAGCAATCTTTTAAAGCTTCCATTTATAACCTCCGTGAAAAATTCAATTGAGTACAACTATTATTTGTTTCACCGTGATTACTTATTCTTCCTTACAGAAGCTGCTTTTGAATCTTAATCCAACCTTTTTAATGTATTCTATAAGTTCTTTTTCTTTGCCTAAAAATGTCATGTCATCAAGTATGTATAAAACTTTAACAAACGTTCCATCGGTAGTAGTAAATACTATGATTTCACTAGCATTGTCTATTTCTTTATGGCTCTCAGGTGGGGCATATTTGTTGTAGCTATCCAGAGATAAAGTGAAACAATCAGTATTCTTTTTTCCGGGCCAGAATCCAATACAGCTTGCTACTGATGCCTTATCAGGGACATTACAGATTAATTCTTTTAATTCATATCGATTATTTGCAACTTTAACTGTGCAGTCGGTATAGGTTACTACTACAGGAGATCTTCTTGTTAGAGGAAAACCTCCCTCTTTGAAATCATTTAATAGCATTCTTATCGTTCCTTTGTATGGATGAGGATACCTGTGATATCTATCTTTTTAAGATAATCAGAAAATTGGGAACATTCAAAGTTTTGAATGAAAATTTCATAGATGCAGTCTTCAGACCAGACCTTAATCCTGATGTTGGTAAAAGATTTAATAGGTGTTTTTGAAGTTAAGACAGAGATATCAATATTTTGTTCATAACATCTTACTGAATAGATACTTCCTACCAGAGGAGCGAAAGCTATGAAATCTCCCTCATCTCCTTCACATGTGACAGTACAAGGATATTCCGGAAATAAGCGTATGGCTCTATTAATTTCCGCTTCCTTCCCTATCCTATCAGATATAAGAACTATTCCAGCTTCATAGAGATCCCTTATTGCCTCTTCCTCTGTGATTTCCTCTGGCTTTTTACCAATAACAATTTCATATCTATTCAAAAGATTTATTCCTTTTCCGGTTAAAATGATCCGCCGTTCATTTCTAAATCAATTCCATCATCTCTTAATTTAATCACGGTATCCATAATATCCCTATAAATACTTTCGGACATTTCAGGAGGGGTATCCTTATCAATAGTACTTAATAGATTAAAAATACCATCTATTTTTTCAATAGCTTTTTCATAAGTTGCCTTTTGAATAGGGTCCTCTGTTTCTTCACTGATTCTTTTTAAAGTATCTCGGCCATTCATGTACCCTTCGACAGAAATTTCCTTTAGAAGCTCTCCCATATCCATATATTTTTTTATAGCCTCAGTAGGTTTCATTTCTCGTAATTTTATATACATTTGTTTATGCATGATAGAACAACTACCATTGGCTAATGTATCCATTAAGAGGTAAACTTGTGCCATTTCATCTAAAAGGTCAGAATTTTTCTTGGTGATTGTATCAATATATTTAAATTGATTAGTCATTTTTCTTGTAATACTTATAAGAATAAAAAAGATAAAAAATATTGAACTTGCGGAAGCTAATAATTGAAAAATTTCTACTACAGGGATTTTCATTTGATACCTTTCAAAGTGTTGGGCTATTGTTTTTATGCTAATTTGTAAAGAGCTTTTAACACCCTATCATTTATTCGTCATCTATCCTCCACAGCCCTCGTCATTAGGTCGATAGTAGCATTAATGTCCCGGAAAATCCTCTGCATCTCAAGGATTGATTCATTAACTTTTTTGAGATTTTCTTTATAATCTATAATTTTGGGGTCATCTACTTCAGCTTCTTTATTTTTAATAATAAATATGGCGTTACATGTAGCTAATCTACCTAGAGTGCCATCCATATCTACTGAGGATACCTTGAGGTTTTTAACTGTATTGCATGCTTGTAATATTAAAGAGTCATTATTCATTTTATTCGTCCTCTTCTAAGCTTATTCTTAGTACTAAATTTTTAGGGGCTTTCCATTCATGCATACATTCGGGGCAACTAAATGTGTTGACGAAAGGTTTATTAGTTAAAGGGTACATAAGATAATCGTCTTCACTATAGTCCTTGATTATTTCTGTAGAGCAATTAGGGCACTTATCCTTTAGTGTCACGGGAATACGGCATCTCTTTGACATCTCTACTTTTGTCTCTTTTGAATTAATTATTTCCATTAGTATCTCCTGTGAAAAGGACAGTCATTATCAATTCCTTCACCCTCAACGGATCTTTTTAAGAGGCCACATTGGAATTTAGATGAGTTATATTTAACAGTCCCATCTTTGATTTTGGCAAATAAGAAATCTCCTCTATCTGTAATCTCAGCATCTATTATTGAGACGTTAGGGCATTCCATACAGTTATTGTAATTTAATTGGAATAACAATCTATCCCATCTGGTGTCCGGACGGAGATGTTCATATCTCTTTTTTATCTCAGGCTTGTTGGCACAAGTGATGCAGAATTGTAATTTTATGTGAGCACTGAAAATTCTACCGTTACTTAATTTGTGTGAACATTGATCTAAATTCCAACCTTTTAATAATTTGCTATCCTTTTTTATAGTGCCCTTACACTCCGAACATTTTCGGTTACCTCTGGCCTTGTCAACACTTAAATAGGATAGTTCTCTGCTATGATGCTCGTGTAATACTTTTTTATTTTCTTGTTTTAACATAATTTATTTCTTCATTCCATTTTCTATGTATTGTTGTAGTTCCTCAATAAGTTCAGGATTACTCATTATCCTTTTAATGAGAATTACAAGAAAAATTACAATTATAAGGATCAATTTTTTAATCATTATGGTGTAATACCTCAATAATGTAAACAAATTTTTTACCGCCAATGGCACCATAATCAAGAATACCAAATTTATCCGAGTCAATAATTGCTTGATGAGTAGCCAATAGGATATCCATGTCTGGGATATTTCTGAAAAGGGTATGTCTCATGTTATCTTTTCTTCCACTCTCAGATTGATACTTTAATAATTCCAGAATTAAATCCTGAAATTTAAGACCGCCTTCAAAATCTTCTAAGATGCTTTCAATTACGTCTGCTAATTCTGAATCCATAAGTTATTCCTCCTCCACATGCCATTCAAAAGGTGCTTCGATGATGGCATGCATACTGTCTCCGGGTTGACCTAATGCTGAAGCTTATCCCCAGCAACGGTATGCAGCTGTATCCTTGTAATACTCAATGAAGAAGTACTCTCGCTCTTCACCATTGACATAAAGTTTGTACAGTCGTTTACCCTCAGCCAGTGCCTTAAATAGAAGGGCTATTTGTACTTTATTTTCCATGATTTGCCTTGGGTTTTAGATATAAATAGCGTTCGTATACTCTACGGTTTCTTGTACTTAAAACATTGATTCTTTTTCTTAGTGTACCGCAAGAGCTGCACCAACTGTTCTTCTGGCTATGGTCTCCTACTACTTCCCATATATGTTTACATCTTAAGGACCTTTTAATAATTTTAAAAAATTTCTCGTCCTCTGCCCTATAGAGTTCTTCTCTTATTTCATCTTGAAGTTTGTCTATAAGTTCAAGACGGAATTTTAATAATTCTTTTCGGAAAGGGATATCAACCCTTTGTAAAGTTTTCCATTTAGAGCTTCTCTTTGATATGACACTATTCGGGACTGATTTTCTTCGCCCAATTAATAGCCCCTTAAGAAGATCAATTCTTTTATTCCTATTTCTGCGCTTAAGGATCATGCTTTTTCCTTTGGCTGAGAATCAAATGTGGCCTCAGATCCCTTAAGACGGTAATTATAACGGGAAGAACCTCCATAACTATCTAACCATTTTCTTTCAATCCATTGAAGCCATACCATCGTTGCTCCATCTCTAAGAGGGTAGCCACCAATTGGTACTTTTTTCCAAGCAAACCAAGGTTTCCATTCTGGCTTCACTTTTTCCTTGTATTGAGATATCATCTATCTCTTTCCGGGTATTTATTTTCTTGAATAGACTCGTCATATAAATCCATTACGAAATCCAACATCTTTTTTTCTTCTTTTTTTGCCTCATGCTCTATCTCATCATGATCCTCAGGATCTTTAGTCCCTATCCACGAAAGATCAATGGATGCATCCTTAAATCTTCGCATCCTGTTCTTTAATTTTATTGTAAATTTCTTTCTGTCATTCTTCGGCATCGGGATAAAAATCCTTCCATTCTTCCTGAGCTAATCTTGTAGCATGTTTAACTATGATTTCAGGGTTACAATCATATAATCCGGCACAACTGAAACTGCCTATTTCTAACAGATGAAAGGCACCGTTTTCTGTTTTAGAAATGTCTATGGAGTATAATGGATTGGTGTAATATTTTTCATGAGCTACTTGTATTGCTAAACTCAATGCACTCCTATCATCTTCATCTTGTAGATCTTCCCAATCCATAGGAATTTCTCTATACTTTCCTGACATAATAGCGCCACCAATACGTTGTCTGTATAAGCTACCAGTTATGATTTCATCTTCTGTAGCAATGAATCTCCATTCCTTCTCAATAGTTTTTACGGAAGAAATGATAACTATGTCTCCCGGGTCAGTGAATTCCTCTACCCATTCCCAGTCCTTCTCAAAATTCTTTGTTTGATACACTTTTCCTGTAAATGTTTTATGCCCAGAACTAGGTCTGATGAACAATGCATCGTACTGTTTTCCGAAGAGTTCAATAAGTTCAGTCCATCTACGTTTTACTTCAGCACGAGGTAACATGAAATAATCTTTGTTCATTAGATATTTACCCAGGTACGCATAGTATTGAGTACACTGATAAGCATCTGAATTTAACCATGGGCCAGGAATCCATCCACTCTTATTCTGTAGCTTATTGGCTAACTCTAAGGAGCTAAGGACAATAACACATTCTTTCTCTTCATAGTGATCGAAACTGTATTCTTCTATAGGTTCATCTCTTAGGAGTTTAACCTCCATACCTTGTGCTTTTGCTTCAGCTGCTATCAGATCAAATTTATTGTCAGCGGCAAAATCTTCAATTATCCATTTAGGTTGTTTCATTTATGCTGTCGGAATGTAATAGATGGTACCAGGACCATCTGGTGATTGGTATTCAATTTTTCTGATTCTATTCTTTTTGACCAGAAAGGCTATCTTCATATCGAGGACTTCAGAATTATCCTCAGAGAAAGCCTGTCTTATCGCTTTTAATGTGATAAAGCCACCATTTTGTATTATCTTCTCTCTAACCTCTTCAATTTCCATAAATACCTCCTAATTCATTATACAAGAAATCAAACTAAATTATTCAACTTTTTAAAAAATCTTTATAACAATCATCGCAGAGGTACAATTCTGCCTCTTTCCTGTATTTTATAACCCCATCTGCTTTGTGTCCCGGTCGTTTGTCCCATCCCTCACAGCATTCCCATTTAATCTCAGGTTTTAGTTCCATTTTATACCCTTAAAGATGTGCTTGCACTTATTACATGTTGTATTATTAAGTTTATCTTTGCGGACATGTTCTGTAATTTCTGTCTTGTAATTATCTCTATCAATCAATAGTGTGGAGCATTTAGGGCAATACATATTTCCACCTCCCTTAATACCCGCATTATCTATGTAGACATAATCAAGCCTGTCTCCTGCAATCTTATAGGCATTAAGAAGAGTCGAATCGGAAGTCTCCTTATTATGGAGTTTGTATCGGGGATAATATTTAGAGATATGGAGAGGTGTGTCCTTTCCCAGGTTCTCCTCTATGAATTTTACCAGGTTAATAGTTTCCTGCTCAGAATCGTTCTCACCTGTGATCATTAAATGAGAGATTTCAAGATGACAGTCTTTTTTTACTTTTATACATGTATCCAGTACCGGTTTAAGGTCCCCCTTACAGAGTCTCTTATAAAAATCAGGGTTCATAGATTTAATGTCAATATTCATAGCATCTATCATTTGTACCAGATAACTAAGTGGTAATGGGTTTATGAAACCATTGGATACCATGACATTAAGAAGGCCTTCTTCTTTAACCTTGGAACTAAGGTCCATAATAGTTTCGTACCATATTGAGGGCTCTGTATAAGTGTATGCGATACCTATGGAGTTACTTTCAATAATGTTCTGTATTATGGTTTTCGCAGATATTTCTGGTATTTCCGGGAAGGGTATTAATTTCTGCGATACTTCATAATTCTGGCAGAATTTGCATTTAAAGGAACAACCATTTGGTCCTGCCGAAAGTATTGTAGATCCAGGGTGAAAATGGTAGAGAGGTTTCTTTTCTATTGGATCTATTGCCATGGATATTGGACGGTAATAATTTTCAGCGTATAGAACTCCGTCATAGTTTGCTCTTGATAGACAGAGTCCGTGGCTATCGGGGGCTATCCTACATTGATGTGGGCAAAGAAGGCATTGTACATCATTGTTCTCTAATGATGCAGAAAAGTAAGCTTTTTTCATGCTATTTTCTTTCATAAAATGTTTCCTTAAACTCACACACTGTTATGGGTACTATTACATCCATCCTAATTTGGCATTTTCTGGTGCAATCCTTACAGATCTGAAATCTTTTAGAGTAATTTATGCCTCTCTTTTTCCTTTTACCCTTTGTGCTATCCATTTTTTATGTACCCTTTCACAAGTAGCGATAGTTTTATTCATCTGTTGGCATGCCATTATGTACATAACAAAATGCACTATAAAAAATAGGGTTAATATAACAATCACAAATTTTTCAACCATTTAAACTTTTTCCTGTTTATTACTTTCTAAGATTTTCTTGAAAGTAATAGTATTGATCATATCACCATAAATTGCAAAGGTGACGTGATCGAAGGCCGAAGCATACTTTGAGTCTTGAAGTAGCTCTTTAAATATAGTGGCGACTATTTCCGGAGGATTTGCAAAGACCCCACAGCCCCATGCACCTAGTATAAGGTTCTTATGTCCATTTTCATATGCAATTAAAAGAATTGCTTCTGCTCTACGTTTAAGGACTTTTATCACTTCAGCAAGGCCGTCTATATGAGTACTTAAATAGGCCCCAGCATTAGGTGCTGGAGATGTTATTACAGATGCTAAGAATAAATCACCTGGTGCATCTTTACTGCTCTTTCTAAACCACGGCACATTTGGAGAGTACATTATGTGGTCGCTATAGAGTGATGTCTTCTTTTCTATATTATACTCATAATAGCCTACACTGTTTGCTAAACAATCGTATAATCCCGAGCATCTACATAAGTCCTCTTCTTGAGCCCGAGAGCCCCTGAGAAAACCGCCACCTGGATGTTTACCCGAAGCAAAATTTAATAATACCACATCATCCATTTTTTCTTTTACTACAAGTCGATGAGCTGCGATTTGAGTAGTTTCCTCTGTGACTATGATTCCACATTGATTTCCTTGTACCAGACCGCCCTTATTTCGAAGTTCCTCAATGTTTTGTGGGGTGTAAAGTTTTGTGCCCTCTCTTGCAGCCTTCTGTGCTCCCGCGTATTTTTCTTGCTTAATTATATCTAAGACTTCTTGTGCGCTTTTATCAATCACCCTTAACTCCTTTTTAATCTTTGTGGTATTTCTACGAGTTCTTTTCTGTCCATGATATCAACATCGACATCTTCTTCAATTAATTTTGACGCGGCTAATACAGCAAAGCAATTATCACTCGAATGAATATTTGAATAGAGTGTTAAAAGGATTTTAGGGTCAACCACGAAATGCCCCTTTACATCCGTGAAATTTATATCTCGTACAAAGAAATCTATAGTTAGTCTGTAACCATTAACTTCCTTTTCATATCTTCTAAATTCCTCTTTACTCGGTTTGTTATCATGAATAGTAGCTACCTTCTTAAACCTTCTACTAAGAAGGATATTCATTACTTTACTCACTCTTTTAGGGTGAACAAAGATATCCATATCCTTATGGTCATGAGCGTGCTTTAATTCAACATGTCCTTCCGGAGACATGAAATGCCATGCCCAACCACCGGATAGGATCACATAATCCTTAAAATGGGCCAGTTCCTTCTTGTAGGAATCAATCTTTTTTTGGTCCCATGTTTCACCGTATCTCTTTGTATTATGTGGGTCTCCCATTTTTATTCCCTTAATCCAAGAAATTCGCGATAGTAATCTGTTCTTTTTTAGCCCATTGTTTTATGATATTTTTTTCTACAAATGTAGGAACCCTATTGAATCTCCCCCTGATTTGTTCGATTCTGAGTTCTTTTGACATTTCGATAGTAATTTGTTTACTGTCATTTAAACTCATGGACCAGATAAAGGATGATCCTTTGTGGCAAGAATAAGCATAGCTGGAGACACAGTGTGTCATAGCTCTGCCTTCTGCTCTTAATTCGTTATGGTTAAGGAGTTGTTCTATCTTCCATACCTTTAGATTACCCGTTTTAGCATTCCCCATGACTACCTTGAAATCCTTAACTGTAGGATGATGTTCCCATTCCAGGTTCTTTCCCTTGGATTCCTTACCTAGTTGTCTATGCCATCTTTCTACTTGATTTAAAAGAGCCTCAGCAGATCTTCCTGTCATAGAAAAATTAGGTTGTACAGGTTCCAAATTTTGGTTTCCTCCTCCGGCAATCCTTACATTTCTACTTTCAAATTTCTGGCTCCATATATAATCAATAATGGGGTTAACATGAACTCTATCCAGCATAGGATTTTCGATAAAGAATTTTATAACTTGTATACAGAAATCATTATGAACAAAAGCTTTCATAAGCTTAGTAGCTCTTAATGCATTTATTATTTTTAAATTCCCGCCTAATGCCCGGATCTGTCCCCATCTTATAGCTTCCAGTATGGTATAATCATCAGGTGCTTTCAGAAAATGATGTGCTTCTTTTTTAGAAAGCGCACAAGGAAGGTGCTCAGCTGTCCTGATATTTTGTCCCTTACCCATATGAATGAACCATTCCTGGCTATGGGGTACAGAGAATTGACCAGGCTTTGTATCCCATGCGGAGTCCATAAAAGTTGGAATCTTATATTTAGCCAGCAGGTATCTTATAAATTCAGATTTCTGTTTATGCCTGTTGCGCGTTTTAGGGTTCCACTTTTTGTAGCTCCTTAACCAATTTTCGGAGTGGAGTACTAAAAATTTTATAGATTCAATAGAATATTTGTCTTCAGTTAATTTTGAGCATGAATCTAAATGGACAATGACATCAAGGAATAGACTAGCCTTTTCAGGCTCAGCCTTTAATGAATCATAAATATTTGAGATTAGACAGTGCTCCGCACCCAGAATTTTTGGCCTTCTATTTTCATTCTTTTTTATTTGTTCGATAACAGAACTAAGGGAAACTTTTTTTGATATGCAGAGTCTACTCATCTGTGAATTCACACGAGTAAAACTTTGTTCCTCGGATAATTTGCGTTCTGTCTTATTTAAAGAGGCCACGAAACCAGCCTTTAAGCACCAATCAAAATATTCAGTTTTATTCTTTATTCCAAGAATGCTGAAATGTTTTTTCATTGATTCGGGGTTCTTCATACTATTCCTATGCAACTCTTATTTCTTCAATATCATCAAAGTCTTCAATTTGAAGAAGGGGAATATTTATTTTCTTTATAAATGGAGTGTTTATTAACGAATTCTGTTGTATGGTCATTATCTCTAATACAGTATCGTTATAATCTCTAATATTTTGTACTATCCTTATTCTATAAGAGTCTACTTCTTCCTTCAAAGACTCGGAAACTTTTATAGATTGACCTATAGATAATTGAGCGTTAGAGTTAAAACTGAGCATATTCTCCCCTCTACTACTGTTTGAATTTTGAGAAACAGCTTTAATTAATCTTAACTCATGGTCAAATATTTTTTCCTGCTGTTCTTTAAATTCATTAAAGATGAGTTGGTACAATGTAATGGACACCTTTATCTCATTTTTCTTTTTTGGTAGTGATCTTATTTTTTCTCCGTGCGAGTATAGATAGGTTAAAGTTGTAATGATACTAGTAATGAGGAAAAGTAACCCAAAAAGAGCACATATTTTCACGTATAGATCGTTCTTAATAAGCACCGAAAATATTGAACTTATAAAACCTGTTGCGGAAAGAATGTACCAGAGCATAGAAACCTCCTATTTGTTAAAAAATGTAGGAATATTACCTGTAAAAATCATAAGAGTATACCAACCCTTAAAGCCCATGTTTATTTCACCCGTCATACACTTAATGTATAATTGATTAGCTTCCTCTCTATTGAGAAGTAAAGTTTCTATATCTTCAGAAGCTTCAAGAAATTTCTGAGAGGGCTTGCCCTTTACTTCCACGAAAGCTATTGCGGTAGCCTCATCAGTAGCACCCGTGCTACTGAATAATGGAGGTGTTATCAAGTGGATTTTAGTTACAGTCAGTCCAGTTTCTTCCTTCATCTCTTTTTTGATTGTATCCTCTATAGAGTTCCCCTGATCGATAAGACCCGCAGGAAGTCCATATTCATAACCTCCTATGGGATGACGGTACTCTTTAGTAATAACAAGTTTATCTTCATCTCCTTTTATAATAGCAGCTATAGCGACAGATTTTTGATTCCCTTTTCTTCTGAACCAAAACCAAGTCTGTTCTTTATTATTTCTGTCAACGAAATCAGTAGCCATACCTTCTATAAATTTAGAGGAGTATTCAACTCTTACTTTATTCTCTTGATCGTTCATTATAAATTCTCCTCAATTTCCTCAACGGAAGTCAGAGAATATTCTTCTATATTATTTACCTTAATAAAAAGAACTTTATTTCTTTTAATAAAAGGAGAACAAAAGATTCTGTTTGCTTGCGTTTCCTTTAAGTTCCTGATTATTCTATTGTAACTTTCAGTTACGGAAATCACTTCAGAAAGAGCATTCTCTATCTCTTGTGCTAATTGTTTTATCTTATCAATAGCCTGTCCTGGAGGTATCTGTATGTTATTGAAAGAGTTACTGCCTTCTTCAATCTCAATACAGAGAGAATTGATGTAATCTAAATCATGATCCATTATTATATTCACGAGTAGATTTTTTTCCTTGTGTAAAAGCTTGTATTTATCAAGTAATGTATCTATTGTTATCCTTATTTTCTTGAGATCTATAAGATTCTCATTTTGAGCGATTATACCAACTATAGACACGAAAAAACTGACGAGAAAGAAGAACCCTGAAATAATAGTAAGTGTAATTGAGATAGAACTGTTTAAACCTGTAGTCCAAGAAAAGATTGAACCTATAAAGAATAAAATTGTGATTAAATACCAGAACATTTTATCTCCTATCTTTGAGTTTAGGTGCATTATTATCCATAACAGCCCAACCAATTTTTGGTCTGACTGCCTTAGTTTCCTTATTTTGTGTAATTCCAACAAACCCCGCTATAAAGGACATGTCAAAAATATCTGTATAGTATTCCCATTTAAATGGGACGGAACTCAATGCAGAGGAAACATCTTCCGTTTGTATCCCATTCCAAAGACCACCTTTAGGAAAAGAACTCCTTCTATTAAATACACCTTCTTTGCCCTTTAAATAGGGGAAGAAATTAACTATGTGTCCTCCAATATAAGGACCACCACTTCCATTATCAAGCTTATACCAGTTAGCCCAGAGATCCGGATCATCCTTACCAGCAATGTTATCTGCAATTCTGTATAGAGTAGGTAGAAGTTCTTTCATCCACCAATTGAGATCGTATTCATTACCAATTTCTTTTGCCTTATCCCTGATTAATGCATAGTCCTCTGCTTTACCTTCCAGAATCACTTCAGGGATGCCACAACGAGTTTGGAAAATGAGTTCGAAATAATTCTTAACAGTATCCATCAGTATAACTTCATTGGCAGCTTTTTCGACAGGTCCTGTGGTGGAGAAATTTAATACCAGGCGCTCATGGTTTTCTTTACCAATTCTTTTTCCTATTTCTTTTGAAAACATTGAGAAAATTCTTTCCCATGGATTTTCAAGGGCACCTTTAATAAAAGTATCATCTCTGACAATAATATCCTGTTTACCTTCAAAGTTTACAAACTTCTCTCTGTACTTTTCCGGGTCGCTATTAACGTGCAGGGCGGTACCCTGAGCAATCATGAGCCAAAGGATATCCGGAGACAGTATAAGGGGTCTATGTTCGTCATAGGCCATGTGTGAGGCTGCAAGAAATGCATGATATGGTGCAGGTATAACAGCTTCCAGGAAATTGGAGCAACTTTCCACTTCTTGTCTTAAATTATTCTGAATAGCCAGTTTAATTGGTATTTCAATTAACAGCTCTTGAGCAACATTAACATTGCATGCTTTTTGTGAGAACATGATATTATTCCAATCTTATTTTATTTCTTTTTGTCTTGATCATACTGATCCTGTTTTATGCAAATTTTTAAGGATAATAGCATTCCTTATTTATTCTTTGGGGGCCTTTTTTTGACTATAGCGTTTAATTTTTTCTCCAGGTATCCTGGATGCATAGAAATTATGTGTTTTGTTAAGCCGCCCATGGTATTAAATCTCCTATTGTTTTTCTTAGGGCAACCACGAACCATACAACAAAAACCAATTTCGTTTGATTGAGCATTATTCGACAAAATTCCTCCTTTTAAAAGGCGGGAGCGGGAGTTTAACCCACTATCCTGGACATTCACATCCTGGACATACACATCCCGTTTGTTTCTGGTGTTGTTAATCTTCGTCTTCTTTAAGTGAAAAAGTGCCTTTAGAAATGACCTTGTCTTTTAGAAGAAGTTTTATCTCTAAAGATCTACCGTTAAATCCGTATGACTCCTCATCAACCTCAATGCATAGGTTGTGAGTTAAGAAACCTACTATGAATCCTTCTACCCCTTTAAAAGTTGCCTCATTTTGCCTTAATTTCTCTTCATTTTCCCTTAGGGCTTTTCTTGCTGAAAGAGCATCTAAAGTATCATTGATAGACATTCCATGCTTGTAACATAGTTGACCAATAGTTTGGTAGTGCGAACCGGCAGGCCATGGTGCTCCCTTGTACTTTTTTTCGAATTTTTCTATAAGTTTTAATACGGGTTTAGGAAAGAAGCTTTTTTTCTCAAGTGCTCTTATTACATTTTCGGATAAACCTTCATAGTATTCCATTAATCATCATCCTTTCCAAAAGTCTTGTCGAACACAGATTTAGCCCAACCAGGGCAATCATTTCTATCCTTAATAAAAGTGGTGTAAGATATGCCATCTTTATCATGCTCAACCGTCCATGCCTTTATAGGGTTCTCTTCAGATTTTCTTTCTTTTGAAAAGAGAGAAAGTAGTTCATTACCTAAGCTTGAGAATGGGTTCCACATGTTATACCTCGTTTGAGAGTCTTTCTGCGATGTATCGATCAATTCCTTTTCTGAGTCCCATTAATAAAGGGAGTTTTTCTTCCGGGCATTTTGTGACTAATTGAAACATTTCTCGTGTTATCTCTTCCCCGAATAACCACCACTCGGATATACAAGGATATCCTTTACGGTTATAAAGCAACTTAGCTGCTCCTGTTTCACTGTGTTGTAATCCATGAAAGTAACAAAACATACCGTCTTTGGTATAAATCCGTCCATGGAGTTTTCCCTTTTCATCCATATAATCTTCAAAAGGATCTATGAACTGCCGTACCATTAAACCTCCCTGATAAAGGTCAGGAATTTCCTGATATACTTTTTTGTGTCCCTGTGTCCTGTTTTATATATTGCTACAGCTTCCATATCAGGTAATGTCTCAAATCTTTCTTTTGAGAGAGCACAAAACCATTCGTTGTCCTGCTTATCCTTGACGACAATTCTACTGAGAGAACTTAATCCTCTGCTGCAAGTAATACTGTTTTTACCTATCCTACAAGCCATAATAAGCCCCATACTCTGTATTAATAAGGATGAAAAGAAGTGTCGTGGCTGAGGTAGTCGCGGTGTTACCTCCCCACTCTTGCTTGGAGTTCGGGATTATCCCTCCATAGACAGAACATCCGAGATCCGTCTATGTTTAAGCTTGTCACTCCTTTTCACCCAGCTACATTACACTATAGATGATACACATTAGAGAGATCATTCTTAAACCTTTTTTATTTATTCTGTTCAAAAGGTCCTTTTTTCGCTCTTCTGTGCTGTATTTATAACTAAGGTTTTCTTTTTACAGTAATAACAAAATTAATTCTATTGCTAACTGCACCCTTATCATCAGTAACAGTAAGGTATGCTGCCATTGTTCCTACTGGAAAGTCTCTGTCTTCTACATAAGGGGTACTTCTAGTGTAAGTTGCAGGGTACAATCCACCAGTGTAGACTTCCCAATAATATTTTACAATTGTACCATCAGGATCATAACTTTGTGAAGCATCAAGTTCAACTTCCTGAACTCCGTTTCCATCAAAATCTGTGACAGTTATATCATTTTCTATTGCAGTAGGTGGTACATTAAAGGAACCATTAAAAGTGGCTGTAATAGTGGAACCACTGCTGTTCTCCGCAGATAATGAGTATACATCCACAGGTCCTACAGAAAGACCATTAACGATGACATCTTTAATGGAATAACCAGGATCTGGGAAAATATGAAATTCTTTTTTACTCTCTCTGTTAACTGAAATGGTTCCTTCTGGAACTATTTTACCGCCTGATTCAGCAGTTGCTACTATTGTGGAAATCTCACATGAACCAATCTTATCCCATGCCATCTGCCAGTTATCCCCTTCATTAGGTTCAAAGGTAGGAGCACTTCCACACCAGTCACAATAGGGCCATGGTTTGCATTTGTATATATAATTATCAGCAACAATTAGATGCCCAGCTTCATAACTTTTGATTTCCCATTCATACAGATCTGAGCAATCAGTGTAGTCAGGGATAGATGAACAAATTCCTACTTCGGACCAAGCATGAGTCCACGCCATCCCCGTTGGTGGTTGGTACGTTGAATTTGATCCAGCCCATTCGCTGTAGGGCCATGCTTTGCACTGATAAACTTTGTCGCCATTTTGAACAAGATCACCTTCTGAATAATTGGAGATAGACCATTCTGATAGTGTGGAACAGTCATAAACATTGTTCTGACCCATAACGCCTAGGGTCAGAAGAGTAATAATGATGAGAGAAAAAAATAAAGAGATGTTTTTAAACATAAATCCTCCAAAAAATTAATGATAAGAATAGTTATTTGGGTGTATCTGAGAAGTATTAAATATATTCAATTAGTTTGTTCGTGGTCTTCCTTTTCCCAGATATAGATTAAGTTTTTATCATGATTTTCAAAAGATCTACTATATAGCCAGGGAAAGGTAAGTGTTTTATGGGGTTTATCCAATATTCTTTTTGTTCCATGAATATTTTCATTCCCTATTACGATGTACTTTTTGACGTTATCTATAATAAATTCTTCATCTAATCCATGAACACTTGCCTTTTGGTGTGGGCCATCTTCCTCTTTATAAATCTGAGTTACCCAACACCCTATAACAACATCAGGCTTGAAATTCTTAATAGCCTCAATTGCATTCATTTTAATAACATCATCGGGATATCTCGTGGTAGGCTGTCCATGAGCCTGATACATAAGTTTAACCATTGGATCTTCCATGATTCGAGAATCAGTGATGGGGATGTATAGGGCTCTTCCTATAGCGCCATTCCCTGCCCCTACTTCAATAGTTTTACCTTTAACGACATGTTCCCTTAAAAAAGCAATAAGTTCGGTTGTAGGTAGCCCATAGATCCCGTGCTTGTGTGAAAATGTGGCAAGATAAATCTGAGGAATGTCCTTATAAAACGAAGCATCTTTAATTACCAGGTCCTTATCTGAATCTAACAATTCGTTCTCCAAATAAGGGACATCTATATTTGGTACAATATTCATTTTTTCTGCTCTTTCTCTATCGATTGGTTTTTACCAGGATACCAACTTTCGCATTCCCAGTACCCATGGTGACTTCTTAAAACTGAACATGTTTCCCTACTAATACATCCAATACATGCGTCTTGTTCCGACATTACTTTTCCCTTACTTTAATATTGTAGTAAATTAGTATCTTGCTTTTCCTATTGGCATCCCTTGTTGATATCTCTCAAAAGAAAAATTTTGAGGACCAAGTTTTTCTCCGTCTTTAGTAGTTAATTCAATAGAGACATTCTTACTTTCGTTTAAACTAACTACTGCAAGTAACATAGTTTCTATTTTTTCTAAATTCATGGTAGACTTCCCGGTTGTTTTTATTTTAATATTATATTCTTGACCGAATTTCATAATAGACCTTTCTCTTATGGCTATTTTATTAGTGGTTGTTTCCATATCCTCTTCAGGTAGAATTATTTAATCGAAGGGCAATCCTAATTTTTTTGGGCGGATTTCTTTTAAAATCCACCTTTTTTATTGTACTCATCTAACAATGTTGCAACCTCTCTTAATAGATCGCTACCGAGACAATACCCAGATAGTGTTTTAAAAACAAACTCAATTTTTTTATCCGGGTAATAGCTAACTTTTTTTAGTATATACCCTACAATTTTTTTATCATAAGACAGCACTGGTTTTTCTTCTTCTTTTATCATTTTTTATTCCTGATGGTCTTTAATGAACTGTTGATTTCTTGCTCAGCTTTAGCCTGGATTTCTCTATCAGGATTTGGTGTATCAACAAAGTCTAATTAGTACTGAAGTTATTGTCATACTATTCTTGTGATAGAGTAAGATTTAATGCTGGGAATACTTGACATCACACTTCTTAAAGTACCCTCATCTGTGCGTGTCTCTACAGTTATACAATTGTGGCTTTGTATAGTAGGGGACTCTAAATCATCCTGTTTCTGTGCGGATGTTATTTTAGATGCAATACTGTTCATACGATCCATCACAGTCTTTTTTGACTTCTTATGATCTATATCTATCTGGAATTTCATTTACGTTTTCCTTTCTACCTACTCCGTAGTAGTCTTTGTGACCTATTTAGAAACCTGTTAAGAATCTGTAACCTAAGTGGCCTATCCGTGTTTTGTTGACTAACGGTTGCTAGTACAATAAAGAATTTAGCCTCAGCTTTATTCAATCCCAAGAGTTGGATAAAGAGCTCGTATTTATGGACAGGCACAGATTTCTCTCCACTCTTAATCCTGTGAAAGTAACTAGGAGATCGGGCATCCACAGCTTTGGAAATTACTCTAAAGCTTAGATGTTTACCAACCTTATTATGCCAGTCCGTCAAATAATCGGAAACACTATCATAAGTGTAAATGGGTTTCATTACCAGTTGATCTTTCTTTTGTACTCACCCGTTACAGTACTGATGTCTGTGATCTTAGCCGCTACTTCAGAGAGACCTGTAAGTCTACGGCTTAGTTCTTCCTGTAGCTCCCCCTCTTTACAGAAGGCGGATGAGGAATGCTTGTTTAAAAAGTCTTCTTTTAATCTTGTGAGTTGGTTTGCGACAGTATTGTCCCCCATGAAATTGAAGTCAGAAAAGCCCTCAATAAAGTTATTGAGAGAATAAAGAGTCTTGTTGTTGATTACTTTACCTTCCTTAATATTCGAAACAATTTTGTCGCAGAGGGTAATAGTTTCCTGACGGAGAGTTGTAACAACTTCATCCATGAACGCCCCAATTTTTTCCTGAGTTTGTTTTCTGTATTCACCATTGGCTATTTCAGCCTCGATCTCCTTATTGGCTATCTTGTCTGCTATTCCCATTTTCATGCGGGGGAGTGCCATCTCATAAACATCCCAGTCTAAAGAGAAGCGCTCAGATAATGTACTGGCGTCAGGGTAATGTTTATTAATGCGCTCAATAAAATCCTCTATAAAAGAGTCATGCTCTTTCTCATCTTGTCTTTCAAAAGCGGACTGAGCAGCCTCTTCGTATACGGGTAACATTTGTGAACGAAGTTGATTGTAATTAGTTACTAGTTCTTTCGTTAACTCATCGTATTCATTTTTGTTTTTCTTTAATGCCTCAAGTACACGGGGGAACTTTTTCTTAGGAACAAATCTTGCATTTCCGATAGGGAATTTAAAACTATTAAGTTCAACCACACCTCGCGCTCTACCCTCTATAGCTCTGAATTTTCGGATAGCTTCGGATGGGATTAACATCTTTCTTCCCAGTACGTAGGCCTCTGCAATATTGTCTTCTTTTAATCCAAGGTCCTGTGCTGTTAGCATCTTTGCACCAGACCAGTATCTTATTCTTACATCTATGAGAATTCCGTCCAAAAATATGTTCATGATATCTCCTGAGTTGAAAGTGGAGTAAGGGAGAACCTAAATAGGTATCCCTTACTCTTTTTGATTAACTTGCTCTGCCGTGGGGAAAATCTTTGCTTAATGATATCTTTCTCTTCTGAGGAACGGAGGCTGTAATAGTAACTTCCTCTATATGAGAAGAAGCAGGTTTAACCTTATGCTCCTTAGCCCATGTCCTGTATTTCTGGATATCCTCAGCCATCATAACTGCCTGTGGGACAATCTCTTTAACAGTGTCAATGAGATCCTCATCACAGAGTTCATGGTCATTACTGAAGGCGTAATTTAAAGCCTCTTCTGCTATCCAAGTTTCGATCTCCGAACCAGAAAACTTATCACATATTTTTGATAAATTTTCAATGTCGAAATTTTTGGGTTCCCTATTAATATGTTTTAGATGAATTGAAATAATTTCTGCACGTTGTTTTGTGTCAGGAAGATCCACCCAAAAAACACAGTTAAGACGGCGGAGAAAAGCCTCATCAATCGAAGCAACATTATTGGCAGTAGCTACAATAAATACGTCGGATGTTTTCTCCTGCATCCAGGTAAGGATAGTGCTGTATACCCGCATGGATGTCTCACCTTTATTCGTTGCTCCTTCCTTTGTACTTGAAAAGGATTTCTCAAATTCATCTATCCATAGAACGCAAGGAGCTACGGCATCAGCAATGTCTAAACATTTTCTGATGTTCCTTTCAGACTGGCCTACGTACTCCCCAAAAATCCTACCTATATCGAGCCTCAGAAGAGGGCGTCGTAGAACAGCAGCAGTACATTTAGCTACAAGTGATTTACCCGTACCAGGTAACCCACCTATAAGAAGACCTTTAGGTGGTCTTAATCCAAACTTTCGTGCTTTCTCTGTGAAGTTATGTTCTCTTGCGAGGAGCCAGTTCTTTACATTATCCAGACCGCCAACATCATCCAAAGTTTTAGTGACTTTAACCACTTCTAGCATGTCGGTCTTTTTTACTACAGCAGCTTTCTCTCTGTTGATAACTCCTACATCAAAGGCTCTCTTCTCTCTAAGGGAAAGAGCAAAGGCTCCTTCTGCCTCATAAGCAGTCATACCTAGTGCAGCTTCAAGTATGGGTAAATCATTCTTAGGGTAAGGATTTGAATTCTTTTTCTTGACAGCATCTGTAAGACCCTTTAGAACAACTCTTAATTCATCCACATTAGGAAGTTTAAATTGTATTGGAGTAACTTCCTTTTCTATATCAGGCGGTAGATCAACTGCATGTGAAATAATAACCAGAGTTTTTCCTGTGGCTTTAAACGTAGGAAGCATGTTTCGGATCTTCCTTACAATGATATTTTTGTCCATGTAATGATGGTAGTCCAGAAGAAAGAGTATACTGTTGTCTTCCAAACCTACACCCTCCTTTGTACTTCCAGCCCAATCTAAAACAATTAATGGGTCATTAGTCCCATTAACTTCCTGTTCCAGTTTGCCCGTCTTGAGTATACCTTCACTGAAATCCCTGACTTGGATCCCTTCGATACTGTCCCAGGAAAATAAAGAGTATTCTTCCTCTGCATGTTCTATCAGTTCCTTAGCAAAGGAAGCCATAGCTCTGTACTCCTCATGAGTTTGTATCCAGAGGAGTGGGTAGCCAGCGGCTACATAGTTATAGAAAATTATATCCTTACTCAACGTAAGTTCCCTCTTTAGCAAGGATCTTTTTCATAGCTGTGCTAGCCGTAATGCTCTTTCTTAATACAAGAGTATAGTTTATCGAAGAGGTGTCCAAATCTTTATTTAGGCATTCCTGTATGTCTTTAAAAGACATGCCTTGCCAATAATACATGTCAAATATAGAGGCTTCTATAGGAGATACTTTATCCTTGAAGAGTGCTATTATCTCCTTTGTGTAGAGATCAATATCCTCAGTAGCAAAGCTACCTGTTAGATTATCGTCAAATTCGACATCTTCTATTTGTATGAATTCAGCAGAAGAATCTTTTTTGATTCTGTCACCCATAGAGTTTCTTATTCTTCTTTCCTCTTCATTTATTCTGCGCTCATTTTTACTTCTTAAGTGAGCTGTCACTGTATGCAAGGCATAGCCCCTAATTTTTGTAGTGAGGTAAGTGTTAATAGAGGATAGTTCTTTATTCCAATTAGCAAGGAAATTATGTTTGATAAGACGGTATAAAATTTCTTGCTTTAAATCATCAGGATCCATGATACGGCTGTATCTCATAGCTGCAATTTCAACAAATTTGTTTATTTCATTTCTGTTATTTTTGTAGAAATCATTAAAATCGGGAAAGAATTCCATGGTGGTGCTCCTTATTTTGTGAGATCTTCAATCTCTGAACGGATCTTTGTGAGATATTCTTCGTCCGTACCGTTACCATTAATTGTTTTTATTTTTTCAAGGGTATCATTTCTGTTTTTATTTGAACCCTGAGTCTTTATGGTTGAATTAGTCTGCCAATCGGCGATGCTGTCTCCTATATTATTTAGAAAGTCGCCTAATTTATTAAATCCTCTTGATAGTATCCAGCATATTACAATCATTCCTATTAATGTAAAGAGAAACATTAGAGCCTCCTTTAGCCACAGTATGGGTTTACATTGTGGCATGGAATTTTACAGCTTTTCCCGCAGAGCTCACAAATAACATCTTTAAGCTCAGGGTGGTACCAAACCCCTTTGACGGTACTACCATCAAAGACTAGTTCGATCTCTGTTGTAACTTTAATATCTTGTTTTGTTTTCCTGGACTTTTTCTGGTTCTTCATAATAGTCCGCTTTCATTGATCTCTTCTGTGGCTTGCCTAGGGCTCCTTCGATGAACTCTGTTTTCTCCACGCATTGTTTGCCAACAAAACCTTTAGTTTCCTTATGGACTGTTTTACCATCCCACTCAAACGTCAAAATTAACTGACCCATATTTCTACCAACCTTCCATTGTCCGAACTTATAGATTTACTCTAAGACGAGGGCGTTCTTTTTCATCAACATCCTCTTCCCAAGCCATGCCTTTTTTATCAAACTCCATCTTGGCTTTTTCTACACCATAATAGGTATAGAGTTTATTCTGCCAGTCCTTACCATAGAGTGCTCTTTTGCTTGAGTAACTTCCTGAACCTGAATCAAATTCAGAGATATGAGCTTTAAAAGGCCCATCTTTTGTTTTTTCAAATCCGATGTCGTTGGCTGAACTTCCTACGTGTTGTCTGCGGATGATAACATGAGCAACTTGCTTTCGTGTATCACCCTGGTAACCATGGAGGTTTTGGGCTTTATCATAAACTTCTATTTTATTTTTGAAGCCTACTCTTTCGAGGGCACGAACTAACGCTGTTCTATCATATATTTGGGTGAGAATATCAATGTAATGACTCATAATATTATCCTCATTTTTTATTTTATTTGTTATCTTATTTCAGCTAACTACAATAAACTGTAGTCGCTGTGTATTGAATATAGCACAAACAATAACTCAAGTCAACAATTTTTTAACTTTTGTGCTGAGCTATTGTTCGTGCCTTTAAGCCAAAAAGATGCCGTCTTAGAACCACAAGGCCTTCAGCCGTTTACCCTTCCTGTGAAACCTTTCTGTTTTTTGTGAACGGGCTGTTATAAAGACCCGACACTTCGTCCGTTTCTTCCCAATCTAAAGTATTGACCGTCATACTCTCCTCATCCTTTTTATACCTGATTTGTCTCATGATAGATTCGTTCTCCGTATGGAGAAAGCAAACCAAGGCTGAAACTGCTCGTGGGTCATCCTTTAAAACTTCCGGTAAGTCTTCAAGTTTATCGGATTCCATTAGATTCATATCTATTATAACTATTTCAGCAGTACAGTGATCAGCCAAAAGTTCCATGACTTTTTGGACGTCAACGATCTTTTCCTCTTTTTCGTCGTAAAGATCCACAGGTATTATTTCTTCCTCTTTTGACACTGTATATAATGTAGGAAAATAACATCCATTAAGATTGAGGTACCCAATTGCCTCATCTATAAGACTATCCGCTTTTATTTTTAATTCATTGATATCCATAGTAAGCCTACTTTCTATTCATGTGTTTAATAACTCTTTTTCCTCTGTATTTATTCATCATTATATCTACGACTGAATCGTAGTGCGTCTGACCAGGTCTGGAAGGATCTTCACTGTAAAAATCAAGACCCCAATCATCTCTGTAACCCTTTATAGTGACAGCAAGATCAGTGAGTTGATCACCTGTGATCTCTTCTTTCATAAGTGCTATTGCAACCTTACCTGGAAGACCCAAATCATTAATGACACCATTTAAAACTTTCCAACCCGTTTCTTCTGAAATATTATTCTCTAGAGCAAAAATACTAACCTCACCATTGTATCCACCCTCAATACATTTTTTCAGGAAGAGAGCTTCTTTTCTCAGCGTCGCAGCATCAATATCCTTCTTAGAAAGATATTTTGCAACGTCTTTAGGAAGACCAAAAGTTTTGATTGATTCCCGTAATTCTTTCTCTGCATCTTTTATCGAAACTTCTTCACCGTACTGAGCAAGATCCTCTTCAAGATTTCTTAGGTTAGGGGAGAGCTCAGGATAGTACTTATGGATAGTGTTAGTGAATAACATTTTCATTAGAGGAGAAGCTTTTTTATGGAGAGCCAATTGAATCTTCATATACTTAATAAAGTTACTTCTCATCCTACCTTTGTTATCAAGAACATTAGGAGTCCATCTTAATTTACTATCAATTACGTTCCCCTTTTTCCATTCTTGAAACCAGATATAGTAGATTTCATTATCCGGGTCATCTTTAAAAGTTTCAACCTCTTCAATAAATCTAAGTTGGAATTGTTCCATAGGATCATTGGGATGACTTTCTTTATCCCTATAGTATCTGTTATTCCGTTTCTCCTCAATCTGTTTATCTATTCTATCCGATGCTTCCTGACCCGAAAGAATTCTTAAAGGTTTGAACAGAAATTCAAGAAGAGAAGTAAATAGGTACATTATAAAGCATCCTATGATAAGAAATATCACATTAGCTTTAAATTTCTCAGCCATACTAGGTTGAGGAGCAGGGGTAGGCATTTTACTCATTAGTCTCTCCTATATTAATAATCCTTATAGTATTCAATAGATCTTTGTGTCATTTTTTCACAAACTATACCTCCAGCACTTAAGATCAGTGCCATAAGTATTAGTCTGATAATAATGCCAGCAAAGGAAATCTTATAGCCAACATTTTTTCTCATGCTATTGAAACGTCTTTTCATGTATGTCATATCTTAATCCTTATCTATTACATCAAAGCATTCAATAAACTCAGAAAAGGGTACATGTCTACCTGCCGAAACTGACAGGATACCAGAGCAGGAAGCCATAGAGGCATAACAGACAACCGCTATCGTGATAAAGAAGTAGACCAAACGCAGAAGCTTTGAACCTAAGTTCCTTCTACGTCTGGTCTTTTTTTCTCTATCTATAGAGACCTCTGTATCTTTAAACTTCTTTGGTCTTTTTAGTTTGATGGCTTTATCAAAAACCACATCATCGAGGTAACTCTTGTTCATCTCTATTCTCCTTTAATGGAGTTCGTGATAGCATGGATCTCTTCATCACTTACCCATGCACCGTGGTATCTCTCAGGATCTCCAGAGCCAGTCGATATCAGCATATCTCCCCGACCTATTAGCTGTTCTGCACCATTCCGGTCAAGGATAACTCTGGAATCAACTTTAGAGGCAACCTGAAAGCTAATCCGTGAAGGCATATTGGACTTGATCAATCCAGTGATAACCTTAACCACAGGTTTCTGAGTAGCCAGTACAAGATGAATACCAACAGCTCTTGCAAGTTGAGCCAGTCGGACAATCATTTTCTCAAGATCTTTTCCTGAAGTCATCATCAGGTCAGCCATTTCATCTACAACTGTAACGATATAAGGCATCTTGCCACCTTGCTTATTGTAACTCTCAATGTTACGAACACAGGCTTCGGATAAAATCTTATATCTGTTTTCCATTTCCTCAATCAAAGAAGAGAATACTCTAAGAGCATCTTCAGGTTCAGTGACTACAGGACATCTTAGATGAGGTAAATCTTTAAAGGAAGACATCTCAACCCTTTTAGGATCTATAAGGATCAATTGGCATTCTTCAGGTGCCGTTGTGTATAGTATAGAAAGTACGATACTATTCAGACACACCGACTTACCTGAGCCCGTCTGTCCTGCTATAAGAAGATGAGGCATCTTTGCCAAGTCAATCACTTTAGGAGCTCCTACAGTGTCCGTACCAATTGCTATAGGAAGCTGACATCCACCGTCATAACTAGAAAGGATATCTCTTAAGCTGATGATCCCTTGTTTCTCATTAGCTATTTCAATACCTACTCTACTTGTTCCTGGTATTGGTGCCTGTATTCTGACATGCTCGGACATAAGAGCTAAAGCCAGATCTTCAGATACATTTCTTATCTGACTAAGACGAACACCTTTTGCCAGTTTGATCTCATATCGAGTAATAACAGGACCAGTTTTAATTTGTTCAACACAAGTTTCAAAATCAAACTCTGCTATCTTTCTTTCAAGATCAACAGGTTCCATACAATTAACTACACCTTTGCTCTCATACTTCTTTAATAGATTTAAGGAAGGAAACTTATACTCACGAGCTTTAACTGCAACAGTCTCTTCCCTATTTTTGGTAACGGGAACTTTGTTGAGTAAGTTCATCATTGAGATATTCTTAAATAATCTTGTAGTTCTATTCATAATTTCCTCCACTATTCATTATACCAGTTTTTTAGGCCACTTTTAACTGAAATTTTAATAATCATTTAATAATCATTGTAAGGGTATGAAATATCTAATAGCAAAACACATAAAAATATTGGCCTCATGCCTGGTAAATTATAACCATACTTGGGATATCATCCCGGACATGCTTCGTCTTTCCGAGGAAAAACCTTTTCTTGATCATTTTACTATTGAAGGACTCGCTCAATTAAAGCGTGTGACTTCACTTCTTGAGATGGTTGAAAAGGATCTTAAGACATCTGAAAAAGATAAGATCATTCTTAAGAAACCTGTGAAAGCTGTACTTAAATCTGATAAGCCTTTGATACAATTGTTTATCACTGGTGAGAAGTTACAGAAGTCTGTTTCTAACTTAACAGGTAAAGAGATTAAAACGGAAGAAACATTACTTCCAATAATTATAGGTCTTAAGGAAGATGTTACTTCAGTTGTAGATAGGATTGAGAAAGAAAAGAAGAATATTACTCCTAAAGAACATTCAATCATCAGAGATATTGGATCTGAGATGAGAGTTTATCCTTCCCGTATACTTGCTTTCTTTCAATTAAAGAAGACTGCTAAAGTTAAAAAACAGATTTTTCTAGATTTAGATGGGGTCCTTACTGATTTTGATTCTGCTGTTCGTGAACTTGGACCTGAAGCCTCCGAAGGACTTGCAGAGGATGCTGAGAAAGAAAAGAAACAAGTCATGTGGGATAAGATAGAAGACGCTGGTATAAATTTCTGGGCTAACATGAAATGGCTTCCTGATGGAAAAAAGGTATGGGATATAGTTAAGGATAAGAATCCAATATTATTAACCGCACCAGGTTTGTATAATTTTGCAAGGGGCGGAAAAGAACTCTGGGTAAAGGAACATTTACCAGGTGTTCAACTTTATTTTGAGAATGCTAAAGAGAATTATGCTGAGATGGATACAATCCTAATAGATGATAGAGCCGATAATATAAATGGTTTTATAGAAGCAGGAGGGGAAGGAATAGTATATGAATCCCCCGAGCAAACTCAAGAAGAGTTAGATAAGCTTCTCAACTAAAGTAAAAGTGACACAAAGAGTACTACGCATCAGGCTATAGACCTTCAGCGTAGCACTCTGTATTATCTACCTAATCGGAGACTTTGGCCTCCGAACCACACTCCACACATATCCAAGTGTTACCTGAATTAGGTCCTGCAACAATTTTATTGCATTCATTTCGCACTTCTATAAAATTACCCTCTTCATCAACAAGCCAATTTTGTGATACATGAGCGACTGTAACGAATTCCTTATGGTCTTTATTGCTTGGGCAGATTGCTTTCATTTCTCTTCTATATCCTTTCCAAAGACAGTCTCTTCACCTACCTGTTTTGCAGCTTCATCCTGAATGTGATCAATAAGATGAACGATACCTGTAAGATCTTCTTCCGTAGTTCCTGATACAGTATCAATCACATTTAATAAAGTTAATTTTTGTTTTCTTAATGCTTCCCAATCAAGATTCTTCATGTTAATAACCATAATGATACTCCTTTGTTGTGAAATAAGAAGAGCCCCTCTCCTAAAAAAGTGAAGGGCTCAATTACATAGGTGGTTAAATGGTGTGGCTAGTACAACCGTTTAAGTAATGTCTCATCCGATCTTTTTACTGTTAAGATATAAAGACCTTTTACTTTTATCCTTGGTATGTAATGATACCCTGGATTTAGTGTTTCCGTCTTTGTGTAAAGTTTCCTTCCATTAAGAGAAAAGATCTCAATCAAGACTTTATCAGTTCTTTCCATACTAATGATAATAGAACGTTTAGTAGTCCTTACATTAAAAACTGACGGCAAGTTAATTTTATACTTGACATTTGATGGTGTAAGAACCATGAATAATCCAGAGACTGATTCTACAGAAACATTACCCTCGGAATCAAAAGCCTGAGCCTTTATGAAGCACCTCGTTAGATCCTGTGAAGGCGTCGTCCATGTGTAATCTCCTAATCCTTTTTCCGCAGGTACACTGTCAAGTCTTGTGAAAGTTAAACCACTATCAGTACTAAGCGATAATAGTACGCTACTAACATTAACCCAATCAAATGAATTCCATTCAATGATATAATCTGTGCCCGATGTTATTACATCTGGTATCGGAGACAAGTCAATCTCAGGTTTTAAATTATCCTTTATTTTGAACAATGAATCAGAATAGGCTGTACTTTGATTTCCTTCCAAATCATATATAACAACCTTTATCCTACATTTACCAGAGGCAACTGTGAATGGTTCTCTGATACCAAAGAAACAAGTAGACATAGCAGGAGAATGAAGAGTACTATCTTTAAAAGTGTAAGTGATTCCTCCATCTAAACTGAGAAAGTAATGAACCCAACCAAGACCAAAGTTATCCGTTGATATAGTTCTTATTGTAAATTGAAACCCCGAATTAAATACAGAGCCCTTAAGTGGTTCTTCTACCACTATCGTAGGTGGTATGGTATCAATATCCTTTACTTTAAAGATACCAGAGATCTTTTCGCCTCTATTACCAGAGGAGTCGTATGCAAAGATCTTTATAGTATTTGTAAGTGTTATATTGTTAGGTACATCCCATCTCCATGTACCTGGGTTAGAAGTCATACTATCCAACTTTGAATAGCTAGTTCCATTGGTACTGTGGTATATACTTATTCCAGTAACTCCTTTGTCGTCTGTAGCTACCCATGTAATGTCATAAGGCATATTACGTTGTAGATATTCACCATAAAGGGGAGCTGTGATAAAAACCAAAGGTAGAGTTGCATCAACTGTATGTTTGATTTCAAATACAGCATCAGATATATCCTCTGCAACATTACCACCTTGATCATAGACCTTCACTTTTATTAAACATTGTGAAGAAGGAGCATTAGGTATTGCCCATGCCCATGCCCATGGACTTGAACTGTTAATAAGACTGTCAAGGAAAGTCCAACTGGAACCATTATCGGGAGAGTAAGAAATAACTCTTGATTTAATTCCTATGTTATCAGAAGCAGACCATGTGATATACTGAGTAGTATTAGTGAACCATACCTCAGAATTATTAGGAGCCGTGACAGATACAGTAGGTTTAATAGTATCTATGACACTAAGGATATCAGAGTAACCTATACCAATACTACTGTCAGAATCTATCGCTTCAAACTTAAATTTGTATTTATCACCTATTGTAGTAGGTGTAAATACAATTCTTTTTGTACTGAGGGATAGAGGAGTATGGCTAGATGCCATTCGTTGAGCAGTGGTAGTACAGACTACAGAACTAATAAGATTATAAGTACTTCCTTCATCAGTTGAGTAATAGCATCTATATCCTATAATATTAAATGAATTATCCACCACATTAAACATGACTGAATCTTCCACATTGATAACCCATGTTGAACTCGTGGGGGCAATTAGGGTAACTTCTGCTCCTTCAATATCTATCGCAGTAAAATCAGGCATTTGATCAAAGAAGGATACTTCACCTAAAACATAAGACGGAGGTTCAAATGCGTATCCTGATCCTTCAGGAGTAAAAGTAATACCATCCGCATTCCAAGGGAGTATTGCTTTGTACTGGTATCCAATGGGATTTTGTGTTTGACATGTAACCCATTTCTGATGACCAATCCCTTCTACTTCATAAGAGTATCTCATTATGAAAGTACGATAAACAACTTCATCAGAGACTTTAATATTTCCCCAAAGAGTATCATTAGTAGCAGAAAAAGTTGAACTGATTAAAAGTATGACATAGAGAAGTGACAGGATAAAGTTTTTGAGTTTCATATCCAAGTCCTTTCAGGTTTTGTTTGTATTATAACACTATTTTTTACGAATATCAAGTACTGTTTTTCGGGCGGCCATTTCAGCCGCTTGTACTATATCGGGGCATTCAATTTCAAGACGATGAAGCCAATCATTAATTGACTCATCATCTCTCATCTGAGGTATGTCTTTCATTGTTATTTCCTCCTTGTTGCGGATTGAATAACTTTCTGAAACATGTCAACGACAACTGCCTGTCCTATTACTTCTCCTGCCATAGTCTTACTTGTACCAAGATAGTAATCTTCAGGTATACCATGTAGTTTCTTTACTTCATTTAAAGTAAGCCAGCGGAACATCCCTTCAATATCTGGATGAGCTATCACAGGATTATCTCCCTGCTGTGCAAAGTAGCGTTTCTTTATTGTACCAATGTGGTTACTGTTACCATTATAAACTTGAGAAGCAAAACCATTACCTTTAGCAGTCTGTCTTTCCCAATGATTAAATAACCATTTCTTTGTTTCCTGAGTGAACCATTCATGTGGCCCCTCTTCAAGTATTTCTTTTAGACTTCTATTTGACTGGACTTTTTCTGGCCAAGTAATCGGTGTGTCCTGTGCCACAATCACTACTCTTTTCCTTCCAGTAAGTGAATTGTAATCCAAAGGATTCATGATCTTATGTTCAACGTATCTATACAATCTCTTTAGTACGTTAAGAAGTATCTGACCGGCTCCACTATTTATATATTGTGGAACCTCTTCGATAACAACTGTATGAGGATTCAAAGCTTCTATATTTCTGAGGCACCAGAAGGTCATATCACCAAGATCGTGTGTTTCAGGAACTAAGTTCTTATCTCTTTTATCCTGTCCACCCTTATCCAATCTCCGTGTCTTTGAGAAGGGCTCACAGGGGATACCAGCGGTGAAGAGTCCTATAGGTCGAAACCTTTCAAGCTCTCCGTATGGTACCTCATTGGCGCTCATATTAAACATGTGAGCCGATGGATGGTTATGCTCAAATATCTCAGCATAGTCCTTATTAATTTCAAGAGCAACTTTAGGTTCAAATCCGGATAGCTTTGCAGCTAAACTTAAAAGGCCACCACCACTAAACATACTTGCTTCAGTAGGAGCAAGTTCTCTGGTAGCCATAAGAGTAGCAGTGTGTGCCGGTGATATTGTAATCTTATTGTTCCCAGCGACTACCTGAACTTCTTTAGCATTTTTAAATATATCAGATAACTCATGACAATTAATATCAATAACAGGAATAGTCATTTTTCTTTTGCCTGAAACAACTCTGTTCCCTAAACTATCGGGATGAATTGTAATTCTGTTTTCAAGGAAATCAATTCTAATATTTTCTCCAGGTCCAAAGCCAGCTTTACCTAACCATTTTCCTTCAAGATATAATCGTGGTGAACCTTTATTCTCACCTATAGTAGCAGTAGAAGAACGACTAAACATATTATCTCCTTTATTGAAATTACTTATTCATCCTCCTCTTCATCATCATCAGGGCCTGAGAGGACTTGTTGAGCTATATCGTCACCAAAGATAGCATTAAGCACATCTATCAGAAACGTAGGTTTCGAGATTTTTATACTATCGTGTTTAAATACATCACCAAAGGAATGAAAACCATCACCCTCTTTTAATAGAGGAGCATGCCATTCCATATCTCTGTGAATCATGTCAGGAGTAAGAAAGGTCTTTGCAATAAATATATCATTCAGATCTTCCAGTACTAAAGCACCGTAGGTTAAGTTAATGTATTTAAACCCTTCCCAGATACCGTATTCTAAATTGCTGTTCATAACCATACCAATCATTATGTCAGCAATAGTAGGTTTCATTTTGTACGCTTCTTTTATTTCCCGAGCAAGAGGAGCATAAAGATATTCAGGAACTCTTTTTTCAAGCTGCTCTAAACAGTGAGTAGTATAAAAGATGTTTCCGCAAAGTAAGTCGGAAGGACTTCCATACAATCTTCCTAGTCCCTTAATATTGAATACTCTATTGAAGTTAGTACTGAATCGAATATTCTCCGCATCCTTTATTTTAAAATGGGTGAGGTTTATATAAGGGCCATATTTCTTACGGAGTCTTTCAAGAATAATATTCCTGATCTTTAATCCCTTACGTAGGCTAATACTCTGTTTTCTGTAGTTCATTCCCAGAACCTTATCAAAGGCATCCTTGAATATGAGATTAATAATTGCATCAGGGTGGGGCTCTGCGGTAGTTACTTTATCAAAATGATTACTAAGGAGATCAAGATATAATCTCTCTTCTCTTTTATCCCTTGTGAGTTTACTTACTCCTGCTGAGTAAGTTCCGTTTTTTGTGTCCTTAATTTTCATTTTAAGATTCTTTGACATTTTCATCCCCTTCGGGTATAATGTTTAATGGTATGAAAAGTATTATACCCTCTCGGGTATACTTTTATAGTTAATTTTTATCAATTATTAATGAAGCAATATCCTTTATGCTGTCCTGCCGTCTCTCCCTAATATCATTACTAAAGTACCCTTTATTTGTATAAACTCGTATCATTGAAACCTTCGTGGAGGAAAGTATTTTAATTTGCTCCTTATTTATTCTATACCTCTGATGTATCCCATAAGCACCACTTCCTACAAACCCTGGAGCTCCACAGCCCTTACAAGAGACTTCACTACTTAAGGCATCTAAAGTAATGGTAGAGTTGTCAGATAATTTTAGTATTAAGCGAGCACCTTCAGAAATGGATAAAATGCCTATCATCATCTTTAGATGTAAGGCGTAGTTTTGATTAACCTTTTTGAACGACATGTAGAAGGTTTCAGAAAACGAAGATACAATCATGTTATATTCAGTTTGTTTTATAGTATCCCCCGTGAATTCATCAACTTCATTTGTAATGAATTCTGCTGAAAATATAAACGAGACACATACCATGATAATCAATAGATTTATTTTATACATATTTCCTCCGAATTAAAAAGTAATTTTTATATGTTAATTTTCTTCAGCTTTATATTTCAATTGTGTAATCTTACAATCTGTCTTATCTATGTCATCCCTTAACATTCTAAAAGTAGGTTGATATAGACTGCCGCCTCTGTAAGCATAAAGATAACGTACCTCAATGATATCGTTCACTTCCGGCACATCCTTATCGGGTGATATAGTACAGTTCCCAACAAAAGTTAGAACGTCTTTATCATTGTAGACACCCATTTGGATACTTCGTTGAACATTTTGTTTCAGTACTATACAGGATGCAGTAGCATAAAATTTATTCTTTACCTGCGGCCCATAAGAATTTGGTCTTCCCGAAGTGTAAGGAGCATCTAATAGTTTAAATATGATACCCTCTTTCTCTTCCTTCCGGAGTCTATCATATAATTCTCTTTTATCTGCCTCGGTTACTGCAATGGGGACAAGTTTAAAAGCACTCTGCTTCCCTTCAAGAAGCTCCATCATGTCCTTTAATATTTCATATCGTTCAATGTAAGGAAACATTTTAATATTTCTGTCTCCTATAGATAATAAATCAAAGACATGTAAAGTGTTACCAATTTCCTCACCATCAATTAGAAAATTGTGATGCTCTTCATAGAGGATAGAACAGGCAAGATCAAAACAGGCAGGATAACCAACGGCCAATCCTTTACGATTGATAGATACTGTTTCATCTCCTTCCCGTTTCATGAACTTTCTGCGGCCATCTTTTTTCTCTTGGGCACAGTACCTGGGATCTTTTAAATATTTCTCAACTTCATCATCTTCAATAGGATTAAGTAGTTGAGGAAAAATTCCTGTATCTTTAACTTCAACTGTTATTCCTGAATGGGTAGTGCCAGAAGTGCCTGAGTCTCCTTCGACGTATCCCTTTCTCATCTTTTCTTTAACTGCTTTATCGTATGCCTTTTTTGCAACGTCCAGAGTGACAGGGCTCTTTGTCTTATATCCTGATTGACCAGAAGTCCCACGTCGGCCATAAGTGAAAGGAACCATATAGCCATCACCTATTTTTTCAATTCCAATATTGTAGAACTTATCAGAACTTCCTGCTGTAAAGAATAGAGATATTTGTTCAATCATCATCTTCCTCCTCGTTATCGTCATCATCTTCTTCGTCATAATCATCATCATCTTCTTCTTCGTCATCCTTAAATAAGTCACTTGTAAGTTGTGCGCCTTTTGAAACAGTCTTAGCACCACCTACAATGATTCCTGATATTACCATAACAATTATGAATGGACCACACACTATAAGAAGTGGCCGAAACAGCCCTATTATTTCCTCCATAAATGTATCCTCCGTATAATTTCCATACTCATCAATTTTAGCTGATACTGAAGCACTCATTATGAGTATCATTAGAAACACAAATAATTTTGCTTTCATTATTTACTCCTTAATGATGGATTGGATGTTCTTTCATGAAATCTGTAAATTCTTTCATGTGCATCTTTGCAGTAACACCGTAGGGACGGAGATCATACCACCATTCAACCCACGTATCTTCAGGTTCAATTGCATCTTTGTCTCCAAACATCTCAGTCCATTCCTTGGCATCTTTTAAGAATTGCATGTAGATCTCTCTATCCTTTTTGATATCAATGGGATCATAGCGATTCGGGCCACCGTGTCCATGCTGTTCAACCTCAACGAAAGGTTTGCCATCTTTGCGTACAGTACAACTGAACAACGTTCGTCCGACCTCTGCGCTCTTAAATTTTATTATACTGTATTTATCCATCAGATTCGGTGGATCTGTAGGTAGATGATGATCGCTTATTTCTAATAAAGAAACATGACATTTCACTTGTTTTTTACCCCCATCCAGTATCACTGTTACCGTTTCGCTACCGCCTTTTTTAACAACACCGTGGACAGTCTCTACGTCTCCGCAATTTTTGCTACTGTCTTTTCTGATTATTAATTCAACCCTGTCCCCTATTTTTGCAAAATTCATTAATTTCCTCCGTAAGTTCAATGTTTCGAGGTACATGCCTAAAATAATTCAGGCATTTGTGAGTGCTTATGTTATATTATAATAAGTAAGTTTTTTATTCCCCACTCGTTTGGGGATGAGCCGAGCCACAGTCGTCGGCCTTCTTACAGGTATTTCTTCCCCCACAAGCATGGGGATCATAAGGAAGGGGTTTTACTCCTTCCTTAACCCTTTGGGTTCCATAATAGTACGTATGTTTCCTGACATAACCATCAGGACATTCGGCCTACGGACAGGTATTTCTTCCTGCATCTTAACGGCTTCAGCGATAATCTTACATGCATCAGCCTGAAACTGGTAATCAGTATTAAAATGTTCAGCAATATGATTCCATGCATTCGTAGCTTCCTGCCATTTTTCCTGATTCTGTAATTTTTTAGCTCTATTAACTGAGGCAATCAAATTCACAATATTATTCTCCTCTTAAACGAGACGATAATTCATTCAGTCCTTCTTTTGTAGTGATCCGCCCCATCAGCAGAGGTAGGTCTTTTCGTTCCGTGTTGTGTATCAATTTCTTCTCAACTATGTCAGTGAAGATAATTTTACAAGAAACTATACTCATACCCCACCGCTTCCTTTCTCTTCTATAAAAGATGTGATAAACACCATCACTACCCTCTTTTGGTTCCGCAATTAATACTTTTCCTTTAATTAAAGCAGGAAACATAATACAATCTTCATTATTTATCCGTCTTAATTCATAAGAGAATTGTTGGGATACTGCAAATGTCTGATTCTTTATTTTAATTATCTTATCAGAATAGCGATAACTACAAAAGTTGTCGTTAAAGTTTATCTTACTGAAAGTTTCCTTTATCAAATTTAAAAACATGATATTTATTCTCCTCTCTCAAAGAAGAAATGAAGTAAAATGCGTAGTAG
>Ga0114918_10000101_pt1 | contig 66273 bp, 97 predicted proteins | sample LantaG_FD_87015 | JGI IMG/M metagenome (GOLD analysis project Ga0114918, IMG submission 87015) | Deep subsurface microbial communities from Baltic Sea to uncover new lineages of life (NeLLi) - Landsort_02402 metaG | ecosystem: Environmental > Aquatic > Marine > Oceanic > Sediment | place... | reverse complement strand
TGTTGCCCTTTCTTGGTCCGTAATGATAAAAATAATATCGGGACGTTCAGGTAATTCCTGTAATGTGTCTTTTAATGTCTTCATATATGATTATTTATTACCTAAAATAGTCGAATAAATAACCATAGTAAAGCTTAGTTACAAAGGTCGGCATCACTAACCGTAACTCGTCCCCACACCTCATCTTCTAAGGTAAAGTAAACATTCTTACGGTCCTCGTAGAAATTCTTTTTGTAGTTACCATCTTTATCTAATCCTGACCATTGAAGGTAATTTACGTAACACTCTTTGAATGACTCCATATCTTTAATCTTCTCGTCCAAAATGAAATGGTGAGACCCATATATCTTTCTACCGATATTGTCCTTGTGAGACATCCCACTGAACGTATAACGGTAATTCTTATTGGGTTTGTAGGTATTCTCACACGAGGTCAACCATAAGATAATTGTAATATACGTAACAATTTTTATCGTATACCATATTGCCGCAATCCACCAATACTTTTTTACTAACGACTTAATCTTACTTAATAATTTTCTAATCATTATCAATAATAGTTATAGTTCCATAATAATTTACCACATCGGTTCCTTTCCATATTTCTAATACGTAAAAGTAAACCCCATCAGACACATTACCACCATCCCAATCGTTTTGATAGTTTTCAGTCTGATAAACAATTGTACCCCATCTACTTTGAATTGTCAACTTATTGTAATCATACGCGTCCACGTTACCAATAATAAATAAATCATTAGTACCATCACCATTTGGTGTCATCACATTTGGAATTACAATCTCAGGTGGTGTTGGTTGGAAACAAATTGCAAAGTTACTCTCTGAGGTGTCGATACCGTTGGTGGTCACCACTTTAAATGTGTTCGTACCTATTTGTAAACTATCGAAATACCCACAATATGTGGTGTCGGTGATTGGTGCAGATAATAGTTTTACCCATCCTGTATCAACTTTTAACATGATATCATATTGTGCACTGTCCCATCCATTGTAACTGTCCCAATTGAAACACAAGGTATCACAATTACCATTCGTTTGTAACACTATGGAATGAACGTCTCTCGTTGTATCCATATTGAACGAATTGTAAACCATAAAGACTTTGTAATTGTAACTCTGAAAATCCACATTGGTTGACGAATAATCATTGTAGGTCAACTTATCCACATCCAATACCGAACCAATTGGTGTCCATCCCGCATCTTCACTAAGAATAACGTATCTATCGAATTGGTCTTTGAAGAATGTGGTCGTATCAACAGACCATTGTACTTGTGGATGATTGTCATTAATAACGGTAACGTTATCTAACTCCATTACTAAGTTAACACAATCATTAACATTTAAAACTAAGGTGTCGAACTCATCCATACCAATACCACATTTATTGAATAAGGTATTTCCATCGTTTCCTACTTTGGAATATAGGTAATACTTTCCATTTACCGCCAATGGTCGGTTTAGAATAATCGTTAATGAATCAGTCTCACCATTTACATTACAGTTACCAACAATCTTTTTAATTGCCCACGGCTGACCATTTGGTGAGGTTAACCTGAAATCCGTACCATCAGGTGAGATGGTGAAACAATCCAACATAATGTCAAAATACATTGTGATTGCGGTGTCACCACAATTGTAGTCCACCGTTGGTAATCCTGTGGCAGTAGCGATGTAATGACCTGGCGCAGCGTCGTTCAATCCAACACCATCCATAACCGTTGGTGAACAGTTTGGTGCAATTTGAATCATCATATCTCTTGATGCTGACCCCACTTTAAACCAAATGCCGTATAATGAATCGTATCTATATTCCTCCACCAATACCGATGCTACGTCAATCTCCGCCATCGTTGGTAAGAATGAAATTAACCCCGTCTTTGGATTGATATTAAAATACGATGATGTAACAGGTTGTGATGCGGTCCATCCAGCATCAAAAGTAATGTTCGTACCAGGGTATGCATTTTCTCTACAGTTAATCATTGAGAAATGAATGGAGTCACCATCGGCTTCAATAACAGTTTGTTTCCAATTAAATGGATTGTTAACACAAAACGCACGAACAGGTTCTGATACAAATATTGGTGATGAGTTCTGACCATAAAGATTATTAAGTGTTGCATCGAAATAAAATCCATCTGCACCAAAACCATTTGATGTATTGATATTATTTATTCCACCAGGTCGACAACAATCACTCCACGAAAATGTAAAACTACTACAGTTACCAGGTAAAGTTATCACACCTTTATACGCATAAATCTCCAATGTCTTTGTTGAAGACGATGGTACCACACAATCAAATAAAGTCGGAGCAATCCCACCCGAACCAGGTATAAGAGTTACCGTCATACTCTGTTGTGAATAACAGGTAGAGTTAATATAGACCGTCTGAGTGTTTCCCATTGGTATTCCCGAGTTATCTCGATATACTCGGAGTAATACCTCATATTGACGCGCAACGTTCGTAGAATCACCGATATATCGGTATTGTATATCTCCACCCGAAAGGTGTGACCCCATCATACCAAATGACAAGAAGAAAAAAAGTAAGGTTAAGAAGTGTTTCATGTTAAGTCTTTTTTATAAGTATATTCGTAATTTTTTATTTTAAACATCTATTTTATCTCCATCTCTAATAATGTGGTCAGCCCTCATTAGTGAGTGTAACTCACAATATTTGGTTTCTTTAATACCGTCACTAATTACATCATCAACATATTGAGTATGAGGTTTGGTTCTATCTTCTTGCCTACTATAGTAATCACCATAACCTCTAAGTTCACCACTTTTATCGGGAAGTTCTTTTACCTCTTTTATACCCTTTTCCAAAACAATATTGACCTCATTCATTCGTTTCATTTCTTTTATCTCAGGTTCAAAATTCATTGGGTTGTATATTTCCAATAAGTGTGGATTGGTTTCTTTTATACCGTTTTTAATTACACCCTCAACTCTTCCGTTGTGGTGGTATACATCCTCATGAGTTTCTTTGATACCATTTTCAACAATGTCTTTAATTTCATCAATTTTTCTATCCTTACCTCCGAGTTCAGTGCGTTTAACCCCATTTTGAATTGACTCTTCCATGGCAAGACCGTCCTCGAAGGGGTTGTGTTTGGTCTCTTTCACCCCGTTTTGAACGATACTTTCAACCATAAACTGTTTTACGTTTAATAATGATAGAGTGGACCTTACCCCATTTTGAATGATACTTTCAACCCACTCAGTGATATAGTGTTGATTTTCAACAACATCCAAAGAAACATACTTAAAACAATCTTGAAAAAAGTAAAAGTTATACCACAGAGTTCCCTCTTTGGTTAACTCTATCACCCACTTCTTTTCATCCGTGAATATTAACCACATACTTCCATGGTTGTGGTAAGTATCAACACCTTTGGTGAAATTATCAATAATTTTAAATAATATGTCCTTCATCATAGTAATTTAATCAAAGATAAAAGAAATAAAGTTAAAAAACAATTACTTTCCTACTCTATTTTCCATGTCTTCAACTATACCCTTTTTGATTTTCATTAACCCATCCATCATTATTTTAGGAAATATTATAGTTTAATTTTTAACCAATCAATAACATTTGTTTTTGGTTCCCAACCGTATTCCTCTTCTATTTTTTCAATGTTACTTAAACTTCTTTTTGGTTCTTTTCTTGCGTCAATAAATTTAATTTCATGATTAAATGTTTTTGCAATATCAATAATTTTAATCTCATTACCTGAACCAACATTGTAGATGTTGTATTCATAGGGTTGAGGTTCTATTGTCATCATCAAAGCATCAACTAAATCTCTAACGTAGATATAATCTCTTGTTTGTTCACCATCACCTGTTACCGTGATTGGTTCACCATCGGTAAATTGTTTTAAGAATATTGCAACCGCAGGTGCATATGAACCACTATTAGGTTGTTCCTCACCAAATACATTGAAGAACCTTGTAACCGTAATTTGCAATTTATCCGATGATACGGTTTTTAAATACTGTTCTGAGAATAATTTATATTCAGCATAAGGCGATATTGGATTCAATTCATCGTCTTCCTTTGTTGGAATTATTTCTGTAGGTCCATATACCGCAGCAGTACTAGCAAATGTAAAATATTTTACGTTATGAATCTCAGCCCAATCAACAATGTTGATGGTCATTTGATAACAACCATCTTTATATTTATCAGGATTTTCTAAAGACTCCTGAACCGATGTAGGAGCAGCCAAATGAAATACAGCATCAAAACTCTCATCGGGTAATTCATCTACCATTAAGTCTTTTAATTGGAATTGTATTCCTTCGACCAACCTTTCCTGTTTACCTGTTGATAGATTATCCCATACGTGGACATCATGACCCATAGTATATAATGTGTTTGATAAATGGTGACCTATAAATCCCGCACCTCCTGTAACTAATATTTTCATAAGTTTTTTATTTAATTATAACAGAAACTAAATATATTTAAAGTATATGGCACACCCTTTATTACATGCAAAATCTTCAGCTAAAAAGTTTGGTGGAAAACCTGAAGACTATATATTTATTCACGATTGGTTTGATGAAACTAAGTCATGGATTGGTCATTCAAATCACAGAGCATTTAGACATCACTCTGAAGGCATATTTGAATGTGAAAAGATATTTGGTAAGTCATTCATAAACAGTGATGGTAAAACAGTTTATACTCGTTACGTTGGTGAACAACATGTTAAAGAAGATTGTTTTAACACAATACCATCAGCCAAAGATTGGATAGACGCTTTTCATTCACGAGAAAAACCCATGTGGATGTTAAGAACCGCTGAATTAAACATTGAAGACTAATATTTATTTACTATGGAAGTAACTAAGAACTTAAAAACTTTATTGAATATATTAAATCCTTTTTTCTCAAAAATGGATTGTGAAATAACTTTTGATGTTGACGCATTCAGTCACCAAGTACACGGTGGTAATTACCTATATTGTAGTGGTGGTAGAGTTAGTTTACCAATAGATATCAGTAAACAACTTGATAACTTTATGGAATCGATATCGTCAGATTTAGACCAAGAAATTGAAGATACTGATGTTTATAGTTACCACATTAAAATTAATCCTGAAAACCGTACTTTAGAAGTACTAGCCAATTACACAGTATATGGTCTTGATGGACCGTATGAAGAAGAAATGGTTGCTCAAGAATCTTGTGATAAATTCAAAGAACAAGGAGCTGTTGATACCGTTCGTTTTGATTTCTCAGGTGGTGGTGACAGTGGTTATATTGAAGATACAGGTTATGATAAAAATAATAACAGATTTAATTTATTTGACACTGCCGAGAATGAAGGTTACGGTATTTTATCAAACTTTCCAGGATGGGAAATCAATGAAGGTTCTTCAGGTGTCTTAGTTTTTCACTTAAATGAAGGTAGACTTGCATTAGAATTTACTTGGAATACTGAAGAAGTTGGTGAGGAATTACAAGGTACTTGGAAATATTAATCCTTAAAGTACTCGCGAACACAATGAGTCACTATAATCTCCAAATATATAAGAATTACAACACTATAAAAGGAATATAAATTATTTTTGTCTCCTTTCCTTATCAATAATTTTGGCCACCACCTTTTCTTTAAGTGTTGGGTTATTTCTGTAACCTAATTCAAAAAGCTCAAGATTTACTTTTTTCATTTGAATTTCTGTCGGCGAATCCCAAAATTTATCTTCACAAACAAATAAGTCACCATAAAGTTCAGCAGCAATGTCGGTAAGATTGTCTAAAATTTCAAGTTGTTTCTCTATTTTAAGTCTTTGAATGATGTCCATAGGACACAAATTTACAACTTATCTTTGATACTATCAAGATGACCCTGTTTTTTTAGGTAGTCGTACATATCTTCGGCCATTTTTTTACCCACTTCAGTATCTGATGGGAAGTGTGCCTTTGCCATATTTCGTGAGTATGAAATATCATCGGCAATATCTAACAAATCATTTTTATACTTTGGATATTTGTCTGCTAATATTTTTCCTATTAGTAATCCTTGGGTGGCATGACCTGAAGGAAACGATGGACTTTTCATTGAATCCATCATCTTCTTATCCATCTTCACATTGTGTACCTTATTCAATTGATACGGTCTTGGTCGGTTATAGTGGTATTTCACATCTAAAATTACAGCACCTGATTTGTCTAAAAGTTTTTTAACTTCACTTTTATTTAAAGTTAAATCCTTTGATTTAAGGAAGTCTTTATAGGTTTTGTATACATCATCCATCTTTTCAACAAAAGAGTCATCAACATCTATCTTTGCAAGTGTCTGAAGCTCTTTTACTACCTCATCACTTTCATTCTCAGGATAGTCCAATTCTTTGAATTTTTCGTAGTTGTAATCTTTGAAATAACTATTAGGGATGTCTTCGATTCTACTTTTATGTTTAGGATTTACCGTATCAGAAAAAGTCATCTCACTTTCACTAATTAACATCAAATTCTTTATTCTCGATATTTCCTTTATCAAAGTCATTTAAATCGTTCTTTTTTATCAAATTTAATACGAATGTCACTAATCACAACACCAGTATTGAAACTCAAAAGTTCGGTTAGTTTTTCAGCAATACAGTCTTGCATTTCGTAATTTACTTCCCAAAGAAACTCCTCGTATCCACTACTACGGTCAGAAAATAATTTTTTAAATGTGAAGGTTTCATCAGATAAGTTAATTAAATTTACAGTACCGTTTGGGTCTACTATACAGTCAACTTCATTTATAAAATACACCCCATCAGTGTCTTTCTCTAAATCATAATTGTCAACTATAAAATTAAAATCATAAGTACCACAATCATCTACTGTGTGAATTTTATTTAAAATAAGCTCATCAATAATATTTAGAATATTATCACGAGAACCAATTTTTTTACTTAATAATCTATAAATCTGTCTGTGGTTTTTACGCCAATCAATACCTGCAAATTTTAAATCTTCCCAATTTAACTTACCATTTTTTTCTATGTAACTCTGAACAAAAGTCAATTGTTCGGGAGATAAATTGTTACCATACTCAACACTGTCTTCCCTGAGTTCAGGTCTAAATCTTAATGGATTTGCCCTTTTAGCCGATTTTGGATATAACGTAACTTTGCGAGCGTTTTTTAAAGTTCTCGTTTTTTCTTCTATCTCTTTTTCATTGATAGTTTCGTTTAGTACTTTACGTATTATATCCTTCATAAACATAAATACTTCAAAATTTAATTTAATCTTGGGAGTCCAATAAAGATTTCAAAAAGATTAAAAGAGCAATTGGCCAAATAATAACAATAAAAAATCTACCTAAAAATCCAATATTTGGTAAACCTTTATTGATTGATATCATATCTAAAGTCATCATAAATAACATACCAATTAAGAAATAACTATTCATATACAAACATCAATTTCTTCAACCATAAAATCAAAATAATTATTTCCAAGATATTTTTGCATTTCATGATATTCAACTCTTAATATAGATAAAAGTACTTTATTTGCTACGGTTATTTTTTCGTTACCTGTTAACCTTAAAAACTTTATACGAAATTTAAATCTACCACCTAAATCAAGGTTGTCTTGCGAAATATTTTCATAGTTAATTTTGTACTCGATAACCTCATCACCATAATTAAATTGTATTGTAGGTTTAATCTTTTCTAACAGCCTCTTGTAATCCATTACTAAATAACCTTGGGAACTCTAACGGAGCATCACACAATGGTATTATACATGGTATTTTTTCATCCAATAAAACCTTAAGAAAGTCTTGAGTTCTCGGGTGTCTAAAAATACCCATAATCTCACCTGGTAAGTGTTGTGCCCATTTTTTATGATATAAATCAATACCTGTCATTTTTCTAGCAAAACCCCACAAGAAAGTAATTTCCTTACCTTTGATTAAACTTATAGGTACTATTTGACCTTTATGCATGTAGTCGTCTGAATAATCTCTGATTATAATATTTACAGATTTATTATGATGTAAATTACGATGACAGTCCACAACATAATATTTTCTAATAAAATGTAACACTAATTCAGTTTTCAACTGTCTTTTCTTCCCTTACCTTTTATCCTCTCTTGTAGGATTCTTAGAATTTTGAGTCTTCTATTTTTCTTATCCTCACTATGACCAGGATTATCTTCCATCCTTTTTATTCTTTTCTGTAGTTGATGTAACTTGTGAAAGATTTTACTTTTATCATCCTTTTTTCTACTCATAAATATTATAAATAATAGTGTTTTATTTTTATTTCCAAAATCATAGTTTCCTAATCTTCATCAACTATTCTCATTTTAATTAGATAAAGGTGCTTTAATTGTTGGGTGTGATTGATATCCTTCCAATTTGAATTGTTCAATGATGTATTCCGAAATATCATTCATATCTCCGATGTAGTGATTGTTCTCATCAAATTGGTCAATAACTAATTTAGGTAATTCATATGGAGTTCTACTGATTTGTTCTTTTGCCTGTTCAATATGATTCGAATACAAATGCGTATCACCTAAATTGCCAATCAATTCATCAGGTATCATATTAACTTCTTTAGCAATGATTTCAAGTAATAAACCATAAGATGCGATGTTGAACGGCAAACCTAAGAATGTATCTACTGAACGTTGATTCCACATTAGAGAGATTGCTCTATACTTACCAGGGTTCGTAATCTTCTCATCTCGTGTTGTTGGTCTTGTATAAACTTGAAATGAATAATGACAAGGAGGTAATGTCATTTGGTTTAATTCTCCTACATTCCAAGCTGAAACCATTAATCGTCTTGAGTCTGGATTTGTTTTAAGGTCGTTGATTAGGTTTTGGATTTGGTCTATTGAATTGTCTTGGTATTCTATTTTAACTCCATATTTAGTGACATCCTCACCATTTTTAATCGCTTCAAGTACTTTAGGCTGGTTAGAGCCTTTTACATCTTTTAAGTCATAATTAGTTACATTCTTTCTACCCCAACTTTTCCACTGCTCGCCATAAATTGGTCCTAATTCACCCCACTTCTTTGCAAACTCATCATCTGTTTTGACTCTCTCAATAAACTCATCTTTAGAGTAAAGTTCAATAGTTGGAACTCCTTCAGTGTCCGTTGAGTATGATTTTAGATAACGAACAATTTCTTTATCACGAATAACTTTTTTACAGTAGTTCTTATAAGCATCACCATCCCAAATATGACAATTATTATCAACCAAATATTTAATGTTGGTATCACCGCGTAAAAACCAAATCAATTCTGTCACCATAGTTTTCCAAGCCATCTTTTTGGTAGTTAATAAAGGAAACCCATCTGACATTTTATGTCTAATAGTATAACCAAATATTGATTTAGTTCCTGTTCCTGTACGGTCCTCCTTTTCAACTCCGTAATCAAGAATTGTCTGTAATAACTCCTGATATTGTTTGTCCAATCTGTTCATCTTTATTTTCTTTTTTAATTGCAATTGTTATACCGGCATAAATACCAAATAATTCATCATCAAACTCATTAGTTTGTTTAAACTTTTCCCATTCAAAATTTATTACTTCTTCATAATAAGAAGTATTGGGAAATCTTACATATGTAACTTTGTTATTATCCATAAAAAAACCTTCTCCTTAATTATAAGAAGAAGGTCTTTAATTATCAATTAATAATTTGTTTTTCTAAGATTACTTTCCGATAACTAAATCACTGTAATCTAATTTTTCCATACCACCCATTGAGTCCTCAACCTCATCATACATATAAGCCTTAACTACAGCAACTACGCTTTGTTCAGCTTGGGCTATTTTACTCTCCATCCAATCATCAATTTGTTCACCGTCTTCCATAATTTCCCACATTTTGTGAGCCAGTGTTGCAATCGTAAAAAGTTGTTGTTTAGCCATGTAAGAACCTTCATGATTCTCCTTGAGTTTGGTTTTTAACTTCTTGAGTTGTTGTTCTGTTAAAATAATGTTTGCCATACTCTTTTTGTTATATTGATAAATATACAGTAATACTAAAAACTGAACCTGTCACTTATTAATTTTAAATCATTTTCATCAAATTCAATTCCGTGTCTATGTTCAAATTGTTGTAGTAGTTTATTTAATGCCTCCACATAACCTTTATCATTTAATAGAACATAAGCACCTAAGTCTGCCTCCATTTCATCTTTCATATTTCTTGGACCTTTGTGACCCAACTTAAGGTGAGCTATTTCATGAGCCTCAATGAATTTTAAATCATCAAAAGTAAACTCATCACTTAATAGTACTTCCCCATCTATAATAATTGTTTTGAGTTCAGGAGCCAAAAAACCATAACCATACTCGTTAAATAGTTTTTCCAACTCTCCGTACATAGGATTCTCTTTAAAGACAACAGTAATATTAATGTTGTCCATGAACTCGCTTTTATATGATATCACATCTTCAGACATAATTATAAATATCTACAAATTAAAAAGGTCAGTTATTAACTGACCTTTTAGGACCGACTGTCTGAGGTTGTCGGACAACTCCACCACCCTTTCGGGATTATTGGACCATTTTTTGAATGATACCAATAACTTCACTTAATATAAGCACACAACAAGCAATTGTCAAGTTGAATGGGATAATCCCATAACCAATAATCCTAACACCTGTTTTAACAAAACTAATGTATCCACCTAATCTTTGTTTTATCATGTATTTTACATTAGGTTTCACAATTTCTTTGTTAAATTCCTTCGTGTATTTGATTTGTTTTTTCTTTTTACTAATCAAATGATAAATCTCAGGGTTTATAATACTTTGTTGCATTGGATTAGGTTTTCCTGTTAATTCTTCATAGTGAGGATTTAACTCACCTGTTTGTGGGTCATGAGTAGGTATATTCATATTTTATATTTATTTACGATTTTCATCACTTCTTCTTCGTAAGCGTCTTCAACGGTTTTACATTGTCTAATACCATAAGCACATCCATCAGTAGTGTATAAAACAACATCATCATCAAACCTTTCAATCTCTTCTACTGTTTTTATTTGTTTAGTTTCCCCAATTATAATATATCCACCAACTTTATACATTTTGCAATTGTTTTAATTTAATGTGTAACAAATCAATATTATCACGGTCTTTATTTGTTAATTTATCTTTTGATTTTATCTCATTAATAAGGTCAACTACTTTTTGGACTTCACTCTTAGGTAGTATTTTTTTAAATACAACTCTTTTGGTCCATAGGTATTTAATAACACGTAATACTGTTTGTCTTTTCTTATACAATAAAACTAACACAATACCCGAAATAATTAAAGGGTAAAACACCATAACAAACTTATAAACATAGTATGAAACTATACACAATAATATGAATATATTCCAAGTTAGGTTCTTAATATACTTAATTGCTTCTTTCATTTTCTAATCTTATTTTTTTATATTTTTCCAAATCTCTCAAGATAGCCTCACTAGAAAAAGAATCACGATTTTTAAATGTGAACTTGATTTTCGAAGCCAAGAAGTCAACAACATTATTCATAATTTCTTTAGCATCATCATAAGTTTTATAAAATCTACTGAGTTGAGATTCAGAAAAAGATTTACCTGATAATGTATAGTAAATTCCAACACCCGAAATTACTTCTCGATGTTCTATTACCTCAATGTTCTTAGTATTGTCGGTATAAACTTGTTCTCCAATTTGATATTTCATTACCCCTCCATTTTAGATTTCTGTACTGCGTATTTAGCAAGTGACATCTCATTAGTCTTACCAATAACAATCGACTCTTTTAACAACATATGTGGTATGTGAATTAAGAAATCACGTCCATTGAAGCTGGTTAAGTCTTGTTTTAGTTCAATACAAGAATGTACCAACTGTAAGAAAAGACGGAACTGAATCTCGTCTACGAAACTTTCCTGAACTAACTCACCAAACTCAGGGTGAATGATATTGATTTGTTTTTGAATTGCCATAATTTCCTTATTTTGTTATACAAATATAACGAATATCAGATTAACAACCAAACAAATTCAAATAAAAAAACCTCAGAGGGTTACTCTGAGGTTAAGGAAGGTGTATGGTACGCTGAGACTACACGTTTATGTGACCTATCTTTGGTGAGATTATCCTTTATCTTCAGTTCCTCACATTGTCCACAATAGTTGCCTATTGTATTAGGTCAGTGTCGGTTATTTAAGTGAACCACTCTTTTCGTTGCCAACTACTCAACTACTACTCTACTCTGTTAAGTCTTGCGAACTCATTAAGGGATGGCCGTCCCACCAGGTATTTTGTAATTGACATTGAAAGACTTGCGGTCTGTTCAACGACTTCGTTAATCTTTCGACCCGAAGTGTTAGACACCTTTCGTTGTCAACGCCCGAAGACTTGTGCTTGTATTTTAATTTTTTTAATTAAAAATAGCATCTGTGGAAAAATGAAAGATGTGCTTCGGGAGAAGTTTCGTTCCTTTTGAGAACAAAATGCTTCACACCTCTCTGTAAGTCTGTCAACTTACGGTACTTCAGGACCACGTTAACTTAAACGTTTCGGAGACCCCTCATACTGGTACCCAGCCCTACAACACCTGACAGGGTGTGTCGAACCGTCACCTGTAGCTTTTCCTATTGATGTCACCATCTCAACTCTGATACTCCACGGATTCAGAGTGACCTATTCCCCCCAGCAGTTGCCCTCGGGGAATCGGCCGTAGCCACTTTGTTTAGTTGTCAATCTTTCGACTGCGGACATTCACGGTGTACTAATCCCGTTTCAGTCCCTTTAGTCCCCTCACAGGGGTTATCTGTCGACGCTAAACCGCCGATGGCTAATATAATAACTTTTATTTAAGGGTTCTTAAATTTGGAATCTCTTCCAATGTTTTTTCGTCAATTTATATTAGACCATTTTTAATAAGTGTAAGAACGTTTGGTGATTTCTCACCTTTTTTCTTTTTTGTTTTACAAACTTAATACAATTTTTTCAGTTTGTCAAACACCTTTTCAAAAAAAATTCTCTTTTTTCAGAGTAGGGTAAGATATAAATATCTTGTAATTTCTAAAAGGTTATACAAATATATAAAAAAAATACCTTCTGTCAATACCCTGAGTGAATTTTTTTAGTATTTGTATTCTCCCTCAGGTGTAAAGTGTTTTGATAATGACTGTAATTTGTCATCTGCATTTGCCAATTTCTCAACCATCGTGTCCATTTCTTCAATCTGTTGAGGGTGTTCCCCGATACCAACAGAGTTTTTAAAATAAATGTCTAATGTTGCAATTGCCTCTGCCTTTTCCGCTTCGTACTTTGTGACCAAAGCCTTGTAAAGTAAATTTTTCATGTTAATTTGTTCTTTCGTAATATTTATGTTTATGAAGTTAATTATAAACGATAATATTTTCAAAGTCAAACTAGCAGTCACTCCTGAAGCAATTAAAAAAGGAATGATGAACAAAAGATTCGATGATACCTTTAATGGTATGTATTTTTTAATGCCACGTAAAGAGAATCAATGTTTTTGGATGAAAAATTGTTTGGTTCCTTTGGACATTATTATGGTTGATAATGACATCATCACAAAAATTCATACAAATTGTCCCCCTTGTGATAGTGAAGACTGTACGTCTTACTGTGGTTATGGCGATAAAGTTATCGAACTACCTGGTGGTAGTTGTGAAGAGTTAAGTATTAAAGAGGGTGATGATATTTCCTTTTCCTTATTTTAAATTAAGGCTTTTTTTCTTTCTAATATAGAACCCTGTACCGAGTTTTGCCATCACATCAACAATTGAAAATAATAATAGGGTTACAAGAGTTTCTTCAATTAAATATACAATAGGGTAAAATAACCAAAGTACACCTACTGTTATAAAGAATGTCCTATCTTTAGTTTTAGATTTAGTAAATAATATATATCCAATACCCATACCAAATATTGAACCTATTATATCTGCCCAAACTTTAGACAAGTAATTAAGTTCACCAAAAAGACCAAAGGATAACATTAGTGTCGATAAAATAGTTAATATAACTAAGTCTTCTTTTTTTCTTTTGGTTCTATCTAAAAACCAATACAACTGATATAATAGTAATGGTACAGTGATAAACCAATCAAAGTATCTAACACCTCTAATCATAATATATGGATTATCTACATACAATAGACCCATAGTCGCATAACAAGCACTTGCACTAAAAAATATTATTGATGATACTTTGTCGTATATTTTTTGTCTTTTAACTATACCATGAAAATAAAGACCAGATAGTAAAAATATACATGATGTTAAAAAAAATATAATTTCCATAATTAATTATCTTTTGTCGTTTAAATACTCGTCCAACAATGTACCAACAACGCCAGCCTTTTGTCTAAGAACAATCCAATCATTTCTTTCCAATTTACGTTCAGTATTGAACGAAACTGCTAAGGCTCCGATAAATTTACCTTGTAAATCATCTAAAGCTATCATATAAAATGATTTAGTACCATATGGTTTGGATATTGAACCCAAATCATAATCTTCACCTTCAGTAAATGATGGTACCGCTATTTCACTATTTTTATGAAGTGCAGATAAAGCCTTAGGAAAAAGTGAACATGGTACATTTTGAAATGTATGTCTTATCGAAATCGCATCGTATGCACATTTTTCATAAAAAATAGAAAACTTTTGAATTGACTTACCTGTCGGGTAAAAATGTCCTCCATTATGAAATTGAGCAACCCAAACACGGTCAGCCTCAAGTTCATCCATTATAACACCAATTTGTTCGTCAACCAATGAATTAGCCTGTATTGCTTCATCCAACGGATTAGGTTTAGGTGTTTCAAATTTTTTCTTAGCCCAAGAAACCATTATTGGTCCAATTACTGCCGTGATAAGCGCTACCGAGATTGTTGTGAACGTTGCTAAAGTGTCCATATATATTAAAGTAATTTATTAAGATTTGTTTTGATTTATTTTTTCTTTTAGTAGTCTAACAAACTCTGCTTGAATCATCTTAGCGAATTTCACATAAGGTGCATCATCACTATCTTTATCGTATTTGTATTTACCTTGAGGTGGTCTTTTACTTCTACCAAAATAATTTAAAGCTGAAATGTTAGTAATACATTTATGCCCACCAGAATTGGCTTGAATCATTTCCCAAGCAGGAACACCTAATTGGTCCAAAAATGACCATTCGTCTTCCGTTAATTCTGTTGATTGCTTATCCATAATTTCTTTTAACTTTTCCATTTTTTGTTCTCCACCCTCTATCTTACGAATCTTGTCACCATAAAAGGCTTCCAAGTCCGCATTAGTAAAACCTACAGAACCTTCTTTAGCTGAGGTTTCTGAAACCCATTTTATTGTGGATAATGGAATTATTTTTTCTCTCAAACTTGATTCCCATTTTGAAAGTACCTCTTGTGCAATCTCTCCTAAATTTACACCTTTTAGTTCTCTTTCTTTTTTAAATGGGTTACATGAAGCTTGTACTAAACCCATCGGCCATGCAATAACTAAAAAGTCAGCATCAGGGTTATTTTTAAATGGAGTATATCTATCGTAGGAGCCAGGTTTAATCATTGAACCTCCTCCATATTGTATGATAATTCCGTCTTCATATCTTACATTAGGACTCTCACTTTGTTTTTCAACATATCCTGCTTGATTCATCGCCATTTGTTCAGGTGTCGCAAAACCTTTCTCATCTGCAATTCTTCTAATGTTTTGATAAATGTTCATTAATGATGGTGTACTTGTCATCACTAATTCTTCTAAAAAGCCAGGTTTGTTCTTATAAGCTAATAATAATTTATTTGTTGCTAACCCTAAGGCTAATTTATTCTTTTGTAATTCTTTATTACTATCAACCTGAAAGATAAAATTCATAATATCTTGTGGTTTTAAACCAAATCGAGCAAAGTCAGCAGAATCAACAGTAGAAATTAATGTAATGTCCTCAGACGGGAATATTTCTTTTGGTGACATAATTTGAGATAATGTCGCCACGTTTGAACGTGATGGTCTAAATGATGTTGCAGTATCACCTTCAACACCACTCTGAGAATCGTGGTGGTCAGTGTGTATTACAAACATTGGTTTACCATGTGCAAAATCCACTAACACTGGCATCGTGTCTCCTTGCGCATCTTGTTTTTTAATTGCAAACTCCCTATCACCGTACTGAATAATTTCAGAATCAACGACTTTGATTCCATTATCTTCCAAATAGTTTTTCATCGCTAATGCAGTAGTAACACCATCCAAATCCTGGTGAAAATAAATTTTAGCTTTAGGGTATCTCTCAGCAAGAGCCTTGATATTTCTTAGTCCCGATTCTTTAATTACCCTTTTCATTTATCTACTGTATATAATAATGTCCCCAGTTCTAGGGTTTTTCATATCACAAGATTTACTGTTTACGCGAATAATATCGTAATTAGACGACATTCTTTTAATACCATCATGAGTGTCACCCTTTTTAATCTTATAAAGAGTTTTACCCTCGACACCACTATTCTTAATGTTTGTTTCTAGGGACTCAATTACTGAGTTTTTATCTTGTTTAGGTGAGAAACAATACTTACCACCCATATCAGGTTTAACAGTATTAAATAGTTTCATCGCACCTTCCATGTGTGCTTTTTGTTGTTCAGGAGTCCAATCATCTCTTTCATAGTCTTCCTGTTCGGCAATTACTTTTCTTATAATGTTCTCAAGTTGAGATTCAGTAAGTCTTATTACTTTTTTCATATTAAAAAACTTTTATTATAAATATACTGAAGAACAAAAAACCCCTCATTTCTGAGAGGTTTCGTTCATTAAAGATTCTGAACATGACAATATATTATCAAACCATGTTCTTTGTGGTCCGCTCAATTTCTTTTTTTCAAACCATCTTACTTCACTGTCAGTAGTTGTAATGACGATGATTTCACTATCAATTACTTTAATTCCTTGAATGTTCATCTAAAACTATTTCTAATTGTTGTTGATTATTTTGGTACTCTTTAATTCTTGATTTAGCAACTTCACAGTAGTTTTTACTAATATCCAACCCTATCCATGGTCTTCCTAACATCTCTGCAGCTAAACAAGTAGTTCCTGAACCATTAAAAGGGTCCAATACTAAATCTTCTTTGTATGAAAGGATTTTAATCGCTCTGTAAGGTATGTCCAATGAGAATGTTGCCTTTGTTTTTTGTTGTGTATCTGCGAAATAATTCCATTGACCAAATACTAAAGACATAAAATCTTTTTTATCTTTTTCGTCATATACCAACTTTTTTCTGAATTCACCCTCAATTTTTTCATTTGGAACCATTTGATATTCACCTTCCCACTGTGGTGTTCCTTTTATTTCTTTCTTGTGGTGTTTTTTATACGCTAAAATTACACACTCTTTAGGGTTATAGATATATGGTGCCGATGGACTCATCCAACTACCCCATGCAGTCGTTTTAGAACGATGTGGTGAACTCTCTTCAAGGTCAACAATACCAAAGAACCCAAATCCAATTTCTTTCATAATCATCCATAACTCGGCTGAGAAATAAATTCTTCCACCTTTCTTCTGTCGATTAATCTCATACGGAATGTTAAGTGCAATACGTCCATCATCTTTAAGGACTCTATACGATTCTCTCAACCATTCACGGGTGAAATCCATATATTCCGCAATTAGTTTATCATCATCCCAAGAGTCATAGTCGATACCAACACCGTAAGGCGGACTGGTAACAATTAAATCTATGGATTTTTCATCCATCTGTGACATCAACTCCCGACTATCACCATTATATATTTTATTTCTCTCCATTCTCTTCTAATATTTTAATTCTTCTATCTAAATAGAATAATGCCTTTTTTAATTCTTGTACTGGCGGGTTACCATCTTTCTTCCCATTTCTAATGATATATTTTAGAACGTTAAACAAGTAGGCATCTTTGTCCAGTCCTGTAGCTTCGGCAATTTTAATTACCTCATATGGATTGTCTTTACCACCATAATGATTTGGGTGATTTACTAATTCACTCATTTTTTACTACTTTTCAATTCAAAAAAATCTTTAGCATATCCACTTTCAGCGATACGTCCCATTTCAATACCTTTATTTAAAATTTCTCTTGTTTCATCTTCAGGAAGTTTTAGTAAGTACTTTGAGATGTATGAGATGTGGATAGGTAGTCTTAACTTACCTTCAAGTTTTTTTAGTTGTTTATCAATACTATCTTTCATGTCTTTTGTTTTATATGTTAGTTAAAAAAAATGTAATTATCAACTTTGAAACATCAGAAGTATCTCATCTTTTGTGAGTCCTTCATTATATAATTTGTAAAATTTAGATGACCACTTATCAAAGATATAAGCATCTGCATTAAACAATCTTTTTAATTCTTCATTTTTTTTGCTTAGTATCAATTCTCTTGTGATGTATCTCTTATTAAAACCCATTTGTGTTCTGAATTTAATCTTACTGAAGTTATGTGTTTTCTATTCCATTCTGTTGGTGAGACTAAAGATAAGAAAAAATCTCCATTATGTCTCTCATATAAATGATAAATTTCACCAATTACAGGTTCAAACGCATATTTTGAGTTATAGATAATATTATTAAGTTTTACTGAATCTAGTAAATCGTTATATTCATCTATTAACTCCTGATATTTTGCATTAAAACTTTTTTGTACCCTATTAACTCCTCGTTCTTTGAATGCACCCACATCATCCAACTTGATTGCCGGTGCTGATAAACTCGTCCCATAAGGTAATATTGAAGCATTATACTTTTGAGTTTCTTCGTCCCAAACTATGTTATCCGGCTTCTTCATTTTCCCAATAGTACTGTCTTATTTTTTCACCCAATTCCATGTCATTTGGTGTTTCCTCCACCATTTGAATAATTTTTTCAATTTCCATCTTTGTTAATTTCTTTTATTTCGTTTATTTTAACTGTTTGCATAACATAATTTGAAATCTTCCTTTTAATTAAAGGTAAGATAGTTTCTTCCAATGGGAACTTATTATCTATACTAACTTCAAATATTGGTAACAATTTTACTAAATCTTCTTTTTGAATATCAGCATTTTTAAAAGTTGTATTCTCTAAGGTGACTTTATAAGTCCCTTTTTTTTCTCCACAATATATTTCATTGACGTAACATTTTTGAGAATGTATATAATTATCATCTGTCGATTTAATTTTATACTCATATAGATACATTTTATCTTCATATATGAATTTAAAATACCCATTTCCCGTCATCAATTGTTCATAATTTTTAATTAGTTTTAATGATATTGAATCGTTAACAATCTCCCATAGAGATTTACCTATTAAAAAAAGTTGAGTTAATTTTTCTCTTGAGAATTCTACGACTTGCTCGACAACATTTTTGTCATCTTCACTATCAATCTTTGGTGAATGGTATTTTATTTCACTTAATAAAATTTCTTCATCAGGTTGTATGATTTCATTTTTTGTCGTAAGGTATTGGTGTTTTGTTTTAGCTAAATTTAAATTAGCTAAATGTAGAGTTACTTGTTGGAATGATGGGTATAATTTAAACTCATCAAATTCTTTTTGAATTTTTTGATAGTAATCTAATAGAACGTATTGTTTGTACTCTAAGTCTATTGGTTTTTTGTATATCCAGTTAGTTTTCATTCATTAATATTTGAAGAAAACATAGTAAAAAATATTCGATTTGTGAATAATTACTCCACTCTGACCGCATGATACCAAGTACCATTTATATTATCATCATGTTCTTCACCATCATAAGAACCTAATGAAGGACCAAAACCGTCCATGTCAACAACATCTTCAATCAAACTATCAACATCAATATAACTATCTAAATCCATTCCATATTCAGACATTGAATTTATAATATCATACATTTTTTCATCTACCAAACTTGAAACTATGTTTTCAATCATTTCTTCAGTTGGTTCACCATCTGGACTACTATTAATCATTTCAATCTCTTCTTCAATTTCTTGAAGTCTGTCCTCAGCCAATTCAACTTCATCGTCAGTATACGCACCACTCTCATTAGCAATTACTTCATCCAACGTTTCTTTTTCTTCTTCCATTTTGGCAATTTCCGAAATCTGTTCATCAGACAATGGTAAATCTTCAGAATCAAACCAAGATTCAGGAGAATTACGAACATCATCATCAAATACATCTTCAAAGTATTCTCTTACCGAATCTTGGTCTATATAATTCTCAACAAAAGATTGACTAAATCCCTCACGACCCATATCATCCCACAAATTTTGTACATAGACTTTGGCTGCATCATATATTTGGTCCCAAGTACCTACCGCTATGGTCATCCCTTGGTCATCTTCACCCAACCACTCAAAAGTTGGTAATCCATAGTGACTGTGTTCTGCAGGTAATAAATTGTAGATATTTTCATCCTCACCAATATTAACTCCATAATTTTTTTGTATAATATTGTATACGGCATTAGCCATCTCAGCTTCCTCATCATCATGATTTTCTAAGTTCCACTCGTCATTTTCTTTTCTCTGTTCTGCAGACCTTAATCTTCGAACCCTCATTTGTGCTTGTTGTTGTTGCCTTATTCTATCTCTTTCTAATCTTGCCTTTTCTTTGTCTTTAAAGATTTCTACCTCTCGTGAAAAATTGTTAGCAATATACTCATCAATAACTTTTTGAATCTTTTGGTATTCTTCAGACCCTAATATCCAACCACTCGTAAATGATTTGTCGGGTGCATCGTAATACGTTTTATCACCATCATATTTCTGTAGTAAAGCCACCTTATAAAAACGGTCACTAGACTTACCCTTCTTATCTATAAAATAAAACAACTTACCATCAACATTATAATTGTTAAAATGATTGTCACCATTCATAGATGCCGTACACCACTTCGTACCAGCACCATAATAACAACTAGCTTTGTGTGTCTTTGGAGTTACGACAGTAAACCTGTCGTCCTCATAAACAACATCAGCACCTTCAACTTCTTTTACTTCTCTTCTAATTTTATTTTCGTGTGCATTTATGGCTTGAATAATATCTTCAAGACTCTGATACATGTTAATGTCTTTTTCTTCTAAGGCTTGTTGGTATTTCATAAAACTTTCAACAGCTTTCTGAGCCTTTGAAAGATTCTCATCAAAGTTTTCAGTTGTCATAGCGTTACCCAAGAACATCAAGAACTTATTATTCGGTGATAAGTTTTGTGATAACATGATGATTTTTTTAAGTTCTTCGTTTGAAAATTTGCTTCTAAACTTACTGACAAAGTCTTCCCTTCTACCTTCACTTAAAATGATACTAATAAACTTCATATGCGATTTTATAAATAAATATTAGAGTTTTTTAAATTGATTTAATTAATCTTCTTTATATTATTATTGTAATTACTATTTATTATAGTATAAACATTTAATTAGACAACTACTATGGGATGCGGATGTAAAAAAAACAATCAGAGTCAACCTCAACAACAAACGGTAAAGACCACTAATCAACAAGCAATCAAGACAGCTATCAATAAGACAGTTGAGAAATATTACGAGAAAAAGAATTAATACAATTGATTATAAAGTGGTCCAAAGGTGAGAGAAATCTCACCTTTTTTGTATTTATATAAAAACAATAACAATGAGCTTAATTTCCGTATTAGATAATACCACAGATTTAGACGACTTCATCAAGAAGTATTTTAATGGTGACCACAAAAAATTGTTTAATTTACTAAGTAAACAAGGTGACCTAGGTAGATATGTTGATAGATTTATTGAAGAAGGTTTATTTACCGATGTGATGAATTATTTTTATGAGGACGACCCTCAATATGTTATAGATTACATAACCGATGAATACTTTGGTGATGTTAAACAAGACGGTAATAAATTATGGTTATCCATATCAAGAGAGGATTTGGCAGATTTATTTGATGAGAGTCGTTGGGGTGATGGTTCTAGAGGTGTTGCAAAAAAAGTACTATCTGATGACTATGAAGACTTTTTTAATTTTGTGGATATTAACAACTTGAATGAAGATGTCGTTGAGCAGTTAACTCCTGAAAATTTGGAAAGTTTAAAGAAAAGGGTATATCAAGAAATTGAGGGTAAAGAAATTGAGATTGATGGTGAGACTGATATCGTAACACTAGATATGGTTATGAATATGGACGGGAGTGAACTTTCTGAACTCATTAAAAATGACGCACCTGAAGTCAATAGGGAATTATCCTCCTTATACAACTCAGCATATGAATATGCTTATAGTGATGAAGTATACGAAGATGTAATGAACGAACTAAAATATTTTTTTGGTGTTAATGATTTCTCACGTGAAGTGCCTTATAAAAGAAAAACATACAACCAATTGAATCCTTATGAACCAATAGAAGTCGATGATTACATGTATCAAGTAGATGTGACTAACATATTACCTAAGGTTATTAAAACAGTACTAAGTTATGGAGGTTACAACTCAGACAATGATTTTGAATATTACGGTAGCTTTGAAGGTCTTTTAAAATTCTATATGGGTGAAGAAGGTTACTTAAATTTTACGGTTAGTGACTACGCAGATTGGAGTAAAGTGAATGAAAATATCAATTCTTTTTTCAACGATTACCTATAATTTACTATTCATTATTAATTATATTTTTACTATGATTGATAAAAATATTTAATCATGTTAGATACATTAAAAATTTGTAATTTAATTGCGAATAACATTATAGAAGAATTTAAAAAAATTGATAGTAACAATGTTACTGAAATTTACGTAACATTACATAGTAAGTTTTTTGTAGTTGAGGGTTATACAAGTATTAATTCTCCAATTAACATCTCCGACATATCACAATCCAAACTTAACGACCTATTTGAGGAAGAAGAACTTTCAGGTGATATTATACCATATAATTACATTGATTTAATAGATTATAATATCCCACCTCGTCATTCTGATGTTGATTACACCAAGCAATTTCACAAGTACTTATCATATAGTAGTAAAATCTCAAAAATTGTTACATCAGATAAAGTATTTGGTCAATCTTTATCTACAGATAAACCATACTATTTTTTAGGTGAGTATATTGCAAACCATATGTTTGAGAGAAACTTATGTAGAGACGTAAAGTTAAGAATACAACACGACAGTCTTTTAGATTGTAGTGTCGATGATGTATCATTTTTAATTCACTCAGATACTTTAATAACTGAAAGAGGTTGGTGTATTTCTTTAATTTTAGATTTATTCCCTTTCAAACATAAAGAAATAATCGAGCATTTGGAATTAGAAGAATATAACCTTGAGAATTATATTTTAGGTAACGGCAATTACCCTTGGTTAAAAAGAGATAAAATTAGTGAAATGGTTTTAGTTTAAAAAATCTTTCACTAATTCCAAAGCTTCCTCTAACTCTTGAAAATCTCTATCAGGTGCAATTAATTTTACCCTTTTAGGTTTGTAATCAGATTCAACACCTTCAAGAATACTTTTCATCTCCATCATCATGAAAGCCGGAATAAATTCATTGTCCGTAGCCTCAACAAACAAATTGTACTCGTCTTCGTACTCATCAATGTCTCGTTCATTGTACCTTATGTGATTCTCATCCAACATCTTCTTCATATCCAAACAATGTGGACACCCTTTCATGGTATATAATATAATATGTTTCATAAACAAAAAAGGTTTCGGTTATAAAACCGAAACCATATCTCTTAATTGTGATTCTTGCAGTACACCCATTTTAGTATCCATAACCTCACCACCAGCAAACGCTTTAATGGTTGGTATTGAACGGACACCCAAACTTACTGCCATCTCCTTATCAGATTCAATGTTGAACTTATATACGTTAACATCAGAACCCTCATTCTTCAGATTTTGTGAAAATCTTTCAATGATTGGACCCAGTATTCGACATGGTCCACACCAATCTGCATACATATCAACAATGAATTTTTCACCCGATTCAATCTTTTGTTTTAATTCTTGAGAATTTATTTCCATATTTCTTTTATTTTAAATTTATCTAATCCTTTTATTGTCATTATAATTGAGTCCCTCTTTTCCATATCTGACATGAAAACCAAACGATATATCTTGTCATCACCACCATTGTAATAAACATAAATACCTGAATCACCATAATTAAATAACCCCTCCATTCTATTTACACTGACACCGTCAACATAATGGTTGTACCATATTTCTTTACCTGTACGTAAAAATGTTTTTAACACATCTTCACCATAAAAAGGTGTTTGAACAAAACACGGGTAACTACCAATGTTTTGTTCAACTATCTTAATGATATCTTCAGATATTTTTTGTTCTTTACTCATTATTCAACTTCTCTTTCAATCGGGTTAGGCATCACCATATCTTTGACTTCTTTACTAACCTCCACTTCACTATACATATTGTGTAATGTCTTTTCCAACTCTTCAGCTTGTCCAATAGATTGAGCAATGATATATGTAATTCTATATGGGTCAGCATTAGATGCCGGTCTGCGGTCTTCAACATATCCTTTCCATTCCACTGACGTTGATAAAGGAACACGAATCGAAGCACCTCTGTCAGAAACACCCCAACTAAACTTATCAATAGATTGTGTCTCGTGATTACCTGTAAGTCTCATCTCATTCGATGAACCATAACATTTAATGTGTTCCACATGTCGAACATCAAAAGTGTTAAAAATGGCATCAAAATATGCCTTTCCACCCACTTCTCTCATCTTTGTATTTGAGAAGTTACAATGCAAACCTGAACCGTTCCAATCTCCCTGAACCGGCTTTGGATGGTATTCAATGTTAAACCCATAGTCCTCAGACATCTGATTCAAAATGTAACGTGATACCCACAAATCGTCCGCAGATTTCAACTTACCCTTACCAAATACCTGATACTCCCATTGTCCTAACATTACCTCAGCATTGGTACCAGTAATTTCGATACCCGCCATCAAACAATTTTCCATATGTCGGTCAACAAACTCACGACCGTGAACCTGTCCATTACCCACACCACAGTAGTACTTACCCTGTGGTTCAGGATATCCATTCGTTGGGAAACCTAATGGTTTACCATCTTTCATAATGGTATACTCCTGCTCAAATCCAAACCAAAGTCCTTCTTCCTCCTGACCAATCAAATTACGAGTATTCGTCTCGTGAGGCGTACCATCAGGATTCAATACCTCACACAACACCAAATAAGAATCCAACAATCCTTTATTCATAGGGTTCGGATATAATCTCACAGGCATCAATAGACAATCAGAGAAATGTCCCTCAGCCTGTTTCGTTGATGAACCATCAAAACCCCAAATAGGACAATCTTCCAAACTAATGCCGTGAACTGTTTTACCACCAACTATATGAGTTGATGCATCTACTACTTTTACCTTACTACGTAAGTTTGGTTCAGGGTAGTAACCATCTAACCAAATGTATTCTAATTTAATTTTCATGTTTTAAAAATCACTTTATATATGATAAGATTTATTTATATAAATTAAACAAAAAAAGGGGGTAAAAACCCCCTGATTTTTTAATCATCATAACCATCAATCGGCTCACCGTCCGTTTCGATTAAATCATGACATTGAAGTACCAACTCATGTTGACGTTCATAAACTGAATCCATGAACTCCATCTGAGTATCTTCATATTCTTCATCATCCCAATCCATATCTACGGTAGGGTCTTCCATTTCATCATCCTCTTCCTGCCAAATACATGGTGTACCGTCTTTGTCTTTCTTAATGACAACCGCACCAATTGGACTATAAGTTTCGTCTTCATAAGTAACCTCAATGAATACTTCAGGGTCAACCTCCACCAACAAATTATAGAGATGAATAAAGAACTTAATAGGTGGATACCATGCAGACTCGATACTGAATGCACCATCCCCTTGGATATCATACAAAAGTGTCCACTTAGTACCTAAGTTTTCTACCGACCATGTGTTTAAAACACCACCGCTTTCTCCCATTTCTACGTCATTGTAGAAACCATTCGCAAAAGATGTAACATCTGAATATTCAACACCTTCTAATAGTTCGTCCACTTTTTTAAGAACCTCTTCGTTCCCGTGAACTTCAATCATACTTTTTAAATTATTTGCCATTTCTTTTTCTTTTTAATAGTTTGATGATGCCATGACTTCAAATCCACCATAACGAGTATACTCCTCATTAGGTACACCCACTTGGATATTTGACTCTTCACCTTTGGTACGAGAATCAAAGAACTCGTTCTCAACGAAACACTCTTCCATACACAAATCGTAAACGGCATCTTCACCATATACTTCTTTGTTAGTTTCGTTGTCGTAGAATTCATAGTTATTCCATACGTTTTCAGTTAGGTACTCAACGAGGTCTTCATGAGAGTCACCCTCATACGGTGGTTCACAGTTACGAAGTGCCTCTACGTTTACTTCAATAGGTTCACTTGCGGATGAGATTGTCCAAGTCTCTACTTTACGGACATAAATCTTTTCTGACATTTTTTTGATTTTTTTTAATTAATGACCTTGTCCACGATACTTTTTCTTGTAGTTCTTTGAAGCCTTGTGACTTGAATTTCTAGTTTTAGAGTGTACACCTGGACGTTTCTTTTTTGGGCTCTCGAGAGTGAGAACTGATGATGATTTAATTTTTGCCATTTTTATAGTTTATTTTAAAGTTTACGTTTACAAATATATAAAAGTTATTTTACTAAAACAATATTTTTAAAAAAATAAATCAAAAATATCTACTTCATTTTTTTCTATTTCCTCATCCCACACTGGAACAATTCTCTGAATCTGCACATCCTCTTCTCTTTCAAAAACAGAATTTCTTGTAATTTTATATCCGTTGAATAATTCTTTTTCAAGTCGAGGTAACGTGATTACCCCCTTCTTGTAATTGTCAGACATTCTCTTGTCTAATATTTCTAACGCACTATTCCACGTCTCAGGAACATCATTATTAAACTTACTTCTTGACTGAACTCTAATCATATCATTTTTTCTAAATTGGTATTCTATGGTTGCACGTTCTTTACTTTTCTCATTACCAAGTCTTAGTGAAACTATAATATTATTAGGTTTCTCAATATAAGTCCTAACACAATTATTTTGTATTAGTGATTCTTCATTATATGTTTCAGTATCCCATAATAGTACAGGATAAAAATCAACACCAATCGGTGATAATATAACATCCTCAATTAAATCTTTGGTTCTATTACCATAGAATCTATGTACCACACCTGTTTTAAAACTTTCAACCATTTCACTGATTCTATAATGTTCATCAACAAAACTTTGTTTGTCTTTAAATCTGATTTTAAAATCATAATCATATTTAAGAAGTTTCTGTTTAAATTCAAAATGTTCAATAAGGGTATATAAATCAATACCAAGATTAAGACCTAAAACTATTTTATTTTTATCATTGTTGGTGTGATTATAAGTCGTTCTATTATCAATATTAATAATACCACCATATTGTGTGTGTTTTTCTTTTGTAAAATAGTCTTCATTAACTTTATTAAAAAAGTCCACACCAAGAACATTAAAGGTATTGATAATAACATCAATTGAACATTCAATTTCTAAATTTAAGTATTTTTTTATTTTAGAGCCTTTAAGGTTATTCAACCTCATAAAAGTACTAACTAAATTATATTCGGTCTTCAAATCTTTTTTACTTATGAAGAATCTCCTAAACTTATAAAAACTATTAGGTATTTTTATATCATTATCAATCAAATATAACTGATAAAATAAATTACTTAATTCATTATACCCATTATCAGGTAACAGAGTTTTACCTGTTCTTTCTTTTATTAAATGAATTAAACAACTGGTTATTTTTGTCATCTCAACATCAATGTTCGTATCTTTATAGTCTTTAACATTATTTGAGATATTAATCATTCTAGTTTGAACAATTTTATCACCCATAAATGAATACGGATTAAATACCATAGTGAAGTCGTTAGTACGACATTTTTTACTATTAAGTCTTTTTTTACTACGACTAATAGAACCAGTATATAAATTTTTTAATCTAAAATTATAAGTGGCATAGTTTAGAATTTTCTTTACGTAAAAGAATTTAGTTCCAACTCTTCGTTTTTTAATATTGAAATAAGTTTTTAAGGATATTTTGTCTCCGTTTTCTTCAACTACCACCGTTACTCTTTCCATTTCAACCCCCTTAGTAACGTCTGAAAAATATTCTAAGAATTCTTTTTCATCACAAGAAGTGTGTATGTAATTTCTTGACCACTTTAAGTTTTTTGAATTGAAGTTTTTTTGTATAGAGTTGTCAGGACTCACCTTATTGGTGTCCTTATAATGTTTTACTGTATATACTGTAGATACAAATTTGTAATGTGTAATACGATTCTCCATCAAGAGTAATCTAATTAAAAATTAAACAATAGTCAAAACCTAATTAAGACAAATTTTACCCATAGGATGTTCCATGAATGGTTCTATATTTTTAACCACTTCAGCCTCATCTTCAGGATTCATATGATTAATTTTTAAAACTACTTCGATAAGTTGTTTTTTAGTCAATTCAATATCTTCACCATTCTCATGATTTTTAGTGGCAATATTCTTAACCTCATTAAAAAAATCATCAGGTTGTCCTTTCCCAATTAAATTATAAAATTCATTGGGATTATCTTTAAAAAATGTTTTGAATTGACTGAGATATATTTCTACATCAATATTCATATTACCTAAATAAGTGTAAGTTAGACTCAGGATTCTCTATCTTCTCTTTCAATCTATCAGGAATAACAATATTTGAACTGTTATTTTGAAGATTAATAACCGATAAGTTTGGAAGGTCCGCTAAACTTTCAGGTAATTCTTTCAACTTAGGATTTCCAGGTAACGATAAGAATACTAAGTTCTTAAGATTCTTAACACTATCGGGCAATGTCTCAACAACTCCCTCTAAATGTAACGCATCTAAGTTGGTGAATTCACCTAACTTTTCAGGTATTTTAATTCCGATTTCTTTAACAGTATCCGGAGAACCACCATAACGAGATGTACCTTTTGTAAATTCAAACCTCTCCATATCTTTTGGTAATGATTCAAAGTACTCATCAAATCCGTATAAAACAATAAATTTAGATGCCGCGTCATTTGGGTAATTAAGCACAACTCTCTTACCTGTCTTACCTGAAGTTAATCCTTTAGCAAATTCAGATTTAAATAGTTCTTTCAACTCAGGTGCATTACTACTTAAGAAGTCAACTAAATCAATTTGGCGGTCATTGATATCCATAAACTGTCCCGATGGGAAATGGAATTGATATCTTTCTACCGGCAAGTTTGTTTGAGGTGAAGTTTCACCCCCCTTTTTGAATACTTGATACAATGGACCGTCTTTAATGTATTTTTCAAACCAACTCAGACCAGGTGAAGATGTACACCATCTAGTTTCTTTATTGTAACCACCAAAGAAACATGCTGCGTCTTTACCTAAACTACCCTTATCGGTAACTTTAGTAACTACCCAATTTGGACCATCATAAATTAAATCAGAACCTGGATACTCAAAAGTTTTTGAAGCCTCTTTTCTTTCGTCTTTAGTTGCTTTTTCTTTTTCTAATGAGAAGTCTTTAACATTATCATACAAAGTATTAATGTCTAATTTATTGATATCTCTTAGTTCCAAAGGTAATCTTTGTTTGAATCTATGAAACTTTTTTAAGTCTTCTGTTGTTTTATATAAATCTTCAAAAAATTGATTTTGAAGTGCAGTTAATTGAGATTTAAATGCAGGAGTACCAAATTCAGCTTCTTTTTCCGCGGCTTGATTTAATGACGTATACTGTTTTAGTAACCATTGAGTGTAGGGACCAACTTTTTTAACATTGTTAAAGTCTCCATCAAAGTCTTCAACATTATCAACTCTCGACATCGGGTCAGCGACTACTAGTTTGAATAACTCTTGAGGTGTCATTTTTGGCTTCTTACCAGGTTTAGCCGTTGTAAACTTTTTAGCCAAAAAGTCCATTCTCGCGTCTTCGAGTATTATACTCTTTAATACATTACTAAATTTCATTACCTTATTCTTTTTCATATAAATATATTGGAATAACAAAAGATGTGTTATACAACAAAGGTAAAACCTTTTTTTTATAATTACAAACTGTAGTTCATAATCAATAACTCCTCACCTTTTGTTTGTGTCTTACCCTTTTTAGCTGCAGCTGCTTTCACGAACTCTTTTTTAACCCACGTATAATCGTTCTCAGGGAACCAATCGTGAAGTAAGTCAAAGTCATAGTAAGATAGTGAGAACTTCCCTTTAACACCACTTAAAACGTTTGCCAGTCTTTCATGGTCCTGACGGTCAAAGTCATGATTAGAATAATAGTTCTCAGTCTTCCAATACGGTGGGTCCAAATATATGTATGTGGTTTCAGAATCATACTTCTTAATAACATCTGCAAAATCCATATTTTCAACGTGAGTAATAGACAGGAACTTTTTTACCCATTCATCATTTTTCAATTTGTCTCTGAAAGTCAAATACTTCGATTTATATTTACCCTTCAGGTCGATATAGTTCGAAGACTCAGGTTTACTTCCACTAAACACCTGTGTTAGAATATAAGCATATTTAGCAGCAACCTCATAGTCAGGACCATTAACCGTGAACCCCTCAGCAAATAATTCCTTTTGATAGGTCTCAAACAATACCTTATAGTCTGGTGGTGTTGGAAACACTCCTCTCTCTTGACAAGGAATTGCCTCAACCGCCTTTAATAGTTCTGATGGATTTTTGATACATTGAAAAAGATTATAATTCAATGGGTTAAAATCATTATATACTATTCTTTTTAGATTTGGGAACTTTTTTAAGTCCATATTATAAAAACACCAAAACATTCCTCCGAATGTTTCAACATACGTTTCCATTTCTTTTGGATAATACTCAACTATCCATTTACCAATCTTACTCTTACCTCCAATGTAACTTAACATAACTTCATTTTTTAGAAGTATAAGAAATAAAAACCTAAAAGGCAAATGGTTCTGATAAAAAATTTAAAATTTGTACTTAAACCTAATTGAAATATCTTGACCTGTTCTAAAACTGTTTGTTGTTATATTCCCTATGTCAGTTTTTTGACTCAACCTATACTCACTGTTTAGTAAATTATTAACTCTAAAAGAAACCCCATATTTAGGTTTTTCAATATTGTATATAACATTTAAAAAGTGTTGAGGTGATTGATAGATATCACCTAAACCAAACACACCCACTGAGTTTAACTTCCTACCAACATAATTGTACGTAAAACCAAAATTACTTTGTCTATTTATTTTATAAAAAACATCAAAGTTTGAAAGAATTGGTGATGAACCTTGTAGAGGTCTATCTAAGTTGGTAACAACAACCGATGACGAACCACTATCTGAAGTAGATATGTTCGACCACAATAAAGATATGTTATAATCAAAAGTCATTTTCTTATATTTTTTCTTTATTTCAAATTCTCCACCGAATACTGTTGAACTGGTACTGTTTTGATAAGTTTCAAGTCTTCCACTAGCAGTTGCTACGTTAACCCTTTCAATAGGGTTTTTAATCACTTTAGAATATAAATTAAATTCAACCATCTCACTTCTTGTTGGATACCACCCAAAATTTACATCTGAGTTATAAACTGTTGAATTTATTAAGTCAGGATTACCCTGTATTTTTGAACCCGCAAAAACCTCAGTATATATAAAAGGTGTCATCTCACGAAATCTGGGTCTGATAGTAGTAATTGAACCACTACCCTTAACTTGGAATTTTTTATTTATCTTATATTTTAAATTCACAAAAGGTAAGACTTCTAAGTTATCCAATAAACTATATCTAATAAACACAGGTGATAGTTGGTCTCTATACCTAACCAATTGGTATACATTTTCAACTCTCGAACCAAAACTCAAATCAATTTTATCGTTAACCATATCCCCCTTATAATAACCACCATGTATAGTTGTCGTTCCGTTAACCTTTGACGATGGATTGTTAACCCACAGTTCTTGACTGTTATTTTCATTAATGAAATCGAACGGGTTGTTAGGGTCAATCGTTACATTTTCATTGTTAACACCCAACAAGTCATAATATTGTTGTTGGTAATCGAAATCATTATTAGATAACATAAATGAATAACCAAATTCATTCTTAAATGTTTTTCCGTTGTGTCTCGCAAAGAAACTTAAATTAGTTCTATCTTCTTTATTCTGATTCCAAAAATTATGGTTATCTAGTTTGTCCACATTATTGAATTGGAAGTTACCATCATAGAGATATACAAATTGTTGTCTACCCCTTTCTCCACTATTAACCAATGATAAACTACCAATACCTTCGATGTCCCATTTACCTACATTTAATTCACCTTTTACCTGTTCAGTAAAGAGTGTGTGTCTTGTTGGTGTAACACGGGTTGTATGTAATTCTTTGGTGTAGTCAAAATGTGTCCCTTCTGTTTTTCTATCTGACACTGAACTTTGACTTATAAACATGGTGACATTTTTTAGTGTAAAATTATTTCCATTATAACTTAAAACCACAATTGAGGATGGAGTTAATTGTGAAAGTCTTTCTTTGAAGTTATAATCCAAAACTGTATTACCTTGTTTGTTTGCCAGTCTCATCACACCATCAGTATATTGATTGTCATGAATTAGATTGGTGTTGAAAAATACCCCAAACTTTTTCGACTTATTATTTCCGTAACTTATGTTAAGATTACTGTTCGGTATTGGTGTTTGAGTATTCATTGACGTTCGATATGAAACGTCCCAACCTTTTTTTATGTCAGATGTTGATATGTTTATCTGAGCACCACTCACATTACTCCATTGGTCTGAAGAATAACTTTTTTTCACTTTCATATTATCCATCACACCTATAGGTAATAATGATAAGTCTATATTTTTCTTATCTGAATTGTTTGAAGGTAATGGTATACCGTTTAGTGTTACCTGATTATACCTGTCGTCTAACCCTCTAATATTTAACCTATCGGTGGTGAAAGTTATTCCAGTTACTTTCTTAAGTCCGTTTTGAGCATTCGAGATACCCTTTTTACTCATCTCTTGAGAACCTATTGAGGTTTCAATACCTGTAAGTTCTTTTCTTTCAACCAATAAAACAGTTTCACTTGAATTGTTTTTTCTTGCCACAATCTCCACATCGTCAATCATTAGAGTTTGTGGTTTTAATTTAACATCCAACACCCCACCTGTAGTTTCAATAACGTAATCGTTATATCCCATAAAACTAAAAGTTACAGTCGTTGGACTGTCAGTTAAATCGATATTGTATTCACCATCAACTGAAGAATATGTTGTGGTGTTTGAAGTTCTAACAATAACAGAAGGTAGTGGTTCGTTTGTTTCGTCTACTACCTTACCTGTTAAGTTTTGGGCTAATGTGGTATGTGTAAAAAACACACATACCACTAATATTAAATTTTTCATTATTTTGTCCAACCATTCATCCATTGAGTTCCTGAACCTACCGTAGTATCAGGAATAAACCAAGAATCGTTCAACGTCTTAGTTAAGTTCTCAAATGAAGAACAATCTTTAAATTCGGTTCCGTTACCATTAACCAATGAATTCGCAACAAATAAGTCACCGTTAACCACATGGTTTAACGATGTTTGTTCTGAAACTCTTACACCATATTTTGGGAAACCACTCACGTTAGCATAATATATCTGACCTTTGGTACCTTCTCTTAACCTCATACCTGTATTTGAACCATCATCATCATCAACCCCATTTAAAGTTACGTTTGATAATGTTGGATTTGAATATGGTTCCAATGTATTGTCATCAGAATTATTATCCGCTTCAATACCTCTATCACCACCATCAGGTCCTTGTTGTACGTACCAGTATTGTCCTTTACCTCTCCATCCGTGTGTCCAATCAAACGCATCGTCCTGATTGTGTGTCGATACCGCATATCTTACGTTAACAGAACCACCAAAGAACTCAATACCATCATCAGCACCCTTGTACGCTTGAATGTATTCAACCGTTGTACCATTACCAACACCATTGAAAGAGAATCCGTTCAACTCGTTATCTGTACCCAAAATCTTACCAGCATATTCCACACGAATATACCTAAGAATACCTGAGTTGTCCTCATCGTTGTCACCACCGTAGATTCCAGTACTACCTTCACCTTCCGCAGTAAACCCAGTGTTTAACTTAGCTTTACCGTTAATGATAAGTCCACCCCAATCACCATACGTTGGGTCTGATTTCAAAGGTGTAAAGACAATCGGATTTGTACTTGTACCCTCTGCCATAATCTTACCCCCTTGTTTAATAGAAAGAAAACTCGTTAAGTTCGGGTCCGCAAAAACTGTTTGTCCACTCGGTATTGTCAATGTTGAACCATTCTCAACAAACACACCACCCGAAATCATCCAATTCCTACCAGACTCCATCATGAAGTTTTCATTTATAATACCCTCAACTTTATTGTAAGTAACTCCGTCCACAGTTACCTCAGTTACAACATAAGTTTTTTCATTCGGGTTAATGATTTCTTTTTCACAAGACGTTGTCAACAAAAGAAATGCCGACATCAAAACAAAAAATGTTTTTTTCATAATAATAGAATTTTAACAATACATAGTGATAATATCAAACAACTCAACCAATTAATTACGAATTAACATAACCATAATATTTAACACCCATAAACAACGATTTAACATCAAAAAGTGGACTTTTATATTCTTAATGTTATATTTATGTTAAGAGATATTTCACACATTTCTAACATAAACAAACAAAAATCTATTAACTATGAATAAGTTTTTTTTAATTGTGTTTATGTTAATGAGTAATTACTTATTTTCACAAACAACACAATTCACCGACAATGACGGTGATGGAGTAATCGAATACACCCTGTTAAGAAATAACGGAACAATCGAAGAGGAAGGTTTCTATTTTAATGGGAAAATGGTGGGTACATGGGTCTCATACTACCCATCAGGTACAATCAACATCAAAGCCAACTTTAGAGATGGCCTAAGACACGGTAGTTGGTTAATATATGATGAGAATCAAAAAATCAAATTCGAAGTACTATACGCTAACGGTACAAGAGAAAAGGTGATTGAACACCACTACAACTAATTTTTATAACAGTTCTTATAAGGACGACAAGAAGCTTTCTGAGAAAATCCCATATCTTTACAAGGTGTTTTCTCACAATATGATTTACTCATCTTGCGTTTCTTCTTATACTTTTTTTGGTCTTCATCAATGAACTGATGTAAGACTCTACGAATTAAATCTTTATCCATAATTATAAATATGTCAAACGAAGAATGCACTAGCTGTAAGAAAAAAGGTTTTTCTTTTCCACAGAAATTCACAATGGTTTTAGGAGTATACATCCTAATCTCATCGATATACGGAACTGTAAAACTTATTGAGTTAATCTTTTAATAACTGATTAAGACTTTCAATTTGACTATCAGTCAAATCAATATCATTTACAACATAAATCTTAAGGTACATGTTACCAAACCCTCCATTTGTTAGGTATCCTTTACCTTTTAGTCTTAGTGGTTTTTCTGAATTAAATTCTTTTGGTATTCCAACACTTATATCACCTGAAGGGTGAGGTATTATAATCTTATTCTTTTTTAGAATATCAATCGGTGTTACTTTGGAATTATATATTAAATCGTCACCCATCTTTTCAAAATTATCAGTCCTACCCACTTGAACTTTAACTATCACGTCACCAAACCCTGAGTTTCTGTAAAAACTACCTTTACCCCTTACCCTTAAGAAGTCACCGTTATCGACATTTCTCGGAATTTGTACATCTATAGATTCTATCTTATCCATAACCGCAGCACCTTTACAACTATAACATGGATTAGTAATCTGATAACCAGTACCACTACAACCAGGACACACGTCCTCTACGACAGTATTAAATAAACCTGTACCCATTTGTCTTCTGATAGAACCATTACCATTACACACCTCACAAACTTTCTTATCACCACCATTACCATTACACACATTACATGGTGACTTAATACGATAATTTATATTCTTCTTGACCCCTTTGTATGATTCAATAGGTGATATAGATACATTGATAACAGTATCAGGTGATTTAGTCTGTCTAGGTTGTCTCTGTTGTTGAGAGAACATATTAAACAGGTCTTCAAAAGTACCCCCACCAAAAGGATTTGGGTTGTCATACTGTTTTCTTTTATCTTCGTTACCCAACACTTCATAGGCTTCAGCAATGTCTTTAAACATTTCATCACCATCGGGATTTACATCTGGATGATATTTTTTACTTTTAGTACGATACGCCTTTTTAATTTCATCAGAAGATGCATCACGGCTAACACCTAAAATATTATAATAGTCTTTCATGGATAACTACGTAATTATATTGTTTAAGAATAAGAAAAAGAAAAAATTAATCAAAGGTTATAGAACAGAAAGTAATGCGAAAAGTAAATTTAAAGACATCATTACTAATAACCAAGTTAAATTTCCAATTAGATACGAAAATGCCGAACTTTGTAATTTTGAAATTGGACTATTAACTAATCAAAGTTCTTATCAAAAATCTTTATTCACCACCGATGATTTAGGTAGAAATAATATGGTTAAAGTTGAAGGTGAAAGTCAATATATTTTTGTAGATATAAAACCTTTTTTAGTTGAGGAAACTATTTTAGATTGGCACACCAATGAAAAAATATCATACGATGAACTTATATCAACATACTGTAAACAAAATACTTTTAAGAGTATTTCAACTTTAAATAATAAATTAATCATACAAATCGATGAAACTTTTCATCTCTTCACATTAAAGAACTCTGAAGATAGTGTAAGACTCTTGGAGACAATTGAAGATGATTTTAGGTCCTTAGGTAGAAGGGACGCTTTCTTTGTAAGAGATACGTCAACAGTCCAAAGAAAATGGATGTATGATTTACTTGAAAAGTATGGGTACGACAGAAAAAAGTTATATAGACAAAATACTACTTTTTCAAAACGAAGTTAAAATCAATACCTGAAATAGATATTGTACATTTAGGTTGTTTTCTGTCAATCTCTCTAAAGTGACTCATCAAATCTTTATAATGTTCCTCGGGTAACTCAACAATAATGTTAACTTCACCTTTAGATAAAAAAGATTCTTCTATAAGGTTAGTAACCTCAGCAAGTTTACTTAATTCGTCCATAAAACTTTCTTTATCCTTTGCCATAAAGTATAAGATTTCTTTTCATTAAGTGTATTACGGACTTGTTCAGGCTCTGTTTGAATAATTGAATTAATAATATCAGATTTAGATTTTTTAATCTCCTGATTATCCTTCAATTTCTCGCTCTTGAACCACAACATCATGTCCTCCATCTCCTTCGGACTTATCTTGTTGCTCATGTTTAATAATTTCTTCTTTTGGTTCTAATATAGTATTGTTGTTGACTTCAAAATATAATGTTTTTAGTTCAGCAACATTCTTATTCTCAAATACGGATTTCAATTCATCTATTTTTTCCTTGAATAGTCTTTCTTTTTCTTCCCTCTCTTGGTTGTATGAAACAACTTCATCAAAGGCCGACTCTAACTTATCAACTAACTTACTTTCATTTTTTACAACAAATGAATATAATGTATAGTTTGACTTATCACTTTTTTCTTGAGTCATCACTTCAATACTTTCAACGTATTTTTTAGGTATAACCCAACTACTTTTCAAGTATATGTCAAAAGATATGTAGTCTTTGATAAATCTTACCGATTTAATATAGTCTTTAATTTTTTCTGTAAAATTTGAAAATGTCATTAAATTATAAAAATTAGATATGTTATTAGATAACTTAAAAGTAGTCCATAAATTGTGAGTGTTCTCTCACCCAAATCCATTTTCTTTGGAGGATTTGAGGTGAGAGCACTTACGAAATTTATAAGTAGTCTTCCCAAGGCAACCGATGAAAAGACCGCAATGAAAGTAAAAGTATATGTTATTAAACTTTCTAACATTTTATTATTTTTTACTTTCTGCTAAGATTTCACCTCTAAAATCCTGAAGTAAACCTTTTAGTTGTTGTGCTGATTTTCTAGCTCTTGTTCCTGCAGATTTATTACCACCGTAAAATTTAGTAGCGTCAACAGATAAAGATTCAACTAATGCCTTAATTTGTTCTAGTGTTTCCATTTTTTTAAATTATATTAATTGTTTTATTTTTTTATATATTAAGTTTTTCTTGTCTAATGTAAAGCCAAGATGAGATTTTTTAAATTTTTAGTGAACGTTCTAATGTTTTATAAACGTCAGTAAATATTTTTAAGTCAGATTTTGATATGTGTCTTCGAGTATTGAAAAGCTCTTGGAAAAACTTTTGTATTTCTTCTCGTATTTCCACTTCAGGTTGTTCATAGAAAACCTCAAAGAAGAACGCCTCAAAGTAATCGTAATCATCTTTCTTAAAATTAAAAGTGATTGATTCTTTTTTAAAATTTTTAAGTGTTTTTTCCCAACACCATCGGAAGTGGTCTCGGTTGTCTTCTATCGTCATACCTATTTTAGTCTCACTGAATTCACCGTGACTATTCCCTAAATAGGTAGACTGTACCAAACCTAATAACGACAAACAATAATCTCTAAAAAGTTCAGTAAGTTCAGGTATTATATTATTTGCTCTATACCAAATATCTATCTCTTCACTCGACATAGGCTTAGCCAACCAATTAAAAAATTGGTCCATATTATATCTCTTCATATAAGAAATATAGTATGGACCAACTAAAAATGAATATTTTATTATTATTGTGTTTTTCTATTGTAATCAATTAGATTTTTAATCTTTTCCATATCTTCATTGATTTTGTTTTTTTTCTTTTCTTCAATAGAAGCTAAATCTAAAGATTTCATTACATCATTATGTGTTTCAGAACCCGCAATGTCGTAAACAGGTTGGTCTGCCTTTTGATATGACATCTTTTTCAATTTAGCCAACACGTTAAGTTTTCTTCTTTTGTTAACATCTTTATTAACATTCGTCTTAACCGCATTTGCATACTCATCAGAATTACCCGTAAGTGAAGAACCTTCGATATATTTATCAAGTCTACTCTCGTCAGGTTTGATTTGGTCATATTCTAAATTTTCCATACCACCTGAACGTCCTATTTGGTCTACATATTCTTCTACAGCATCTGATGCATGATACATCTGTTTTTTATCACTGTTTTTAACTTTACCATCTTTGTCAGTGATGTCCATCATAGTATTACCTCTTGGGAACTCTTCTGAGTCTGGTTTATATTTTACACCCATATCACCCATGTAATCCTTTATTTTTTGAGTTACTTGTTTTATATAATCGTCATTTGATTTCTTAGTCTCTTTACTGTTTTTACTTTGTAGTGTGTCTACCGCTGTTTTTTCTTGAATAACAATTCTCTCAATTAACTCAATCATTTCATCCTCAGTCAATTGTAATTTTTGTTTTTTAGATTCAGTTTTAATATCTGCTTTCAAAGTTACTTTATGCATCTTACCACTACCTTCAGGAAATTCAAATTCTTCCTTACCAGCATCTTTAGCAGCATCCGCCGCTAAAACAAAAGCACTACCTTCATTTGTTTCTTCCTCACCTAACTCAGGGTCCAAACCATCTTCAGTTGAATTATTTTTACCTTTTCGTGATGCCATACGTGCTTCTTTACGTTCTTTAGCTATTTCATAATACTCATTCATTTCATCAATCTCTTGAGTATCTGCTTCATTAATTTTTGTTTTAACGTTATTGATTTTATTACTCAATTCCTCTGAAAGAACCTTGTTTACAATCTCGTCAATTTTTTCTTGAATATTCATTGTTATATTATTTTACTATAAATATATTCATTTAGGAAAATCACCCTCTTAAATGACTATATGGGTTTATTCTTATTTGTGTTAATGATAGTCCTGTGTATTTTAATAAATCATTTAATTCATCTAATCCCGTTAAAACCGCACTTTCAATTGGGTCTCCTCTATAAGAGTCTTCTTCCTGAGATGGTATATAACGAGAAATCATATCATAAAAACTAATAGGTACTTTTTGACCTTTGTAATTTAAATCATTTATTTCTACATAAACTTCAACCTGACCATAGTCATTAAATTTATAACCATCAGCTGATGAAAAAAATCCAACATTACCTAAAGGCCCTACACCGATAATTTTTCCTTTACCACTTAAATCCCGTACATTGAAATCAAATTTATAATCATTAAATTTTTTCAGTAGTAACTGAGCTCTTTTGTCAGGTATCGCATTAATAAAATCATTTTTACGTTCTTCAGAACTCTTTGGTTTATAATCGTCAGGAAATTCGAAAGTAACATATCCTAAATCATCATCTTGTTCTTTAATAAATTTTTCTTCAAACTCATGTAATACGATACTTTTTAATACGTTGATTGGTAACTCTTGTCTAAGTGAAATATTTTCAATAGCTTCCCTAACCATATCGTTCTCGAAGAATTCTAAGGTATTTATGTCACCCTGATTACAATATGGGAATTTTTTACATTTGTCTTTTATTCTAACATATTTACCACCAGGTCCTCCAAACTTTGGGAATTTTTTGTCTTTAACTGCACGTAACTCTTTATCAACTGTTTTTGGATTTGATAATTTTAATGGGTCTTTTTTCGGTGCACCAAATGCAACGTCATAAGCACCAACAGAAGATGATGTAGTTGCTTCAGTAGTTTCACCATTTTCAGTTTCTTCAGTTACAGTACCACCTTTAGGTTTTGTTGTCTTTTTAGATTCCTTGTCTTTTCTTATTGGACCAAACAAAGGTCCAACATAAGAACCTGCAGATGCAGCACCAGTGGCCTCTTTAGTTTCTTCTTTGTGTGACTCTATTTTTTCAAGTTTGTCATAATACTTAGCGTCTTCAGCAACATGGTCCATAGCTATCTCCATAGCTAAATTTATTTCACTAGTATGTTCACTTTCAACTTCTAAACCTTTCATTAATTGACTCACAATATCATCAACTTTAACTTTGTGTTTTTTAGCCATAGTCTCAATAGTAAGCTCATCTGCAATACCACCTTCTAACTCATCTTCAGCAATATCCTTTTTCAACTTATTAAGTTCAGTATTTTTAACTATCGGGTCATAATCGGGACCCATTCTGTCAAAGGCATTCTTTAATGAAGAATTCATCATCTTTTTAAAATCATCCATCATTATCTTACATTTTTTAATTGAGGTTCCCAAAAACTACGTTTAGTCCACATAATCATGTAGAATTCTTTCATAATTTTTGTAACTATTTCATTTATATCACCCTGAATTTTACCTCTTTGTATTTCTTTTCTGATAAGGTCGATGATTTTATTTTCGAATTGTTTTAAGGTATTTGAGTCTAAGAAACTTTTTATTTCTTTTCTTACGATTACCTCAATTTCTCTTTTATCTGTTGCCGATAGTGCCATTATTTTCCTATTTTCCAATATACTCTTCCACCAACTACAGGTGAAAAGTCTTGATTTATACCTAAAGAAACACCATAGGCATTCTTCTTTTTGGTTTTATAGAGAAGTTCACCACCCAAATAGTTTATTTGGTCGGTACCTCCTTGAATTCCTAATCCATAATACAATTCTCTTTCGTTCACATAATTTGTAACTATAGTTTCCCTAATAATGGTAGGTATTGTAATATTAACTTTAGGTCTTCTGGCGTAAATTTTATTTTGTGTAATCGTATCATTAATAATAATGTTACCAATAGTATCAATATCTAATGTGTCTGAATAAAAATATTTCGCGTAATAATCTTTGAGTATTTCCATAGTGTCAACATTCTCAGGTATTGTGTCAAACTCTCTAACTATCTTAGTTTTCCATCTTGGAACATACGTAATCTCAGGTATTTTAATAGTATCCCATTTAATTATCTCTTTTGTTTCAACAACAGTTTTGACTACGGGTCTATTACCACCACACTCTCTCATTAAAAGTATTATAATAACTAAAACAACAATCAACACAGTTTGAATGTTACTAAAGAAACTTTTTAATATGTCACCCCAACTTTTATTCATTACTCTTCTCCGTCAACGTTTTTTGTCTTCTTTCTTTGTGCAAGAATCTTAGCCCACTTTGCCTTGAATTGGTCATAGTATGAACTTAATTTGTTAATTGTTTCAACAAAATCAGGGTCAACTTTAATCATATCTCCATTAATGTATATACCGTTACTCTCACCTATTGAATACATAAAATCAATATCTTTATCTATGATTTTACCACTCCATTCCACATTGCTAGGATATAAATTTAACGTACCAAAATCTGACATATCAGAAACTTGGTCTACAAACTCATCCATAGTTTCCTGAAACGCAGTTTTTTCTTCCGATGATAATTCTAATTCCTGTTTAGTTTTACCATTCAATTTTATTAACCCACCAGAAACTCTATAAGTCTTGGACTTATCTTCTTCAGGTTGTGTATCGAAATTTACCTCAGCCTCAATGTCAGTATCAACATTTGTTGGTGGTGCTACTTGTTCAGAAATCATTCTTGATTTTTTAAGTAGTTCTTTTATTTCATCATATTGATTCATCATATTTCTAATATTTTCTTTAGTTCTTCAAAGTCAAAAGCCGGACTTAAATCGGTGTACGTTGAGTCATAGTTACTTTTACTCACTATACCTTCATACTTTTCGATTCCATCCACTTTAACATTATGACCAATTAAGGTCTTTGGAATACTGAATTCATCGCAAAGTTCACTGATTAAAGTACCCATACTATTTATTTGTTTTTTTGTGTATGGTTGCCAAAAAAAGTGTCCCCTCCATTTTCTTTCGAATATCCCTTCATTATAAATATTACTAATCCAGTTAACATACGCCCCACTTAAAGGGTTTTTTCTTAACCAACCTAAGTTTTCTAATGATATTGTAATTACGTTTTTGTTGAACGCCTCTTCATCTATAAATTTGGAATAGGTATTCGCAGGTATTAAGTTGAATATATTTCCCTCCCTGTCTATAACATAATTAGGTATATACGGATTGTTTCCATTATACCTACTCCTTAGTGAAATGATATAGTCCCTGACATTTCTTGATGAATGACAAAGGACTATTTGTTTTTTTCTTTTATTTTTACCTACGTATTTAAATCCTGTCAAATCTTGTATTTCTACCATCACGCTTTTTATATATTAATTGTCTTATTGGTTGAGGTGATGATGGTTGTGTCTCTTGATTATTTTCTTTGTCTGTTACATCTGTATCGGATTCTTCACCTTCCTCTTCTGTTAATTTAACTTCATTTTCAGAATTTTCAACCTCTAACTTTTGATTTTTTAGTTTAGTTATTTTTTCCAATTCTTTTTCTAATCTTTCTAAATCACTTTCGGTTGGAGTGTATTTTGTTTTTTCTAACTCTTGTTTTATCATCTCATCTTGAATTCGTTTACTCTCCTCCATTTTCTTGAGGTATTTTTCAAGAGTATCTAATTCTTCAGTTGATGGTGTTATTTTATCTTCTTCTAAACCATCATCTAATGTGGTGTCCAAATCTTCGAAACTATCATCAACGTCTTCATCTTTTTTGTCTTTCAACCTACCAAAGGCAAAGTTTGCTGCAATAACCAAAGAAATCGCCAGTGGGTCAAATACAAATATGATTACCAACATTAATATGTTAACCACCTTAGCCATCGGTGTTCCTGTTAATTCACTGATGTATTTAAGTGGACCTAATTCAGATGCCACCTCTGAATTGGTTTCAACATTTAACATCTGTATTTCAAGTGACGTAATAGAATCTGTCACAACTTCCAATTTTTTTGATAGTTGGTCCCTACTTTCAACCGCTTGGTTTAATTCCTTTTGCAACGCATTTCTCGTTGATGATGATGTGGTTGTTATAATCTGACCTGTCTCTCTGTCTTTATATTGTACAACGTTATTTGAAAGCCCTTCCCTCAAGTCCGATATACTTTGGTCTAAAGATTCCTTTTCAGACAAATAATAGGTTCTATTCTCATCAAAACGATTCTTTTTAAGTTCTAATAACTCAACCTCTTTTTCTACCACACCAGCAAGACTTGCAGTTTCTTGATATGCTGCAGATAAAAATCCATAGATACCCGCAGAGGTAATCATGACTAATACCGTCACAGCAATCATTAAATATATTTTGAGTAATTTGTTCAGTTCTTTCCAATACTGATATAGTAGTGAGGCGATGACAAGTTTTGCAACTTCTAACGAACCCGCCATTATCAATACCTCAAAGGAGGCTCCAGCAAAAAGTTTACTTAACCCAGTCACAGAATAAAATGCCGCAGATGCCGATACCGACAAAGCTGACAACGCTATGATTGTGGGAAAAGTAAACTTTTGAAAAAATTCAATTATTTTTTTCATAATAGTATTATTTACAGTACCATATAAATATCTGTAAATAACATATTACATATAATCGAATAATGTTGAACTCTCGTTACGAAGTTTTCTCAAAGCCTTTTCTTTGATTTGACGAACTCTTTCCTTAGTTAGGTCAAAGTCTCCACCAATATCTTCTAAGGTTCTTGGCGTCCCTGTTAGACCGTAGTAGTCCTCAACAATAGACCTTTCTCTTTCGTCCAAGTTGTCCATGATTTCCAATAACTTTTGTTTTAGGATACCATCAGTTGCAAAACTCTCATCAGGTTGAACTGCATTGTGGTTTTCAATCATATCAACCAAAGTATCACCTTCCTCGTTGATGTTCATATCCAAAGCAATTGTCTTTGGAAGTGTCATATACTTGTCAGGCATATCCTTATTGGTTTTCTGTGATTCTTTCTTCGCCTTGTGAAGGTCTTGAACAACATTCACTGGTAGTCGAATAGTTCTTGAGTTCTCATTAAGAGATTGTAAGATAGATTGTTTAATCCACCAAACCGCATATGAGATGAACCTAAGTTTCTTCGTCCAATCGAAATTCTTGATTGCTTTCATCAAACCTAAGTTACCCTCAGCAATAAGGTCAGCTAAATCTAAACCTTGATTTTGGTATTGTTTGGCTACGGTAATAACAAATCGTAGATTACCCTCCAATAGTTCTTTGTGAATCATTTCTTTTTGTTCTTCAGTACAATCCTCTGAACAAATCATTTCTGACAGTTCTCTCTCCCTTTCAGGTGTCATGACACTAATAGAACGAATGTCTTTAAGGTACTTTTGAATCTCGTCTTGATTTAACGGATTAGTTGAATTTTTGAAATCGTTATTTTCCATTTGCATATTTTTCTAATTGTTGTTTTTCCTTTTTTGATAATGACTTAATACCCTTCTCTGTTATCTTGTCCAATAATTGGTCCAAAGTTAAGTTATTTTCTTTAGAACTCCTCAACTTAATCATGTTGATTTCATTGTCATCATCATCTTCTTCGTCAAATTCGTTGTCTAAGATTTCGTCTTTGAAACTACTCATGAAGAACTCAGCCAGTTTTTCCATCTCTTCATCACGATTACGTATATTGTCTAAGATACGTTTACCACTGTCTTCGATTGGTGTTTCTAAATCTAATAGGTGTGTCAATGATTTTTCATCCCCAAAGGCCGATGTCTTATCAGTTTTTTCAACTAAAAAGTACTGTTCCACCATACCACCAAGTTGTAATGATACAAACTCAGACAAATCCTCAAACGGTACATCACTCTGAAAGTGGACCACCGCACCGTAATCTCCCCAGATAAATTTAAGATAGTCGTTACTAATTATAGGACTGAATTCTCCCATAATTGAATTAATGAATTTTTCACCTCCTCGGTAATTTCCAAAAAGGAATAATAGATAGTTAGTGTGTTGTGTGTTCATACAATTTTTTTGCAATATACTTATATTTATATGTAAAACCAAATTTCAATGAAAAAATTTACTATCACCGAAAATGAGTTGACAAATATAATACAAAAAGCCGTATTAAAAAAACTTAATGAACAAGAATTTTCTGTGGAGCCAAATGTACCAATGACTAAGAGAGAAAAAGAACTTGAAAAAGTTTTTGGAAGTTATGGTGGTGAAGTTCCAACAGACGTACTAAGACACATGAGAAAAAATCCAAGATTAGTGTTACAGAGAATGTTCGATATCTACGGAGAAAAACTAATGGATTATTTACCTTACCCTGAGGATGAAATTGAAATGCCAGATATGGTATCAGAACAAGATGATTATAAAGACCGAAGTATGTATAACCCATATTATGGTGATGATGATGAGAGTTTGGAAGATGATACTGAAATGGAACAACAATACCCTGTTGACGATGCAATGTTTGATTTAGATGATTCAGATGTTAATGAGATTATGTCACAAAAGGGACCAATGAGAAGATTTAGAGGTTCAATATACGTTGATGGTTTAGTACCTGAAACAGATGACAAAGAGTACGACAGAAAATTGGCAATTAAGGTTTTAGAGAATTATTCAAAGAAATTACCAACAAGAGAATCGTATATCGGTGGTGTAGGTTTCAAACAAAAAAGTTTGTTAGACCCATACGATAACATGGATTTTTAATTTTAGAGACTTATAATAAAAAACCCACCATCACGGTGGGTTTTTTGTTAAACAACTTCCATCACTTCTTCATTCATTACAAATACATTACTATCCCAAGTTTTAGCCTTTACCATCTTATACTGATTATGGTTGTATAATTCAGTGTTAAACCATAAAGAATTAATAACACCTACCTTCAATCCTTTCATCATATCTTCATCAATCAACTTGATTTTCTTACCGACACGAGCAAATACTGTCAACCAATAATTAGAACCTTCAGCCTTGAACTCAACAGTTTGAAGGGCTCCTTTTTTAAACCAACCCAAAACTTGACTTGGGTCGTTTGAGAACGTCTCATCAACATGAGAGTTGAACTCTGATACGGTCATGAATCCCGCTTTACATTTAGAAATTACACGGAATTGACCTTTATTACCTCTAATGTAATTTACTTTGTTGATATCTGTGATGTTGATGATGTCTTTCATAATTGTTTCTTTTTATTTAACAATACAAATATACATCATATTAGGTTAACCACAAAAACTTTTCTCAATTATTTACACTGAATAACATAATGAACTTGGCGACGAAAACCATTATACTGTTCAGACTGATTACCGTATAGTACACCGTCCACTAAAGCCAAGGCATGTCCCTTAACGATGATGAAGTAACGACCTACAGTGTGTTGTTCCATGAAAGACTTTACAGTGTAACCAGTCTCTTTCTTATAGTTGGGATTAACCAACTTCTTACGGTCACCGAAAGATTGTGATGGATGGTAACCCATTAAAGTCATCTTATAACCGTTCTTTTGACAATCTAAGATATTTTTCAAGTACACATTAGTGTAGGTACCTTTACGATTATGTCTATTAAATTTGTCAGCAACAAACTTATGTGCTTTATCATAAGAAAGATCCAAAGAAACCATGAACGCACGAACCACACAATCGTTAGTCTCATTTTTTGCTAACTCACTCTGAGACTCAGAAATTTGTTTTGAGTCTTTGAATAACTCGTCTTTGATTTTCTTGCGAGTAATCTTTTTTCCTGTCCAAGTGATTTGAGTGGTAGTATCAATGATGTCATGTTTCTTTGCCATAGTTCCTTCCGTTTGTTATACAAAGATACAACAATTAAATCAAACGAACAAACCAACCAATACTAAAAAATCTATACTCTCTTAGAATATCCTACAACCTGATAAAAATCTTTATTCCCATCACAGTAATCAAGTACCAGTTGTAATAAAGTTCTGAACATAAAAGCCCCTGTTGTTTGTTTTTCACAACGAGTAAATAACTCAATAAACGTAGTTAAAGTATCCATGTTGTAATATCCATGACCATTCAGTTCATCATAAACACGGTCCAACTCATCTTTTGATTGTAACACATAATTGTCTCTTTCTTCAACAGTTTTAAATGGTTCCATCTCATCATACTTATCCATCATGTTATATACAAACCCTCTCACAAGTCCTCTGTTGTATTCACATTTAACTAACAGGTCAACTATCCAATGAGTATGTGAAGGTGTCCTCAATCTCTTACCAGGTTCTCTGTACTTCACAATGAAATCTAAGTCAGGGTTCTCTCCTCGAAATCCTTGATAGATTGCTACCGCAGTACCATCCATCATTGTGTAGTGTTTAAGAGGTTCGTAATAGTTATCCGTACCTTTCTGTTTATAAGTCAATTCTTTAATTGTCATAATATTATCCTAAATGGTTTAAAAATTCTTGTCTCTCCTGCTCCTCGTATTTTTTGTATTTCTCTTCACGACGCAAGACTGCCATAAAGTCGAAAATGTATTTCTTAACCTCATTGAGTTGTTCGTTTGACCCGTTACCCATCTCTTGAACGTCTGATAGGTTAGATGCAATTCTCATCAATACATCGTTGGTGGTTAGTTCCTCATCGTCTAACATCTCTTTGTACTTTTCACAGAATTCTACTCGTGTCATATCTTTTGTTGTTTGATTAGAATACAAATATAAATCAAAAAAGGGACTCTCACAAGTCCCTTTCCAATTATTTTATATTCTTTAGCTCGTCCACCAATTTATAGTACCTATTCATTCTTGCAGTATGTTTAGGTTTGTTGTCCCAACACATCATTTCCTTATCAATAACCATGAGGTTTTTTATTCTTTTTTCCATAACTACCCTTGGATTGGCATTTTCTCTAAAATAACCAACTTTTGTCTTTAACACTAATTCTTCAATTTTTTTCTTATCCATACCTTTGTTGATATACTCACTAATCAGATTAGTAACTTTTTCAAGATACGGAAAAGGTTCATTTTTTAGATTACCAACGTAATTATTTTTAAAATTATAAACCTCACACTCTTCGACACACTCATCAAAAATACTCATTGATTTTTTACTAACTTTAAATGTTTCATCATGATTAGATTGAATGATATAAGACTTTAACCTGTGTTTTATTATCGTTTCCTTATCACGAGCGTCTTTGTAAGTGTCAAATGAAAATGATTTAATAAACTTAATCGGTCTTAAGTGTTCTGTAGTGTTATAAGATATTAATCTCGTATTTAAACAATTCGTAATCCCAAACTTATAATAGTCATTAACACCATCAGAAGCCAAATAAAGAAAACCTTTTTTTATTTTTCTAACCATTTAATTGCTCTTTTAATTGTTTCAACATCATCTTTAAACCTACCTAAACCTGTATTACAATTCCCACATAGATATCCCCTTACTGACCCATCTTGATGATTGTGGTCTAATACTACATCATTCTTATACTTACGAACAAACTTGTCATTACAAATAGGACAACTAAATTCATCACCTACTTTAGGTTTAATTTTTTCAAACTCTTTTTTTTCCTGTACGTTGATTTTTACTTTTGAAGAACGACATTCTTTACATACTGGTCTACGTATAATACGATTGTCTTTACCTACTTGATTTTTTTCAAAATCATCAATCGGTTTTTCAATTTTACAATCTCTACATACTTTAGTCGTCTCTTCCATTGTTTACAAATATAAATCAAAAAAGGGACTCTCACAAGTCCCCTTCATAAAAAATCACCTCAACACCACTTTCTTCAAACATCTGTCTTGTTTTTGAAGATTCTTCATCCCATTTTTCACGATTTCTGGTAGTGTCCTCAGTTTTACAATAAACCTTAGTAATACCAGCATTAATAATAGCCCTACCACAATTTGAACATGGAACACCACAGGTTAGATATATCTTACACCCATTGGTACTAACACCGATTCTTGCAGCATTTAAAATAGCATTCAATTCACTGTGAACCATCCAAAAATACTTCTCAGGTCTTTGTTGACGTTCTTCAACGTCATCATCAATACCACGAGGAAAGGAGTTGTAACCCGTTGAGACAATCTCATTATCCTTACCCACGATAACCGAACCAATCTTTGTTCTACGGTCCTTAGACTTCTCTTTAACCTGTTCGGCAATATTCAAAAAATACTTATCCCAATTCATCGTACTCATCGTACTCACCTTCATTAATTTTTTCCTGAAGATACTCCTCAAGTTCAATCAACTTATCGTGAGCCTCTTTCCAAAGCCTAACGACCTTCTCATCTTTATGGTCAATGTTAGGACCATAGTAATGTTTAAGGGCATATCCCTCACCTTCGTTCCTTAGTCGGTAACTTAAATCTTCGTATGTTGTATCACTCATAGTTTTATTCTTCATTTCATACCACGATGGGTTTGGGAGTCCTGAGTAGTAATCCCATTCCTCATCCGGTAATATCTTTATGTCTTTAGAGTTCTTCAATTCTCTTTGATTTATCATCGATAACCAAGTCAAAGTGTGGTTTTGGATTGGGCGAAGTTCCAGTAATTAAATCGTGAAACTTACACCCCCACCCTTTTAGTTGTTCTCGAGTATAATCGGTGTAATCTTTTTTCGATACAGAACCACGTGCGGTCCAGTAAACGATTTCCCATCCTTCATCATACAGTTTATTAATCTTATCAATGTTTTCCTGTATTGGAATTGATAAGTCATATCTTCTGTTATTTTCGTCTTCATAATAACAAATTGTCTCGTCAATATCAACCAAAGCAACCTTTGGTTTACCTTCTTCTGTCAATCTTTTTGCTGAATGGAATTCCATTATTGTACTACTTTACTTACGTTTTCTGTTTTTTCAATTTTTATTACACCGTCTGACCATTGACTCAACATTGGATTGTGAGTAATAATCAAAATTTTGTCAAAGTATGTTTTAATCTTCACGAAAAACTCATACACCATTTCCAAATTCTCATTTGAAATCTTACCAAATACCTCGTCAAAAACAATAACGTTTGGTTTTGGTAATGAACACACCTTACTCAAGACTGCTCGAAGAGCCAAAGAAGAAATCGTTCTCTCATAACCTGAACCCGATGATATTAACTTCTCTATTTGTGTCTCATTGTCTATTTGTATGAACTCAACTTCATTCTTATCATTGATTCTAACTTCCAATTTAAACTTGGCGGAATCTGATAACAATCGTTGCAATTCAGAATTAATCACCGGCATCATTGTTTTCATAATCATTTTACTGATACCGTTCTTACCGAAGATGTCCAAATATAATTTATATATTTTTTCCTTTTCATACTCTTCAGCAATCTGAGTAATTTTGGTGTTGTTGGATTCAATCTTCTCTTGCGATTTTTCAATCTGATTCTTTAAATTTTGAATGCTGATTACATACCCTTCCTTTTCACGGTTAAGTTCTTCTAATCTCATATCAGCTTTCAATAAAGTCTCGTCAATCTTTTTGTTCTCCTCCAACAATGTTTGTGCCTCCTTGTACTTACGAAGTTTTTCAACCAACTCATTCTTCTTAAGTTCAAAAGACTCTTTTTGAATTTCGTACTTTTCCTTAATCAACTTATTTCTTTCGTACTCATCAAAATCCTTTTTAAGTTGAACATAAGTCTTCTCATCCTTATCGTATTCCTCCAACTTAATTTTTGATTGAGTTACCTCAACGTTCAAATCATTAAACAAAGTCTTCTTTTTGTCTGTATATTCAGACTCTGCCAGTATAATGCCACAATATTGACACTGTACCCCATCATCGAAGCCTTCCAATTCTTCTTTGATGTCCTGAATCTTTGACTCAATCGAACCAACCTTTACTTTCATGTCTGAAAGTTTTTCCTTAACCTCATCATGCTTGTCTTCATGATAATACTCTTTAGGTTCCTCAACCTTAATTTCATTTAAGTCCGTTTGAGTTTTCATGATTTTTAAATCATAGTCGTTGATTTGAACTTCCAACGTTTGTGGTTTCAAAGAAATAAGTTCCTCGTCCAATCCCGTATGTTTCTTTTGAATAAGTTCATCACGGTAATTTTGACCTTTCTCAATTCTTGATTCAACATCTTTCAAACTCACCTTATGAGTGTTGATGTCGTCTTTGTAGGTTTGGATATTCTCTTTGTGTTCTTCAATCTCTTGTTTTAAAGTCTCAACATTATATATGTTGGACAACATTCCCTTTGAGAATGTAGAATATAACTCCTTACCTGTCTCCTCTTTTAACTTAAGAGAATCCAAACCTAAGAACCTTGAAAGGACCTGACCCCTCGCTGTTGGTTTGGCATCAATCAATTCTTCAAGATTTGTTGAGGTTGTTAGAATGGTCATCAAAAAATCTTCCATTGTACCGATGGAGTTTTTAATGAATGATTCTGTCTCCCTACGTTGTTCACCCGTGAAGTTTTGCAAAGAACCGTCAGAGAGTTTTTTAAAGAAGTCCAGTTTTGTACTAACCGTATAGTCCTCACCACTTCTCTTTAATTTTCTCTCAACGTTTCTAACCAACACGTAGTCTTCACCATCGATGGTAATCTCACCCTTTACACTCACCTTGTCCTTGTCTCTAAATCTATTAAAGATTTCTTCTGCCTTACTTGATTTGGTTGTGGTGTTAAAGAATAAGAACAACAACAGGTCAACAGTCAATACCGTCTTACCACCGAAATTTGGTGGGTTAGACTCAACAGTACTAATCCCCTTAACCTTATCAAAATCTAAGACCTGATTGTCACCAAAGGACAAAAAGTTCGAAAATTCAATTTTTTTAATATACCACTTTTTAAATGGAGTGATTTCAGTTTTATCCGCAGCAATCTTTCCCTCCACGACTTTATCCAATTCAATGATTGGGTCATGCATAGAATCCAACTCACGAACTTCCAAGTATTTTGTAATTAAATCCCTTTGGTAGTTCTCGTCCAAAATGTTCACAGACACATCAACAGATTGCATATCGTCACCATCAGTCTTAACCTTAGTGATTACGTTAACATTCTTTGATTTATACTTGTTCTCAAAGTATGATTTAACTCTCTTAATTCTCTCTGTTGTGAAGTTTTCAGGTACGTCCTCCCACACCACTTGGATATAAGGATTTTGTAACTCTTCAACATTTAAATCGTGTGACATATATGTATAGTTCAGTTCAATTGGCGGATTAAATAAATCCATTACCCCAAATTAAGGGTGGTATTATCAGAAGTGTTTTCACCTTCCTCTTGTGATTGTTGCTCCAAACGGAGTTTTTCAATTTCTTTCATCATTTCTTCATTCCAAATGTTAGAAATTCTCTTTTGTTGAGTTTGCATTTCTTGTTTTCTTCTCAACAGTCTCTTGTTGTGAGCCTTCTGACCCCCTCTTTTTTTCGATTTCGGCATAATTATTATTATATATTAATTTGTCTTATGAGAAATATAATAACAAAATTTATGAATAACAAGCTAGTTAAGTTATTATTTTCGTTATCAATTATCTTGGCTACCATACCATCAATAATACAAGATTTTGAATCACCAGTCAATGGATGGACCCACTATGGACTATTAATTGTAGGTGTTTCTTACTTTTTAGAATCCCTATTGTGGGTATTAGACATATGGAAGAAATAGAAGAATTTAAAAAACAAATCAAACTGATTGAAAAATATATCGATGAAGATGTGTTCCCATTTAGTGCACTAGAAATACATAAATTCAAATCAAGTATGTTGAAATACAAACTCGATAACCCCGATAACAAACAGATTGATACACTAATCCAATTAATGGATTCTTTAGATACCGTTCACGAAAGAAAACAAAATGAAAAATTAAACCACAGACTTAATCTACTAACGATTTGGTCCACCATCTTCCTACCCCTTTCATTCTTTACTGGTATGTGGGGTATGAACTTTGATGACGTACCTTTGATTAGTGACGATAAAGGTTTTTGGATATTTTCATTTTTATGTGTCTCCACAATCGTTAGTATGTGGATATACTTTAAAAAAAAGAAGTGGTTTTAGTTTTTGATATAATAATCAATTACGTTGCCAAGGCCACCTTCAGAAAATCCACCCATAACCATAACATAGACGAGGTAAACCCATCCCAAAAAGAAATGGACTAACCCCCACAATACTGAAGTGTTGTAATACCAACTAACAAATACCGCAAAAATTCTAAATAGTAATCTATAATCTGTTGGAAACAGATAGTATTTTAGTATGGTTTTGTTATCCTCTTCCATTACTTCTTTTCAAACCATTCTATGATTGCATTGATTGCCCAAACACCACCTGAGGCTAACATCCCATCAAAGAACACCCCAAGTATTGGATGAACATTCATAACATTCACCCACGGTGACCACACAAAACTCATTAAGAATCCAACCCATGTCGATGTACACATCATACATGAAATTAGACCTGAAAAGAATTTTCCGAGTCCATTAAAATAAGCTAATGGATTTTCACCCCATTTATGTAGTGATTGTCTGAACCCTTCAAAAATACTTCCATAAACAAGTATTTGACTCATGCCGTAAGCCGCAATTAACCATATTAATAAATTTGTCATCATTTGTATAAATTATCTCCTATGTTTGATGAGGTTGATATCTTTCCCTTTTGAGGACCAACCATCGATTTTAATTCTAATATATTATTCTCCAATAGTAAAATATTTTCTTTCTTATCTCTAAGTTCACTTTGAAGTTTTTGTATTGTCTCTTGTAACATTTTAACCTTATCCATGTCTTTTGTTACCGTCTTTTCAATTACTTTCTCAACCTCTTTGATTATCTCAATTTCCTTAATAACTTCTTTAGGTTTTTTCTCCAAAAGAACTTCCATGTCAGATAACTTCCTCTCCAATTCACTCTTCTCATTCTCATTATCGTCTATTTTACGTATCATTGCGGATATTTGCGTATCACTTTGTTCTTTTTCTTTTTGGATATTATTTTCCATTTCTTTCATCTTAGTGGAAAATTTTAGTACATCCCCCTCTAATTCCTTATTCTTTGTGGAAAATTTTCGTTTTTCTTTTTCCAACTCGGCAATTTTTTTTCCAAGTTCGTTTACCTGTTCGTCATCAGTTATGTAAACCTCTTTAACCACCTCAACCTCAACGGGAACTTCAACTTCGACTTTCTTCGTTACCGTCTTAGGCTTCTTTTTAAGGTCCTTTTCCAACTGTTGTATTTTTAACAACAGTTCATCAATCTTTTCAGTATTTTCTACCTCAACAATTTTTTCAATAATCTTCTCAACAGGTATTTCCTTAATAATCTCATTTTCAACTACCACCTCTTTGATTACCTCGACAGGTACCTCAACTTTTTTGGTGACAGTCTTAGGTTTATTTTTAAGGTCCTTTTCCAACTGTTGTATTTTTAACAACAGTTCATCAATCCTCTCAGTATCTTCTACTTCAATGATTTTTTCTATTATCTTTTCAACCTCAACAGGTACCTCTTTGATTATCTCTTTTTCAATAATCTGAGGTTCACCTGTGTTTAGAAGTCCGTTTTTCTCAATTGAGTATCCTTTGATAAAACAATCATAAAAGAATTTTTCAGTATCTGTAATATCATTTAGTTGACAGAACTGGTCTATGTCCTTCCATAGTTTATTGTCTAAATCAATGATTTGTGAGTTTTTCGATGCCATGTTCTAAATCACTTATATCTGTAATCTTGAACTTCAGAAATGGTCTGTAATTGTTCAAATCAACAGTTTCATATTTATCTTCTTCTACATTATAAATACCAAACCCGTGTCTATTAATACTCTCACCAAAGTTTTGTTGAATCGTAGAACCAATCATGTAAGCCTTTTTCTTACCTGGAATGTCAAATATTTGACGTTTGTGGATGTCACCACATAATACTAAATCACATCCTTTGAATTTATCAGTATCAAAACCCTCTTCAAACTTATAACCTATATCCGTACTTAATCCTTGTACAGGTCCATGAAATAAACCTATCTTAACATTGTCAGATTTTTCTATCGTTGGAGGAATATTATGATTGGTTAGTGAGTATACCACCCAGTCAATATTCTCATCTGTGTAAACACCTGAGTCTTTGTAGTACACAATATTAGGGTTTTCTAACGAGTTAATAATTGGTGATAATGCATCCACACGATTTAAATTGTTTTCTAAGAAATCGTGATTACCAATAATCAAAACCGTTTTAGTGATGTTAGCACATTCTGTGAGTATCCACGCAACAAACTCAATAAGTTCAGGTGTCATTTGATTCTTACTGTGAACTAAATCACCAGTAAAAACTATACGGTCAGGCTTTATCTCACGAAATTGAGATAACATATCCATTAGGATATCTCTGTAAAGGTCATGGTCCTTAAATAAACGGACGTGTAAATCTGAAAAATGTACTAATTTTTTTATCATAAACAACTAAAATATCTATCTCCTCTGTCACAAAGGAATGTTATAACAACACCTTCAGGATTGTTTTCTTCAACCCATCTCTCAGCAGCTAAAATATTGGAACCCGCAGATATACCAACAAAAATACCCATTTCACGGGCTAATTTACGTGCTCTTTCTTTGGCTTCCTCTGTTGAAATAGTAACAATTTCATCAACAACTGTCAAATCAACCAAAAACTTTGAACCGTCACCTATACCTTGTATTCCGTGTAAACCAGGTTCCCCTCCACTCATCACGGGTGACTCTGCAGGTTCAACCGCAACCGTCTTCATATCATAGTAGTAGTTACTCAACATAGGACCAACACCCATAATAGTACCACCAGTTCCTGTACCACTAATAAGAGCACTTGGAGTAAGACAATTATTTTCACATTGGTGTAGTATTTCTGCAGCAGTACCGTCTCTATGTGATTCAATGTTTATTGGATTACCAAATTGATTACAGTTGAACCATCCGTTTTTATCGGCCAACTCATCTCTCAATCTGATTGCACCATCAAAGTCACCAGCATCAACCTCAATTAACTCTGCACCATATAAAAGTAAGGTCTTTTTTCTTTCCTCACTCATATTGGATGGCATTACAATCACACATTTATATCCTCTCTCAGCCGCTAACCATGCAAAGGACACCCCCATATTTCCACTAGTCGCTTCAATTATGGTATCCCCTTTTTTTAGAACACCTCTTTCTTCAGCATCATTTATAATCCAAGACGCTGGTCGGTCTTTTATACTTCCTGTCGGATTAAACAATTCTCCTTTAGCATAAATCTTATCACTAATCTTTATCAATGGAGTTTTCCCAATTTTATCTGATAATCTCACTTTTTCTTTTTAATTTTCCAATCTTTTCTTAATTTCAACGCTAAGTATTTACCATACATTGAAGATATAACATAAACAAACATCATTATATAATCAAGTTTGATTACAGCCGACACACCTATCGCGGTTGAAAATAACCATACTATTGCAAGAAAAAACCCAACAATAAGGGTCTTATTCATATCTTCATCATAACTGTATTTAATCTCTAATAATTTTAAAAGATTAAACGCAATCTGAATAATTGCCAACAACACATACTCCATACTAATCTTCAGTGCGGTTGATTATACCACCAATAGTCTCACTATCCGCTAAATGAAAATTTTCAGGTAAATCTTGGTTGTATAAGTGTGGATGGTCTTCTCTGTGTTTAAAATCATATTCAACACTAAACTCACCAATCAATTTACCCATCGGAATACTTTGATATTCACCTGTTGTAAGGTATTCATGTTTTTCTTGTTCACGCACTCCCTTTACAAACCAAATCCAAGCATCAAATTTTGGTGGATTATTTTCTCTCCAATCATCCAAAGCTTTAAAACCTTCTTTATTTTTCATCTTCTTTTTCTATTTGTTCAATTATGGTTTTTTGCCAGTCTTTAAGTTCTATAATTTCGTTTGATGTGTCTCCTGTTAGATTCCACATCTCATCCCAAAAAATAAAATCATCATGTCTACTCATCTTTGAAAGGATTAAAATCATCGTTAACATACGAGCAACTATCACATGCATACGTCTCTAACGGTACCACCTCGTCATGTGCAGCACCCGTTAATAGTTTACTAACTCTTTTCATTACTGTCACTTTTTTAAAAAACTTACCCCCACACTTTTCACATACTATTGTGGGTTGTTCACCAAAGTTAATGTTTAATTTTGTATCTATCATTTTATCTTAAAAATTTTTTTATATCCATATTAAATATTTTTTGGGTAACTTCTTTAGGTACTCTAAACTCTTCAAAATCAGAATTGTCTTTCAATAAAACAATAATACAACCCATCAGTTTTAGATTTTCGTACTTTGTTCCTTCCAACATCTTTAACAATAATCGACCATATAGTGGAAGTTGTAAATAATAGTGACCTAAGGCATTATTTGGGTACTCACTAAATGGTTCATACATTGGTTTGGTAAAGCGATTGATTTTAAAATTCTTTTCCTTGTTAGTTTTCCAATCAGTGATTATTAAACCAAAACCCGTTTTTTCTTTGTTCATTATTAACCACACCTTATCAGGTTGACCTGTATACCCCAATTCAGGGTGACCCAAAACCATCTCAGTATCTAATAGAACCGCACCTCGTTCTTTCATAAGTTTGAGGAACTTTTCACCAGCTTTAATCATACTGTTACTTCTAATTTCCTGTTCCAAATCACACTCAAAGATAGGTTCCCTAACTTCTTTATATTCACCATACATCGTGATGGTTTTCTTCTCTAACAAAAAGTGGGTACGTGACCCCACATTTGTCGAATAGGTACCAGCCGCTGACCATTCATCCAATAAACGTTGCATCTCAATTCTGTCACCTTTTGCCTTTTCGTATGCAATATCTTCAGCAGGAAAAGGTTCATAGAACTTTTTGATTACTTTAGAAACCGATGGAAAGTTACTTTTAACTCTACCATCCAAATCTCTCATGTAATAAATGTGGTCTTCTTCTATAAATCGTAAGTTTAAATCTTTTTGTTTTAACTCAACGGCTTCTCTTATTTCGTTTACTACTTCACTTAAATTCATAATTTCTCTAATTCTACGTAATATTCAGGTTTTATTTCACCTCTTAAATCTCCTAAATCTTTATCCTTTGGAAGTTTCACTATATCGATTTTACCATATAGTCGACCCCCACTTAATTTCTCATATATTTTAATAGCATCAAACCAAGCATCACCATCCAAACAGATTACAATTCTCGCTTGTGACTTATCGTACAATGTTTCCCATAATAAATCTGATACGAATTTACCCAACAACGGAATTGAATTCGGAACAAAAAAACCATCGAACACTCCTTCAACAAGAAAGATATCTTTTGTCCAATCTATTCTACTTTCATTAAAGATAAGTAATTCTTTTGGTGCTTGTGGATTTTTGTATTTGAACTTTTCTCTTGGATACCAACTTCTCGCCACGAAGTAATTTAATTCCCCTTCTAAATCATACGAAGGTACGATAATTCTTCCAGCATATTCACCATTTTCAACAAAACCAATGTCATATTTTTCAATAATCTCATCAGTTATTCCCCTTCTCTTAAGATAGTTGTAAGCTTCCCTTCTTTTCATGTGTGCTGGATGTACCTCATGAAACCTTTGAAACTCAACAGGTAATTTTAATTTTTGATATACCTTATCTGCTCGTTCATAATCATCAGGTCGTATCAACTCGTAATATTCACGGTCTTTCTTTCCACCAAAACGGTCAATTAGATAACCCAAATGTCCTTTAGTATTATGAGTCTCGGCACATGCCCAACACTTGAATACGTGTTGGTCATAGTTTATTTCAAGGTTACCTTTTCCGTCGCCCTTTTCTAAACCTTTAATTTCATGAGAGCACACAGGACAATCAAAGGAGATTTGACCCCGACCATGATTATGATTACGAGATTCCCCAAAAATGTTTTCCAATATGTCCACAACTAGTGACTCATCTTCCATATTAGAAAATATAATAAAATAAATTAATTAATCAATTACCACAAACCTTCTTGTTTCATATATCCTAATACACAGGTATATGAATCTGCTTGGTCAAAACATTCTTTTTTCAATGTGTTATTTCTGGTGTATAACCACGTGATTTGTGGTTCTGCTTCTGCAACTTTTTTCCAAATCAATTCTTTTTTGTCAATGTCTTTTGGTAACCCACCAAATAGTACTTTTTTACCTTTATCGTTTTCTTGTACGAATTCAGGCCATGCAAATTTTCTTGAATTGTAAGTTGATATAAAATTAGGTACGACACCTAAAGCATCATAAATAGATTTGGTTATCATAGAATTATACCTTAATAAGGTACCAACCGTCCAAATATTATTTGAGTTTAATAATGGTTCTTCAATAATTACTTTGGTAATTCCTAAACCTTTATAACCATTTAATTTTTCCTCAAACAAATCAACTTTAGCTAAAAGTTCTTCTATTTTATCTTCAGGTTTTGGTTTAATAACCGGTGAAAAATGTGTTAACTCTAATAATTTCTGTGTTTGAATATCAAACAAAGACCAACCAATTGTTTTCGTAGAAATATCCAATCCTAAAACCTTAGGAGAATTTTTCAAGTCTGTTCTCGCTGACATATGTTAAAAATCTAATTTAATCGGGTATTGTTGTACACCCATTCTTTTTTCGGGTGATTGTACCTTAGATATAATCATAAGATTTTTGTTAGAATCGTAAAGACCAATTTCTGTAATATATGGTGCTGAATTATTCCATGTCGGATTAGATGAATCTAAAAATTGAGTTTGTCCTAAATTACATTTGTAATTCATTACATAAATTGTGGCTTGAATATCGGTTTGGATATTCCCATTAAAATAGAAATCATCACCAAAGTTATAAGTCACACCCGATTGGTTAAGTGTCGGAATCTCTAAATAATCACTAAGGTCATAAAGTGATGAACTAGCTCCATCATATAAGTTTTTAGTTATTTGAAGTGTAGTACCCGTCAATGTTGATGGTATAATGTACCCATTAACAGTCGTTGCAGATATTTGAGATTCCATGTTTATCTCTCTCCACAATGTCGGGTCAGGACGTGTACTTCCCGTTGTTTTTTGTGCTAAAACAATCAATTCATTTGCAGAAAATCCTGTTAAACTTTCTTCATCCGTTAAGAATGGGAATTCAGAACCAAATCTAACTGTAACATCTTGTGAAGTGTCAGTACAACCTGAAGATGGTCCTACAACTTTAGAATAATAATTACAATGTAAAGATTCTGTGAACGCTGTTGAGTTGAATCTATATGTTACCCACATCGATTCAGTATCCGCAGTTAAAACACCATCACCTGTTGTACCTAACCCATTAAAAGAGTTTGGTGTAATTAAACCTAATTGTGGTGCAGGTAACGTCCAATTACGATTAGACTTACCGTTGAGTACTGCAACTAATTCATCATCATCTATAGTGATTATTTTAAGGTCTGGCCATACTTTACCTACTCTATTAGGTATTCCATTTTCATTAGCATTAGTATCCCATAAATGAAAATATCTAATACCTGGACTATTCATATCAATATTTTTAGAAGATTGAATATAATTTACTTGGAATAAATTTTGGTCCGTAAAACCTGTAGGGTCTATAAAGAATTCTTCACCGATAGTAGCATCTGAATTTTTATGCCACATTAACCACGGTAAAGATAATTTAAAGTTCGCACCTTGACCCGTAGCAAATGGGTCAGTATTATCATAACTTTGTGTTGCAAATTTTTCACCATAAAAATTATCAATAGATTGATTTGTATAGTGTATAATTGCAATACCTTTTTGATTTGATGGTGAAAGATTTACTCTATTCCCAAATGAATTGTAGTAGAACGTACCATCAGTGTCTGTTTGTCCACCATCTGAATTATAACCTAAGTATTCTTTAGTTCCTGTATATCCCGTAGAACCAAAATAATTATAGTCCTGATGTGTTGATTCATTAAGTCCTGCTGGCGATTCAGTCCATGGTGAATTCATATTCCATACTTTTACATCCGATTGGGATATATCACAATTACTCTCGAAATCAAACGCATCTTGATTCCAATAGTATGAAGGTGTAAAGGTATCATATATCTCAGTCATTCCTGAAGGGTAAAATATACATCTCGCATCACCTGTTTGACCTGTAAATATTGGTGACGGTCTATCAAGTTCTATACTAACACTACCTGTATTACCTGAAGTATCTCCCGTTACGTTTACGACTTTATACGTAAGAACCGCAGACGTTGCAGAGATTGGTTGAACTTCAGTTCCATAATATATTGTTAAGAAATCTCCAACCTCAGTTTGTCCTGAAGATGATGAATCTATAACATTTGCAGAAAGTGTAATAATTTTAGTACCATCTAAAGTACTAACATCTACAATAAAATTAGGATTTATTGTGTAGGCTGATGAAGTTTGAGCACTGTACGTTGCATTATATCCTGTAGTTCCTGTAAATAATCCTCTTGGTGATGCAGAATTAAATATGTCATCAACATAAGATTCTTTAACAGGTATACCATAGGTACTTGCAGATGTAGAATCAACATATAAAGGATACTTTATATTCATCTTATTTTTTTGAGGTATCGGTGTACCATTTTGAGCATTATCCTGAGGTTGTAAAACAAATAATGAACTGTAATTTGTACTTGTTAAACAATCGTAACATACCTCACTATCACCTACCTGAAAATAAGAAATTTCGAAACTTCCTTCCGACATTCTTTTTCTTCCAAAGTCCGTTAACTTGGTTGTTATTAATGCTGATGTATCTTTATTTATGTATCCCATTGGTTATAAATATCTTTCTTAATAATTTTATATGTCTATTTCTAAATGATTATTACTTTGTTGGAAACAACTAGCACTACTACAAGCATTAATATTTGTTAATTTACACTTCGTAACACTTACATAACCTATTTTAGATTTAACTTGTTGGAATAAGTCTTCCGCACCTCCAGGGTAGACTGTACCTCCATTCAATACTTCAAATGTTAGTGTTTCACCAACAGATGTATTTTGAGGGTCATACTCTATTTGATACAGCATATTAAATGTTATTGCACTCTTCGGTTATGTTCTATTTCCTGAAGTAACAGTAGAAACTGTATTATTATATGACGCTTGACTTGAACTTGTAACTGAATATCCACCAGTTGCGTTAACAGTAACACCTGTAGTAAATGAAGGCACATTTATACTACCATTATAGGTACCATAAAGTTCAATGTTATAGTTTATTGCAACTTGATATGTAACAACATCAGGGTTAACAGGTATGTCGGTAAATCCATTACCTAAAACTGTCGTAAATGTTTTTTTCTTAAGTTCAGATGTTAAAGTTTTATTTACTAATGTCTCACTTGAGGAACCTATCGAAGCTTGATATGACCTAACAGGGTTTTGATTTGTTAATGTATAGTTTTCGGTTTTAATTGTTCCATTACTATCTTTGACATATACCGTACCTGAACCGTCACTTAAACCATTGAATGTTGAAGAGTTTTGATATACTGACCCATCTAAAGAATAAGTATAACCTGGTACACCACCAGACGCACTCACGACTATTTGACCATCACTCGTTTGACTACAAGACGGGTTACTTTTTTGTAAGGTAACAACTATAGGTGTCGATGTACAAAGACCTGAACTAGCTGTCCATCTGTTTTCACTACCTAATACTAACCATAAACCTGTTGGTGGTGGTCCTGATTTAGGTAAACTTTGTAAAATACCAAACCCTGTCCAACCACTCATAGTCCAATATCCACCGTTAGTGAAATAAACCATTTTGTATCCTGTTGAACCTGTTTCTTCCCATACAGGATATCCATTATAAATGGTACTACCAGATTCAAAAGTGTATTGAGTATATGGTGAGAAATTGGCAGATAAACAGATATATTGCGGATATACAGGTATTGGAGTAGGTTCAGGTAAACATGTTGTACAATCATCAAAAGGACCCCCCTTAATTGAAGCAAAACTATCGGTATAAGTTTGACCTGTCCATAATGTAGTTCCACTACTGGTCCAACAACCGTCTCTACCATTTAATTCGTATACTAACCCTGAGGTAAATATACTAGGCTCTTGTGATGTATAATAAAGGTAACTACCAGGTGTTGAACAATCTTCAAACCAATCTAAATCAAAACTTTCAAAACCAACGGTACATGTCGTAGTTGCAGAATAATCACCATAGTAGTCAACAACGGTTGCAGTATAATCACCTGCCTTTAAGTTTAATAGACTTTGACCTTGACCATCATTAGACCACGTCACATTGTAAGGTGAACTACCACCTGTTATTTGCAAATATATTGAACCATTCGTTGTGGTTGGTGTACTTGCATTTGTTGTGTTACATATCACACCCAAAGGTAATAGGGTGATAACGTCACATGTATTTCCACTTAAATTCGCCATTAGAATGTATTACAACTTACACAATTATTATTATCAATTATTCTTATAGTATAACTAGATAGGTTTTCAAAATTTGAAGGCAATGTAAAATCATAAGTACTTGGTGATGTGACACCTGTTATTGTATCTATGTATTGACAAGTATTTGTTGTGCAATCTTCACACACCCAAATATCAAATGGTTGAGTACCTCCCGTTATTGCTGATATACTTACTGTTTTCGCCATTTTATGTTAAAATATCTGGACAATCACATTGATTGTAAACTTTTATTATGGTATTTACCGATGAAGTTGAATCAGTCGTTGTTCCAATTATTTCAAAACAACCTTGGTATGCAACTACTGAAGTATTTTGTAATCTAACATATTGACCCACACTTGGTGCTGATAAACCTGAAGCTAAACTTACTTTGTAAGTGACACTACTTTGTCTACATGCGACATCTAACTTTTTAACTAAATAATATATAGGTACAGGTTGACTACAAGTTGAACAATTATCATACACGGTTGAAGGTGTAGATGTTATTGAATTTATATTAACAGACTGTACACCAACAGGTACAATATAGTTCGTAAACTGACCTAAGTAAGTGTAACAAGAACCACTAATAGATGTAACCGTTGATGTTGACATACCACCAGGTGGTACCGTCTGTATAATTACCTTATTCTGTGTACAAGATGAGAATACATAGTTAGAGGTTAATGGTACGGTAGCCACAGGTGTTGCTGATGGTGTTATACTCGGTGTTGGTGTTAATGTTTGTGTCGGTGTTGGTGTTGGTGTTAAAGAACAACCAACACACCCTGACGGATAAACATCAACAACTTCACCTAAATATGCCGTTGCAGAACCGTTCACATCTCTTTGATATGTTAAACATCTTAAATCACCATTTAAATAGGCTTGAATTGTAGTACCTGTCGTTACAGTTGAACCTGTGTATTGTATATTCTCAGTAACATAGTATAACATATCCGTATCACAATCTTTTAATTCTCTCACATCAAAACAAACAAAACCACCACTATCTATCACATAATTTACAGTACCACCGGTATTTACAGACCTAACCAATGTTGGTGTAGGTGTTGGCGTTGTACTTGGAGTTGGTGTTGGAGTTAAGTCAATCACACTTATTTCAGCACCGAATCCAACACAAGTAGTGTCTGTCGGAGTAGGTGTCGGTGTTGGTGTAACAAAATTTGTTGGTGTCGGTGTTGGAGTAGTTCCGGTTACCACATCACAATAAAAGTCAGCACTAAAAGTAATTCCACTACAAGGGTCAGGTATAGTTGAACCAGTACACGACCCACTATATATTACAGTACCATCAAAATCAGGACATTCATCATCACAGAAAGGTGAAATTGGTCCCGAGGCAAGACAATCACCCAAATAAGAATCACTTAAACACCAATTTGTCGATGTAGTACTACCTGATTTATAAAATATGTAACCTGGTAATGTACCACCCGTCCATGAAGGTTTACCGTTGTGTGGTTGGTAATACGAATACGTACCATTATATCCACTGTAAGCATCTATGTTTATATTCACACAATATTCACCAGCACATGGAGCCACAGGAGCTTCAGTAGGTGTTGGTGTGGGTGTAGGGTTTGGTGTACCACTGTTAGTCGGTGTTGGTGTTACATTAGAAGTACTTGTAGGTGTTTGAGTATTTGTAACCGAAGGTGTTGGTGTCACATTAGACGTACTTGTTACCGTCTGTGTTGGTGTCACATTTGGTGTACCACTATTAGTTGGTGTTGGTGTTA
>Ga0114918_10000100_pt1 | contig 66363 bp, 73 predicted proteins | sample LantaG_FD_87015 | JGI IMG/M metagenome (GOLD analysis project Ga0114918, IMG submission 87015) | Deep subsurface microbial communities from Baltic Sea to uncover new lineages of life (NeLLi) - Landsort_02402 metaG | ecosystem: Environmental > Aquatic > Marine > Oceanic > Sediment | place... | reverse complement strand
CCATCCAGTCTCAGCAAAGTGGGGAGTCCGGTTTTATTCTTTATTTTTACAACCGATAATTGAACATCCGCGTCGTTAGGATTATCAACAACAAAGTGTTCTTTCACCGCCCACCACGGAATCATTCGAGATACTGCTGCTCGTTTTGATCCATCTATATAGATTTTCATAATTATCCCATTAAAAGAATTCGATGTTTATAGGTCGGTGATTCTGGTCGTGGAATCCATTTCCAATAATTTATCATTCCAGTTTCTACAAAATTTTGTAATTCTTTTTCTAGCAATGGAACACTAACCGCCCAAGATTTTTTCCCTATTTTTTTATTCATTTGGTCAAAAAACATTTCAAAGCTTGGACCTGTGAATACTACATGCTTTTTAGCAACCCTTATCATTTCTTTCAAAGCTTCCCAACTTCCTCCAATATGCATACATACATCAATTTGTAAACTAATATCAACTGAGTTACTTGGAAGAGGAATATTCCAGGTGGAACCCACACGAAAGTCAGTTTCAACATCATACTTATTCAATTGGGTTTGTGCTAACTCAATCATATGAGGAGAAAAATCAAGACCAATTAATTTAGATACTTTTTCTTTAAAACTCCAAAGAAAGTGTCCAGGACCACATCCAACATCTAAAAGAGACATTGGGTTTTTATCTCTTATTCCTTGATCTAATAATTCATTTACTGCTTCAAAGATAGGAATTTTATTTTTTTTATTTCCACCTTCTTTTTGGAATGTATCATAATCTCCAAATCGTTTTTGAAGTCTTAAGCATTGTTCTTTCTCTTTCCATAATTGATGTTGTTCTTTATCCATTAAATTAATCCTCTTCTCTTTCGAGCATCTTCGAAAATTTGTTTTCTCATTTCTGCTATAAATCGTTGATATTCTTTATCTTTCTTTCCGATAGTAAGAGAAAGATTTTTAGTATGTTTTCTATAGTTATAAAGGACTTTATCAATAAATAAAAGTTTTCCAGTTTCTTCTATTTTAAGAGTTAAATCTTTATCAACTGTTTGTCTAAGTCTTGAATTTATACCGCTAGTTTGTAAATAATTTACTTTCTTGAAAACCTTAAAATGACTAACTCTTATTCCGCCATCCAAATAAGTTCTCCCTTCAGGTATTTGTTTTGTTTTATAAGTTTTAATTATATGTAGCTTTGAATCACATTCATTGTAATTACTATATGTCATAGCTACATCTGGATTATTTTTATGAGCTTCAACACAGATGGCAAAAGCATCAGGATCAAAGAGAGCATCATCTGAATCAATAATTGCAACAAGGTCTCCGTTTCCCATTTGTATTGCGTCTGCTAAACTTGATCCATATCCTTCGTTTTCCCTATGTCTTATTATTTGTATTCGATCTTTTAAATGAAATTGTCTAACACAATGGTGTATGATGTCCATGGAATTATCAGAAGATGCATCATCAAGAATTACAAGTTCCCATTCTTTATAACTCTGATTAATTATACTTCTGATTGCGTCAGTAATAAAATGCCCTTGATTATAACATGTCATTGCTATACTAATCATATATTAGCTCCTAATGTATTAATTAGTTTTTTCATGTTATCAATTCTATCTCCAAGACTCCGTATTTTCAATTTTCCTTCATGTCCATAATGTTTTCTCATATCTGAAGAATGAACTAAATCTCTTGCCTTGTTAATAAAGTCGTTAATATTATTATCTGAGACTACCCCAGTTTTTCCGTCTATTAGATAATCTTGCATTCCGCTCATTGGAGCGCATGTTCCAAGAACACAACACTCTGTTAACATTGCTTCTTGTGGAGGAATATGGAGTCCTTCTAATTCAGAAGGTGCAAGCCAAATATCTACCATATTATATAGATCATTTTTTTCAACATCATGTGGATTATGCATATAAATATTCACCGGAATTTTTGGAGACCCGTTTTCACAACCAAACATTGCTAATCTAAGTCCTCCAGCATATTCTTTTTTAAGAGTTTCATATGTTTTATAAATCCACTCGGTTCGTTTTGTTGATCTCTTGTTGCCTGAGTTGTACAATCCTCCAAACACCACTATTTCAGGGTCTCTTTTATTTAAGGGACTGAATTTATCAAAATCATTCCCTGGTCTTATCAACCAAGGAATGATTCCTCGTTCAGATAATTTTCTTGTTAAACAAACAGAGTTTGCAAGTACTGTTATTTTTTTATTAGAAAGAAGGTCAAATAACCTATTCTCCGGAGCATTCCATGTTTCCCACCCTCTTAACCAAATGAATTTTTTACCACATCTCTTTGGAAAATCTATGGTTGATTGCCAAGATCTAAATCCAGTTCCTATTATAACATCAGCATTAGGAACATCTTCAGGACGCCTAACTTTTATATGCTCTACAAGGGTTGTATCAAAAGTATATTGATTTTTTCCTGTATCAATAATAGTTACGTCATTTCCAAGTGATGATAAAGTATTTGCAGATTGTACAATTGTATGTGATCCTCCATTTTGCCCTATCCCCACATTCATCGCATTAAATATTATTCGCATTGTTACTCTCTTTTTTAGTGCACTCCGGATCTCTTTCTTTAAAAATATCCCCGATTTGTGTATCAAGTTCTTTGACTCGAGCTTCTGAAGCTTCCAACTCTTTCTGAAGTCTGTCGATTTCAGCTTTTGCTCCATTAAACATAGTAATAATCTCATCGAGATTTAAATCTCCACCATAAGATCCTTTTGCTCGATATACTTCCATCTGTCTTACTATCGCATCAACTCTTCTTCCTTGTCTTGCTAACCATACATTTGAGTTAATCATTTACTTCTCCCTTTTGATTTAAGCAATCGTTTAATTTCTTTGATTACAGTACCCGCTTTAAGTTCGCCATAATTACTTCTGTTGTTACCAACTTTTAAAAAGGAAGTTGGGGTTTTCTTTATATTATACGTTTTTTCATGTTGCCATTGTTCATGCCCCCATTGAAGAGTAGGGGTTCCGACTAAATTTGATAGGTTTGGAATTCCTGATTGGGAACCAACAGTTAGAAGAGCTTTTTTAAGAACTGCTAATGTTATTCCTATTAATGAGGTATCTTCTGTTTGCTCAAATAAATTAATATCATGAAATCTACATTCAGGATCAGGAATATATTCTGGGTCTTTTCCACATAAAACAAATGTAAAATTATTTATGAGATAACTATCATTATAAATAAGATCGTATAACTCAATCCAATGTGGCCAGTTTCTTGCAAATCCATCTCTATATCTTGGAGCTAATACCACAACTGGATTATCATTAGGAATCCATGTATTAACCAACTCTATATTTTTTGGTCTTGGATTAAAATCATAGATCATTTTATTTTGATGAAATTGATCTTTTCTTTGGAATTGATTATTTTTTAAGATTGGATATATGTGCTCTTTGATCTCATACCTATTTTTATATTTGTTATGAACTTCCTTTAAAATGGCTGAGTACTTATTATTTTTAAACCCCTTAACACCAAAACAATCTGCTTTCAATTCAGGAGGAAGGATTAATGGTTCAAAGATATCAGCATATGATCCATATAAATCATATCTATCTTGTCTAGTATGAATTATTAATTTTACATTATTTTTATATTTTTTAGATTTATTCCAAATTATATAAGGACAAAATCGTAAAATTTCCCAGCCAAGCTCCCCCAAGTGACTACAAAGAATTGCATTTTCTTTCATATACATACCTTTGATGCTAAAGATCCTGTGGAACATTCATCTATATGCCCATAGTTATAATGACATTTTTTACATACAGCAACTCCATAATCAGGATCTAATGTAAAAAATGGTTCTAATTTTTTCGGTTTTATATGATGACAATGTTGTGCAGTTTTTCCACAATATTCACATTTATTTTCAGCTCGAGATAATACTTCTTGTCTCCAAATATTATATTCTTCGTTGGTATAAGATATTTCTTTAGAAATATTTAATATTTCACAAGCTTTTCTTCTATATAATTCACATGATGATTTGCACTTATCTGAACAATAAAAATTATTTTCTTCTTGACCATAAGGTTTTTCAATTGCTTTTAATCTTTCTGCCATTTGTGAACCAGTTGGTGTAAACCATTTATTACATTTTTTGCATGTTACTTGAATCTCTAAAGGGTTATTAGGATTTTTTCTCATCTTCTCTATTTTGAAAAATAATGGATGTTTACTTTTCCAATCATGTATTGTATATCTAAATCCTGTTGTCTTTCTTGCTTTAGTAAGTTTAATAATAGATTCTTTTGAATGATGTTTTCCAAACATTCCATTTTTTTCACCAGGAGAACCATATTTTTTTCTGTTTTCAGGGCACTTCCTGTAATTATCCTCACAGCACCAATTTGGTCTTCCTTTCTTTGGTTCAAATTGTGCTTCTCTGCCACAACCATAAAAACAAAGCATTATTACCAATCCCTTGCTAATTCTTTATTATCTATTATATATTTAATAAAATCTTCAAACTCCATTTGATCAATTCGTTTTTCAAGTTTTGATAGCTTTGATCTCTGTCTTTCTAAATTGGTTAATCCCCCGCTTGATAGAGTATTACATATTGACCCTGCTAGTTTTCCACAATGAATACATAGTAGTTTTTTAAGACCCATAATATATGGTTCGCCATTAGTACAGCTATTCATTTTTCCCCAGTAATGTTGATCATGTTTTTTATGAAAACCAATTAAAAGAGATAAATCTAAAAAACCAACATCTTGAAAAAAGTTTGGTCGCACACTCCAGAAACCAGATCCTCCTAATTTACCTACTTGAGCAGAACACCCAGCAATTTTATTTGCTACTGGTTTTGTATATCTAATTCCACCTGGTAGCTGACCAATCACCTTTACATTTTTCATTCCATATTTATTTACATCAATCCATGCATCTTTCAAATATAGATCCCATTCAGGCAATACGATAATATCATTATCAATAAATAATAAAAAATCGTATTTGTTTTTATTAGGATCTTCATTGTGCAATCTTCCAAATTGATTACTAGATGCTGCTTTAGAGAAAGCATTGAAGGTACTATCTTCTGTATTGAATGTTATTTGAGTTATTAACTCTTCTGCATATAATTTATAGAAATATTCAAAATGCTCTTTTAATTTATCTTTAGTGCAGTTGTTATAAATATATAATTGAAAGGGAAGTTTTGAGTGAGTATATAAAGCTTCAATACTTTTCTGAGTTATAGCAAGTCTATCTCTCACTGTCATAAAAATTTTAATCATTTACAAGTTCCTCATAACCATCTACACAAGTAATTATATCAACAAAATCATAACATTTACTATGACCATCAGTTGCATTTTTACATGGTCGAGGTCCATGTAAAAAACATGGGGCACACGGAAATTGTGAATTTATCCATTTTGATTTTGGATATGTTGTCAATCTTATTTCTCCAGGAAATGGTCCGTATATTCCAAATGCTGGAATATCCATAGATGCCGCAATATGCATTAAAGATGTGTCAGTTGCAATACATCCTTTTGCTAAAGAAGTCATTGCAATCGAATAGTCAAGTAATTCAGAATAACGAGCAAAATTAAATATCATATTTTTATTACTACAAGTATCAATAAAATCATCAATTTGATCTGCCAAGAATGGTGCATCTGTAATTACAACATTATGCCCTCTACTTGTAAGTTCATTTATTAATAATTTCCAGAATTCTGGACGAGGGGTTCTTATTGGAGATGATGCTCGAAGTAAAAGTAATGCAAACGAACCAGGGGAAACTCCCCATGAGTCTAACGTATCGTGGGCAATCTTCAATCTTTCAGGTTTTGGAGTTTGTCGAGGAAGTAACTTTTCATCAGGAAGGCAAAGACCTAACCAGTCTGTAAATAGACGATAGGCATTTGTATGATGGGCAAGGGAACATCTTTCAATAACACCCTCAAAAATTGCATGGTAATCTGCTTTTACTATTTTTGAAAAAGAAATTGGTAGATCTCCAATTTCATCAACACAATCCCAATTATCAACCATACTTTGATATTGCGGACCACACCCAAATATTATCTTACATGAAGGGTATTGTTCTTTTAAATGAATCAAATTGGGTTGAATAAATAAAAGATCTCCAATTCCTCCGGTTCTTATAACCAATAATGTTTTGTTGTTTAAATCTTGACCAGTATATGGTTTATACATATTGGAAAATTTTATACTGGATGGTTTTAGAATTTTACATTGAAATGTTGGATCCCACCACAATTGTTGAAAAATTCCCAATCCCATTCCATATTTTACTTTCTTTTTTAATTGCTGTAATGCACCTTTATCTTGGGAAAATTTTCTTGTTTTAACACATTCAGCAATTACCATATTTGGTGGATATAATCGCAACTCTTCAAAATTTTTAGCAACAAAATCAAGTTTGGTAATATCAAGACCAAACTTTCTTATGTCTTGGGGTCTAACAACTTTTCCTTCATATTGTTTAGTTAAAAACTTAAAATTTCTCATATTCGCCCTTTCGCCTGTGCACAATCTATAGTTTAAATTATTAGGATTTTTTAGCTTTCCATTTTTTAGATACTTTTCCAAAGAATGCCTTCTTTTCATCAGGAGACATTTTTGTTATTGGTTTTCCAGCTTTACTGAGTTCTGCTTTAAAAAATTCTTTATAAGCATTTTCAGATAAATCTTCATCTTCTTTACAAGGAGTCTTTCCTTTTCCTTGCCCTTGACCCTTTCCGTGAGGAGGTGGACCACTACCATCTGGAGTATGTCCACCAGGACCTTTTATTTCATCAAGCATCGAGTCGGTCAATTCTTCCATCTCTTTGAAACCAAGAACTTGTTCATCAAGAATATTATCAACCATTTTTTCAGCTTCTTTAAACATTATAAGTTCCTCCTAATTGATATCACTCATTGTTTTAACAAGTAATCCATTTGATACTGCAGTCATTGGATTCTTTGCCATTCGTACTGAACTTACCTCAAAAGGAAGTTCATATTTTTTTATAGTTTCTGAGAATAATCTAAGAAATCCAGGAGGCATACTTGTACCTCCAGATATTACAATAGGAATACCTTCGTCTATTTCAATATCAACCTTTTCCTCAAATTCTTTTATTATTCTTTTTATGGTATAAGATACAAGAGATTCATAATAATACTCTAATGCTTCCAATACTCTTTTTGTCTTTTTGTTCTTTATAGAAGTGAATCCCTTCTCAAGATCTAAATGTTTTTCTTTAATACTAGTAACTCTATTTGTTATCATATTTAAAGACTCAGCAACATTTTTATCAATCCAATCTCCACTCCTTGCAGTTGAGAATGTAAGTGCTTCGATTCCTTTATAGGAAACACAGGTATTGCACATTCCTGCTCCGAATGATAAAGCGATTCCGCTAAATTTCTCTTTTGCACATTCAGAATATATAATTGCCATTGCTTCATTTACTGGAGTATGATTAACACCAATGTTATTCAAAATTCTTCCGAATACTCTTTCATGATAAGTAACAGATCTGCCTTCATCTATTGCTTCTGCCGGCACACTGTAAGAACAATACGCATCTTTATTTCTAACAGACCCAATCAATCCTTTTATCATTAAAGATAATACATCAATAGCATCTATTTCATCTGGAGATATAAGACCATTTTTCATTGGTCGTGATATTTCTTTATTAAATATATTAGCAAATTGAAAGGCATCTTGACCAACTATAAATAATTCTTTTCCGTCATCGCTTTGTACGTAGGAGATATTTGACATTTCAGATACATTCACTTCTTCTGGATCAAGTCTTAAGAAAACATTTCTTGTAAGTTTGCTATCTTTTGCATCACTTCTTGAGCAGACAAGATTCATTGTGCCGACATCCAATCCTATGGCAACCTTACTTTTTGATTTAGTTGGAACTTTATCTGTTAATGTATCCATTATTTTTTATCCTTTAATTTTTTAAGGAGATCTGCAGATTCGTTTGTATCATCATTAGTTTCTTCAATTGATTGGGATAGATCTCCCTCCATTTTCATTCCTGTGGTTTTTATTTTGGGAATAAAAATTTCATCTTCGTCCTCATAATTATATCTTGATTTTGGTAAAGACTCTTTACCATCTATAAGATTAACTATAGATCCATTAAAATCTACAGGACCAGTTTCTGCTAATTTTTCTAATAGAGCTTCTATTCTTCCGAGTCTTTTATTGATATCTATAGGTTTATCTTTTTCAATTTTAATAGGAGGAGACTTTTGTATTTTTGGGTCTTCTACTTGAGATATGGTATATTCTTGAACACCAAGGGATGCTAATCTTCTAATTATAAGACTTGTGTCATGTTTAGTAATATCAATTTTAGCTGGAGTTCGTACCGGACTAAACCCTGGTATTTCTAAAAATAATCCTGGTTGTTTTATATCAAGTATTATCACTTTTATACTTTCCCTTTTTCAAAGTGTCCAGTAAAATACATCCATAATATAATAATAACTGCAGCTCTTGCCATATGAATTAATGGTTCAGGAACTCCAACTAAAGAAAGAGCTACAGTAGTAGATGCTGCTGCTACGATTATTATTGCAAATTGACCAAGGAACTCTAAAATATCAAAAGATGTTTTTGCATTTACTTTTGAGTATATATCAGTTACTTGTTTACTAGTAGTAGATGCTACTATTGCAAGACCGTATGCATATAAAGTTTTTGTAGAATCACTTACATTCATACTTTGAACTTTAGCTGTTGCTATTTTAAGATTTGGTGAGAAAGATGAAAGTTTATTAGAGAAATCTTTTAAAATTTTCTCTGGAGATTGTATTTTTATTTTACTGAAAATTTTTTTTAATGTAGTTTCGTCTTTTTTCTTTATTGCTCTGAAAATAGATGAGGCATTATCTTCTACTGATTTTATTATAATGTCTTCAGTTATAATTGAGAAGTATTTATTCAAACTCTCATTTATTTTTTCCTCATCTTCAAGTTTATTTTGAGGATAGCTTACAAGAGGAGAATCGTTATTAAAAACTTTTTCAATTGTCTTTTTAATTTCAGGCAAACAACTTAATTCGACTTCTCCAAATGATTGAACCCATTTAAAATCATCATGTTCTTTTGATAATGTTACTTGTTGATTTGGATTTTTCATTTTACATAAATAATTATATTGGGTTGATTTTCTGGTTCCTCTATCAGCAAGATATGAAAATTTATCAATAAATCCGATAATTTCTACATCTAATCCACATTCTTCTTTTATTTCTCTTTTAGCACAAATCTCTAATTTCTCTTTTGGTCCATTATCACATTTCCCTCTGGGAAATTCATAATGTAATGGGAAATGGTCATCGGCAGCTCTTCGTATCAATAGAACAAGAGGTTCGCCATTATCACCATCTTTCATTATCACACCACCAGCAACATTCATTCGAACTTTGATTTTATCTTCATCTGATACTGTGGTTATGTCATTTAGATAATTATTAACTTTCTTCATTTAAATCTCCTATGGAGTGGATTTTTTATTATAGATATACAATTCTATAATATCTCCAGCTACCAAATCTGTAACATGGGCAATTTGGATTGCAATTTGAGTTCTTGAGTTTATCAATTTATAGTGCTGCCCATTTTTTAAATAACCTTTCTTTCCATTAACAATAATTTTATCACTTGGTTCTAATTGATATGGAAGATCAATTATTATATTTGATGTAGCATCTTCTTGTGCTTGAGTTATTACATGATAATAACGATTATTTAATGCATGAGATTCAGTTTCTACATTATCTGCTTCATCCGGAAGATCAATTTCACTATTGTCTTGATCCTCAAGTCCAGTATCATAATCACTGTTAGCACTATCTATATTTTTAGGAGGTTTTGGTGCACCGTATTGAGCATTTTCAGAGTATGCTGATTCATATCCAAAGTTAAATTCAGCATGTTCAATAAGATAATCAGATTGTAGAAATATCATCGAAGGAATTTCTACTTCATATTCTAATGTTACGGTAAGTTTCCATTCAGCAAGTTTGTCAGTTCCTCCATACTTATCCGATCCATCTGACATTCCTGTCATTTTATAAATTGGTTTTATTACTGATGGAAATACCAATTCATCTTTAGCAGTTGTTTTTATAAGTTCAGTTGTTGCATCAGCTTGAGACCAGTCTGGTTGATAGGTAACTCCAGTGGTTTCATTTGTATATGTATAATTAACAAGCTCCGGAGGAATAATTATAAAACTATTAAACCATCTTGGATAAATCCATCTATCTGGACCTCCAAATATTTGAATTGTGTATATCCTAAGATCACAGTATTCATAAAATGAATTACACAACATTATTAATTCAATTTCACCCTTGACTCTTGTAAAACCTGGACTTAGAATTAAATTAGAATCCTGATATATTGGATAATAAAGTCGTTGATTAAATTTGGGTGCTAGATTTGGAAATCTAAATAATTGTCTAGCACCCGTATTCGCATCTGCAAGTCCAAATTCCCCTACGGGATTTAATATTAATGCTGGCAAGTTTGGTTTATCTGCTTCTCGACCACCAAGCTCATTTTCTTTTTTCTCTATGTATTCCACAGCTTTATCAAACGTACCAACTACAGTCCACTCAAAGCGAGGATATAGATATTCAGAAAAATAATCAAGGGTATCTTTAAAGAAATGACCAAAGGCATTATGAATGAAAAAAGAGTGTTCTCTTTGAGTACCTTCTTGCCATCCGTAGGTTGTTTCTTCATCACTCATTATTTGTTTCCTTATCTACTTCAGATAGTTTTATTATTCTATCAGTAGGAATTTTTGGCTCAAGACCAGCACTTCCAGAAATAAGACTTTCCTGATGAAACTCTTGAAGTAATGTAAGTGCTGCTCCAGTAGCTATTTGACATCCAGTTGTTCTCACTAATTTTTTACTAAGTCTTTTAATTATACTTTGACGTTCAGCGATCAAATATATAAACTCAGAAGAGTAAGATGTTAATGTCAATCCATATACCGTAACAGTATCATACAAAACTCTATCATCAACTTCAACTCGAGATAAATTAATAGTTTCATTTAATATAAATGATACATCAAAATGATAATCATCTTTAATTGATTGAAATTGATTTTGAATATCAAGAGTTGATTTTCTGTAACTATGTAAATTCAAAAAGGTTTCAGAAAACTTAGAGCTTTCAAGATTTTTAAACATAGTTATTTTTGCTGCATGATCAAGATTTTTCTTCCCACTAGAATTTTCAGAGTCTACTCTAAATAAAAGAAAACTTGATCTCTTATTAAAATATACTCCAATATTGTAATATCCGTCTAAAAATGGAAGACGGATATTGTAACTTCTATCAAATGACTTACCAAGTGTTAATCCCATTTATCTCTCCTCTACATCTGGAGTGCTGCCCAATCGCCTACACTTCCAGTTTCATCTTTAAGATTTCTAGTACCTTTCACTTGAGCAATAATCATATCTTTTTCCATACAGTCTTCATGTAAAGCTCTATATGAAGTATATCTCATATTCTTATCACTCGTATTCCATATATAAATCGCTTTTACAACATCATCACCCAATTCTTCTAATGGGATATTTCCAAAACAATCAAAGTCAGATTTTGAATCAGAGCACTCTTGAATCATTTTATTAAATTCTTCCTGATGGCGCTCGGGAATCTGAGTTTTAAAATCAACCTCATTTACTAATCTTTGTAAATTTGAAGAGTATGTTACTTTTGCTTCTTTTTCTGGTTTATCAAATTTTGGAGCTTTTGGTTTTTTAAATACTGCTATCAATTCTTCATCATTTGTAACATCTTCAAGAGGTCTCTTGAGCTGACGATTAACTTCTAAATCAGCAATCTCATTTGACATTTGTTCTAAGGTATATTTATTTTCAGATGGAATTCTGAATTTTGCTTTATCAAAACATTTTTTATGAAAATCAAGAATTCCCATCCCATTTCCAATACCTTTTGATATAAACAAATCCATTGATACTGAGATATCTTTTTCTGTTATTTGATCAAGTTCGTTTATTAAAAGTACCTGCTCAAAATCATAAAAGAATCCTGTGCTTTTGTATGATTTAAATCTTGATAATATACAATTCTTTATTACTTCAGGATTCATATCACTAACAAAACTATAAGAAAGAATATCTGTAAATAATCTTGATGAAAGATATAATACAGAATGATTTGAAACAGAGTCAGTTATCTTTCCCATAAGTTTCTTTCTCATACTATGAATGTAAGCATTGATAGTAAGTAAATCATATGAAAATTCTATATTTTCAATTGTAGATTCTGTAGGTTTATATTTTATTGTATAAGGAATCTCTTCAGTTATTGGAGAACCTGTATCCAAGTAATATAAAAATGAAGTCTTGAATAATACCTTTGAAATATATGCCATTGATTTCTTTTCAACTTTTGTTATTCCTGGAAGGTATTGATGAATATTCATCTTATCTTTTATCAATTCAATAAACTTTAGTGTTGGTACCCCTGATTCATGGTAAATACTATTGATGATTGCCTCATAATTCTTACATTTACCATGCAACACCTTATATATAAAGGTACTGTCGTACTCCTTCTGAGGAGGGTCTAAGCTCGTCTTATCCTCATTTACCTCATGTTCAATTTGGTCCATTTCAGGGATTTTTGCTTTGTCAATATTATCTTCCACAAATTGCTCAAACTCTGTCGCCGAACCTGAGCTATCTTCCTCGAGTGATGGAGCACCACCATGTCCATTTTTACATGTTACTCCACTAGGAGTATTTAGTTGTGGTTCTCCACATAAAGAACATTTATCTCCTGTTAAGGAAGGTTCATCTGAAGTAATAAGTTCATCTGGATAATTTTCTATTGAATTAGATGTATCTTGTACAGAAGGACCTGTTGGCATGTTTGATGGAAGGATTTGAATAGCTCTTTCTATTGCTAGAAGTCTATCAACTATTTTTGAATTTGGACATCTTTTTGGTAACTCCATTGAAAGGATTAAATAGTTAGTTATAAAAGATTTGAGTAAATCAATTATTCCTAAAAAATCTATATACTTTACAATTATTTTTCCAGCATCATTCTCGTTATTTTTAATCCCAATTAAAACGTAATCACCTTTGTCATTTGTAACAAACATTAAAACGAAATCTTGTTTGTTATATCTTCGTATTACTTTAGCTTGCTGTTGAAATGCTAATTGAGGATTTTTGATAATATCTTCACATCCACATACTATGTCAGTTATTTGTTGATAATTAAGTCTGCTTGTATGAGAAGTATTTGAAGGTTTATTTGAAATTCTTATTGATAGATGAGGAGCTTCGAAATTTATAAGGTCAGTTGATTTTGAGGATAACGTAATATCAACTGAGGAATTTGTCCCACATTCGTTATCCATGTAATTATAAATATTTTGATTTATCCACGTTGTGTCTTCGTTATACATTTAATAATCTCCTTTCTAGTTAACTGTATTTTATCTATTATTATGTTCTTATTTTACTTGTTAGATTCTTTTTATATTTCTCCATACTTTCCCCTTAACCCGCCAGGGTTAGAAGGGAAGAAAGTATGTATTTTTTACACTTAGTCCCGTTTAGTTTGTTTACATGATTATTATAAATATAAAGACTGTGGGCAGTCTTTATATTGATTAATGATTAAGGGCATCTAACTATTTAAAATCATTAAATAATATTGGAAAAATGTGAGTCGCTTCTTTAGATTTATGGTATTCTTCTTGAGATCCATGGTTTTCTTCTTTAGATCCATGGTATTCTTCTTTAGATTTATGGTATTCTTCTTTAGATTTTTCGGATACCAATAGGAATTACATCAGCAGTTTTCTTTTTTCTCTTTTTAGTACGAGCACAAATAACTTCATCACCATCAACAGATGTTACATCAATAAATTTAAAATCTCTTAATTCATTTAGAAATTTAAAAAATTTCTTTTTTCTTACAGATGGAGTTTTTTCTGTTATTCCAAGTGATTTTAATGTTTTTTGTATTGACAATTTTATAGGAATATTATTGAAAGGAAGAAAATTAATCCTAAATAAAAAATTAGCATATTTCGATAATTCATAAAAATGATCATCAATTTTACACCATCCTGCACATAACATATTATGGATAAATAGGCAACCAAGAGGAGTATCAAATGAGAACTTATATGATCTATTGTAATATTTTCCATCTTTCGATTGCGGACCTAATAATTGTTCTACATTAAAAAGGTTATAAAAAATAAAATCAGAGGAGTAATCAAACTCACTATATTTAGACTTATTATCTTTGATAACTTTATATTGATACTTTACATTAATTTTACAAGAAGATGCCTTATCAATTGCCGTATATAATTCTGAGTTGTTAATACCTTTGAAGATTGGAGAATTTCTAATATCTTTTACTGTAGAAGTAAAAGAAAATCTTGTATACAACGGAACACTTGATGTTCCTAACCCCAATTCCAAATCTCTATTAAAATTATAAACAAGAAGAGGATCTTTTAAAAGAGGGAGAAATTCCAATCTTTTATCATAAGCATCTCTTATATTACCATAATCTATATAAATTCTTTTTTTAATAACACTAGAAATATAATCAATTAATCTATAACAATTATAATCCCATCTAGAATCACTTCTAGCAGTAAATCCTCTACAACTTGGAATAAAATCTGGGGCATACATATTAGTGTTATTAATATTAAAAGACCTCCCCCTTCCATCAACCATTGGTCTCATTTGTAAATTAATACTTCTCTCGGAAACGATCATTTCACAATCCTCCTTTAGTTCTCAAAGTCATGTGCTGATAATAACCCACCAACAGGAAGGGAATGTTTTAGTTTTATATCCCAAACTTTAATAAAATCATCAATTGATCTACCAAGATCATCAATAGATCCAGAGTTATCAATCATGTGATCATACCGATAATTTTCAACTACATCATCTGCTCCATTTATTGGAATATCTAACCCATCTCTTTTAATAAGAAGAGTTATACAATGTTCACCAAAATAATCTTTTAATTTTTGAATTTCTTCTGGTTCTCTACAATGCACAAAATAAATAACTTTATCTTTATCTCCTTTATAATCAACCAAAGCAAGTTTCATATTAATCCCATATCTAATATACTCAATAGGACCATTATAAATTTCAATCCACAATTGTTTTAATTTTGCCATAAACAATCTATCTTGATCAGTTTTTGATCCATCCCATCCAAGACATTTCATCGCTTCTTTTACAGGATCTATAGTTGACATATTAACAACATGATCATCTGCTTTTCGTTTAACTATTTCAACAATAGTATCTTTCCCAGTTCTTGCCGCACCATTAATAACAATAACTTTCATAATTTTCTCCACTTTCTCATTGTTTAAATTATACCACCTCAATTTATTATATGTTACCATAACACAAAAAAAGTTCCCAAAATATTAATAGAATAGTTCTATATTATTAAATGGTGGGGTTTATATGTTTATTTTGGGTCTCTTTTTTTATACATAGGAACATATTATAAAAGCAAAGGAGACTAGTATTATGAAATGTGAACAATGTGGAATGTTTCACCCCCCGTTAGCACAAGGGCAATCATGTCCTATGGCAAAAGGAACTTCAGCAACAGGAGAATCAATTGATTTTAATTTATTATTTGGTCCGTTGAAAAACATATGCACTGCCCAAATAGAGATTAAAAAAATTAAGGATTGGAGAAAAATGTTCGCTGAAATCACACTTAAAATAAATGAGTATGTTGAAAATTACACTGAATAATTTTTTGATAAGGGGATTGTGAAAATGAAATTAAGTTTAGAACAACAAGCTGCTTGTAAGCGAATGGTTGACTGGACCTCATTATTTTTTAATAGAAGTGTTCCAAGTCCTCAACAAAGGCATCTAGTAGTTGGTGGGCATGCTGGTACAGGAAAAACATTTTTAATATCAATGTTTAGTCATTCGTTAAGAGATAAGCATCCGAATCATCGAATAGGGTTTGCTACATTAACAGGAAAAGCATCTTCAGTATTAGCAAAGAAATTAAAGGATATTGGGTCATTATATGACGATGATACAATTGGAACTATTCATGGGTTGATATATCGTCCGGTGTATGAGAAAACTCCAACAGGAGAAAAGGTTTTTAAAAAATGGGAAAGAAAACCTGCTATTGATGATATTGATTTAGTTGTAATTGATGAAGGATCAATGGTAAATGAACCTATGTGGAAAGACCTTACTTCATATAGGATTCCAATAATTATTGTTGGTGATCATGGTCAGCTTCCTCCAATTGGCGGTAAGTTTGATATAATGAAACATCCTGATATTCTTTTAAATACTGTTCATCGCCATGATGATGAGTTATTGAAGTATGCGGAAGAAGTACGATTATTTGGAAATTCTGGAGAAGCAGATAATTTTCAAACACCAAAAAAGACTATAACAAAATTGGATTGGAATCATCCAGTTACAAGAAAATTTCTTGAGCAAAAAATTCCATGGAAGAGTCAAAAAGAACTTCCAAACTTCCAGGTTTTATGTGGAATGAATAATACAAGAGTTGGTATAAATAATATGATAAGGAATTTTAAATTCGGATCAAATTTATTAGCTACTCCATATCCAGGAGAAAGATTGGTATGTTTACGAAATAACCATTCAACTAAAGTTATGAATGGTCAAATGGGAACTTTAAAATGGACACTTCCTGAAGCACCAGATTATCAATCAATGTCTATAAAACTTGATGATACTGATGGAGGGTTATATAATACTTTATCCAATATGTATTGTTTTGGGAGATTGAATTACGATGGAATGTGGGAAACTGTATTTCAAAAAAATCAAGGAAAGATGAGGGCACTTCTTAAAAAAATGGAATTATCTGAAGTTGATATATGGGATTTTGGATATGCAATATCTGTTCACAGAAGTCAGGGAAGTGAGTGGGATAAAGTAATATTATTTGTAGAACGTAATCAATATCAAAATGAAGATGATTGGAGACGATGGTTGTATACTGCTGTTACTAGAGCAAAACAACGATTAATTATTATTGGAAACTTTAGATAAGAAAAGAAAAAATAGAACATAGTATTTCGTTCTATTTTTTTTTGTGGATGATTTTTAATATGATGGAACAAATAATAAAGAAACTATCATTTCTAAAGGGTAATAGAATGACAAAAAAAATAACCAATAGTGTTGTAACTCTTCTTGAAGAAAATGATGTTATTATTCATAACGTCGAAAGAAAAAAGGTTGGTTTTTTTATTGATGCTGATAATGTTCTTATTCATATAACGAAAGATTGTATTCAGGTTGCATTCCATGTATCGGTTCGAGCAGATGATTCTGCAGTACTTGCTTTGATGATACAAGATGAAATTGGAGTTTCTGTTAAAATCGGAGAAGTATATTGTGTAAGGACAGACGGAAAGAATCAATATTATATTGGAGATGAAGCATTTGAATTTTGGGAAATGCAAAAACAAACTATGGTTATACAGAGATTTATAAATGAAAAGAATTTAATAGATTGGTTTATAAAAGCAGAGAATTGTGGAACCGCTTAAAATAAAAAAGGTGAATAATGATTGAGAATACGTTATGGATTGAGAAATATCGTCCGAAAACATTAGATGATGTTGTATTGCCTGATGATGTAAAAGACGAATTTACACGATGTATCAAAACAAAGAATATTCCAAATTTTCTTTTTACTGGTCCTCCTGGAGGTGGAAAGACTACATTAGCAAGGATAATTACATCTAAACATGGAGTAATGCTTAATAGAGCAGATAATTTATTATCAGTTAATGGGTCTTCTAAATCAACTAGGGGTATTAATTTTGTTGACGAAGTAATTATACCCTTTTTAAAGATTCCTCCTGCTGGAAGTGATAAATATAAAATCGTTTTTATTGATGAGGGAGATAATCTCACAATAGAAGGATTTAAATCACTAAGAGGAGTAATTGAAAAATTTCAGATAAAATACGGTAGATTTATAATGACCGGAAATTATCTATCAAAAATTCCTGATGCGGTACAGTCTCGTTTTACTTTATATAAGTTTCAACAAATCCCTATGGATTTTGTAGTTTCTTATTGTACAGACATACTCAAAGGAGAATCTGTAACTTATAAAGATGAAGATCTTAAGTTTATAATTGATGGACTCTATCCTGATATTAGAAAAATCATTGGAACACTTCAACGATTTACTTTATCAGGAAAATTGAAAGTAAATAGAAATACAGTACTTACTACAGAAAAAGTTGTAGTGAGTGCATTTATTGAAATAGCAACAGCAATCAAATCAAAACAACCTCATAAGATTAACGCACAAATTTCTAATATCATCAATATATTAGACAAGGACGATGTTGATTTTACAAATATCTTCGAAACATTATTCTTCAGTAAAGATGTTCCTGTCCCTGCAAAACTTGCCGTAAATAAATATTCAAATACTTATCAAGGATGTTTGATTCCTACTATGCATTTTATGTCTATGATATTTGAAGCAGTTGATTTAATGAATAAATATTATACATCAATAGGGAAATAGTATGATGATTACCGAATCTGAGCGTTCTTCTTTAGTGAGATCTGAAATAGAGAGCATGCCTAAAAAATTAAAAGATCATTTTTTAATATGCAAATCTTGTAGAGGAAGAGGACTTGATGGAGTAATGAAGTTGAATCAAGGTGGATTTGCATGGAATGGAAAGTTGTGTAAGAGATGTAATGGAGTTGGTTATATTCCAGATAATGAAATATTTTTTATATGTAAAAAGTGTGAAGGAAGAGGGTGTTCTTCATGCTCAAACTCTGGGTATGTTGACTGGTCACAAAAAGCAAGGGGAATGTAAATGATAGGAATTTTTCAAGACAGTTTCCTTGATTATATTAAAGATAATCTTGGAGGTACAATTAAAACAACTTCTAAGAATATTGTATGTAGATGTCCATGGTGTGAATATGAAAAAGATGTAACCGGACATTACCATTTATGGATATCAATTGAAGCTCCTATATTCCATTGCTTTCATTGCCAAAAAAGTGGATTTATTAAAAAACTGTTTGTTAAAATTGAAGGTAAGGATACTTCAGAGCAATTTGTTGATAAATCCAAAGTAAAAGATATAATCAAGAATAGGATCAATTTTTCAAAGGTTGTTCCAAAACAAAAACCTATAATCCTTCCTTTATTAAAAAAAGAATCTTTTCCATATAAAACTATGTATGTGAAAAAAAGATTGAAATTTTCAAATGTAAGACTGTCTCATATTAAAGGGATGGTTTTTGATATATTTGAATTTGTACAATTGAATAATATAACGCTTGATTTTAAACAATCAAATATGATGCAATATTTGCAAACCAATTTTGTGGGATTTGTGACTGCAAACCAATCTAAGATAGTATTTAGAAATATTGATGAGACTTCGGAATTTAGATTTTATAAGATTGCTTTGCAAGAGTCTCAATTTTTAGATTACTATAAATTACCCGGAGGAAATAGAAATAGTAATGATATTGTGGTAGCAGAAGGAATATTTGATATTTTTTCTGAACATATTTTTAACTATACAAATTTGGGTAATAAATGTAGATTGTATGCTGCAGCACTATCGACCTCGTATGGGTCTTTGGTTAAAAGTATTGCTTTTCATGAACAATTATTTAGAATCAATTTGCATGTATTATCAGACAGGAATGTTGAAATCTGGAAGTATAAGAATCTTAAAAAGTATATGGGTCATGTAATAAATACAATTATTATTTATTACAACAAAACAGGAAAAGATTTTAATGACGCTCCAGTAGAACTTTCTACTAATGTTATATAAGGAAGGAGATTATAATAAATGAGCGACGCAAGAGAAAAGTTATTGAAAGCGTATTATGAAAATATGCTTTCGTCAGAAACTAGTCCTGTATATAAGGGCGAAGTTGATGAGATTAATCATTGGAATTTGCTTGTCGAAGCAGGGGAAAAGAAATCATTGCATAAGATATTTGGATGCCAAATGGGATTATTCAGATATACATATAAAGACAGTCCCGCTGTTATGATGATATTTCAAATTCCAATAAGTTCAAACACTGGGAATAAACATATTGCTGACAGGGTTATGGAGATAATTGAAAACGTGGAAGAGTGTTTTACAACAGTTGATTATTCGAATTCAAAAGAGCAAAAGTTAGACAAGTTTATTTATGTGACAATAATCAAAATTATAGCGAAAGGAGATGAAGACAATGACAGATGTAGCTGCTAATGTTGATGAACAGACCCAAACGGTGAATTTGAGTTCGGAGGAATATTCTAATTTTTTGAGATGTATTTCAAGTTTGCGGGATATTTGTACCGATGTTGATATTCGGAATGGGGTTATAAGGCAGAGAAGTGATGATAAATTTTCTGTATTTGAAATTGATTTGACACCAATCACCCAGAATATTAATATCCCAATAAGCGATTTAAAACAAAAACTTGATCTATTTAAAATATTTACAGGAGCTGATCAAGAAGTTGAGATTACAACATCTCAACGATCATTCTCAGTTTCAGATCAATATTCATTTTTGGAATTTGATAATCCTGATTTGGATTTCATGAATAACCAATTTATGCAACAGGATGAACTTGACAGTGTATTTGTTCGAAGAGAAGAAGATATTATCTTGACTGCTGAAATTCCAGAAGAGATATCTGAAAGGATTCGAATTATTACTTCTTCATTTCATGTGAAAAGTATGCAAGTTGAATTCACTGGAGAGAGAGCATCTGTCACCACTCGGACTCAAGCAAAAGACCAATATGCAAGAGTTTTAACTGACATAACAACTGAAAGAGTTATGCCTGATTGCTTCTCAAACCTCGTATTTACCCCGTTCATCATTGACCATGATAATGATATAGACTTCAACATGTACCTCTTTGACGAGGACAATGGGGTCTGTGTGAACGTATTTAAAACATCAATTGCTGATACAAACATAGCTGTCTATGGTAGATCATCATTGGTTGATGCAGAAGATATAGAAGGATAATATGGCAAGATATCGAGAGAATGAGTTTAAGAGAGAGTTGATTAGAAATGTTGAATCTTTTGATGATATACTTGATTTATTGGGAGAGGTTAAAAGAAAATCTAGTTCTGCATCTGCTCATAAAATCTTAGACAAAATTCTCTCGATTATCCAAATAAGACGAGTTGACTCATTTAATGTCATTCAAAAAATTAATCGGACGGCACCAGATGAAGATAGAGAAAAAAACGACGATAACAATATCTCCATTTAAGAGTTGGAAAGATTGGTTTTTATCAGAAGAAGATAAAGCAAAAAATGTTCATAAGACTCCGTATAAAATATATTGTGGTTCTATTTTATTGGATGAAGGACTTGTTCCTATAAATTTTGAAAGTATTTCATGTGAAGCATCATTAACACATGATGGTATTTTGCCAATAGTTATAGATAATTGGTCAATAGAAATTCCAGAAATGAACATTAAAAGAAAAACTGATCTTGGAACTACAGCAGTGATGTCCCGTGGAGATACTACCAACATAGCAGATTTTAAATTTACAATAGATAAAGGATAACCAAAATGCACCCATCTAGTTTGCTAAGTTATTACCCAACCTATGGACTTCTAGATGAAGTTGTTAGTTATGGAGACTATAATGAACTCAATTTGTTTGTTGATTTAAAAAACTGCTTTCAAACTCTTTATCAGGAACATGCTATCATTAATATAATAGAGAATAGTATGAGGACTAAATATGTTGAGTCATCAATTTTGGTATCACTCCTTTCTTTTTTATCGTTTCATAAAATTTACTCGGTAAAGAGAAATGTAAAAATAAATGTTTATGTATTTTTTGAAAGCGGAAGATCTTATTATCATCAAAATATAAGTAAGGAATATAAAATATCAAGAAGAATTGATGATCTATATGGACTTCCAATCGAAAAAAGAGAATTGTTTCAAAATACAGTACGTCTAAATTGGGAAGCAATTGAAAAAGTATGTAACAGACTTCCGAATGTTAGAGTAATAAGATTATTAAATATGGAAGCAGACTTTATTCCATATTATACTATAAGTAGAAATCTATTAACTCAAAAACCAAGAACTGCAAACTTGGTATATTCTAATGATCATGATTTACTCCAAACTCTAACCGCTGGAACAAATACCTATGTATTTCAAAAAATAAAGAAGACTAAAAGAATAGTGAGAGCTGGCGAAGTTATGAAAAGGGAATTGAAGGTTGATTCTAATCTTGACGATAGAATACAACCTTTGGCAATGGCAATCATTGGAGATCCTGGGGATGATGTTCATGGGATAAAAGGAATCGGTGCAGCAACTTTCAAAAAGTTTCATAAAGATCTTATGAAACTTGTTGGTAGTATGGATGAGTTACTTGATAATGTTACACATAACCGTCCTATATTCGACTTAACTAAGGTATCAATTCCGAACAAACATTTGAGTAAGGTCATTAGAGCAGAACAAGAAGAATCGAAAATATCTAAAAATTTGAGGTTAGTATCATTTGAGTTAATCTCAAGATTTTTTGAAAGTCCTGGAACAACTGAAATGTTAGAGAGAAGAAATAAAGTACATTCGTTATTGACAGAACTGCATAGACCTGCCCCGCTCGACAAGATAAAAAGAGCATTAGAAATGAATCGAGTATTTTTTGGGGAAGAGCTTGATAACCTTTATTATGGTTATACTCCTCCCTGATATTAGGAGGAAAGTATGTTAAATTCTGCAAGAGTTCTTAAATATGTTAAGAGCCATTTAGGATTTCCGTTTCAACAACTTGAGCTCGAAGATAATGATATTATGGAACACATAGTAGATTTCAGTCTTCGAGAGTTTTCTCAATTTATCCCTGAAAAAAAGAAACTTCATTTAGATTTTCTTGATAATACTTTTAAGGTACCTGGACGTCAAAATGAATTTTATCTTCAAGATCCACAAAATTTAGAAATTCTTACTGTAGTAGATATTTATTTTGATGGATCAGCTTTGATGTTTCATGGTCATCAACCATGGGGTGTATGGTCTCATGGAGATATGGGAAACTGGGCATTGTCACAAACAATGGCAGCAAATCAAATGATGTATTCATCTTTCGATCATACATTTGAATTTTCTCACCCAAATATAGTACGAATTTCCCCAATTCCTTCAAGTACTTCTGGTTGTACAGTAGAGTATGAAAGACAACAACCACCAGATTTTAGAGGAATTCCTAATGAATTTCAAGTTTTGTTTTGTGAGATGGCACTTGCAGATATGATGATAGTACTTGGAAGAATAAGAAAGAAATATGGGGATGGAACCTTGAGAACTCCATTTGGTGAAATTCCTTTAAGTGCTGAAATTCTTGAAGAAGGAAAAGAAAAGAAAACTCATATAATTGAAAAATTGACTGTTGGAACATACCCCAATATTATAATTGACCACGGGTAAAAGGAATTTATATGTTTGAATATGCGAATGAGAGATTTTATGTTGGAGTAGACCCGTCATTAACAGGATTTGCAATTGTAATAATAAATCAACATGGTGATATAATAGAGCAGAAATTAATACACACTGACGCAGAATGTTATATTAATATCGAGCAACGGTTATTGGATATTTTTTATCAAGCAAAATTCGTTGCCAATATTGCTAATATGGATATGTTATATATAGAAGACTTATCATTTATGTCAAAGAGTACATCATTATGGGAAAGAATTGGTTTATTATATATGATAAGAACTCATCTATTTAAATCAAATACAAATTTTGAAGTTAAAGCTCCTACTGCATTAAAAAAGTGGCATACAACAGATGGATTTGCAACTAAAACTTTAATGATGCAAGTTGCAAAATGTAAATGGGGTCTTGATTTTGAAGATGATAATATATGTGATGCTTATTGTCTTGCACGATGGGCATTAGAGGATTATGAAAAATGCCAAAAATGCCAAATAAATCAAAGTTCATCGTAGTTGATCATGATGCAAAAAAGGCAGGAAAGCATCAAGATATACGATTCAGAAAACCGAGTGGAAAATTATGGGATTCGTTTGCTGTTCGTAAAGGAGTTCCATTGAAGGATGGACCTAAAGTTTTGGCAATAAAAACTCATGATCATTCTGAAAAAGAAGCTTTATTTGTAGGTAAAATTGAAGAAGGATATGGCGCAGGAAAATTGGTAAAGTTTGATGGTGGCACATGTACTATTGAAAAATATAGTACTGCTCACATGGCAGTGAGATTTGAAGGAAGTAGAATAAAAGGTTTGTATCACTTTGTATCTACAAAAGTTATGAAAAAGAAAGGTACAAATATTCGAGAGTACTTTCTATTTAAAGGGAAAGTACAATAATTGAATTAAGAATAGTCGGGAGGGTAGAATGACAATAAAAAAGATACTGTCAAAAAGTTCAGAAGAAATTGCATCAAGTAGATATTTTTTATATCCTGATGAAGGATGGTACGACTGCACCCTAAGATCAGCAATTGCTGGGTCTAGTCCAGAAAGTGTAGATCAAAGTAAGTATCGAGATGCATTTCATGAAATGATATTTGAACAAGATTTTATGCCTGGGGGTAGAATTCTAAGAAATAGCGGTAGATCGAGAGGATCATTATTCAATTGCTACCATCTTCCTGTGGGCGATAGCATTGAAGAAATTGGTCAATTAATTAAAGACAGTTTAATTTTATGGTCAGATGGAGGAGGAGTTGGAGTAAACTTCAGTCCTCTAAGACCAAAAGGTACTGACATTCTTGGAAAGGGAGGAACATCATCTGGTCTTGTAAGTTTTATAGAAGCAACCGATGCTGCTGCAAGAACTATTGAAAGTGGTGGAAGTAGACGAGCTGCAGCAATAGCAACTGTTGATGTATCCCATCCTGAAATAATGGATTTTATTGATGCAAAGTTGGTACATGGAAAATTATCAAGTTTTAATATTTCCGTTGCAATAAATGAAGATTTTTTGATGGCAGTTGAAAAGAACAGTATGTGGGAATTCAAATTTAGAGAAAAGAGTTATGGTTCAGTTGAGGCAAGAGTTATTTGGGATAAGATTGTAAGTAATATGGTTAACTGTGCTGAACCAGGTCTTTTGAATTGGAATAATTTTCAAAAAAATAACTCTTATTATTTTGCTCCAGTTACAGGAACCAATCCGTGTGGTGAAACTACACTGGAACCTTATGGGGTATGTAACTTGGGGTCTTTTGTACTTCCAAATTTCATAACAGGGAGTGTAAATACAAACTGGAAAAAATTAGAATATTCAATCAGACTTGGAGTCAGGTTCTTAGATAATATAATTGAGACCAACAAGTATAGTATTAAACAGATTGATATAAATGCTCACCGATCAAGACGAATTGGAATTGGTGTTCTTGGAGTATCCGATTATCTATTTGCAAAGAAAATAAGATATGGGTCTCAAAAATCTGTTCAAGAACTTGAAAAACTCATGAGATTTATAAGGGATGTGGCATATCAAGCATCTGTTGAGATTGCCAGAGAAAAAGGAGCATTCCCTGCTTTTGATCCAATTCCATATACTAAAGCATCATTCATAAGAAAGCTTCCTGTATCCTTGAGAATGGATATTAAGCAATATGGAATTCGAAACACTACATTAATGGCAATTGCTCCAACAGGAACTATATCTCTGGTTGCTGGATGTAATAGTGGACTAGAACCATTATTCTCGAAAGCATACATGAGAAAAGATAGAGTAAGTGAGAGAATGTATATCCATCCATTATATGAAAAATATTTAAATAGTGAAGATGAAGTTCCAGATTGGTTTGTAGATAGTTTTGATTTGGAACCAAAGGATCATTTTGAAATTCAATGTGCAGTTCAGAAATATGTGGATGGTAGCGTATCAAAAACAATCAATCTTCCCCAAGAATCAACAACGGATGATTTAAGTAAGCTATTACTTGAATATATTTATGACCTTAAAGGAGTTACTGTATATAGAGATGGAAGTCGTGAAGGACAGATTCTCAATAAAGTGACACAAGATGAGGTTATTGAATACCTGAAGGAAAATAAATCAATAAACAGTTTGTCAAACGAAGATGTTCAATGTGCATCTGGGACGTGTGAAATATGACCGAACTCATAATAATGGTAGGTCTGCCAGGAAGTGGTAAATCAGTATTCGTTAATGACCATATCATAAAAAGAGGATTTAACGAAGGTGTATATGGGTATCATGTGATAAGTAGAGATGATGTGAGATTAGCATTTGGTTATAAATTCAGTCATCTTATAGAAACTAATGTTTTAGCTGTAGTAAAAACTATGGTTAGAGCATTAATGATACGAGGTATAAATATAGTTCTTGATGAAACAAATACTCACATATCTACAATAAATATGTGGAAGGGTCTTGCAGAAGAATATGGTTATAAAACCAGAGCTATTGTAATGACCACTCCCATTGATATATGTAAAGAAAGAAGAAAAGTTTCTGAAGGAGAATTTCCTGAAGATGTTATTGATAGGATGTATGAGCAAATGTCTGTTCTTGTAACAGATGTTCTTTTTAATGATTCAATGGATAAAATTGAGTTTTATAATTCAAATGGGGAGGTAGATAGTGATTATATTAGAAGCTAATCAGAAGTGCCCTCACTCAGGAGGTTGTAAGTATAACCAAAGTGATTCTTGTCATGGGGCAAGACCTAATCGACCTGGAAAATTTACATGTGAATATGCAGACCAATCTGGTGTGTTTGAAAGTGGACAAGTAAGAAGTCCATTAGACTCAACAGGTAAGATGCAAGTTCTTACAGAAGGAACATAATAATGTCCAGTATTGATAATGCCCAAATAGTTCATGATCTCTTAAATGAATTTGCTGAACACAGACAAGCTATCAAAGATATGATAGTTGATCTAGAAAAAATAAAAGCAAAAATTGATTCTATTTTTCCTGAAAATCTTGATAAAAGATATATGAGATTTTTTGAAGAAAAAGTAAAATCAACAACAGAGTTATTTAAAGCTCTTCTTGATATGAGAAAAGAAATAGGGAGAACAATAAAGGAAGAGATTGAGCTACGTCGGAAAGTTGAAAAGGATGATGGTACCGATGGGATTGAAGGTCTTATTGATGTAAGGCAACTTGCTAAACAGATAGAAGGATTCCAGAAGAAAAAAGACGATGTAGAAAAGAAGCTAAAAGTAGTAGACGGCGAACTTCATTAATTGAGAATATTGGGAGAGTAGAATGGTAGACAAAAAAGAAGATATTGAAAAAGTTGAAATTGAAGATGCGAGCGAAATAATGAAAAGCATCAAATTGAATGACAACCCATCGGATATATCAAACCTTACTCCAGAAGAAAAACCATTGGTTGTAGAAGATTCTACTGGAGTAGATCCAGAAACAATGGCACTCTATAAAGAATTTGGAGAATTCCTTGTTCAGAAGGCAGATATAATTGAAGACATCGGAGAAAAACTTGTTATATCAACAGGGATTGATTTACTTGATGCTATAATGGGTGGAGGTTTTGCAGTTGGAGCATTAAGTATAATCGTTGGTCAACCAGGGAGTGGGAAGTCAATGATTTCTATGCAGTCAATTGGTGCTGGTCAAAGACAATATCCAGGAATGTTGGCAGCATTTCTTGACTCAGAGGAAGCAACTTCATCATTAAGATTATCAAATCTTGGTGTTAGAAATCCAAAAATAAAACCAATCACAGATGTTACTATTGAAAAGGTATTCAAATTTATTGAGACCATGTGTGTATTTAAAACAGAGAAAAAAATAACACAACCTGCAATGGTAGTTTGGGATTCAATTGCTAATACTCTTTCTCAGAAGGAAAGAGAGGTTGAAGATATAAACTCAGTAATTGGATATAAAGCAAGACTTCTTTCTATTTTGGTTCCCAAGTACGTGGCAAAGTGTGCTACTAGAAATATAGCATGGGTTGCTGTGAACCAACTCAGAGATCAATTAAACATTGGTCAATTCGCACCACCAAAAGACATGCGGTTTTTATCAACCGGTAAAAGTATGCCTGGCGGAAATGTATTAAAATTTAATGCGTTCACTTTATTGGAAATGAAAGCAAAGGGTGCTTTAGATCCTGAAAAAATAGGATTTGAAGGAATAATGACTTCAGTAAAAACTGTAAAATGTAAACTATTTCCTCCGAATGTTGAGATAGAATTAATTGGTTCTTTTGTAACTGGGTTTAATAACTTTAGAACCAATTGGCATTTCTTAGCAAAGAATAAGCGATTAAAAACAGGAGCATGGAATTATTTACCTTCTTACCCAGATAAAAAATTCCGAACTAAAGACGCAGAGATAGTATATAACGAAGATCCTAAATTTAAAGAAGAATGGGATAAAGCAGTTAAAGAAGCAATCGACGTTGAGATTATTCAGAAATATAATCCTGTTATTGAATAGGAACTAAACCAAAGGAATGCTCAATTAAGAACATATTATAAATTTATATTCTGCTGTACTGATAGCGAGATTGATTATGTTAAGGAGGGAAATCTAATGAGCATTGCTGAATTTTTAAGAGAATACGTTGAATACACAGTAAAGAAATTGGTTGATACACCAGACGAGGTAGAGATATTTTCATCAGTATCAACCAAGTCTGTAATTATTCAAATCAAGGTTGCAAAAACTGACTGTGGTAAGGTAATTGGCAAAAAAGGGCGAACTATAGAATCGCTTAAAGTGTTGGTATTGGCTGTAAAGAATACAAATTTTTCTGGAGACAATAAGCGGGTATCTTTAGAAATTTTAGAAGATGAAACCAATGGTTTTAGTTATGAATAATTCAGGAGGAAAAATTATGTTGGGCAAAGAAAACAAGATAAGAGTTCTTGAAAACTTTTACTCAGTAGATTATGTTCTGTTCGGAAAACCAGCAACAAAGATGCAAGGTTGCTGCCCCGCATTACAAGAAGATTATATCAACACAAAAGGCGCATTGTTGTCAATTATGATTGAAATGTATAAGTTAGTAGGGCATACTCCTGCTACTCTTACAGAAAAAGTTGACACAAGATCTCTTCTTAAGATGGCAAAATCAAGTGCAACCCTTGCAAGAGAAAATTGCAAAAAATTGGTTGTAACTGATAAAGGAAGAGCGGATATTAAAGCATCTTTGAGAGAAGAACTTGAGAAAAATCCTGACAGTATCATGGAAGATATTGTTCAAGAAAATATTCGAAAGAAAGCTTTTAGTCTTGGAATTGATAATCTTCTTATAGCAAGAACTCTTGCTGAGTGCACATCTGAGCAGATTAAAAAACTCAATGAATGGGAAGGTAAGATTGTTGAGGATGCATATAAGATTCTGAGAGACAATTTGGTTGAGTGTGCTATTGATATCATCAATATAGATGAAATCGTTAGAGACTAAGTATGCAGACCTGGTCTCATACTTAGAAACTCAAATACCAAAGACACCAATACAACATGCGCGAAAGAAAGATGAGAGAAAGGTTGTTGCCAGCGATGTAAAGAATCTTATCGAGGATTGTACGTCAGATATTGATATTACATCAATTAAAAAACAATTCAAAGATCTCCCTGTTGACAACCCTTTCTATCATGATACTCCATTTTCAAAGGGATTTAACGTTTCTAAATTTGAAACTTTAATGAGAATGAAGTTGGTAGATGAACACAAAAAGATTCAAAGTTATGAACGACCTTATATTTCAGTAACTGAGTTAATTGGTTGTTTGAGAAAAGCTTATTATGTTAGAATGAAATTTCCAGTTGACGTTAATAAAATGTATAACTTTTCCTATCTATATTTAATAAATAAGGTAGGGGATGAGATTCATGATGTTATTCAAGGATTGTATGATTTCACAGATACTGAAAAAACTATTGTTAGCGAAAAGTTTAAAGTAAAAGGTAGAGTGGATGCTATAAAGAATACCTCAGTTGTCGAACTGAAATCTATTGATGCAAGTAAATTTAAAAACAAACACCTCGAACCTCACTACCTCCAAGGTCTTATTTATGCTTATATTCTTAATACTGAATATGAATATTCAATTGATAATATTACAATCGTATATATAATAAGACATCTTAAAAAGATCATACCCTTTGATATTCAATATGATTCAAGATTGGCATATAAGTATTTAAGTTATGGTCCCTTACTTCTTAATTCTATTTCAAGTAAAAAAGCTCCTGATCCTATAAATGCTGATAATGAACAATGCAAATATTGTTTATATAAAGAAGCATTTTGTAAAAAGGATGAAGTTGAAAAAGAATCTCGACCATTTGATATAACTAAAAAGAAAATAGATTCCCGAAAGGGTGTTTTCTTAATGTAAAATTGGAGAAATAATATGACGGTATTTATATATCCAGTATTGACTTCGGATACTGTAAATCCGAATATTCTTCCTGGTGTTGCTAAATCTATTGAACGATATATTCTAGTAAACAGGTTAGACGAAATAATGAAAATAGTTCGTACTAGTTATTTCGTAGATAGAGCTGGTAGAGTAAGGATAGACGAATCTCTTAATACTGTTAGACCTCCTGTTGATTTAAATGAGGTTATAAAACCTGGCGAAAAAGCAATAGCAGCGGACAAGAAATCAGAAGAATCATTAAAATCTCTTGAAAAAGAAAGACAAAAGCAAATAAAGAGAGATGCCCAAAGACGTAAAAAAGAAAGAGAATCTCAAAAAGCACTTGATGAAAAATTGAAAAAAGAAAGAGAAAAAGCAGCTGAAAAAAGAGATAGAGAAGCAATGGAACGAGTGATTGCTGCGGAAAAGGAAGCAAGAAAAGAAGAAGAAAAGCGTCGTAGGGAAGAATTAAAAAGATTTGAAGATGAAGATGCTGCAGCAGAAGAAAAAAGAAAAGAAGCTCTTGCCTCTACATCAGATTTTATAAATAAAACTTATATTAATAATCAGGATACTTCACAATCCGATGAGGTCAAACAACAATCAGGAACATCATGGCAGAAAACTAAAACTACCCCAGGAGGAAATCAAGGTGGGGCAGGTGGGGCAGGAAGCAAAACACTCGCTATAAGAACATCAAAAGATGCAGATACAATAACCTTAAAAACACAAGATGACTTCAATAGAGCAAATCAAATAGCAAAATCTGCTTGGGACGAATATCAATCTACTATAGATAGAGATTTAAAATTTAGACAAGATAGAGATCGTAGAGCACATGAAGAATATATAGCAAGACAAAGAGAAATTATGGCTGGTGCAGATGCTGCATCAAAACATGTTCTTGCCCAACAAATTAAAAAAAGAGAACAACAATTTCAAATAGATCAAGCTAATGCTCAAAGAGCTCATGATCAAAAAATAAAAGATGATCAAAAAGCATATGAAGAAAAACAAGTTCTTGCTCGTCAGGCGTATGAAAAAGAGTTGGATGCATTAAAACGTCAAAGAGATGAACTTAAAGATAGGGAGAAAGCAGGTCCTGCTAAAGTTGATCTTGGAAGAATTGAGGGTGATACATTATCACTTGAACCTACTTGGGTAAAAATTGATACTCCAGATGGTCCGGCAATTATTGGGATTAAATGTGTTCCATTTAATGTTAGAACTGATAAAGATGGTACTCTTGCAGAACTTCTTCTAAGAGATCGTCATATGTCAGGACTGGAAAGAAAAATTCAAAGTATATCAAGAAAATTCCATAGATGGTTATTCAAGTTGTTTTATGATAAGCTGAGAGGTCTTGGAATGTTCAGCAGAGGGACTCTTACACAAAATCCAAAAACAGATATCATTTACGACAGAACTAAATTCAGAAATGGGGTATATGCTTTAGTAAATATGTCAGAATTGGATAATGATTTCTTTGTTAGTGCTGGTGGAGTAAAATCATTATTCAAACTTGGATGGAGCACTATAATTGTTGCAGATGATGTTAACAAAAGAATATTTTTTGTAGCTCCTGAGTTTCATGGGTCATATTCAATGATCCCATATCCATTTTTATATAGTGGAATTAACAGAGATGCCTCTCAAGTATATGATAATTTAGAGGATGTTAAAAAATCATCTGGTCCGCTTTTTAGAAGGAAGGGAAATATTATGAAAGTATTAGGAGAAGGACTTGCTGCAAACAAAATAAAGGAATATAAAACATCTCTTTCTGAAACACCCGAAATAATTGCTATAAGAGAATCATTTTTAAATGAAGACTTTTCGTCTATATTTAAAAAAATGAAAGGTAGTGAAGCAAAGTCTGTTATTCAAAAAATAGATTCTGCAGCAAAGAAAGGTGATGTAGAAACACTTAAAAAGGTTACTGGTTTTGTTCCTAAAAGTGTTGCTCAACTAGAAAAAGTTGAGAAATTTTGCAGAAATCTAATGGGATCGGATTTTGATAAATCATATTCTTTTAGTAAAAAAGTATTGAAAAATTCTGTTCCGGATGATCATCCAGATACCTTTATAAATGCAATAGCATGCTTTGCTGCCTTTACTGGATACAAACAAGATGACCCGATGAAGAATACAAAAGCATGTTTAAAGAAAGCAGTTCCTATAATTCGTAAGAGTCAAAAAGCAGAGACTGATTGGGAACTTGTTTCTGTATATATAATGGCAGTTGTGGCAATGTTAGTTCTTGCTTATCCTCTTGCTGGACTAGCTAAAATATTAGTATTGTTAGCAGGAGTAACTCCAGTTGGAGCAGGAGTTGTAGTATTCTTTGGGATCATAGCAACTATAATATGGTCAGTAAGAGCAGGAAGTGGTACAAAAACACCAGGAAAATTATAGGTGATATTATGGCTGATAAAACTCCAGATGTAAAATCTAATGTAGAAGGATTAGAATTATACAGTGATCAATATCCATTCCGATTATCTCTTAGAATTGAAAACTTTGAAAATGAAAGTGAATATAACAAGTTTGTAAGATGTTGTGAAAAAATTGTTAGAGGAAGTCTTGAGTATAAAGAATGGAGAAATTATATAATTGATGTATTGGGAATCAATTCATGTATGATTACAGAAGAAAGAATGGAAGAATGTACGGTTGAAGTTCATCATCATCTTCCTTCTCTCTTCGTTCTTATAAAATCTTTGATAAATAAAAAGATTGATTCTTCAGAACCATTCTCAACATTTGATATTTCTCTTGAAGCAATTAGATTGCATTTCTTAAATAAGGTGGGTTATGTAACTCTTATAAAGAGTATGCATGAGAAATTTCATAATGGGCATTTATCAATTCCAAGAGAATTGATAAAGGGAAATTATAATGGATTTATAGCAGAATACTCAAGATTTATTGAAGAAGATGATCTTGAAACAATAAATCAAAGGTTGTCAATTACTGAAAGTAATTGCGGATGGTCTCGTTTAAGTTATCCAGCAGAAGCAGAGGGATAAGATGATATCTCCCATTGTAGAAACATATTTATATACTTTAGAAGAAACTGAAATATTGCTCGGTGAGGCAGAAATAAAAAAACTGATTTCAAAAATTGGAACTGGAAAATTAAAAAGGATTAAAGATGATTTCTTAAAAAGTGTCAAAAAGAAAGACATTAATAAGTTTATGAAATTATCTAAGAAAGTTCCAAATCTCTCTATGAATAATATTTTACGATTAGGAAAAAGTGCGTCTGCAGAATTTGAGAAAAAGTATAAAGATATAAAGGGAAAAATAAAACGTAAAGTTAAAGATGATACTGTAGCTTCAAGTCTTGCTGTCGGGGTTGCAGCAATGGCAAGTTTCAATCCAAAGAAATCTGATAGCATCTTTAAAGATACTATGAAATCTATAGATGCTCCTGATGCAAAAAATAGTTTCAAATTGAATGAAGGAACGGGAGCATTTGTAATTTCTATTCTTTTGGTTCTTGCATTAAAATATTTGGTTTGGGGATGGATAGGAATATATACAGGAATTCTTTTCTTCATCCCACTTTATATTGTTCTTTGTGCAGTTGGAGTTCTTTTGACGTACGAACCTCCAGATTGGGATTGGGAATCTGAAGAACCACCAAAGCAAACATCAATAAGTCAAATTGCTTTTGCAGGATCTCCTTATTAGGAAAATATAATGATCACAATAAATGAAGAAAGTAGACAACGAAAACGCTCAGTAATTAATATAGATAACTATGGTGAGCGTTTTAAAACTGATAATGGGATTTATACGTTTACTTCACCAAGTCTTTGGGTATTGGAAAAGCATCTTTTTTATTTATTGAGACATTCGAAACAAATAACTTTTGAGCAAAAATATAAATATCGTCCAGACTATTTATCATATGATGAATACGGAACAGTAGTATTGGGTCAACTTTTAATGTATGTTAACGGAGCATTTTGTTTGGAAGATTTTGATTTAGATCAGGTTGTAGTTCCAGACTTTCAAAAAATAGTTGAAATAACGAAAGATAAATTTCCAAAGAAAAAAACTGAAGAACTATCTTCAGTATCTTGGTAAAGGATTATGATAATATGGATACTTTAGCTGTAAGGAAATTGAAACAATTATCTGAAATTGATCCAGCTACAGCTGCTGCGGTAACTGCTTTACATCTTGTTATAATGTTTAACGACAGATATCAATCAAATCTTAAAAAGTCTCGACAATATTGTCAACATTTTGAAGGTCAAGAAAAAACAAAATGTCTTATAGGATATAAGATTAAAGAATTAAAGACATTTATTGCTAATATGAAAAAAGCTCAATTGAAATGTAAAAATAATAAATGTAAAGAAAAAATTGAAAGCAAGATAGATAAGAAAGCTTTACAGATAAAAGAGTTACAATCTCAGTTAAATATAGTAATTAAACAATCATACGGAAAATAATCATGAGAATAGTAGATAAATTTGTTTTATTAAAAGATGTTCCAAACATATTAGATTTATCTCAGTCTACGATTAGTTCGTTTTCTTCTCCTGGTGAAGTTAAAAATCTAGTTAGAGTTATAAAACTAGTAGAAAGTAGGGTAACCCATTTTACATCAAAGAGAGTATACTCAACAATATCAAGTGAATCAAAAATAAATGCTTTGATAGATGTAGTAAGTATGTCTAATTATGTATTACCAGTTTCGTATAATAAAAGGACAAAAAAAATAATCATCAATATTAAAGCATTTGGTGTAAGTGAAATATCAAGACTAGATCCAAAAACTATATATGGGGCATTAGTTTATGGGTTATGTTTTAAAGACCTTATCACAAAGAAGATAACAGTAAAGGATTCTTATTTCTCTCCGATATCTCAGTTTCTTGATACTTTATTTGTTAGAGCTTTTGGAAAAGAATTTGGATTGACTGGGACTTACTCAACCGAACTTACAAAATTAAAATTTTTGATATCATGTTATGTACTTGGAGCATTTTTTGATATCACAGGGAATACCGCATATAGTAAAGCGATGGCAGCTTTTCGTTTTCATATAAAGATTATATAGATAAGTTGAATAAATATGACTTTAAAAAAATAGATGATTTTATATTAAGTTTATCAGAGATGAAGGTAATGCCTGGATTGAATAAACATATGTTTACTGCAAAACTATATAGGCATTTTACAATAAATTTTCTTCCTGCTTTAGAAGATTGTGCAAGATTTATAACTACAATGCTAGCAGTAAATATATCAGGTAATGGGATTGTTCCTGGATTTATTTATACTTTTAATGTTACTGAGTATAATAAAATCTTAGCAATAACAAAACCTTCATTCAAGTAAGGATGTTAATAAATGGAAGAAAGACAATACGGGAATCATAGAGCAAAAGTAGTTGATAATAAAGATCCTAAGAAGTGTGGTAGGGTTTTATTATGGATTCCTGATATAATGCAAGAAGAGCATATAGAACCAACAAAAGGATTATGGGCAAGACCTGCTAATAATCCAGCTGGTGGAAGAAATTCTGAAGAGGATGATGCTCATACCTTTATGGGGTCTTCCTTCGTACCAAAAATTGGGTCATGGGTTTGGGTGTTTTTTGAAGCAGGTAATGTAAATCGTCCGTATTATTTTGGAGCATTGGATTTAGAACATCCATTTGAAGGTCCATCAGTTCTTCCGGAATGTCAGACAGGAGACTATCCACATAAATGGGTAATATTCAAAAGTCATGAAGGAAGATGTATAGTAGTCTCAGATGACCCTAGTGACGAACGAGTTGAGATAACTGGAAAGAAAAGAACTATAAATACTCCTCCTCATGGAGATACTGACTCGGTTTATTTAATAGATGGAAATCAAACAGTTATTCTTCTCGATGAAATGGCAGGAAGAGAAAAACTTTTAATTAGAACTAGACTTGGAGATTATATTCATATTGATATTGAAGAACAACAACTTCAAGCGTATTTTAAAAATGACATAAATATAAAAACAGACGGAAACTTCAATTTAAAAGTTGCAAAAGATATTAAAATAAAAACCGATAAAAATATGTATACCGAAGCTACTCTTGACATAACAAGAAAAGCAGGTACTGACATAAAAGATTCTGCTGGTGCTGAATTTCATAAAGATTCAGGTGCCGATATGTTTATAACATCCGGAGCAGAACATCATACTTTAGTTTCAGGAAATATTAATAGAGATGGTGCTTTTATTTCAGATCAGGGTGGAGCTTCACAACCCGACACCCCATCAGAATCTGTAAATCCAACACCACCTGAAGGGAATAGGGATACCTAAATGATACTAAACTCATACTTATCTTTTATTCAAGAAGATTTTAAATCAAGAGAAAAGCATAGAGCATATCTTTTAAAAAAGGCAGAGGAGAAACTAGTAAAATTAATCAAACAGTATAATCAATGCAAAAAAAGTAAGTATTCAGATATGTTTGATTGCGACAAAAGATATAGGAAACGCATTAATGATGCTGAGAGTGAGTATAAAGGATATAGAAGTATCGGAAAGGTTGTTGGATCAGCAGATAAATTCATACATAAACTGTTTAAAAGAAATAGGGATACATAATGGGAATTCCAAAACTTCCAGAAATACCATCAATCCCATCTTTGCCAAGTCCAGCAGACGGTCCAGCGGGAACTATGTGTAGAAAACTAGAAGGTAAACTTGACAAAGGGTTGAGTGAAATGGGGAAGATTAGAAATTCTGCTTGGAATGCACTAAATGATGTTAAAGGTGCTTTAGCAGATATGGTTGGTCAAGCTGCTAGTCCATTAAATGAAATGACTGATGCTTTAGATGGACTTAAAAATGCAGCAAGTGATGCTATGCCATCATTCCCAGTAGGAACAGACCAACTAGAAGATATGCTTAAAAACTGTGGAATTTTAAAAGACGACCTTCCAAAGATGTCTGGATCATCATTATTTGATGATTTCTCAAAATCTGTAGGATTAAATTTTGATCTTTCTATTGGTGATTATTTTGATGGAATAGATTTGCCAGAATTTGGAATCGGAAAAATGTTTGATGATTTGGCAAGCAAGTTAGATTTTCTTGATACATCAGGAATCTTATCAGGATTAGACGGGTTGTTAAATTGTCTCGACTCAATGTGCGGATCAGATCTTAGTGGAAAGGTAGATCATGCTAACGATCTTGTAGATGGAATGGGTCTTGATGTTAAAGGTGCCCTTGATACAGATAAATTAATGAGTGATTCTGGAATATCAAGCAGCCAGATATCAAATATAAACTCAGTTAAATCTGCAAATGAAGAAAATAAATTCGATTTAAAGCAATCAACTCAAAATGCTGGAGATTCTCTTGTAACTTCGGTTAAAAAATATAAAGATGATCTTATAGGAGCTGTAGCACCAGCTAATCCGTTTGCTTAAAAATACAAAGGACTGACTCAATGAAGATGCCTATTAGACCAAGTATGATGACTGTACGAAGAAAAAAACCTAAATGGATTATTCTTCATCATACTTCGGAATTATATGATGTTCCACAGGCACGAATTGATAATGCAAAATACCAAATGCCAGGAATCTTTTCTGGAGTCCTTGAAAAGAAACAAGGTGATATTAATTATCATTATATAATAGAGAAAGTAAAGGATGAGTATATTCCTATATGTTGTCGCCCATTTGTATTCATGTGTGAGTGGGATGATATTCATCCAGATATTAATGAAAGAGCGATCCATGTTGCATTAATGGGAAATTATGATTTTAAGATTCCTGAGAAAAGATGTTATGAGATTCTTGCGTATCGTTTATTAAATCCTTTCATGAATATGTACCACATCACTCCAAATAAAATTAAATTCCACAGTGAAGTTTCCTCCAATAAAGATTTAACATGTCCTGGTGATTTTGTAGATCCAGTAGTTATCGAATCAATGGTCAGGAAATATGTAATCAAGTAATCCTCAGTTCCCTTCCGTTTAACTCTATCAAAGTATATATATGAATTTTACGTATAGAGTATTCAAAAGTCCTTTTTTTATTTTCGTTTTTATATTATAAGGTATATGGGAGGGGTACGTTATGGTGAGAATTAATTTATTACGAGATTCCCAAAGGAGAGAAAAAGAGCACAAAAATAAACGAAGAAAAAAAGTAATTATATTAAGTGCATTTGTTTTAGGAGGAACTTTTTTATGTGCCTTAATTTGGTATGTAATATATGCACTAACAATGGAAAGTCTAATGGAGGATAAAAAGGTAAAAAGTATTCCTATTCACCAAATTCCAAAACCAACTATTGAAATAATAGTTCCTGTGAAGATGAAATTTGAAGATTGTTATCTAATCGACAAGTATATCAAAGAAGGCAACCGAGTGATTATAGAGCAAAGATAAAGGAGATTTAACGTGATCGAATTTGAGAAAAAGACCCCTAAGCATTATATTGTGACTCGAGGCGAAAATAAAGTAGTTGAGTTAAACCTTATCCCTTCTTCAATAACAAATAAGTTTCATATCATAACTGATTTTATTACCGGCATGTCTGGAGTAATTGGTGATGAGTTTGATAATTGGTTTGAAGAAATGATGGTAACGTATCATGATAATGAGGAAGGTAGATATAATATTCTTATGGCAAATATTGATACCTTTAAACTTCATGTAAATTCATATATTGATAGCAAAGAGATTGATTTCTCAACTTTTGTTGATATGGATAAGGTTAAAAAATCAAGTATTTTATTCGTTCCGGATGAAATTGAATTGATTACTAAATTATCAGGATACCTTAAATTATATTCTGTGATTTTCAACTCAAAAAATCTAAGAGTTGACCAAAGATTGCATAAGAAAATTTATAATATCTTTGCTGAAAGTCTGCATGGGACGGATATTGTAAGGAAGGTTTTTGATATTGTAAAAACCAAAACTTTCAGATATAACTTAACTGATAGATATATGTGGGATTATATCAAAATGATTCAATGTAAAAGCATTGATGTTCATGTAATTGAAATCTTCAATTTTATCATGAATTCAATTTTGATTTTATGTGAGGAAGAGAGAAATCCAATAACATATTTTGTTTCAGTTGTAGAGGAATCTGTTAAATGGTTTCTACGATCTGTATATAAGAGTTCTGTTATTTATGAAGATTCAATGGCAACTGAAAATGTTCATACTCTTAGCATTAATAATCTGAAAACATATAGTTATAATGATACTCTTGGAAGATTGAAGGGGATTGCATATGATAGATTATTTAAGAATCTTGAAAGAGCATCCTTGGTATCTACAAGTGAAGATCCAAAAGCAGATAAAATCATTGTTAATTTTCAGAACAGATGTTATGATATAAAATATGTTTCTCCATTGAGCGAATGTGTAGTATTTCCTATCTTGTCTAAAGTTACTAACATTCCATATAAACATTTCAAAACTCTTTCCCCTGAGCATGCAGCAGTGTTATCATCTTATCTTCATGGGATATTGAAAAAAGTATTTAAGAATAATTATAAGAATTTATTTTCTATTCTTGATTTCTTTCCTTTAAATCCACCTGCAATTACCACAACGTATAAGATTAAGCTTATTCACGATTACGTGAATACTCAGGACAAAATTCAAAATTTCTTTGGGTTTAATACTAAAATATTACCTCATAAGATTTTGAGTTTTTTGGTTGGTCGAATTTCCAGAGTAAATTTTTGTAATATCTATGATGGCAAAAGATTGCCTGGAATTCCTTTATCAAAAATCGAAGCAGATATGATCAGATTTTATAGCAAGTTATTTTCTAATGGATTGGATAAAGAATTTGCTCAAGTTGGTACTCTTATAAATTCTGATTTTTAACAATCGTCGAGGAAATACTCTTTTGAGAACATATTAAAAAGAGTATTTCCTCGTACTACGTTATATATAAATTTGGAGGGGTCATGATACATTATCTGGAAGAACTATTACGAAAAGCTCAGGATCAGATAAATCCTGATTCTACCCAATCTCTTATAAAGGGATTGACTAAAGAAGGAATGGCACAATACTATAAAAAACATCCAAATTGTTTTATGAGAATTGAGGATGTTTTATTTCCTTTGTGTGGAAGGGGATCAAGAAAATGTCCAAAGATGATTGAGTTTTCATTAAAAATTGCTCAGAAGTTGATAGGAAGTGAGAATGTAGATCAAGAAGCACTTCAAGTAATAATGCAAAAACTTGAAAGGTTGAAAGGACGATATTCAAAAGATGTTCCTACCCCAATTCCTGCGGCAGTTAAAAAAGCACAATCTACCAAAAAGTTTAAAAAGAATATGAGATAAAACTATGATTGCTCTTTTAGATTTAGATAAGCATCTTAGAGGATTAACCCCAGTAACATCAGCGGAGTATTTTACACGACCTGATGAATTTCACACAGAAGGGTTATTTTCAGAGACAATTTTTGGTGTAGTTGGTTCGTTGGATAGAAAAAAGATATATTCATATATCGACCTTGGGACAAAATTGATTCACCCAACAGCACTTGAAATAATCTTAAAACTGGATAAAAAAATTCAGAAATTTTTATCTACTGAAACTACATTCTCTGTTGATAGTGGTGGGAATTTAATTGAAGATGACTCTGGAGTAACTGGAATGGAGGAGTTTATAAAACTCTTTCCAAAAATAAAATTTAGGACTGGAACTGCAACAAGAGAAAAATATGCAAAACTTCTTGCTAATGAATATAAGAGTGGTAATATATTTATAGATAAGCTTCCAATAATTCCTCCTGAATTTAGACCTGCTTATAAAGATGAATCTAATGGGGAATGGGTAGTTGATAAACTCAATGAAATTTATCAAATGATAATACGAAGAGTTTTTCAGGTAAGAAGTTCTGGAAAAGGTCCATTAGCAGATCTTTTGATATACTCTCTTCAGAATTCTATAAAAGATCATGATTCTTATATTAGGACAAAGCTAGCAAAAAAGAGCGGACTCATTAGAAATCAAATGCTTGGAAAGAGAACAGATTTTTCTGGAAGAGCAGTAATTACACCAGGTCCAGATTTAAAAATTGATGAAGTAGGAATTCCATTAAGAATGGCAGTTAGTTTATTTGAACCGTTTATTCTTCATCAATTGATGTATAAAAACAAGACTATAGTAAAACAATTAGAAGATGGAATCAAAGAATATCTGAATCTTGAATTATCGGTAGATACAGTACGTCGTATTTTTAAAGGAATTAAAGCTGGAGATAAGATTCCAGAACCTCTATATGAAATAATATTTGATGCTACTGAAGTTTCTATGAAAGGGAGAGTTGTTTTAGTAAAACGAGATCCTGTTTTACATACCGCATCATATGCCGCATATTACCCAATACTTCATAGAGGAGATACTATTCTTATAAGTACATTACAGGTTGGTGCTCACAATGCCGATTTTGATGGAGACGCAATGGCAGTATATCACCCTCTTACAAATGAAGCTCAAGAAGAAGCACGAACAAAGATGATGACAGGGACAGGAACATCAAGAACGGATTCTCTTAATTTTCAATTGAGTATGGAAATGTGGGCAGGGTTGTATACTTTAACAAAAAATAAATCTAAACCACAATCACCAATTTCTGTAAAAGAATCTGACTTCGAAACTGCAACCGACCCTTTTATTCCAGTAAAATACAGAGGAGTATCAACAACTATGGGAAGAGCAATATTTAATAGTTGCTTTCCATCAACATTTCCATTTCAAAATGAAATAATAACAAAAAAGGTTGGAAATAGAATAATAGGAGAATTAGAGTCAAGATATAAAATGGACTCAGTTAAAAAGATAGTAAATAATATTAAGAATGTTGCTTTTAAATGGGCAACAATAATGTCTCCATCTATTACTATAGATATTCTTGAGTTACCACCTGAAGTATATAAAATAAAAGATAAGCTAAGCAAGTCAAGTCCAGAAGAAGCAGAGGTGTTATTAAAACAAGCAGAAAAAATAGTACAAAAACATTTAGAAGGAACTGGATTTGGGGATTTGATGACTTCTGGAGCTGGAAAAGGGATGGGTCAAGCAATGCAAATATTGGTTGCTAAAGGGGTAATAGCAGACCCACAAGGAAATATTCTCGATCCGATAGCAGGATCATACTCAGATGGATTATCAAATAAAGAATTTTTTAATTCTGCCTCCGGTGCAAGAAAAGGAATTATTGATAGGGTTTTGAATACTGCAGACACTGGATATATGTCAAGAAAACTTGCTTTTGTTTTAAACTCAGTTGAAGCAGATCAATATAATATGGATTGTGGTACTAAAAGAAGTCTCACTGTAAAATTAACAGGAGACTTAATGAAAAGACTTGATGGACGATATATAGGAACAAAACTTTTCAATCCAAAAAATTATAAAATAGGACAGGTTATTAATCTAAGATCTCCAATATTTTGTACTTCAGAAAAGATTTGTTTTAGATGTTATGGAGAATTATTAAAAAGACATAAAAGTCCATACATTGGAATAGTAGCAGCTCAATCAATTGGAGAAAGAGGAACCCAGATGATAATGAAAACTTTTCATACTGGAGGAGCTGTAGAATTAATAAAGAGAGATATGATTCAAGATTTTATTGATGGAGATCCATTGGCAGAGATGGATAAAACTGCTATAAGCAAGTATTTAAAACAAGAAGAAAATTCTATTATTAATCAACTTCCATGTACTGTAACAATATCTATGGATGATTATTCTTCAAGTGGTAGTTATAGAATTGAAGATGATAAGGTTTGGGTAAAGAGTCTTTTGGCAAAAGTAGAATTTGAAGATACTATATTTGATATAGTTCTTGATTATTCTGTTGAATTAGGTTCATATGAAATAGAAAAGACACAAGATCAAATAAAGTTAACATTTCCTGCCTATAGCACATTATTAGAAGTATCAACAGAAGCATCTGAGATAAAAGGACAGATTGCATTTGTTGAAAGATTGTTAGGAGGAAGAGAAATATTAAAGGACTCTGCTCATTTATATAAAAGAGTTCTTGCAATTTACTCCCCACCTCTCACCGATATGGATTCTGTCCATATAGAATTATTATGCTCTCAAGTTCTGAGGAATAGAGATAATATTAATATTGCTGCTAGACTTGTTGAACCATATGATCCAATTCTTGTTAATATAAAGAAGGTTGTATTCTCAGGAGGATTTATACAGGGATTGGCATTTGAAAATATTGGGGAAGCAGTAAGAACAGGATTAATCACATCTGAGGAATCAAATCCATCAATCATTGAAAAAATAGTTACTGGTGAGGTGGTTGAAGATAAAAAGAAGCGGAGATAAAAAATGATTCAATTTGATAAAATGCGACAATATACACATGTCGTTGATGGAGTCCGTTTTAAACAGGATGTTAAAAAACCATTTCTTCTTGTATACCTAAGTGAAAACTCAACATTCTTTGATGATTATAAGGATCTTAATATAAGAAAAGTTGATGCTAGATATCTTGTTGTTCCATTGACAAAAATTCCAAGAACTAGACTTACTCCAGAGGATCGTGCGTTGAGTAAAAGTTTTGGACTTCAAGCATTTTTATCTACTCAAAAAGTTCCTGCTGGAAAAAATATAATATATGACCTGTCTAATTATTTAACTGCAATTGATACTACATATGAACCTTCCCATTATAGACAGAGGGCAGGATTTCTTATAAGAAATTTAATTTTAAAGGTATTTCAATCATATCCTGATAATTATCAAAAAGTTCTTATCTACTCGGTAAATGCATCTAAAGATATTAATTCATTTGCAAGTAGAAAAATATTTCCTCTTATTCTTCAGTTAAAAGAAGATCCTTTGGTATATGATCATATGTTGATGAATGTAGTAAGTCAGGGAATATCAACATATAGATTATTAATAAAAGATAGAGAATATGATTTTAATAGAATAAAAATTCTAACTAAGAATGTAAAGTTGGTTAGTACTGAAGAAGAACAAGAAGAAGAAATTTCTAATGCTACCAAAAGTGTAATGAAGAAAATAGAAAAGGATATATCTCCTTCTAATATTGGGAAAGTTAAAGATGCCATAAAAACATTCCTGCGAAAAGATGAAGATGCATTTGGTAAAGCATCATCAGGAAAATTATCTGGAGACGATGGGAAAGAAATAGCAACGGCATCAATTTTACATAAAACAAGTGGTGATGTGGTTAGAGCGAAAATAGGAGCAAAGGCAGTAACAGCTAAAAATAAATCTAAAATTTTAAAAGCTGTTGATAAAAGATATGCCGATGAATTATTAACACCAAAAAAACCACAAGTTATGTCTAATGATGTAATGGTAGAAAACTCAAATATTGCAAAAGCAGTAGATAATAAATCTCCCGAACATTTGTTTGAAAAAAGACAAGTTGATTTCGAAACCAATTTAAGAAAAGATATGACTAACTCTTTCAAAGTTCTTGAAAGTAAAGAAGTGCCTTTGAAAGTAAAAAGTATGAACATCACAGTAAAACCTCAGAAAGATGGAGAAATTGATAAGTCAGATATTAGTGTATTAAAAGTAGTCCTTACCGATGACTTTAAAAATACCCATGAAGTTTTTATCGACATTCCAAATATAGGAGCAGATGGTACATTCAATATAAATGGTCGTAGAAAATGTCTTATCAATCAAATAGTATTATGTCCAATAACCTTTCCTAAACCGTATGATTCCAAGTTTGAGAGTAGTTATTCTGCATTTCATATCCATAGTAAGCGTACCAAGCGTGAATCGTATTTAGACATTTATATGGCGTCATATAAGCTCCCTTTGCTTTTATTATTATCATTCAGTTTTGGGTTTGAACGATCACTGAAAGCATTTAAAATAAAACATAAAATTACAAAGGAAGCACCATCAAAAGATGTGGAATTCTTTACAAAAATAAACGATGAAGAATATGTTATATTAGAAGGAGCAGAATCTGAACTTCAAAAAGAATTATGTCAATCATTTATAAGAAATGATTTTTCACAACATCAAAGTGATTCTGAATTTGGAACTAAGGGTTATTTTAACGATGTAATAATATCAATCACAGGAAGGGTAAACTCAACATTTCTTATTCAATCAAACTTGGAAAATATTGTTGATCCTGTTGCAAAACAAGTTCTTATTAATAAACAATTGCCTTATGATCTTGAACAGATTATGCATTATATGGCAGCTAAAGTAGTAACTGGGTTTACTCAATCAAGAAATGATATTTCAAATCAAAGAATAAGAAATTCAGAAATTGTTGTTCATCTTGCTCAAAAACAAATTTTAGCTGCATATACTGAATATAAGGAAAAGGTATTATCCGGAAATGAAGAAGCACAATTTTCCATTCCCCAAAGTAAAGTAATGAGTGAATTTGTAAATTCTGAAATTGTTACCGATATGGAATTTGCAAACCCAATAGAAGAGATGGCATCAATGACAAGAGTTTCTCCAATAGGAAAATCAATAGGAGGAATTCCTGACAAAGGTGGTATTACAATGGAAGGTAGAGATGTACATCCATCAATGTATGGAAATATCGACCCATTGGATACTTCAGAAAGTGAGAATGTTGGGATCTCTCAACACTTGACAGTTGATGCTTACATTACGTCAGCAAGGGGTTTATTTTTAGAGAAAGAAATGAAAGAAGGAGAAAACTCTGGATTATTGTCTACCACTACTTGTATGATTCCTTTTATTGAAAATGATGATGGAGCTAGAGTAATGTTTGGTGCTAATCAGAGTAGACAAGCTGTTCCTCTTAAAAATCCAGAACCACCAATTGTTCAATCTGGGTATGAATCATTATTAACTAATTCATTATCGGATGTGTTTATTAAAAAAGCTCCATGTTCAGGAAAGATAACAAAAATTACTGGTGATGATATTACTGTAACTTGTACTAATGGAAAGAAAAATGTTATTGATATTACTCCAGTTCATTTGAAATCAGGGTCTGGTAAAGATACATTGAGTGTGTTTAAACCAAATATTAAAGAAGGACAGGCAATAAAGAGCGGATCAATTGTGGCTGAAGGTAGTTCCATATCAGGAGGATCTATATCACTAGGAAGAACTTTATGTGTTGCTCTAATGCCATATAAAGGGTATAACTTTGAGGATGGAATTGTAATTAGTGAGTCTGTGATGAAGGAAGAAAAATTAGCATCTCTACACGGAATCGTAGAAGAAGTCCTTTTATCAAAAGAAGATCGTTTGATGGAAATTGCAAGTATTGGAGATGTTACTAAAAAGGGTCAACCTATTTTAAGAAAGACAGTTGGAGAAATTGAACAACTCCTTGGAATAGAAGATGAGATAGAGGGAGAAGATGTTTATGGAGGTCAATTTATTAAAAAATCTCCAGGTGGAACAATTGTAGATATTGAAGTTTTTAGAAATGTTCCCGATTCTGTATTTCCAAAACTAAAAGAATTATCTGATAGAACAGCTAAAAAATATAAAAAACCACCCAAAGAGAAATTTACACAAAGAGGAACTACCATTAAAGGAGTTCTAATTAGATTTAAAATTGAGCAAACTTTGAATGTTGGGATTGGAGATAAATTGACCAATCGTCATGGAGCAAAAGGAATTATATCATTAATAGAAAAAGATGAATTGATGCCAGTTACTCCGTGGGGAGATAAGGTTGATATTATATGCAATCCAATTGGAGTTGTTAATAGAATGAATATGGGGCAGTTTTATGAATTATATAGTGGTCTAATAAGTAAAGAGATGGCAAAAAGAGTAATAGCTTCTCCATCTAAAGCTTCTGTTATTACTTTAATGAAATCAGTTCTTCCAAAGTTGTATGCTAAAAATAAAGATTTTGCATCTGGAATTATAAAAAACTTCATGGCGCTATCGGCAGCTAAATTCAAATTATTCACAGAGCAAGTTAAAGCTACTGGGAACTTTACGTTATTAATACCCCCATTTAAAGCTCCTGCTTATAAAGAGATACTATCTGCAATGAAAGTTTTGAATTTGAAAAGCGGATATAATTTAAAACTACCAGAATATAATACTAAAACGAAGGAACTTGTTCCTGTTGGATATACATACTTTGTAAAGTTGGAGCATATAGGATCTGAGAAACTACATGCCAGATCAACTGGACCAATGACAGGAAAAGCTCAACAACCAACAGCAGGAAAGAAAAAAGATGGTGGTCAAAGAATGGGAGAGTTGGATACGTATTCCTTAATTTCTTATAACTGTCCATTAATATTGGCAGAATTTTTTGGTCCACTATCAGATGATCAAGGAACTAAAAATGAAATAATTGCTGATATTATAAACAGTGGAAATGCTGAATATAGACCAGCTAAAGTTACCCCAGGAAAAGATCTTTTGAACGCTTATATGGTAGCTATGATGCTAGGAGGACAATAGAATGCAAGATATAACTTCAAGTGAAAGAATCTTAGCAGGAGCTAGTATAAAAACATATGAACTTGATGAAGAAGAGCAGAAAGGATTAGAAAAAAGAATATCGGATGTCTATGATAGCGCTATTATTATTTCTAGTATAGGGGCGGAAGATTTTAAATCTAATTTTATGATATCAAAGGATTCTATTAGAAAACAACCAATAGAAGAACAAAGAGATTTATGTTTTAGCATTCTTGATAGAATTGAAGAATTGTATGAATTCGTATTTCCAGAATCAATTTCTCTTGAAGGGCAAAAAGATTTTGATGAGGTATATGCTTTTATAGAATTTTTGGAATATGATAATATAGAATTCTTAGATAGATTGTGGGACTTTCTTGGGGTAAATTTGAAGGAAATTGATGTTGAAGAATACTGTAATTCAAATTCTTTAAAGATAATGAAAGAAGTTGATGAAGTAGTTGAGATCTCAAATATGACCGAGATGGTTTCTATTTTTCTTAGAACATATTATAAACTAGGCATGATTAGGTTTATAATTTCGAATACTGTGAAAAATAAAATGGAAATAGTTCTACGAATATTGCAAAAGGGAGAATAATATGAGTGAAGAAAGTACTGAAAAAGTAACAATACAAAAGGCAGATATTGAAATTACATTAATGAGAAAAAACATTATGGAGATTAAACAAACTCATGATGGTATAGTTTTCAATTTAAAAGAAGGTATGCATCTATATGCTGCCGATGCTTTTATGACTCCTGAAACAAAAGATAAAATAATCACAACATTTGATTCATTTAAAAATGTTGATATTATTATAAACCTCTCAAATCCAAGAACTCCAGTTTCAGTAAAGGTGAAATAAAACAAAAAAACTCAAATAAAAAACAAGTAATACCCGGTTATAGATCAAGCAAAAATCATAGGAACTCAAATAATCTATATATATAAATTTCTAATAGATATGAAATCGTACTTATGTTTTATATCTGTTTCGGAAGAAATGGGTATATTTCTTCCTACGTCGGCAAAATTTATATTAACTTTTTGATTACCTAAAGGAGGTTTCTATGACCAACGTGTTACTTACTGTTGTGATGTCAGTTGTAAATATCAAGAGTACGTATTATAGTAATGAGCTCATATGAAGAGCAAAACAAGAAAAAACTGATTCGTAGGATGGATACAAAATTGTATATTTCCAAACACGAAGAAGTTGTTGAGGTAGCAAGTGTCCTCGGACTAAAGGCGTCTAAAATTCTTGCGTTTGATCCTGAATCTGAAGAAGAAAGAAGAAAGATTAAAAAATTGATTCGCCGGATTCAGAACGCACTGTACAATTCCAGTGTTGAAAAAGTAGTTGAAGGGGCAGAAATTATTCATGTTAAAATTCCTCCAATCTTTAAACCGAAGGTTAGTACTTCGGGGTCATGAGATGCCAAAAATCTCAAAAAAGATATTAATGTTTCTTTGGATAAACCTTGTTAATAACGCAAGACGACCTATGGTTCCTTGCGTAATATTATAGTTAAGACTTTGAATACTCAAAGGTCACTGGCTATGTATAAAATAATGCGGTTATATTTTTATATAATCAACATTATGGTAGTTTAAGTAGAGTACCTTTCCGTTGTCCAATCTTCTTAGATTGAGTAAACTAACGGTCTGTGTAGGATACTTTTTAATTTAGTATTAATTTACTATTTTAAAATGTATCCTATACAGACTGTGGTTTACTCAAACTAAGAGGGTTGGGCAACGGACTGGTCTTTTTTAGGTAGGATTTCTTTATTGTTCTGAATTTTTTCGTCGTATATTCTTTTTGTCGTTTGGAGGTTTTAATGAAAGTAATTACTATTGAACAATTAATAGAAAAATTAAATGTAGATGTTTATGCTATAACCTTAATAAAATTTCTATTAAATAAAAGACGAATAATGTTCTTTTTTAATAAAGCAGCAGAAAGAGATTTTGAATTACGAGGTTATAAATATAAAATTGATCATAGTGATTGCGTAGAATGCAACGAAAAAAAGGATAAAGGTTATCTATGCAGACAACATACTTCAGTAGATAGAGTTATGAATGCCAAAACTGTTTTATATGATCTTGATAGCAATGTGTATTTTTATAAAAATGAAATTTTTAGGATGGTTGGAGATAAGTTGGTTATTATATATTGTCCACATCCTACTTTATTAATTCCTCCAGTTACGGATGAAAAAGTAAGAAGGATTAAACCACTTACAATTCATGATCCAAAATTGAAGGAATTACCACCCTATAACTTGGTTAATATTTTAACAGGGAATTTATTAGATCAAAATTGTAAATGTTGGTTTAGTAAAGAATTCTCTTTAATGACGCTGCCAGAAGATAGGAGTTTTTCTAACTGGTGTTTGATCCCAAACAAATAACACCCAATAATGAATCAATTAAAGAAGGAGGTCATCGAATGAATGATTTTAATCAATTTTCGGATCTATCACAAACGGGTTATGCTGATCGCACCCCTACGGATCCAAAAGACGAGTTTTTCCATAGTGTATATATTGCAGGAGTAACTCGAACAAACGAAGCTGGAATTACAGAAGAAGCTGGAAAACTTCAGGCACGTGGAGTTCAATATAATAATGATTCCATCCATTTTATTATAACTCACACAAAACAGGTTCTGGCAAAGATTCATAGAGATCCAGCAGGAAAAGAAACCATTCAATGTTTTACATTTCAGGAAGGTCCGCCACCATGGTTCGGAAGTCATCAAAACCATCAATGTGGAACAAATTCTGCCGAACGAGCAGCAGATCAATGGTGTCAACCATGTAGAGCTCAAATGATTGTTGCTGGCATCATGTGTGAAGCAAATGGAAATCCTATCAAAAATGAGGATGGAAAACCACAATTCATTTTCATTCGGGGAAAAGGAATGAAATATGCTCCAGTTGCAGACTATCTAAGTGAGATGTCAAAACTGGATCTTGAACCATTCTTTCACCCTCAGTCGGATGAGAGTAGAGCTTTTGAAAAATCTGTTGTGAATAACAAACGTTTTGTTACCACAATAACAATCGACGAAGTTCCATCAAATTTTGGACCAAAGAAAGTGTTCAAATTTACGGCAGGTACGCAAATTCCAAATGAGGTAGTAGCAAAAATTCTTGAAGCAGCAAAGAAATCTCTTGGTAAATTTAAAGAGAAATTTGACTGGGGAAAGAATGCTGCTGCACCAGCAACTGGATATGCACAACAACAACCAGCTGGTGATGGCGGTGGTGGATTGATGCAAGCAGACGCAGGAGTTCAACAACAACCTCCTCAACAACAACCTCAATCCCAACCACCTCAATCCCAACAAGCAGCACCTGACACTGCCTCAACAGGGCAGAAGTCATTTTCGTTTGAAGATTTAGAATTTTAATTTTGCTCAGTGTGAGCATCTGGAGGGAGGATATAATATATCCTCCCAATTTTAATTATTTATTATAAGGAGATTAGTGAAATGACTGACACAAGAAGAGCAGGTTCCCAAGAACGTGATTTAGTATTACCTCCAAATACTCATGCCTTCATTTTGAATAAACAAAAAGGAGATGTTGAGGTTTATGTCGGACCACATAAATCAAATTTGGATGACAATACAGATCAACCGGTTGTATTTGATTACCAACAAAAGAAGTTTAAAAATGTCCCACTCTTTGATGCAATCAAAAATAATATGGTTGCTCCGGAGGGTTGGTATTTGGTATTGAAAAATCCTGCTGTAGATAATAAGCATCCATCAGCAGGAACAGGATCAAAGGTAGACCTTATGGTCGGGAAGAAAATAAATATTCCAGGACCAATGGAATTTCCTTTGTATCCAGGTCAGATGTGTAAAGTTGTTCAGGGTCATCACCTCAGAAGTAATCAGTATTTGATAGCAAGAGTATATGATCCCGAAGAAGCAAACAATGCAATGAAACCGCCAAAAGTAAAAGATAGTGAAGAAACTCCAGTTCCATCAGAATGGACCATGGGGCAATTGATGATTATCAAAGGTACCGAGAGGGCATTCTATATTCCACCAACTGGAGTTGAAGTTGTTTCTATAGCAGATGAAAATGGAAGGAAGTCATATGTTCAGGATGCTGTATCTCTTGAGCAACTGGAATATTGTATATTGCTTGATGAAGATGGAAATAAGCAATATGTCAAAGGACCGGATGTTGTTTTCCCAAAACCAACCCAGCAATTCATAACCAAAAACGGATCAAGGAAATATAAAGCGATCAATTTGAATGATATTTCTGGTTTGTATATTAAGGTTATTGCTGAGTATACCGAAGGGGACAAATCCTATAACCCAGGTGATGAGATATTCATTACCGGGAAGGAATCTTCAATTTATTATCCAAGAGAAGAGCATGCCATTATTAAATATGATGGACATGAAGTTCATTACGCAACTGCAATTCCGGCAGGTGAAGGACGATATGTAATGGATAGACTTCAAGGGATAATCAATCTTGAAGCTGGTCCTCAAATGCTTCTGCCGGATCCAAGACGATATGTTATGATTCGTAGAATCTTGGGTATTTCTCAGGTCAAAACATGGTTTCCGGGAAATGATGAAGCAATGGATTATAACAGATCATTGCTTAATGCAGAGAGAGATATTGATTCTGGAGAAGATTTCCTATCTGAAACCATGTATCGAACAATGGCGGCATCTCCGGAAGTATCCAGAGGGATGAAAGGATTGTCTCCAAGTCGCAGGGAACGAGCAACAAGGTCCTTTGCTGGAGATGAGATCTCAAAATCCAGTACTTATACAAAACCAAGAACAATCACCCTTGATCAAAAATTTGAGGGTGCTGTAAGAATTTCGGTATGGAGAGGATATGCTATATTGATTGAAAGCAAATCTGGAGACAAACCGAATCGAGTGGAAGTTGGACCAAAGACAATCCTTCTTAATTATGATGAGGATTTGGTAAACATGACTCTGTCTGCCGGAACACCAAAAGGAAGAAAAACTCCTGTGGTAACTCCGTATTTGAGGCATCTGAATAACACTGTTACCGATACTGTTGTAGCTCAAACAAAAGATATGGTTGAGGTTGCAGTAACCTTATCATATAAGGTTGACTTTACAGGGAATCCGGAAGAATGGTTCAACGTAGAGAATTATGTTCAACACCTTACGGATAGAGTTCGATCCATGATCAGAAAAATGACAAAATCTCATGGGATTGAAACATTTAATGATTCCCATATTGATCTCTTGAGAGATCTTATACTGGGAAAAACTCCCGAACTTAAAGAAGGCGATGATCCTGGTTTGAAGGTAAGACCTGGATATACTTTCCGAGAGAACGGAATGAAGATTACTGATGTTGAAGTTCTGGGTATTAAAATTGGAGATGATGAGATTTCTTTTCAACTCCATAATGCTCAAACTGAAGCTGTAGCACAAACCCTGGAAATTGCCAAAAAAGCAAGGGAATTGGAAAATACCAAACTCAAAGAAACATACAAAAGAGGAATTGCCAAAGAGGAATCAAACACAAAACTTGATAATTTGGCACTCTCTGTTTCTGAGCAAAAGAAACAACAAGAACTTGCTGAAGAAAGAGCGAAAACCCAGGTTCATGAAGAAGAAGTAAAACTGACCCTTCAAAAGGATCTTCAGATTCTTCTGAATGAATTGAATGAAGCGAATATGGAAAGAGTGAAACTCAAGAATGATCAGAAGATTGATCATACGAAAACCATGGCAGAGATTGCTGTTAAGGAAGCGAAAGAGATGTCTGCCGCAGAAATAGAGAAATTTAAAGCAATAACACCAAATCTTATTGCTGCAATGCAAGCGAATGGTGATAAAGCACTTCTCGGTGAACTGTCTAAGAACTTCAACATCCAATCCATGGTTGGTGGAAAATCAGTTGTTGAGGCAATTATGACTGTTGTGAAAGGTACCCCTCTTGAAAATATTAATTTGAAAGATATGTTTGGAAGAACAGGTACCGATGAGTAAAATGAAGTAGGACGAATTTCGAAGGGAGGGTATATTGGATACCCTCCCATAAAATTATTTAAGGAGAAAAAAGAAAATGACAGACAAAAGCAAAACCGACGACATTAATGTACCAAAGATCAAAAGTGAAAAACAAGCAACCAAACCTGTAATCTTCGCTGCATATAAAAAGGCAATGGAGAAAATCAATCAGCTTAATGAGCTGGCAATGAATGTGGATAAAACCAAAAAAGCTGCCAAAACAAATGCCGTTATTAGTGAAGCAGAGAAAGCATTGGATATTGATAGCATTGAGGTTCTGGTCCATCAGGTTGAGAAGTTTGCAGAAACTCTTTCGGATGAACTTGGTCTTTATACCAACATCAAACAGGCAATTGAAGCAAAAGAAGCAGACCTCAAAGAAATGTTTGATATTGAGAAAACTGCTGAAACTCTTGCAGCTCTGGTTGATTCCCAGGCAACTATTAAGGCAGAATTTGATTCTTCAATGGAAGAAAGGAAAAGAAATCTCAATGATGAACTTGAGACTCTTCGTTCTTTAATAACTTCTGAAAAACAAGAATACAAAGAAGAATTCAAAAGAATGGAAGAAGCAGATAAATATAGCTTTGACCGGATGAAGAAACAGCGCCTTGATATCCTGGAAGATGAATTGGCAACCAAGAAAAAGATTGCCACTGAAGCTTTGAATGAAAAATTTGAAGAACTGAAAGCTGCCAATAAGGAGCTTGATGAAAGAGAACAAGCAATTAATGCTCAAATTGATGAGATTGCTGAGCTCCGTGCTCAGGTTGCCGAGTTCCCATCAAAACTTGATTCCGCAATAAAAGCTGCAGTAGGCAAAGAGAAAGGGATGCTTGAAGCTCATTATAAGAGAGAAACAGAATTCCTTTCCGCAACATCATCATCCACAACAGAAGTTGCCAATGCAAAGGTACAGGAACTCAATAAATTGGTTGCGGTACTTGAAGCATCAAATAAAGAAATGCAGGGAAAACTTGAGTCCGCATATCGGGAAATCAAGGAGATGGCAGTAAAGACTGTTGAAGGAATTGGAAGTCAGAAGATGATCCAGGATCTTATGCAAAAGATTGGTGATGGTACCAATAAGAAATAAAGTAAAATGAACTATTGATTTATAATAATTAACTTGGGGAGCTGCTGTAATGGTAGCTCCCCAATTTAGGTAAGGAGACTTGGAATAATGCTTGAAACACAAACAACCATTGGAGAATTTAGAGGTGAATATAGATTCTTGTCGAACTTCTCAAAACATAGTTTTATAGACAAAGATGGAATTACCTGGGCAACATCTGAGCATTATTATCAAGCAAAAAAAGTTGCTCTAGCAAACGATCCGCTTAGAGAAGCAATGATAATGAGATCAACAGACCCAGGTGAAGCAAAGAAACTTGCAGTAGGAATAAAACCAGACAATTGGTATGATATCAGTATTGATATTATGAGACAGGCATTAAGGTATAAGTTTGACCAGAATGAAGATATAAAACAAAAACTATTAGATACAGGAGACGCATTGATTTTAGAAGGAAATCATTGGGGAGATGTATTTTGGGGAGTATGTAAAGGAAAGGGACTAAATATGTTAGGGAAACTTTTAATGGAGTTAAGAAATGACTACAGAAGAGAGGAATCCAGATGACCCATGCGTAGAATGTTTATTGGATAATAATTGCACATCTTTATGCCCAAAAGGGATATCTTATCAAAAAGCAAACTTGGAGATAAGACCAGGAAGATGGGTATTTAATCATGAGTTTCAATGTCAAGTTTGGGAAGAAGATATTGATTACTCTAAACCATTAACATTAGTAGTTGATAACTCAAAGATTGATGAGGATTATTTATCTTCAAGAGAACTTAAAATAACAAAACTTAGGTATATGATCATGATTATTGTTTCAATCATTATCATGATGCTATTATAGATTAAAACTAAAAGGAGATTGAGAAATGTCTGATACAGAACAAGAAGTTTTGAAATATTACGAAAGATTGAACATTCCGTGTTTATCAATCGCTGGAATTAAAAAATTGATAAAGAGTGATATAATTGGAACCCTTAATATGTGGGAAGGTGAAAACCCAAGAGATATTGAAAAGCAATGTTTTCATATTATTGGTCCGGCAGGAGTAGGAAAGACTGAAATATGTAAGCAAATTGCTGATGAATTGACTGAAGTACTTGGACGGAAATTTGAAATTATCATGGTTAAAGCTCCGGTATTGAGTAGGGATGATTTTATTATTCCATTTCCAGTAATTGATAATGGGAATACCTCATTTAAAATGTTGTATTCGGATTTCGTACCAAAAGAAAAAGATTCATACGGACTGTTTGTAATTGATGAATTCTCAAGAGGAGATCATTCATTACAGCAATTGTTATGGCAAGTCCAGAATGAATATTCAGTTCATCGGTATAATTTCCCAAAAGGATGGTTTGTTATAAGTATAGACAACCCTGATGATCAAGAATACTCAATGGATATTCTGGAAGATGCTGCAGGATTGCGAAGGCAGTTGCATATTTATACTGAGGTCAACACTGTTGATTTTCTCACTTATGCAAGAAAGAATGGGTTTCACAAAACAGTAATTGAATATGTTCAAACTCATCCAGATAGATTGTATGATTTTGGTGCTCAAAAGATAGGTTCAGTTTTTGCTAATCCTGCCAGCTATGAAAAGTTATCAAATCTGTTATGGAAAATTGAAAACTCTCCAAAAGGATTGGAAGGAAACACAGATAACATTCAAACTTTGGCATCTGGATTATTAAATGTAAATCAAGCAAGAATGTTTATTGAATTTATGGTTGAAAATAAGGATGTTAGTCCTCATGATATCATGAATGAATATTCTCGGGTAAGAAATAAAATTAAAACTTTTGTTCAATCTGAGGATAATGCAACACTCACTGCTTTGATGGAAGCATTCACAACCTATATCATTACTGAATTTCCTAAAACAGATGATAACCAAAAAAGAAATATAGCATTATTTCTTTCTGACTTACCTCTTGATACAGCAGCAACGTTTATAATGTTGGTTGATCAACAAGATAAGGCAGGAAAGGAATTTGCATATTTGACGGAATTGCATGTTGATTTGATGACTAATCCTGATTATAAAAAATTCTATGAAGCAGTTGTTAACTGCAAAGGAAAAGGAGTAAGTGTATGACGAATCAATCTGAGAGATTAAAGAATCTTATTTCTCAAATGATTCTCACTCAGAGTTACTGGGGGTATTTATTCGGAAGAATACGTAGAGTATCCTCAGACACTCTTCCTTCTATCATGGGAGTATGCCCAGAAAAAGACGGAACATTATCATTAAAATTTAGACCAGAGATGATGGAAAATACTGATGATGATACGTTGAAGATTATTCTTGAGCATGAAGGATTACATGTATTAAATAAGCATGTTCCGAGATTATTGAGAATCATATCAAATGAAATAAGCATGCCTTTGAAAAAGGAGAAGGCGGATGTATGGAATACTGCATCAGATTGTGCGGCAAATGAATTAATGGGAATGCCGGATGAGTTGATGATTGATGGTACTCCTTGGCAAATGTGTAAACCAGAACTGTATGAATTACCTGAGAAACAGGCAGTTGAATTCTATTTTAATGCTCTATGGGAAAAGAAACAAGATAGTGAAGATAATGAGCACTATGGGGAAGGTGAAGTTTATGATACACTGGATGATCATGGACCATGGTCTGAGGTAGTCAATGAAGTTTCTGATGTTAGCTCCCTATCAAGGAAAGTGGATAACTACTCAAAATCTATGATTGGATCAGCATTAAAAATGTTTGGAAAATCAAGAGGAGAACTTCCATCTTATATGAGAGCTTTGATAGAAGAAGCACTTCGCCCGCCAAAAGCTCCGTATTTTCAAATTGTTAGAAATTTGGTTGTTGGAACCAGACTAAGTAAATTCAAACGTCACTTTTCTAAAATAAATCGGAAGAGGACTTATGTATTTGCAATTGGCGATAAGAATATTCCTCAGATATCTCCATTTCCTGGAAGAACAAGAGACTTTACTTTTAATATTGGAATAGTTCTTGATACATCAGGAAGTCAGAGTTTAGAGGATATTCAGGAAGGATTGTCTGGTTGTAAGAACATCATTGAAAACGACCGTCACTGTAAAGTAACAATACTTGAGGTGGATACAAGAATTCACAATGAGTATGAAATAAAGAAACTTCGAGATATTCAATTCGAAGTTAAAGGCAGGGGCGGAACAAGATTATCTCCTGGTCTTGAGAGATGTAAAGAGTTGAATGTTGATGTGGCGATAGTTTTTACAGATGGTTGGTGTGAAAACATCAATTCTTTATCAAGATCAAAATTCCCAAAAAAGATTATTTGGGTAATTGAAGGAAAGGATGGTACTGCAGAAAATGTTAATCAGACTGGTTATATTGTAAGAATATAAAGGAGGAATAAGTGTCTAATACATACACCGGGAAGGACATTAAAGTTTTAGATGAGGTAACTCATATAAGAACTGCTCCAGGAATGTATATCGGCGACACTTCCACCCCAACACATTTGGTTGAGGAATGCCTTGATAACTCATTGGATGAATGCTCTGCTGGGCATGCAACAATTATAGCAGTAGAGATGAACACCAAAGATCATATCTACTCAGTTGCCGACAATGGGCGAGGCATTCCTCTTGATAATGATGTTCCTAAAATGATCTCAACTAAATTATTTTCAGGAGCAAAGTTTCAAGGGAGCAAAACTGCATATGAAGTATGTTCAGGATTGCACGGGGTAGGATTAGTGGCGGTAAATGCTTTGAGTGATTTTTATATGATAAACATATACAGAGATAATAAACATGCTATATATGCATTTAAAAATCAGAAATATAAAAGCAAAAAAATAGACCCATTTGACGGAGAAAGACCATTTTCTACAAAAATTGAATTTAGACCAGACAAAAAAATTTTTGAAAATTTGGTAGCTAACGTAGATAGAATAAGGAGGAGATTATATATAGCATCAATTGAATTATCAAGATGCACTTTTGTATTGACAGTAGATGGTAAGAAAGAGATAATAAAGTTAAGTAAAAAACAATTCTTTCTTGCTCAATGTGCAAGTGAACCTGAGAAATCTGAAGTAATCTCAGCAACTGTATTTAATAAGGTTGAAAAATTTAGTGTTATGTTTAGTTATTCATTAACTGGTGCAATAACACCAAAAATATTAACATCAATAAATTTACTTCCAGTTGAGGAGGGAGGAACTCACGTAACAGTATTTAATGAAATTCTTAGAGATCTTATTTTAGCAAAAGCAAAAAAAATGAAATTGAGAATTCTTCCACCAGATTGCTTTTGTGGATTGAGAGCATATTTAAGTTTATCATTGATAGAACCAGAGTTTTCAAGTCAGACAAAAGATAAGTTGATAAACAGAAAAACATACCTTGATGTATTATCAACAAAACTTAGAGTATCAATTGAAAATTTCTTTCTGAAGAATGATGATTTGATTTCAGATATCATGAATCATTTAGCAGAATATAGAGCAAAAATTGATGCTAAGAAATTTGGCGCTGCAGCAACTAATGGAAAACGAGCATCTACAAAGTTCACTAAATTGAGAGATTGTACTTCAAGAAGTGGTGAGCTATTTATCGTTGAGGGAGATTCAGCAGGGGGTGGATTTATATCATGTAGAGATCCAAATAAGCATGCGGTTCTTCCATTGAAAGGTAAAATTCCTTCTGTTGCAACAGCAAAAGATTTAAGTAAAATCATGAAGCACAATGAAATTGGTGAAATGATTGCGGCATTCGGAACTGGAGTAGGTCCAGCTTTTGATGTTTCAAAATTAAGGTATGAAAAGATCATATGCACAACTGACGCAGATGCTGATGGAAAGCATATTGCATCAATTCTTACTTTAAATATTGCAATATTATTTCCGGATATCATTAAAAATGGTCATTATTACATTGCCGAAACTCCTCTTTATGCTATAAATGAAAAGAAGATATTTATTCCTTTATGGACAGAAGAGGAGGTTGAAAAGGCAAAAAACGAAAAAAGAACCATATCCCGATTTAAAGGTTTGGGAGAATTGAACCCAAAGCAACTTAAAAAGGTTGCTATTGATGAAAGCACTCGGAGATTAATTCAAGTGACTTATACATCAGATTTGGATAAAATGGTAAAATTATTCTCTCTTTCTTCTGAAAAGAGAAAATTATTAGAAGGAGGTTGGTGAAATGATTCATAGAGGATTCAAGTATTATTTCTGGAGTATGTTTGTATTTGCAATATGTGTTTCTTTATCTGCATGTATTTATGATGAAGGGGACGAGGTTGCTGCCCAGGCGTTTGAAAAAATGACTGCTCAAGAAAAAATGTTGTATGATGCGGTAGCCAAGCAATGGAATCAAAAGAAACTAAGACCAATTAGAGATGCTATAAGGTTGGGAAGAAAAATTAAACCTGAAGAAGCATTTACTCCATTTTCTGATATTGGAGCTCTTATTGAAAAGAATGATTCTGTTACTTTGATAATGGACTCAGGATGGGGAGAAGATACCATAAGAAAAAAGAGAGGAGCTAAATGGAGTGTTGTTGATCCTGATTGGTTTAGAAAAATTACAGGGCAAGGAATAGCTACAAAAGAACCACAAAGGATTTACAATAAAGTTATTTCTCCTCCATCAAATCCCAAAGCATCTAAAGTTGAACTTCCTGTTGAGGAAATAAATAAAGAAGAATTAGTTCCATTTGAAGAATTGGACGAACTTCGATATTTAATGAAAGGATGTGACGAGGCAATAAGAATCTTTGATGCGATTATATCAAAGGGTTATCCATTGACATATGGTGATCGAGAAAGAATATTTGTAAGGGTATTATTTTGTGAAGCAGAAAGAGTGAATGACAAAATAAGGGGAGAATGATGGATACAATAATTCCAGCATATTATAAAGAATATGGGATGTACTCAAATGCATTTAGAAATTTTCCTCTTGATATTGATGGGTTAAAACCAGTTGAAAGGAGAATTCTATTAACGGCATTTCTTGTTGCAAAAGAAAAGTTGGTTAAAAGTGCTAGGATTGAAGGAACGTGTATGGCAAAGTTTCATCCTCATGCTGGTGCTTATGGAACTATAGTCCAGATGGTAAATCAAGGGTTTTTAACTGGGCAGGGAAACTTCGGGTTTAATTTAGGAGTTGAACCTGTTGGATTTGCTGCCCAGAGATATACCGAATGTGGGATGAAAAAATCCACCCTTGATATGGCATTTAGGTATCTTAAGCATGTAGATTGGGTTGAGAGTGAACTGGATGATGAACCAGAATTTCTACCAACGATGTTTCCATTTTGTTTAATGGGAGATAAGTATACAGAAGGGATCGGATTTGGATATAGAACAGTAATTCCTTGTTATGAAGTTAAGGATCTTTATGCACGATTATTGTGGTTGATTGGAAAATCTCAAATCAAACCAACTATAAAACCAATAACCGATTGTATTATAGATTCTAATAATGAGGTACTAGAAACTTTACTAACAACTGGAAAAGCAAAGATTGAGTTGCATGGAGTTTTAAAGGTTAATAGAGGTCTTTGTAAAGCAACCGTTAAATCCTGGCCACCGGGCAAAAAATTCGAAACTATTTTATCAAAGTTTAAAAAGGAACTTGATATAAGTGATATCGGATATATGGATTTATCAAATGAAGATGATGGAACCAATGTTAGTTTCTCAGTATTGAAACAGAGGAATCGTGATAAAATCTTTAGTGGGTTTGTTTCTAAGTTAAAAACATTGTTAATTGGAAGTGTATCTTTTGATATAATCCTTTCTTCTAAAGAAGAAGTTGTTAGAAAGTCAGTTGATAGCATGTTATTGGATACTTACAATAAGTTCATATCCGTTAATGATAGAATGTTACGATATGAAATCGCTAAAGCAAATGACTCTATTGTAGAATTCAATAATCTTGAAAAACTCAAAGGACCACTTGCTCAAGTATTACAAGCAGGACAAATCACTAAAGATAACATGAGTCAGAAAATAGGTGACCTGGCAAGACTTTCACAATTATCAACAGAGATTGTTAATGAATTGATTACTAAATATAGAATTAATAAACTATTTACTGTCAATACAGATACAACCAATTTGCAAAATAAAGTTGTGGAATGTCAAGTAAACTTAAACGATATTCAAACATTCGTATTAGGACAATACAATAATATTTAAAAAGGAGGAGATTTTGTGAAAAAAATAGATGTTGGGAACGGAAAAAATTATGTTGTTCTGGGAAAAAGCTTTGAATTATTAAAAATGATTGAAGATGAATGTGTGGATATGTGTTATATGGATCCGCCATTTGATTTGACCCAAAATTATATTGATGTTAATCCAGAAACACATACAATAAATTTTTATGAAGGTGAATGGAAGGGAGGTATAAATAGCTGGATTATAGAAATGAAAAAAGTTATGATAGAAATAAAAAGAGTTTTGAAACCAGAAGGTTCTATATTTGTTCACTGTGATGATCAGGTTGCTGGTTATTTGAAAATCTATGTATTAGATAGACTTTTCAAACCAAATAATTATATTAACTCGATAACTTGGTTGAGAAGTCCTAATACAGGATCTTGGAAGACCAGTGATAAAGCATTCGCAAGAAATGGTGATACAATATTTTGGTATTGTAAAGACAAGGATAAATTCAAACCAAATAAATTATTCGTTCCGTGGCCGAAAGAGGAAATAAAAAAAAGATTTCCAAGAGATGATAATGACGGAAAGGGACCATATCATTGGAATACCTTAACTCATCTTAACCAATTAGAAGAAAAAATGGCTAAAGGAGAAATAGAAGCATCAAGACCTGGATCTAAACATCCGTGGAGATATAAAGTATACAAATCTGAAAATAAAGGGTTGGCGTTACATAATGTATGGACGGATATAAAACCTATTCATGGGAGATGTGTAGAAAAAATGTATTACCCAACCCAAAAACCAGAAGAGTTACTTAAAAGAATAATAGAAGCAGGATCGGTTGAGGGTGATGTAATATTAGATCCATATGTAGGGTCTGGAACTACTGCTGTAGTTTCGAGAAAATTATCTAGATCATATGTTGTTTCAGATAAGAACCCTGGTGGTATTGTATGCACATTGCGGAGACTTGAGGATCTAAGACAATTGACTATCCCAGGAAATCCAAATTACGAATTAATAAAAACTACATATAGTTATTTGGATCTCAAGAAGATGGACGGATATGATTTTCAAGAATTAGTATTTAAAGAACTGGGAGGAAGGTGTAATAATAAAGGTGCAGATGGAGCAATTGACGGATGGGCGAGATTCCCTGATTTCAATCCAGACGATGAAACTGTAGTTGAGGTAAAAAACATGCAGGCAAGTAGACCTCACCTTCAAAAGTTGTTAGGATTATTAACTACATATGGTTCCAAGTATGGAGTTATAATTGCTCATTCTTTTGCCAGAACTCTTCAATCAATAATAGATAAGGCAGAAATAGAAAATGGATATAAGATAAAGTTGATCCTTGTAGAGGATATTATGAAGATAACATATCCTTTAGAAGGAGATATTATTGTAGATGAAGAGTTTACTGCAACAGCAAGAATAACCACAAAAAATGAGAAGCTTATAGATGAAACTTTTAAGGTTCGTATTGTTAATTATTTATGGCAACTTGTAAATAATGGTAAAGTTGTTGATATTAAATTAATAGAAAAAGAAGGAGTTTGTAAGTTCAAGAAGTATGAAAACTTAATCAAAAAGGGAGCTGTAATACGATGCATTGCATCCGACGCAGCAGGAGAATCAACCGCATTTGAATATAGATATCAAAGGAGGTCCCATGTATAAGAGATTTAAAGAAGGTTTTACCTTAATTGAATTGATGATAGTAATTTGTATTATTGGAATTTTGGCTGCAATTGCTGTTCCGGCGATAAAAAAATCTCTTGATGAGAACAAGGATGATCTAAAAAGTATTGTCCAAACCGGAAGAGAGATAGTACAAGACCAAACTCAACAAAATCATCAAGTTCCAAAGGCAATTGCAGGAAAGAAAGACACTCAAATATTTTGTCATGAAGGCAATATGGCAATAATGTATAATGGTAAGATGTTATACCTCGGAGAAAAAGATAGCTGGGGTGATATTAAAGTAAATAGATGTGAAGGGGAGGGTTAATTATTATGCATCGAATAGAAAAGAAATTTACGGTACCAATTGGGCATCGCCTAAGTAAACACAAAGGAAGATGTAAAAATATTCATGGTCACAACTTCACAATTTTGGTCGGATTAAAGAAAAACGTATTGAATGATAATGATATGGTAATGGATTTCTCTGAACTGAAAAAGATTGTGAATGAGATTATTGATGAATGGGATCATTGTACATTATTAAATGAAGAAGATAGTGATCTCATTGAAACTTTTTCTGATATGAGATGTATAGCATTTCCATTTGATCCAACTGCCGAGAGATTGTCAAGGGTTTTATTTGAAACTATTTCTCAAAGGTTAACCATGCCAATTCAGATTGATTATGTAACCATGTATGAAAATGAAAATTCAAAGGCAACATATAGCTTAGATTAAGGAGAAGAGGGAAAATGTTAGAATTTAAGCGACGAGCAGGAATAGTGATTCCAAGGGAATATGAAAATACTATGTGGTACCAAAAAGTAAAAGAATTTTTGGTAAGAAGAACCAAAAATTATAATAGTGAGGATTATGTGTATAACATATTTTATCTTGAATCCGAAAAGTTTCTTATAATTCCAAGATTCTTCCCTCTTAAAAAGTATGTCAAGTGTAAAATAATTGATGAAAGCAATGCTGGTGAAGTCATTTCTATATCCCATTGCATCACTCCAAGAAATTCTCTTCAATTGAATGCTATAAATTTCATGATGAGAAATGATCAGGGAATGGTTGAATTACAACCGGGCGTAGGAAAGACTGTTATCAGCATTGCTACCATCTGTGAAAGAAAGAGAAAGTCATTAATTCTTGTTCATAGAGATGCACTTGTTGAACAATGGAACGAAAGGTTTTTACAATTCAGTGATATCAAAGAAGATCAAATTTCAAATCTAAGATCTGCTTCCTTTGAAGAAGATTTAAAGAAACCAATAATAATAGCAATGGCACAGACCTTTCTATCATTATTGAAGAAGAAAAGGATCGAATTTTTAATAGCACTGAATAAAGCAAACATTGGAATCTTTGTTGGGGATGAAGTTCATACTACAGTTGGGGCACCAAGTTTTTCAGAGTGTGCAATTCATATTCCAGCTAAATATAATTATGGTTTGAGTGCTACTCCATTCAGACATGATGGTAATGCAGATATTATTGATTTTCATGTTGGACCAACATTTTCAGATGAAGATACTTCTGGAACCATGAAGTCTAAAGTTAATGTGATATTATTTGATTTTGGAATAGATACTCCAAGGAGATTTACTTATTTAAATTGGGGAGGAAATTTTCAAAGGTCGAGATATCTTAATATAATGAAAAACTCAGAGCAATTCATGACTATAACAAAAGCATTACTTAAAAAGGTTATGAATGACAGACATGTATTATGTGTATGTGAAAGGATTAAGCTAATTGATCTTCTTTACGATACATTACCAATAGAAAGCAAATCAAAATTTATTGCTGGAGTTGGAAGAGAAGCTCTAACCGAAAAAGTTGTTTTCTCAACACCAGGTAAAGTACGAGATGGAGTTGATCAACAAGATCTTGATTGTTTAATAATGACATCTCCAATATCAAATATTGCTCAAATAATAGGAAGAGTCAATAGAGAATTTGAAGGAAAACCTACCCCTTTAGTTATGGATTTTGTTGATATTGGATGTACAAGAATAAGGTCCACTTTTTATAAGAGATTGAATTATTATAGAGATAAGGGATTTGAAGTCAACTTTATATTCATATCTAATAAATATGAGAAGGTAATTGTTGATGAACAAATGGCAATGTCTTTAATAAAAGGAGAATAAGTTGAAATGGGACATGGACCAAACATGGAAAAGATGTTGGTGTAAGATTCCATATAATAAAAAGATGGCAATCAAAGCTGTAAAAATCTCATCAAAAAAGTATGGGATTAAATTTCGATATTATAAATGCGAATATTGTGAAAAATGGCATTTAACAAAAAGTAAAAAAAGGAGGATGAGAAATGGACAAGTTGAATAAAAAAATAATGAAAATTCATATGGATCTTTTTGATGAAAAAATTGCTAGTGAATATGAT
>Ga0114918_10000097_pt1 | contig 67059 bp, 126 predicted proteins | sample LantaG_FD_87015 | JGI IMG/M metagenome (GOLD analysis project Ga0114918, IMG submission 87015) | Deep subsurface microbial communities from Baltic Sea to uncover new lineages of life (NeLLi) - Landsort_02402 metaG | ecosystem: Environmental > Aquatic > Marine > Oceanic > Sediment | place... | reverse complement strand
GGAGATGGTTTATGCCTGACATGAGAGAATTAGGCGTCACTGGCCTGCAACGCCAGGGCGGGGTTGTCACAGAAGAGTATCTGCGGGAACTTCAAGGCGACCGTTGGTACAAGGTGGTGCGAGAGATGACAGACGACCCGATTGTGGGGGCTGTCCTCTTTGCCATTGAAATGCTCATGCGTCAGGTGTCTTGGCAGGTCAAACCGGCTAAAATGGACAATTCTGATGCGAAATCCTCCGCTGAATTCGTGGAAGAGTGTCTCAATGACATGAGTTTCACCTGGTCCGACACCCTCAGTGAGATTCTTACCATGCTGCCCTATGGCTGGTCACTGATGGAGACCGTCTTCAAAATACGGGGTGGAGATAGCGACGACCCCAAGTACAATTCCAAGCACAACGATGGCAAGATTGGCTGGCGCAAGTGGAGTATCCGCAGCCAGGACACCCTCTCCGAGTGGCAATTTGACGACAGGGGCGGGATTCAAGGCATGGTGCAGCAAATAAACATTGCGCCCTACACAAAAGTCACCATCCCCATCAAGAAAGCCCTCCTATTTCGCACCTCCACCCGCAAGAATAACCCAGAAGGACGTTCCATACTTCGCAGTTCGTATAGACCGTTTTGGTTCAAGCGAAATATCGAGAACATCGAGGGCATTGGCGTGGAACGAGACCTGGCCGGGTTGCCCGTAGCTTGGGTGCCGCCTACCATTCTGGCCTCTGATGCCGGGGCGGACGAGCAAGCAGTGTTGGCGGCCATCAAGGACATCGTGGTGAATATCCGGCGTGACGACCAGGAGGGCGTCGTCTATCCCCTGGCCTACGATGTGAACGGTAACAAAATCTACGACCTTACCCTCATGTCCAGTGGCGGCACTCGCCAATTCGACACCGGCGCTATCATCAACCGCTACAGCGCCCTGATTGCCATGAGCGTGCTGGCTGACTTCATCCTGATTGGACACGAGAAGCAGGGTTCATTCGCATTGTCTCGCACCAAGTCCGATATGTTTATGACCGCCCTGCGCAGTTGGCTGGATTCGATTGCAGATGTCATCAACCGTTACGCCATCCCCCAGTTGCTGAAGGTGAACAACATGGACATCACCAAGGCCCCCACCCTGGTGCATGGGGACGTAGGCCGGATTGACCTTGAGGAGCTGGGCCAGTACATCGTGAGACTGTCCTCCGCCGGATTTGAGTTGAACCTGGACAGCGGACTAGAGAGCTACTTGCGCCAGCAGGCGAACCTGCCCCTGGTGAACGTGGACAAAACTCCCGGCATGACAACGCCCAAGTTGCAGCCTATCAGTGAGGAACCGACTACCGATGCCCCCGTCACCCCGCCGGACGCCTCCAAGAACGTGCAGGATGGGGTGGCGGGGCGGGCGAAGCAGACGACGAGTGGAGAGTAATCTATCTAGGAGAATAACATGATTGACGAACCAGAAAATGCAACCGATGCTGAAATCCTGTCTGATATGAACAGCCTGATTGAAAAGATGAAGGCGGGGAAACCGGATGACCGAAGCAAGAAGGATAGGCGTTACGCCATTTCCATCACGGAGATGGAGAAGACAATGGCCTTCTTTTATACATACTGCTATATTGGTTGGATTACCGAAGGGGAATGAGTATGACAATCACAACGTCGCCAGAGAAAGAAGTTGTCGATATGTTAGTTAATATGTTCCCAGGTGTTCAAGCATCCTATGAGATGCTAGAGAGTCCGGCTAGGATTAGGTGGCATGTCAATGATCCGACAACTGGTAAGTCTGGTAGATTCATTAGCCTGTATGATGAATTCATTGAGTTGTATTCGCTAATGCAACCTGCGCAACCCATAAACACCATCTGCCGAAACATGCTTGGCGTTATTGCCGGGTGGCGCGATGGCTTATAGTGACCGGCACTCGCTACTGGATGCACGCATCTACGATTTTCTCTACGAGGTGGAGAAGCGGCCCTACCCAGACAGCGACTTGGCATCACTGCTTGAAACATTGCGCGCACAAGCAACCAGGCTGAGGCAGGCAATAGACACAAGGGAAGCGGACGAAATGAGGCGATATGGCGAACAACACTGGGGATGATAGCGTGACGGTCACGGAGTCAAAAGCGGCCGAATCGGAAACAGTCACTGTCTCCGATTCGCAGATTCCCCCTGTATCGGAGACGCCTTCCATGCTATCTCGTGAGTCCTTGACGAGGACGGAACGCCACCTGATCGCACTATTGTACGCACTTTGGGAGACAATGGGCGTGCAAAAACGCATCATTCGCATGGACTAGCAAACTCAGTGTTGCAATCTGTTTTTTTCTGTGTTATTATGTGAATAACTGTATAAGTGCCCGCACTGTAGGACACGTCCCGGCAAGCGAAGAGGAACCAACCCGTTCCCCGCTTGTCGGGACTTTTGTTTGGAGAAAAATATGCCAGAACTACGACTCTTCCTAGAGGCCAATATATCCTCACCAGCTGAGTGGATTCCCTATCTGCCGCCCCCTGGTGCGTTCAAGCATCCCAAGTACGGAGACCTCTCCTTTACCCCGGAACGCAATGCCCGCTTTGTCGCCAACTTCAACAACCGCATCTATCAGGACCGTGTGCCCCTGGACGCCGAACATCAAACCAAGTTGTCCGGGGCCTTGGGCTGGATTGCGTCCCTGCGCCAGAACGAGGATAGCAGCGTAGATGCCCAGGTGGAGTGGACTGACCGGGGCGCAAGCATGGTGACGAAGGAGCGGTTCAAGTACGTCTCACCTGAGTTCTACGACTCCTGGGAGGACCCGGCCACTGGCGTTTCCCATCAGGACGTGGCAATTGGAGGGGCCTTGACCACCCGCCCCTTCTTCAAGAGTTTGGCGTTACGCCCCTTGGTGGCAAGCGAAGATGGAACGCTTACCCTGGGGGGTGATGATATAGAAGTTGAAGGTATCGAGACGGCAGCAGTTCAATCAGTCCGGGAGGACAACAACATGGCAGAAAAAACCGCAGAGGTAGTAGTGGATGCTGTGGATGCCAAGGCGTTTGCGGAGGTGCAGCTTCGGCTGACTGAACTGCAAGAAGCCCTGGCGACCAGCGAAGAGCAGCGGACGGAAGTGGAACAGAAGGCCCAGAAGTATCAAGAGGCCCTGGACACTACCAATTCCCGCCTTGCCAAGATGGAGGAATCGGCTCAGACCAAGCGATTCACAGAATGGGCCGATGGGCACGATGGACCCCGTTGGTTCGGAGAAGTTGAGACCCATGTTCGCATCATGCGGGCTTTGGGAGAAGGCAGCGATGAGTACGCCGCTTATGTCGCCAGCCAGAAGGCCCAGGCTGCGATGATGGCCGAAAGTTCCCTGTTCAGTGAGATTGGCAGTGATGCCACCGGGAAGAACGAGAACGCCTTGGCGAAACTGAACCGTCTGGCCGACGCACGGCAGGTGGAGAAGCCTTCCCTGTCCCACGCCCAGGCCTTTGCCGAGGTGCTGGACGCCAATTCCGACCTCTATACCGCCTACCGCAAGGGAGAATAACTCATGGCATACGAAGGACCGATGCAAACCATTCCTGGTCTGACTGCCAGTGCCGCTTTGACGGCCAAGCAGTACTACTTCGTCAAGTTCTCCGGTGTCGGCACTGTGGACGTGTGTTCTGCTGCCACTGATGTGCCCTGTGGCGTGCTACAGAACGCCCCTGCCTCTGGTGCAGCCGCCACGGTTGCCTGGAGCGGTGTCACCAAGATTTCCAGCAACGAGGCTATCACCGCCGGTTGGCATCTTGGCACGTCCTCCGATGGGCAGGCCGACCGCAAGATCTGGGGCACGGACACAACGGAGTATATCGTGGGGCAGGCGATTACCAGCACTGCCGCTGCCGGGGGCATGGTCACCGCCCTCATCAACTGTGCCGTGCCTGTCATGGCCCAAACCAGCGCCTAACCAGGTGCAGAGGAGATTATAATGGCACAACCTACTTCTCAGGCCGTACACGCAGTTGATGTTCCGCTGACCAATATCAGCACGGCCTACATTCAGAATCAGACTCACTTCATTGCAAGCAAGGTGTTCCCCATCGTGCCGGTGATGAAGCAAACTGACAAATTTTTCACGTACTCGAAGAACGATTGGTTCCGTGACGAGGCCCAAGAACGGGCTGACGGCCAGGAATCGGCGGGCAGCGGCTACGGGCTGAGTACCGCCTCCTATTCTTGCGACCTGTTCGCCATGCACAAGGACATTGGCTATCAGGCCCGTAACAATGCGGATGCCGGTATCAACCTGGAACGAGACGCTGTTGAGTTCGTCACCCAGCGTCTGCTGCTGCGCCGTGAGGTGCAGTGGATGGCCGACTACTTTGTGACCGGCGTGTGGGGAACCAGCACCACTCCGTCCGCCCTGTGGGATTCCTACACCACGTCTGACCCCATCTCTGACATCGAGACTGGCAAGTCTACCATTCTTACCAACACTGGATTCATGCCCAACACCCTGGTGCTTGGTTATGAGACCTATCGCTATCTGAAGCGCCACCCGGAGATCATCGACCTGATCAAGTACACCAACGGCGGTACGGCCACTAACCCCACCGAACAGTTGCTTGCCAACCTGTTCGACCTGGATAACGTGTACGTGGCGAAGGCGGTCAAGGCCACCAACATCGAGGGCGAAACAGCGGCTATGGCCCTCACCCACGGCAAGCACGCCCTGCTGTGCTATGTGGCCCCCAATCCTGGTCTGCTTACCCCCTCCGCTGGCTACGTCTTCTCGTGGCGTGGTGTGGCGGGCGGTATCGCCGGGGCGGACATCGGCATGAACAGCTTCTACATCCCAGAACTGAAGGCCGACCGGATTGAGGGTGAAATCGCCTTTGACAACAAGCTGGTTGGCACAGATTTAGGGTACATGTTTATAGACGCAGTTTCATGATACCGCTTCAGTTAAGTAGTGTCATCATCTAGCCAGAATGTTCACTGATAAAAGCAAGAATGGATTTCTTGACATGAGCCATGTTGTCGATAACGTTTTTGGATGGTATGCGCAACCCAGTCCAGCCACGTTCTGTCATCATGGCGTCACGTCTAGCATCTCGCTCTTTCCGAAGTCTGTGAACAGTACCGTCAATCTCGATGTATAGCTTGCGCTCTGGCAATGCGAAGTCAAGAGAGAACATACGTGGGAGCTTGTTAGTATGAACGCCAGTCAGGAACTTGTACTGCGGAACGAAACCATTAGCAGTCATCCAGGGGAGAATAAGTTCTTCTTCCTGGCTGACTCTGCTAACGTTTTTCCATCCATCAGTAGAAGCTACTCTCTCACCGCTGGCGTACTTTCTAAGAGCCGTGGCGCTGATTCTGTCATTTTTCAACTTGCGAGAGGCTTCAATACATTCCGGCTTGTCGCATGGAATCCGTCCATACAACTGATGTTTAGATGTTCCAGAAGTTTTGGTAGGTTTTCCGCAAATGCGGCAAGGGATGAAGGTAGCTTGACTAGGGAGCGAAGATTTTACTCCCTTGTTCCATGCCGGTCTTCCTTTCTGACTTTCCGCCTTACACAGCATGGAGCAGAATTTGCGGGTAGTCCAGCTTGCTAGACTACAGGAGGATGGCTTTGGGAATGTCTTCCCACACTGAGAGCATTCCTTGGTTAATTCCATAACGCTTTTCCTTTCTTGAAAGAACTACAATTGATGATGACACATATTAACACAAGCGAAGTAATAACGCAAAGGTAACTTGAAATGAATGACATCAGCTATCAAGTTGTGCGGCCATTTCAGGGGCTTTCTGTGGGCGCTGTACTGTCCGGCGATGGGTTCAAGGACTCACGCCGGGCGCTACAGTTGGTAGAGCAGCGTTTCATCCAACCAATCACAAGCCAGGCCAACGGGTATCAGCCCAGCGTAGCAACGCTGTTGGCAACGCCCATTCGCCAGTTGCGCTTTGTGATTGCCGATGTGCAGGACACTGCTTTGCTGGAAGTCGCCAAGCAACAGGAAACCCGTGAAATCGCCATGCAACTTTTCCAGAAGCGTATCGAAGAACTGAACGAGGAGGCGGTACATGCCTAATCTGATTACGAAGGGCAAGGCGATTGTCGGTGCGCTGAGTATTGGCGGGGCCGAAATCAATGAAGCGGAACTTGAAGCACTTGATGGCGTAACGGCTGGTACGGTGACGGCATCCAAGGCCGTTATTGCCGCAGCATCGGACGATACAACTGCCGTGCTCGACTTTTCCAGCTTGACCCTCGCAGCGGGGGCCAGGGTTATAAGGGGGTCACCCCTTGATTTCGAGGCTGTGACTGGTTGGATGGCTTTCAGTGGTGCGACAGCCAGCGGCTTCAGGTACAGTGCGTACTTCCAGCCGGAGACGGCGGGGACTGCTAAGCTGCTCGGACTGGGCAACACCGCCCAACTGAAAAGCGGAGCATCGGTAAATGCGGCCTCAGCCGCGCAGCTTCATATTCTGGTTGAATCTGGAGCAACCGTGACCACGCGGGGCGGGGATGCGACCGCTGGTCTGCATCCTGTTTGGGCCAAGGTTGGTGGCGCAAGCGGCGCGACATTCGACAGTGGCATGCGTGTCGCCCCATTGTGGTCAGACATCCAGATCAATAACAACGACGTGTCGGCAGAAGAAGTGTTCGGTCTTCTGATTTCTTCTGGCGGGTCAAAGATTCGGTCTTTGATTCGCTGGGAAGGCACCGGCTCGACGTTTCTGCTCGAAGCCGTGGACACCTCGAGCACGTTCATCGCGGCTCAGGCTGCCGGAAAGTCGGTTGTAAGCAACCAACAGGCTTTGAACTTCAAGGTGGAGCTGAATGGCACGACGTACTACATTCCTGTGATGGCGGCAGCGTAGTGATTAATCGCGAGCAGATAGAGGCGCGATTGGCCCAACTGAGATCGGACAAGGTTGAGTTAGTCGCCAATGTTCACGCCATCAACGGCGCTCTCCAGGACTGCGAATATTGGCTCACTCTGCTAGAGGAAACGGCTACAATGAGCGAGGGCGGCGAATCCGCCGAAGGGACAGACGACCATGAGCGTTAACCAATTGCCGCCCAGAGTGGTGGCTTTGACCAAGACAGGCGGCACGAAAACCGTCCATGTCAACTTGGCTGGTGCATGGGCAAACGGAGCGGATCAGTCTGCTACCATCAGCGGCACCGTAACTTTGCACTGGGCTACGCTGGCATAGTTAGCCGCCCGTGATATTTCACAAATCCTATGGAGGAAAATAGAACATGCCATTGAATAGATATATCACGGGCGGCGATGTGACGCTAGGCGCTGGTACGGACGTGATTGGCAATGTTGCCATCGACCAGACTACACCCGGAACAACGAACCTTGTGCAAGTTGGCGCAGGTGAAGCCCATGTTGGCGAAATCGGTGGCAACTCTGCCGTCATCACCCCGACCATCATCGTCTCTGCCGCATCCGCCTACACTGCGGGGGATAGCATTGGCGGCAAGATTACGCTGACCTCTGCCCTGCGGGTAAGCGGGGGAACGGCTGTGCTACAGTCAATCATGATCTCCGGGCGGGCCAACCAGAAGCCTGCGGGAACCATCCTGCTCTTTGATGCGGACCCCACGGCGGCAACCCTGACCGACAATGCAGCGGTGGTGCTGAGTACCAACGACTTCAACGTGTTGGCAAGCATCCCCGTCTCGGCGGCTGACTACGTGACCATCAACTCGAAGTGCTACGCCAACCTGTCCGGCCTGGGGCGCACGCTGAAAGCCACCACAGGCACAAGCCTGTATGCGGCCTTTGTGGTCACATCCACCCCGACCTTTGCGGCGACGAGTGACTTTCAGATGCGGTTCGGATTGCTGAGGGACTGACCATGCCGATTCTAAGAGGCACACCCTCCACCATTGCCGGAGTGCTGGGCGGGCGGGGGTACAGGTTCATACAGCAGTGGCTCCTGCGTGACAACTTCACCACGGACCTAGCGGCGGGCAGCGTCAACGGAAGTTCCGCCGAGCCTGGTCCTGGAACGAGGACCGTCACGGATACCGAGAACAAGCTGAGTATCAGCGGCGGGGCGGCTGTGTTTGCGGGCGGGAAGGCGAGTCCGGCGTGGGGTGATCCGGGGCTGTGGTATGGGGCGCAGACGAGGACGGCGGGGCTGGCTTTTGTGGCTGAACACGTATCACCGCCTGGACCCTCCAAGTATACTGGCTTGGGGTGGTCGGCGGCGCAAAGCGGGACGCCCAGCAATGGCGTTGGTTTACAGATCACCGAGGATGTTATTTTCTTGTTTCCCGCAATCAATCTGCAATCAATCAGTGCGGCGACGACCTACAAGTATACCGTGATTTTACGCTCAACTGGCTCCGCGGTGCTTGTGTACTTGGACGGACGTTGGACGCTGTTGTGGGTAGGTAGTAGCGGAACAACTACATCATTATACCCAGCCGCTCCAATTTATAACGGTGCGCCATTAGTCAACTACATCAAAGTCGCCCAACTCTCCTGGCTACCCGTGCCTGAGACTTCTGATTCTTTTTCGGTGGACAGCTAACATGTTAAGTGTTTTTACGAACGTAATTGCGAATAGTTGTGTCGGAGACACCAAAGTCTTTGGCAATGGATTTGAAGGCTTCTCCATTGCTACGACGTCTCAGAATTTCGGGGATACGATCATCAGAAATTCTACGACCACCGCCAATGTAATGGTTGCCGCTAACACGCTCGTCAAAAGTTCTAGGACCGCCGACGTGTCTCCAGGACTTCCCACTAGTAATTGCACGGACAGAGTTGGCAGCAACGCCAAATTCATCACCCAGCGCCGTAGAGCTTTCTCCGTTGGCGTACCTATCTCTAATTTCAAGAACTTGGATTTTTGTGAGTTTGGACTTTCCCGCTCGTTCACCTTTGGCAACCGTGCCGTTACGAATGCCGTCCGCAACATTAGAGGCATGAGTATCCCACCGAAGATTGGAGACATGGTTGTTCAGTGGGTTGTCGTCATGGTGGCAGGCTTGCAATCCGTGGGGACGTGGCCCGACAAACGTTTCGAGAACAATGATATGGATGCGAAGCGTTCTCCGTTTAGAATCGCAACGAATTCTTATTTCCGGGCGACCCTTTTTGGTCAAAGACTGTTTAAGAATATGGGGTTCGTCAAGCATCTGGGCGTGAGTGTTCCACCACGATCTTACCCTGCCATGATTAGAGATTTCGTATCCAGCGCAACCAGCGATTTCTTTCCAAGTTTCAGTCATGTCATTCCTCCTGTTGTTAATTATAACATAAGTCGTCTAACGTGCAAAACTGCACTGCCGAATGGAGGTGCGATATGACATTGCCGAATTCTGATGGAAAAGGTCACGCAGAAGGCATCGCCGGGGGCATCGGCTCAGGCGGCGGCGGGAAGGTGTGGACCGGGGCGTCGTGGACGGCTGCGGCGGGCAAGGCGAGCAATACGCCGGGGACGGGCAGTGAGTTGGTGGTGAATGGGGGCATGGAGACGGGAGACCCGCCGAGTAGTTGGACACCAAGCGGTTCCACACTCAGTGCAGTAGCAGACGAGCGCACGGGTGGGGCTGGAAGCCAGGCAGTCTCCGTAATAAATACAGCGGGATATGGATACGCTGGACAAAATGTATCCACCACTGTTGGCGCATGGCACAGGGTAAGCGGTTGGCATAAAAGTATTGCGTCAAAGGTTTTACATGCTGAATTTATCGAAGCGCCATCAACCGTTAAGGCAATTTCAACATCAGCATCAGGTACTTGGACAAATTTCAATGCTACATTCCGTTCTAATCTTTCGTCAATTGGAATACGGTTATACGCCTACACGGCTAGCATTGGAGATGAATCACGCTTCGATGACATATCCATCAAAGCCCTCGTCCTCGCCGACCTATTCTCTTCCACCACCCACTCAACCCCGGATGTACTCGCCACGGTCGCCGTCACCCTGACCAAAGGCACGCAGGCGGGCGTGGTCGTCAACCTGGACAGCGCAGGGACACCGGCCAACTTCGTGATCGCCTACCATGACGGCACGAATTGCAAACTGGAGAAATGCGTAGCCGGAACCTACACAACCGTTATCACGGCGGCGGCTACGTACAGCGCGGGCGCAGAGTTGCGGGTCATCAAGGACGGGACGGCGTACAGGTTGTATTACAACAACGCCTTGGTCGGGACGGGGACGATTGCGGATGCGGGGATTGTGTCGAATACGTTGCATGGGCTATTCAGCACCTACTCTGCGAATACGTTCGACAACTTCACCGTATACGCACGAGGCACGGCGGGCGAATACGACGCACCACTCAACGAGGTGGCAAATGGGTAAGTACATTTTCGTCGCACCGTACCAGAACAACCAGATCCAATTCCCGGAGGACATGGAACTCACCTACACCGACGCCGAGGGCGTGCTGCGGGGCGGCTATGTGCTGATGACGCCGACTGTACAGGGGCAAGACGTTCCCGCCACGGTGATGCTACACACGACGCCCGCCAACCGGGACATCCTGGACGCTGACCCGGATTGGGCGTATATGAGCGAGATTGTGGAGGCCGACAATGCCACCTAAACCAGACAAAATCACCAAGACCAAAGCCAAGGCCATCGGCAAGAAGCTAAAGAAGCATTTCGGCAAGGCGAAGGACGCCGGGATGCTGGCAGCGGTGGACAATGCCACGGACCGGGCAGAGGTGACGGCTGCGGTGCTGGATGACTTGGGCGTGAATCTGAACGACTACGACGTGCTGTAGAAGGAGTGAACCATGAACGAGATTCAGTTCAACGCTGTGCGTAAGGCAGGGGCGGCTGCGGGAAAGTTGGCCGAACGGTTTGGTATGAAGCGACCGTCCTTCTACCAGCCCCACGGCGACCCAGAGATTACCATGACACGGGCTTTGCTTGCCGAGGCCGACTTCCTTGACGTGCTTGCGGACAAACTACCTCCGGTTGAGGAAGTTGACGTGCCTGTGGTTGAGGAAGTTGTCGTCAAGCCTGTCCGTGCAAAACGTGGGAAGAAGGCTTAGTCTATGGCTGCCACCTATACCCTCTCTACCGATATTGGCAAGGTGCGCCTGTACGCAAGCGATACCAACATTGCCAATACCGCTTTTTCGGATGAGGAATGGCAGATATTCATAGACAACGCCCAGGGCAGTAACCTGCGCCTGGCAGCCGCATGGGGATTGCGCACCCTGGCCCGCGACCTGGCAAGGTTGGGCCACTGGAAAGACGCCGGTGTCAGCAATGATGCGGCGGCTGATATGGCCGTCACCTTGGCTGAATGGCTGGAACAACAGGCGCTTGCGGTGGACGGCGTAACATCCGCCTCCATCCTAGCCATTCCCTACGCAGGGGGAATCAGCGTTGCCGACCGAGACACGGTGAAGGACGACTCTGACAGGGTGGTTCCCGCTTTCTCTCGTTCCACTCACTTCTACGACAAGAGTAACTGGACAGAAGACGAATGAGCGCCAGTCTGTGGAACGACATTGACGATAAACTGGCGGCCCTGGTGCTGTCGGACATGGGGACTGGTTCCGCCTACGCTACTTTCAAGATTGCCACCATTCAAGTGGTGGACCAGTGGGAAACGGACTTGCGCTCCAGTCCATTAGGAGACATCACCCTGCCTGCCGTCTTTATCGTAGGTCGCATGTGGGAACCAGCCAATCGCTACGGTGACGCCCCCCAAGGCCCCCACGGGGACGGAACCGTTCATGTGGATGTGAAGTACCCCTACGACCTAATAGCGGCCACAGACCCCCAAACGACCTATGCCGCCGCCCTGGATGGGGCCAAGGAACTGTCCCGCCGTTTTCGTGAACTGATACGAGACAACTATGCCCTGGGTGGTATCTCCTCAACCGACACCGAACATATCATTGATGTGATTATGGCAAGGGGTGTGATTGAGGTGCGGGGACACGAGGGCGGCAAGTATATAGGCGGCACACTGCTGCCCATTGACATATACACTGAGGTTTGACCATGAAAATACGCTTTATCGATGTGCGCAGCAAAACTCAATCAGTCACCGTGGCCTTGGTGGGTGACACGCCCCTGGTGCATGGGCAGGTTTACACTGTGTCGGACAAGGTGGGGGCTCTGCTGCTGGCCTTTTCCGGGCAGTGGGAGAAAGCCGTCTTGCCCATCGAGCCGAGACCAGCGGTTGAAGCGGGTGAGGAAGCCCAACTATGGGACTTCTTTAAGGAAGTCAGTGGCATTGACGACGAGTTGGCGCAAACTCTGTGGTTCATTGGCTATGAGAGTTGGGAAAGCATTCGCAAGGATGTGGAGGCCAACGGAATTGGAAAACTTACCCGTCTGCCTGGCATTGGACCAGCACGGGCCAAGGCAATCTATCAGAAGTCTACGGGAGAATAACCTATGCTTTATCAAACTGCTGGCTTTGCCCTGGCCAAACAATCCGCCAAAGCCACGGCTGCTACCACCAACTTTATCCGAGGCCGCATGTCCAGCCACGGCGTCAATCCTGTATATGATGAGATTGACCCGTCTGGTGAACACACGGGCATTCATCAGCGCTCCACCGCCCTGCAATCCACGCCCATCCGGTCGGGCTACATGGCCGACATTTCCCTGGCCTTTCGCCTCTATCCCAACCTGGTCGGCTACGCCCTGGCCGGTATCGGGTTCGGCAACACCACGGCCACCACGGTTATCCTTACCATCGATGCCACTGGCGGTACGTTCACCATCACCGTCTCTGCCCAGACCACCAGCGCCATTGCCTTTGACGCCGCCATCGGAGCAGTCGAAACGGCCATTGAGTTGCTGTCCACTGTCACGGCAGCCACGGTAACGGGAACTGCCAGCAACTATACCATCACCGTAGACAGCGGCGTCACGTCCGCTACCATGACGGCGAACGCTGGTTCTCTCACGGGCGGCGGCACCACGGCCACCTATACGGGATGGTACTACACCCACACCTTTACCCTGGCCGACGCCGAAGCGGAAAGCTGGGTGAGCTTGATGAGCGCCGTTGGGGAGGACTCCGCCCGCTACGAACGCAAAATTACGGATGCTCGCCTCTCCCAGCTTGTTTTTGCCGCAAGCCGTACAGGAATCGACGTAACAGGTACGGCGTCCGGTCTCAGCGAGGCCACCAGCGCAGGCAGCGAGACGGTGGTACAAGAAACCGACTCTATGCTTTCTCAGGCCCAAGGTGCCTTCACCGTCACGTCCAGCGACATCACGGCAGTCACCCTGGGGACGCCCCGCTCCTACACCCTGACCATCGACAACCCGCTAGACGACCAGGAACAAAACCTGCACAGCTTTAGTCGGGCCACCCTCTCCCCCACGGGCAAGGTTATCTCCGGTACGCTGGAGGGTCTGGTGTTCAGCGAGAACATCTATAAAGAGTTCATCTATGGCGCTTCGGGCGGGACGGCCCCCGTCATCCCCATCCCGGAAGCCCAGCTTGTGTGGAGTTTCACCTCCCCGGCCTTTATCACCGGTGCAATCGCCAATTCGTTCCAAGCCACCATCCCTACTGCCCAGGTGATGATGGACCCGTTTGACGTAACGGCAGGCGGCCAGATTATCTATAACGCCCGCTATCGCATGATAGACAATGCCGCCAGCGCCCCCATCACCATTGTCCTAATCAACAGCACTTCCAGCTACGCAGGGAGCTAACTTGAAAATTCAAGTAACGTACACCTACGGTTTGCCACCCGATGCCCAGGAAGCCGTTGCCCTGCTCACAGCAGCGGACCTTCCTGGCATGGTGGAGGGCGATGACATAGAAGAGGCCCGTAACGAACTGCTGAAACAGATCCCGCCCGAAGAGCAGCTGCGCTTTACCGTCCACGCCGTCTCTTTCCTGGACCGTGGATATTATGCAAAGCTAGCACAAGAGGGGCAGGAATGGTTTACGCAGCGCACGGGGCAGGACATTGGCAGTGAGTTTGATGACCAGGAACTAATCTACCTGCGCAACATCGTCTACTTCCGGGCTGAGATGTTATGTGCAGTTGATAGGGAGAAGGTAGGCGCTGAAGTTCGCTACAAAGCAGAAAGGGCCCTTGTGCCTTACGGTGCAATTCCCAAATGGGAAGCAGCCTTTGTTCCCCAGGAGTGGGTGACGCTGGATGGCATGGCGGAGAAGATGCCCGTGGAGTTGCTGGATAGTTGGAGAGACGCCACCCGGCATTTGAATGCGGGGGTGTTGAGTAGCATCCCAGATTTTTTAGCAGTCAGGCGAGTGACGAGCAGCGTTCTCGCCTAGATGAAACGCTGGAAAGTCTGCTTGACGACGACGAACAACCAGACTATCTGGACATGTCGCCCCAGGGCATTGCGAGAGAGCGCAATCGTTGGATATTGGTAAGAGACGAGCATCTTGACCTTTATGTCCTGTGGCGCAATATGGCAGGCATGGGCGGGGAGTCACTGGGTGAACTTTGGAGACTAGCCCAAGAACCAGGCAGCGGGGCATTGCTGAAGGATTTCGCCACCATCTCCGCCAGGGAGAAGCGGCTAAAACGAAGTAGAACCTTTCTGAAGGGGGAAAAGAAATGAGTATCCGCATCTACCCTTCGGACCAGGCACGCAGTGAATTTGCCGCCCTGCGTCAATTCCTCAAATCGTTAGAATCCCCAACGGAAACTGAAAAATCTACCGTCTCTCGGGCCGTGCGTGCCGAGTTTGGCAGCAACTTCGCCAACGAGGGCAGCGGACAGCCCAGCGGCTCTTGGCCGGGTCTCGCCAAGCGTACTCAGCGAGAGAGACGGGCACTTGGCTTTCCGCCTGCCCACCCCATCCTCGTGCGGGGTGGAGAGTACATGCGTTCTTTTTTGAATCCGACCGCCAATAATGAAGAAGTCACGTCCAACGAATCTGGTTGGCACATGGAATATGGCAGCGAGCATGATTTTGTGCGACATCACGAAGGACCACGTGCGCTTCACCCAAACAACCCGGAGCGGTCTGTGATGAATCTGACATCGGCTTCCGAGAATCGGCTAGGGGATGCCCTGGACGCCATGTTTATGACAAGGCAGGTGCCTGTTGCCCGATAGACGCCTAACTTACAAGGTTGATATTGACACCACCGATGTGGCGGCAGCAAGACGCCAGATTGATGCCTTGGCGCGGGGAACGGCTGGGGGCGGTGCGGGTGCGGCCGGCACTGGAAGCCGGATGGCCGTAAATAGCGCCGAGGCACAAGCTCTACGGGCTACACAGCGTGCGAGATCAGAGGACTTGGCGAAGTTTGTTACATACCGAAAGCGACAGGTAGCGGTGTCGAAGAAGGCGTTTGCCGACGTACAGCGCCTTGCCAACAAAGCCGCCGACGCAGAGATTCGTGACCGCCAACGTGCCATGCAAGCCGCCCTGACTTATCGCAGACGGCAAGTTTCAGAGGCGAACAAAGCGGCAGCGGCTGAAATAAGAGCATCCGAGAAGGCGGCAGCAGCAGCCACCCGCTCTGCCGGAAAGAATGCCATCACCGTGAGCCGTGTCATGGCTGGGGCAAAGAACCTGCTCTATGGAGGTGGCGTTGCTGGCCTTGCCCTTTACTCGGGCAAGCAGGCCGCTACCGCTGTGGCGAACATGGGGGCAGAAGGCGCTGAAATCGCCCGCCTGACCAATAGTTATGGGGAACTGGCGGCTCAGATCGGCATCACCGCTGATACCCTGACCACCAAGATGCGGGCGGCCACACAGGGAACCGTTGCAGACTACAACATGCTCTCCCGTGCCAACCTGCTCCTGGTGTCCGCCCAGCAGGATGCGTTGGATGTGACAGAGGACCAGATTGCCACCCTTGCCGAGTTTGCCCGCCTGCGCTCTACGCAGTTGACACAAGAGGGCAAGAACCTCAGCACAGAAGAAGCCTTCTCCCGCTTGATTCGAGGTGTTGCCAAGCGTGAAACAGAACTTTTGGATGAGTTGGGTATTTCCAGCAAGCAGATGGCCGACATCCTGGGCATCAGCGTCAAGGAAGTGAACAGTAGCGTTCAATCCATGTTGGACAGTGTGCTGGCCGTGGCGGAGATGGACATCGCTAACTTTGGCAAGCCCGTGGAGGATGAAGCCACACGGATTGAACGGGCGGCGGCAGACATTGAAAACAGCATGAACCGCGTGAAAACATCTATGGCTCCCACCGCTGTCGCCCTAAAAGAGCTCTGGGCTAACATTGTGACGGGCTTGGTTGATTTTGCCATTGGTGACGACATTGAAGGAATCAGGCTAGCCCTGGAAACCACGCTCAAAGATGCTATGGTTTCCGCATTGGAAAAGGCGAAGGAACAACAGCGGCTGGAACAGGAAAGAGCAACCATTCTCGCAAATACACCCAAGATTTCATTGGGACAGGTGATGTCGGCGGGCATGACTGGTGGCGGTTGGTTATCTGCGGATCAGATTGACGTATCCCCTGTGGCGGCAGTTGAAGACCAGATCAAGATGATGGAAGGGCTGTTGTCCGATATTGGCACAATCGACACGGCTATTCATATGTCACTTCCTGGCGCAGACGACATGATGGCCGACTTGCGCGACATCGCCAAGGCCGTTGAGGGAGGAACAGTTACAGAAGAACAAATAGCCCGTGCCGCCGCCATGCGAGATGTCGTGTCCGTGTGGCGTTCTGACATGATGCTGATTGACGCATACAATAAAAACCTGTCCGAGCGCAACGCCGCAAAACTGAGCTTCTTCCCAGAAGATGATGACTTTGTGAAGATGGGCATGGCCGGTACGCAGCTTACCAATACCCTGGACGCCATTGACGATGCTTCCGGCATGGGGGTGGGCGGACTCGAAAACATTCAGAAGGCCTTGGTTGACATTGGGACAAAAGCAGTAGAGACCGGCAAAATCACCAAGCAGCAGATTCTAGACATCGCCAACCTTGCCAACATGTTCCTTTCCCTGATTCCCAGCGGCATGGGGAGTATGTTGCAAGGTGTCTACGGCCCACAGTTCAGGCCGACGACTACGGAAAACATGCCCACAAGTTGGGGGGGCGTAGAGGGTTGGCTCAACGGCGAAGTTGCCCCCGCAATGGTGAACGTGACAACCCAATGGGCGCGGGACAATGCCGCTGCCGCCAAAGCATCGGGTTCTGCCTGGGACAAAGCAGCCGCCGATGCCGCCTCAGCCTTCAAAAGTAAACTAGACAGCATCCCAGGATTGCCGGGAAGTGGTCCAAGCCCCGTCACTCAGGAGCAACTAGACCAAGCCGCCGCCGGTGTGCCGCAGAACTTTGCCGACGATTTCACCCGCCAAATGAACGACGAACTTGTCAACGGTGTGGATTGGCCGAATGTGACACGCAGCTTTGTCGAAGAGATGGTCACAGCATCTACGGGGCTTGCACCAGGAATCGTGAGTGGACTGTCCAACGAGATGCTTGCGTCAATGGCGACCGGAGAACTTGGGTCCGGCGCTGTGCTAGGCACTCAGTTCGGGCAGCAGAACATCGACACGCTGGTCAACTGGGATGCGATTGCCGCTGGCATTGCCAAGGCTACACAGCAGGAAGCTGGCGTTGGATTCTTCAACTCGCAACTTGCGGCAAAGGGCATTGGGCCAGGGATGGGCGGTGGCGTGTCTCCGGGCGGGACAGGGACAAGTGTTGCCAGTTCCGTGAATCAGGGTGTGGCAACGGCACTGGGGCGTGACGGCGAGGTTGACATGGCCGATGTTGTGATAACAGGATTGTCGGATCAGTTGGGATTACCTGCCAACCAAATGCGGATTCAAGACGTTGGCAAGGATGTTGCCAATAGCCTGTTCGCCGGTTTCGCCGGGGAGGGTGGAATCCTTTCTGCCCCGTGGAGTTTGGCAATAGCCAATTCGGTGAAGGCTGACATAGTTAAGTGGCTTGAATCTAACGCCGCTGGAATGTGATGTGGCTAATACTTCCGATGCCGCTTACCATGACAAAGCGTACACAGTGGCACAACGTCTAACCAGTGTTCAGGGAGATAACTTTCGTGATGATAGTGCTTTGCAGGTTTACCGCAATCGGCGCAGATGAGGGATGATGCAAACGGAATTTCTCCACGCCTCTTGGCATTTAGTACGGCTAACCTGGCTGCACCTTTTTCTGGATGCAACATGAGAGCGGGTTCTTCATTTCTTTTCCTGATCCTATTCAGAGGTTTTTTCCTTCCCGCCCAATATCTTTCTCGTTCCTTGCGTCTTATTTCATCCACATTCTTGGACAGGTATCTTTCCGCTACTATTTTTTGGCAGTCTTTGCAATATATATTGTGACTATCAACGCTGAGAATGTTTTTGTGAAAGTTATCAATGTCCTGTGGGACTCCACCATGAACACATTCCTTAAATACACATACCTTTTCACTAACGACTATTTTCTTTTTCTTCATCAACGCATCTCTTTGTCTTTTAATAGTGCATTCCTTGCACCTGCTTTCGTATTTCCCTTCCTTTCTTGTAACTTTGTAAAAATTATCAACGGTCTTGGTTTTTCCGCATTTGGTACACGTTTTTTCAAGCATAAAAAAAGCCTCCTGTTAGAAATGACGATTGGCACTTATCTAGGGTGCTATCGCCAACAGAAGGCTTGGTAATACTATATTATTTGACACCAAAAGTCAACGATTATGCACCCTAGATGACGTAAGTTTATCACAGTTTTGGTTAAAATGCTAGTAGGAAAAGAGGTATATTTTGGCCGTCCCGTCACTCAACACCATACCCGTCCTTGCCTCACTCAGCGGACGAGGCGTATACCGTTTCCAAACCCAATCCATCGGCACGGTTTCCGGCACGGGCGCTACCGTGTTGGCTGGCCCGCAAAGCGTAATCTGGAAGTGGTCCCACTGCACCCAGACTGAAATGGACTGGCTCTTAACCACCATGCTGGCTGGGGCGTCGTCCCTGACACTGACGGCGGCGGAGTTGTGGGATCACAAGAAGGATACCTACAACGCCACGTCCGGTATCCTCTATCTACCCAGTTACGCAAGCTACCGTGGTTCGTTTTACTGGGACGTGCAAATTGAAATTGGGCATTTGCTGCCCCTGGTACTAAGTTAGGAGACACACATGGCAACTATTTGGCAGGACAGCTTTGAAATTCAATTTGCGGAAAACGATCCTGGATTGTGGACCTCGTTTACCGAGGGCGGTGCCACGCAGGGCGAACTCACCTATGTGGCCGCTAACGCCAGGACTGGCGGCGGTGCCGTGCGAATCCGAAGCACTACTGAAGCCTATGAGCGTTACCTATCTGAAACACTGCCATCAACATATACTGAACTGTTTTTTCAGGTTCCCCTGCTTTGGGATTCAGGTACTCCGCTAGTTGAAGGACATGGTGGAATTGGTGTTGCCTTCCTAGTTCTTCTTTCCAGTGATACCTCTAAGCAGATAACGCTTACTCTTGACGGCCCAACCAATCTAATCAGAGTCTACCGAGGGAGCGCGCACACAGGAACGCTTCTTGGCACTGGCAGCGTTGCTATTGGGGCAGACCAGATGTACTGCGTCGAATTGCGAGTGGTGATACATGATTCGGCTGGCGTGATAACAACTAGAGTAAATGGAGCCGTCGATATTAACCTGACGGGAATAGATACAAATGTTAGCGGCGACAATATACAAGCATTCCAAATGGGTGTTGCCCACAACGGCGACGGCGGCGGTCCAGGAGGAGAAGCAGACTTCTATTTTGACGACGTAATTGTCAACGACACCACCGGCACGGTATCCAATTCGTGGCCCAACGGCGCAGGCGTGCATATGTTTACGCCCAACGCAGATGGCACGTACACGGCCATGACCAGCACGGGTGGTGCGGTGGATTACACCGAAGTAGACGACGTGGCCAGTTATGGGAGTCTGCCCGACGGCGACATAACGATGCTTTCGTCATCCACTACAGGACAGCGCACCAGCGTCAACTTGACCAACACGGCCGTTACAGGAACCGTGGGGGCAGTGATGCTTGTCTCCAATGTCGCAAACTCCGCTGCGGGCGCTGATAACATGGCCCATTTCGTGCGGGTCAATAGTACGGATTATGACCAGACATCCTTTGTCCCATCAACCTCATACGCTTGGCGCACGGATGTTCTAACTCTAAGCCCTGATACCAGCGCCGCTTGGTCCACGGCAGAACTTGACGCTCTTGAACTCGGATGGAAGCGAGTGACATAAGTGGCCGACAGCAAAATCAGTGCAGGAAGTGTATATAGTTCTATTGTTGCTACAGCTGATAGCAAGGTGTCGGCTGGGGTTACTCTTGCCTCGATAAAAGCAACTGCAACTAGCAAGATATCGGCTGGTTTTGCTTACGCTTCCATCATCCAAGTACCCGTCTTGGCAGGAGGACGGGGCAACGTCACTTCCTCTGCCAGTCGTGGCCAATCTCACACTTCCACACGCTCTGCGAGTGGCGGGCGCAAGGGAGGAAACTTGTCTCCGCCATCTGCGTTGACTTCCAATCTGCAACTGTCTGGCAAGGCTGGATACAGTCAGGCCCGCTTCTTTGTCGGCCCGCCCTGGCGCAAGACGACTGATACCGACTTCTGGGACTGGACGGCGCTAACCCTCACCGCCTACACGCCCGCCGCTGCAACCACCGTGGCGACGACCGTGGCCTTTGGCGCTACGTCCATTGTGCTGACGGCGGCCACCACCTGGCCCACTTCAGGCGGCGTGTGGCTGGGGCCGAACGCCACTGGCGAGGCGTGGGGTTATGCTACCTACACCGGGCGCACGGGCAGCACGTTAACAGGCTGTACACGGGACACGGTGGACACAGAGTACACAGGCGTGCATACCGCTGGGGCCGCCGCCCACTATTGGTTTCCTGTCACAATGGAGACTGGCAAGTTCACCCTGCGGGATAGCATGGACGGCAACCTGTCCACGTCCTCATGGGAGGTAGACTTTGCCGGGGTGAACGCACCCATTGGCGTTCTGAGGTCTGGACACCTTGTAATTGTGCAGGCACGGAGCATCGTAGCCAACGCGTGGGGGGATTGGACCAATTTCGCCATCGGCTGGCTGACGGCCGTAAATGCCAAGGACGATGAGGGGAAGACCAGGGAATGGACCGCCACGGTATCTTCCCTTGCGGGGATGCTGGCGAACACAAATATCACCGGTGTACACGTAGGCCCACGAGACATTGCGGAAGAGGCCAACATCACGGCTTCGTCTACCCTTGAACCGGTCTACAAAGCGATTGGCAATGGCAACGGGGAAATCACCGCAACATCTGAGAATGTGACAGCGGCCACAATCGTAGACGGTTCACTGGACACGGGCTGGGTGAGCGGGCGCTACTACGGCGAACACAACCCGCTCCCGGCACCAGCGGCCAGTGCCATAGATGGCATCACGTCCAGTCACGGGATTACGCAACTTCATATCACCAAATATACGGGGCAGGGGGATGGCTATCGCTGGGTGGAGGTAAGTTTCTTCCAGGATTTTGACGCCAGCGATTGGCTGATTGCCGGATGGGATTACATGGTACGCTTCGAGAATCCCTATCCTGGTGGGTCGCTAGACTATAGTTCCGGCGACATCATCATCCTGGCAGAGAACCCTGACCTGTTCAACGAAGAGAACCCGGAGAACCAGGCGGCGGCGGTACTGGACCTTGCCGATTGGGAACTCTACAATATGGGCAACCAGAAGTATAGCGTTTCCAACGACGCCACGGGCGGCACCTTTACCCTGACCGTGGATGGGCAGACAACCAGCGCAATCGCCTACAATGCAACAGCGACCACGGTGCAAGCGGCCCTGGTTGCTCTGTCCAGCGTAGGCGTGGATGATACAAGGGTGACAGGAACAGCGCAGAATCTTGTGTGACTTTCATCAACGCCCTGGGGCAAGAGTTCGGCCCTGGCATGAGCGGAAGTGGAGCAAGCCTAACGGGTGGAACGTTGACTGTCACTGAGACAAGCGCTCCCGTTTTCCCCTATACTACGGGGAGTACGGGTGAGGCTATCTTTGACTACCTATCCTCGGCTGGGGGCATTCTGCGCCTCTACATGGGGACGACAGGGCAGGGGCAAAGTCAGGTAGTTTGGGGAACTGGCGAACCCATGACCGTGTGGGCACCTACGTGGACGGGTAGCGCCTTGGCTGCCTTCGGCACGGCTGAAACTGCCCGCATGGACCACAATCCTGTTACCCCCACGGTGACGGCTAACTTCTGGAAGGTGGGGAGAGTTGCCACACCGGGATATGTGATTCTCAACACGGCAAAGTCCTGGCTCATGTTTGACTTGCCGGAGATTGGCCTGACGCTGGTAGGAGACATAACGAACACGGTCCCCGGGACGGGCGCTGCGCTGGAAATGGAGAACCCGGCTGGCGTGAGCGCAGAGGGGCTACCCGCAACGGGCACAATCCAGATTGGCGATGAGCAGATGACCTACAGTGCCCGCAGCTTTGCGCTTGGGACTGTGACGATTCTAGCCCGTGGAGCGAATGGTACAGTTGCCGCAGCCCATAGCCTTGGGGACAAAGTGTACTTCGTCAATCCTGCCCTGGTTGCCACGGATGCGTTCCCGGTCAAGACCATCAATATCAAACGCCCCACCACCTATCCAGTACCAAAAGATTTTATCGTCTACGGGTCCGTGCTAACCTTGGCCCGCACACCCGACGATACCAACTACCTGCTGGACTACGATGTGCTGGCAACCGTAACGGGCAATGCCTTGACCACCTATGCCCTAGACCTATCCGCTACCAACCCACGAATTCGCTGGTTGTTGGTAGAGTTCACCGTCATGTCAGACCCAGTTAGTAGAATGCGGGTCAACGAAGTGGACATCCTGGTATCTGGTGACGTGCTGAACAGCACAACCAATATCGAGTCGGGCACAGTGGCAGAGGTGATTGACGCCATTATCTCCCAGGCCGAATTGCCATCCGGGGCCATCGTAGATGCGGCAGATACCATCAGCCCGTCCGAATACACCACGGCAGGCGGGTCTATGTGGCCCATTCTGTCCGACCTCGCCTCCTACACTCGCACCCGGATTCGTGGGGGGTGGGATAGCAAGCTGTATGTGAGCCTTGACCCGTTCTGGGCAGGGACACCAGCGGCTGACGGCGCATGGGGACGGAATCAGGTTCGTGGCGTGTCCCTTAACCGGTCTACGGGGCTGAACGTTGGGGAGTTGGAAGTGGAGTGGCGAAGCCTGGCGGAGAAGGCTACGGAGATTGTCGCACAACCCTCCCCACGCCTCGCTACAGGGGAAACCAGTAGGATTGGACCATACATCTATGCGGACACCACAGCGGCCACGGCAGGGGCACTCAAGCGGTTCTGGCAGTTGCGGCGGCCCTACGATGTGACGATGGAACTTGCGTTCGTGGGCACAAGCCTGGCCACTGGCGAAATCTATACCCTGACCTGGGACTACAGCGGACGCACGGAGATTCGTGACTACATGCTGGGCAAATTGAACGTTGAGTTCAGTGACTTCTCCTGGGCATCCGTGGTGGTCGGTGTGCAGGTCACAAGGAACGATGCCAGATGACATCAACCGCACTGTTCTGGGACACGAAGAGTAGACAGTCAACGGCTTCACTAGGCGGGCAGTTGGTCAACGCCTTTGCCCGCAAACCGGAGAAGATTACAGGCGTCTACCTTGGGCGCAATCGCATCCAAGTTCAAGGACAGCAGTACACTTTTCGCAACGAGACGGGCATCGCCGTCAACACAGGGGATAGTATCCCTGTCACGAATGTGGGCAGAAAAGCGGCGGCAGTGTACGCGCCGGTCTCTGGATATGGTACAATAGCGGGGAGCGGTGGGTCGTCTACATCGACAACGACCGCCCTGGCCGACCATGTGCATGATGGAACGGCAAACAGCGGCGGCGCACTCTTTACTGCCGCATCAATGGCCTTCGTCCTGGATGGCGTCACAGCCACAGTGCGTGCGGCACTATTGCGCCTGGACACCCGTTCCATGATGGAGAAGTCGAGTGTAGACACCGGGGACGCCCTGACTGTTCCGGCGGGCTGGCAGATACTAATTGACGGACCCTATACAGTAGACGGCACAATCACGATTGATGGGAAGGTAGTGATTCTATGAGTGGCACAATCAAGGTGCTCCAATCTGATACACCCGACGCCCCAGGCGCTGGCTACGGTGCGCTGAGTCTGCCCCTGGCTAACGACCAAGTGCGCCTGGTGGACGGCGATAGCGGGTCCACGCATATTCTGGCGTTGCCTGCGGGCGGTGGCACGGTGACGATACCCGACACAAGCGGCCTTGTTACGTTGACCGGCATCCAGACGCTGACCAACAAAACGCTGACGGCTCCCACGCTGACGACGCCCGCCCTGGGCACGCCCGCCTCCGCCACGCTGACCAACGCCACCGGCCTACCCATCGCCACCGGCGTCTCCGGCCTGGGTGCGAATGTGGCGGCGTTTCTGGCTACACCGTCCGGGGCCAACCTGCTGGCGGCGCTGACCACGAAGACGGGGACGGGGGTTCCTGTGTTCGGGACTTCCCCCACGTTCACGACGCAGATAACCACGCCCAAGATTCTCGGCGGCACGTCCACCACGCAGACGCTCACCTACCAGACGACAAGCGGCGTGGGGGCGACGGGGGCGAGGCATATATTCCTGGTGGGGAATAACGGTGCAACTGAGGCGATGACCGTTCTGAATAATGGTAATGTCGCTATTGGGGCGGCTTCCACCACCCGCAAGCTAGAGGTAACGGGAACTGGAACCATTGGACTTGGAGTTAATTCGATTGACTCACATGCCGGGATCTACTTTGGGCGGGCGGCAACCAATACCGACGCTCAAATGCTTTTCTACACGGGAGCGGTTTTGTCGTGGCGGTGGGGATTGTTGGGCGCAACGGTGGGGGTGAGTAGCGATCTGTCCATTTATGATCAAGTCGCTGGGTTGCCAAGGGTGACGTTTCAACAAGACGGATTTGTTGGTTTCGGGACGACGACAGCACAGACTCCAATCCACGGCGTAAGCACCACTGCCGCCACAAACGCCATCCGCAACATCCTCACCCTGGGCGCTAACGTCACCGGCGCTGGCGTAGGGGCGGCGGGACTGGGCGTGGGCATCCTGCTAAACGCAGAGAGCAGCACCACGGTCGGCACGACACAGGCGGCGATTGAAACGTCCTGGGTCGTGCCGACCCATGCCACCCGCACATCACGGCTGGCGTTCAAGGTGTACGACACAGCAGCGAGGGAGGGCATTCGCATAGATGCAGACGGAGCGGCGGCACGGATTGGTTTCCTGGGTGCGACCGCAGCCGCTAGAATCGCACACGTAGCTGACCCCACGGGCGGCGCAACCACAGACGCAGAGGCGCGCACGGCAATCAATTCAATTCTGGTAACGCTAGAGACTTTTGGCTTTCACGCCGTAGCATAACAACATAGGAGATCGTCATGCAGAACGTGCAACAGAACGTCGCAACCGAGATTCAGTCGGTAGCCAGGGAGTTGATTGTCATTCAAAGTCGGTTGACAGTCATCACGCAAATGTGGGCAAACGAGAATATGGCATCCTTGACGAATGAAGACTTTGCCGCCATCTCTTCGTTTGCCCATGTCACGGCAGCCGAGTTCTTGGCAGCAGCTACAGCGTTGGCGGCTGTCAACACGGCGTTGGGCACGAACGCCACAAGCAATTGGGCGAAGCTGGTTAAAATTGTGGACGGAGTACCTAAATGAACGCAGAACACTTGCAAGCCGTGATCGAACTACTATCCCGCCCCATGCTACCCGCCATGAGTACCGCCGACCGCCTGATTGCCCAGGCGTTCATCGACGCTTGCGGGGCGCAGATTGAAGCGGAGAAGCAGGCGGCGGAAGCTGCCAAAGCAAAGGAGACGGCCCATGCTACAATGCCCGAAGTGTTACCGCTGGATTGACGACGACGATTACTGGCACGGCGACAAGTGCCTGAACTGTGCGCTGGTGGAAGAGAAGCGGGACGTTCTTGTCATCAAAACTGATAAGCCAATTTGGCCGGGGATTACATCCCCCAATGCCAAGTTGCATCTGGAACAACTATCACCGGAGGTATCACCATGAAAGTTAAGACACCCGGATTGACTATGACAGGCGCTTTCGCCGTCCTGTACTGGCTAATTGGCTGGGTTGATTCGGCCTGGCTGCACCTGGGATTCGTGGAATGGATGCCAAAGGCGCTGCAAAGCCTACAGGCCATCGGCGTACTCGTGGCAATGATTATCACGGCGCTGGTGTCGGCTTGGGCGTCCTACGTGGCGGAGGCGGCAAAGCAGCAGCAGACGAATCCGAACACTCGTGCGGCTGGGGCGGCTGACAAGAAACCGTTCTGGAAATATCTGCTGTGATGCGCTGCATGTACCGGCCCGCTGGATTCATGCACCGTGTCATGGCGGCGCTGATCCTGATTGCCCAGGCCATTGGATACATCCAAGTACTTGTGACGGGCGCAACATATACTACAAGTTACCGCATACAATCCACACTCATGCCGCTGTGGGCCTATGCCACCGTCTTAGGCATCTGCGGGCTGCTTCTTTTGCGGACGGTCAACCATCGGCGCACGTGGTACGCTCGGAGCATAGCGGGGGCAGGCTTTGTGATTCAGGGCTTGATTGCTTGGACGTTTTATCTGTCCGGTGGGTTCACCGCTTTTTGGTGGGGATTGGTGGTGATGTGGGCGCTGGGGGTAGAATCAATCTGGATTAACAGTTGGGATGAATAAATGTCAGAAATCAGCCTCGAATATATCCTGGTCACCCTATCCGTGCTTGTCGGCGCTGGCATTGTCTACGCGCTCAACAATCAGCAGGGGATTGCAGACGTTTCCGATCTGAAGGAATTGCGCCAACGGGTGGACGAGCAAGACAAGCAAATCGACTTTCTCCTGGGGCAAGTAGCCGAAATGAGAACGTGGACCATCACCCTACGCATGGAGCGGGACATTGCCCGGCAGGAAGCGGTTGAACTTCGGAAAGATTTGGAGCGGCTAAAAAAACAAATGGGGCTGTTGTCATGATCTCGCAATCTGTCGGCCTGATCCTCCTACTCGTCATCTCGATTGTGTTCAACCGTGCGATCCAGGCCTTCGACCGCTACAATTCCGACCATCCATTTGTTAGCCTGTTCGTCGTAGTCGGCGTGCTGTACACCTTGCTAATTGTGTACATGATCGACGGCTTTGGCGTTTCCCGGCTGACCTGTGGTCAAGAGGACTGGATACGATGGGACACCACGATCATGGCGTTTTTTGTGTCCGGCCTGCCCATGATCGTGGGTAACATAAGCCGGTGGAGCAAGAATAGATAAAGGAATCCCCATGCGTTACCGCTGGATCGCTATCCTGCTTGTTCTCATGCTTGCCCTATCCGCCTGCAACACAACCCCGCTCACTTCGCCCCTGCCTGCCCCCACGCCCACGGAGATGATGTTTTACACCCAATCCGACACTATACCCGCCTACCCAGGCCCAGGCCCGCAAAGACCGTCTCAGGGGCTTGCACCCGATACGGACAATGTGCCCATTGCCCTGGTGCACAAATACTTTTTCCCCATCATGTTTGGCAATCGTCCCCCGTCCAAGTTGGGCTGGGAAGCGGCCAGTGACGGGCAGGCGTTGGCAGCACGGACGGCTATCCTGGCGCTGAGTCCGGGGACGGTGCGGACGGGGATCGCGTGGAAGGATGTCGAGCCTATCAGGGGGGGTGGATATATTTGGTCTGCAAGCAAGGATGCACACGTGAACCTGCTGGCTGAGGGCGGGAATAGGATTATTGGGATTTTGAACTTTCCGCCACAGTGGGCGCAGGTTTTGCCGGGGTGTTCGCCGGTTGCGCCTACGTACTATTACGCATGGCTGGACTACGTAAAAGCTACAGTTGAGCGGTACGGGGATCGGATAACGGTGTGGGAGATTATCAACGAGGCCGACGCGGGGATCTCGCCGGATATTCGAGGTTTCGGCTGCTGGGGTGACGCTTCTGTGGCGGACCAGGGCGGAACCGTCTATGGTAAGTTCGCATCTATGACGGCCAAAGGGATCCGCAAGATTCAGCCGGATGCCATAATCATTTCAAGCGGGCTGGCTATGGGTTGTGACGTGGCCGGACAGTGGGGAAGTTGCACGGGGGCAAGCCTGGACTTTATTCGTGCCGCCTTGCCGTGGATGGAGGATGACATCAACGGCGTGGGCATCCACGCTTATGAATACTGGAAACTTGTACCGCCTACCGAAACCGAGATGCTGAATCGCAAGGTGGCGGCGCTTCGGAATATAACGGACCTGCCTATTTGGTTGACTGAGGGGGGGTTTTTATGCTGGCGGGGGACAGATCCATTCCTGTGCAATTCACTAGCCTATGAACAGGCGCAAGCTGAGTACGTTCGCCTGTGGGCAGAGTCGTGTCGTAGATCGGGGTTGGAGAGTTGCGTCGCCTATTCATTGACAAGGAATACTTGGGCACACGCAGACTTGATCGGCCCCAATCAGGTTCCCCGGCTCGGTTATTACGTATTGCAAACTGAACTGATGAAGTGACTATTTGACGTGCTTCCATGATTTTCGGCGCACAACATCACTGATGGTAGATGGATCAACGTTATACTTTTTTGCCATCCATTTTTTGCTCCTCCCCCGCTTTGCCTCGGCACGTATTTCTAACACTAGCACATCGGTCAGTTTTGCGTTTCCATGCTCCTCTCCCTTGAGTGATGGAAAGCCATTTCGCCCCTTGCGATTTTTGTCATTCATGTTTTCTGTATGTGTGCCAACCCACAGGTGTTTTGGGTTTACGCACGCTGGCGTGTCGCAATCATGCAAAACATCCAGGCCGCTAGGTATATTCCCGTTGTGTATTTTCCAAGAAATACGATGAGCCTTCACTATTCTTCCATCAATGTTTTGCGCCCCATAGCCGTATCCGTCTTTTCCAGCAATCCATAACCAGCAATCATCTTTTCCCTGCACGTCAACCTTTTTCCAGAAACGGTCAATGTGCTTTTCCGTCATGGGCGGGATGGGTTTTGGTGGTTTTCTCATTTCACGTCTCCTTAAACAAAACACAATCGGATGAAGGTTAAGGTAGCCACCAAGCTGTTCGCCCGCCAACGGTTGACCCGTTTTTGGTTGACCCTAACCCCCATCCGATTGTGTCGGAGGGGACGTATGAGGGGTACAAAAAAACCGTTGACTTAGGCGAGTACGCTTGGTGGCATGTCTTCGCTACCTACAATTATACTCGATTTCGCCACATTTTGCAAAAGTAACCGCCAACAAATCGCCAACTTTACGCCATGACCGCCATGTAATCGCCAAGTGAGCAGCCCCGGCCAGTGGTGCGCCGGGGCTGTTGGCTTACAATCCAAAAATATCCTCCATTGCCTGGGCCTCAGCCTTCAGCCTTCGGACCTCATCCCTGCGCCTGATGAGGCCCTGCTCCATGCGCTCGCAATCATGGCGAACGTCTTTAATTAAATCGAGCATCTCAATGCTTCCAGCATTTTTCGCCATGTGTTGCAAAACGTCCAACTTTCCGCACACTAATTCATCTCTTGGTGTGGCCCACGTTTTAGGCATCTTGCCCCCCTCTCCTATTCCCACCCCAGTTATCCGGCGGCTTGACGCCAGTGCGCTTGAAATCCAAAACTTTTGAGACGTGCGTGCGGGCAGATTTGTACGTGCATCCTGTTTTTATCATGAGTTTCTTTGTGATGAGAATCAAACGATACTTTTTCAATCTCTCGTCTTTGTTAATCGTTTCGATTCCCACTTCCTCCACCTCACGCAAAGCCATAGCAGCTATCTGCTCCGACCGAATGCGTGTGTTGTCGTTGCTGCGCTGGCGGGTGTTGGTCATCAAATCACCGTCACGGTCAAGCTGCTACCGCAGATGATATTCAGTTCACCAGCCAGGGGCGGGCTGATACGGAAGCCGCCACCCTGGTCCACCTGGATCGTGATCTCGTTGGCCCCTGACCTGATCCGCAGGTATCCGCTTTCGACCTCGACCCGCTCTCCGTCTTTGTCTTCGTAGTGCATTTTCATGTTTTGCATGTTGTTTCTCCTCATGTGCTAGCGCCGGGGACCGTAGCCCCCGGCGTTGGATGGGGTGGGTTAGATGCTGACCCGGATAACTTCAACGGTGCTTTCGTGGTCGGTGTCAATCAGTTTTCCGTTGACAACTTCGTGGGTTTGGCTGTATGTGGTTTCGGTGACGATGATTTCTTTGCCGATTCGCTTGGCGTGGGCTACAACCTTGGGCAGTTGGCTGATGACCATTCCATCGGTCATCATTTGCACGACCAGTTGCTTGTTATCGATGTCGGTGTCATTGTGGCCGGATACGTAGTTGAGGATGGTCTCTTGGGCTGTCATCGTCTTTTCCTTTTAGCTATCCGGTCGGGTCTCGTGTGCCCTTCCTGTATTCAAGTATACCACGCTATGATACACTTGTCAAGCCAATATACTGTGAATATGCCACGAGTTTCATACAAGATTTTGTTAAAGCAAAACCCCAGGGTATGCACCTGGGGCTTTGCTTATTCTATAGGCCCAATTTTTCAAGTATCGCAATCAACATAAAAATAGCTATGGACATTTTCAGCACAAGCCCGATCCACTCGCCTGCATAGCGTTTGTATTTTTGCATTAGTTGCCACCTATGGCCGCGAACCATTCACTCCATTGGTCAGAATCTCCCCAGCAAAAAATCCCGGCGCACGTTTGTGCGCGCCCGTATTCGTCAATCCGTGTGGACATGATGGCTATGTCATTGGCAACCGCAAACCACGACAGACCAATCACCGTCACGGAAATCCAAAACCATTGATACCAGTCGAACCAATCCGTTTTCCTCTTTTGTTTTCGTTTCGCCATCACATCACCCCCGGATAAGCGGCGGCCACCATGCCACCAATGACCATGACGAGCAGCAAAAAGCCGAGCAGCGTTCCCAATGTGTACAGTAGATTTTTTTGCATGTTGCTCCTTTATGTCGAATGAATAGTAGTGGGGGAGGGTGTCTGTAGGGGGTGTGTGTACGCCTCACTCACCGGGGTACGTCCCCACGATTAAGCAAACTTTTGCACAATTGCCGAGTGATTGGGGTAGTCAGTAAGATTTAACGAATAACCTCCAACCACGGACACGATAACGGGCGGCTGGCCGCGGTCGGGCGCAAAGAGTAAACCCTTGGCCCGCTTGCCCTGGTCTGGCGTTACACTGTCCGGCCACCTCCCCCGCGCAGAGAATGGTGTCCCGCCTTTTATCTTGCCCGGCTGATTGCCGTCCACATGCACACGGTCAGTCCGTGGTAGCCCGCCTTTCACCGGGCTATGGTAGAGGCTCAGGGCATAGTCCAGGGCGGCGGTGTGCGCCCGTACCTTGTCTGGGTCGGCGGCCACGTATTGGGCTGGGGAAGCGGTGGACGTGGAGCCGGGGGCCATGAGCATGTGGCGGCTCCACCCTTCGATCTGGTGCTGCAAGCCCTGAAGCCGTCCGTCTATCTGGGCCTGTTGCTCTTGGATGTCCAGGGAGCGCATGGCCTCGACGTGACGGTGATCCTCGCTATTGCGCATCAAGTCGGCATGTTCCAGGATGGCGGTCTCTTGATTCTGCGCCGTCTTTGTAATCTCCCGCCATGCAAGCCCATCTCCGTTTGCAAACACGAACAGCCAGAAACCCGCATAGCCGATTGCAGGAATAACAAGGAATGTCACCAGTGCAACTGACCAGCCCGTCAAATCCCACAACGCCCATATCGCAATCCCGGCCATGAGGAACAGAACCAGGAACGCAAGCGCCAATACCATCGGCGGGCTGACCTTGTTGTCGGCTTGCACAACCGTGTGGCGCGGCGGCTCCACTTCCGGGAATGGCGTATTAGGTACAAAGTTTCGTGGAAATGCGGTTGCGGTCCGTTCGTTATGTCGCATTGATGCAATTAACCTCCGCCGATTCTCCACAGCATTTTATAGGTAGCCTGCTTGTATTGCTTCGGCACGTCAAAGCATAGCTGGCCACGAATTATCATCCGGCTATGCGTGCTGATGCCCTCCTGCTCGATGAACTTGCAGACGTCATGCCCGCTCCATCCAGGCGGAATCTCTGTTACAATTCCCGCGTGGCCCCGGAACAGGCAACCGAACACGCTAATCACAGGTGTCACCCAATCCCAACTGGCCCCAACTTCAATCATTTTGTCGAGCATAGCTATACCTCCGTCTTTTCCACAAACACGTACAGGCAAACACACACAAGAACGCGGCGGCGTTGATGCCTGACACAAAAGTCAAAACAGCTAAAGAAACTTTTACAAACATGGTTTACTTTCCTCCGAATCCGTTGACGCTCACCCCGGCCTCTTGCAACCCAGCCACATCCCGGTTAATAGTGCTAGGGTGAACCTGAAACATTTTGGCCAATTCAGCCTCGCTCGTCACAGCCTTGGACGCAATCAGCCGTTCGACTTCTGCCCGGCGCTCCTGCGCTGTGAGTTTCTTGCCCGTTGCCACCGTGGGCCGCTGTGCGGGCGCAGGCTGGGCTTTTGCGGTCTTCGCCACTATTGCAACGGGGGCGGCTTTTGTGAGCGCTGTGGCGGGCTTGCGGCGCTCGTCGCTGAATGCGGCGATGGCCAAGGGCAGAGCCAGCGAAATCAAAGACGCCCGCAAGATGTTGCCCATGCTGAGGCTGTCCGTGAGATAGTAGGCGAAATTATGCAAGATGCTGACCACGGCGAAAAATGCAGCCCATCTACGATTGTGCGTGCGTACGAAATAGAAGGTTGCGCCTTCGAGGGCGGCGGCGTAAAGGTAACCATGCAAGGTCGGCCACAAACCCGCCTCAGATGCAAGGCGGGTAAACACGGTTGCGGCGTGCGGAGCTTGCGCCAGGAGCGCGCTTGCAAGCAATGCGTCAACTGCGGTGATGCTGCGTAGGCGTTGCATGATGTTGACTCCCTATTCTCCTGCAATAATAGATTCAATAATTGCGTTGACCCGCCGTGCAAGACCCACGGCTTCGGCTCTCGTCTTGCAATATGCAATGTGGGCAAATCCTGCACCGTTGCGGCGCACCGTCCACCGGTTGCGGTCTGGCCGCCACCTGGCCTGAGTATGCACTTCATAGAATGTTGCATATTCGCTCTCGGCGGCCTTGCGTGCCTTTTCTATCCTTGCATCAAGCGCAAGGGCCTGCTTTTCCAATCTTGCAAGTTTTTCTTCCATTGCGTCTCCCGCGCGCTAAACAAAAAAGAGTCCCAGCCGATTGGCCAGGACTCTTGGGGTTGCATAAAGCGTATGATATGCTTTGCGCAACGCCGACGCCGCTAGTCCCGGCTTCGTGCGTGGCCTTGTGCAATGTGTTGAGCATTGCACAAGGCTTTTATATTGCGCTCATTGTCTCATGGTTGTTTGCGGATGTCAAGGTGCAATTATTTGGCGGCCTTGCAAGTGCTCAATCAATCCAAAAATCAGGTTTTGGCATTATCAGAAAAAACGCCTACGGTGAACTGAGATGCATGGCTCCAAATGTCCCAGCATTTCCGGCAACTGACCTTTGCGCCCCTGGGCGTCTTGACGGTTCGTTGATCCACCGCCCCGCCAAAAACGCCAGTATCATCATAGTCGTCTCCGTCCATTCCGCAGAGGGTTGCATAGGTCCCGTCCGGATGCGGAAGATGCACGTCTGTGACCCCATCGCAAATAATCGTTACAAGTTTCATGCTCACCTCCCCACCATCGGCAACATCACCCGCCACCGCCACCCCGCCACACTCACCAACACCGGTGACGGTATCCCCGCCTCCCCAATCGCCAGGGCCACGCTGTGCGTCTCCCCGTTCCCCAGAGGTACGCTCACGACATACTCCCCGTTTGCCAGGTCCGGGAAGCTAAAGTCCCCTGCGCTGCCCGTCTGCGTATCCTGGCAGTCGTCCCCCTGGCACAGCGCCACCGGCCACCCTGAGACCGGGGGCAGACCGATGCTGACGACCTGACCGGGGTGTGATGGGTCGAGATAGACTGTGCCTGAAATGGTAGTGCTGGGGCCGGCGTGGGCGGTGAGAATGCCCAGGAGAATGATAGCAGATGCAATACTGAACAAATTACGTGTCATCGTTCTCTCCCTCTCGCTATTTGCAGTTCGGGGCGGGGCCATTTCTCAGGCTGCATATTCGATGTTGATATGCCATCCAAACGTCCCCGCCCCGGCTGCATTGCTTCTTCTCATTCTATTGCGCCGCCGGTGCTTCCATTCACCGGCGGCTGGTTTCCAACCTTGTGGTGTAATTGGCCCTCCCCTCTGTGGCGTTGCGCCTACGGGTGTGCTGCGGTCGGGTATCTTCGTGGACCATTTCGCTGCTGCGGCCCTGCGGCTCCCGTTTGCCGTTAGGTTGTAATCCGCCACCGTGTCGTCAAGCCCCTTGACCCTATGGCTGTACGCTGGTTCGGTGTGTGCCGCTTCTCAGTCGGGTGTCACGAGCACGGCAGCAGGTGTGATGCCTGCACAGGCCTTCCACCTGCTCGATGCCTAGATGCTTCCGGGAGCTACCCGGACCGGTGTCTGGCATTTACTGCGCCGCCGTGCCGTCGAGGGGGTGTCAGTCGCTCTTTCGAGCCTGTCGTCACGAGTCACGGCAGCGGGTATTTCATCCAATCCACCGAGGCCCGTACTGCCCCCAGCGATAAAATCGTATCGGCTCGGCATGTCCCTGGCACAGTTGCCAGATTGTTAGGAGCGTGCCGGTGAAGCTGTAGGTGATTCTGCATTCGTCCATTGTATTTTTCCTTGACAACCTGGGGGCCAGGATCCCCCCCCCCAATCCAGAGGCGGGGATACCTCTGAATCAGCCACCAAGGAGAAGAAACACTTGACGCTTACCGGGTGTCTCAGCGACCCTACCACTCCGGCCCTCTGCGTGGTCGCTCGTCGGGCGTCGCCTGGTTATGTCTAGTTATCGCAACCGGCGAATAGTCGCCGTGTCGCTGGATTCGTAGTACCGGACCACCCACCACTGATTAGGCGGGCACTTCCAGTAAGAGCGACCCCAGGATACCCACAGCGGGGTGCAACCCACGTTGTGGAGTTGGACGACATAGGCGTTGTAGCGGGCTAACCCTGGCGTTGCACCGCCGCTGGCTGCCCCTGCGGGCTGGGTTAGCAGAATCAGGACGACGATGGCGGCGATAAAGGCCAGGGTCCAGTTTAGGGCGGCGTTATAGTTGATGCGGTTCATGGGTCAATCCTCCTGTGCCGATTCGACTTCAGTGGTGTACAGGTCATCGTCCGAAAACAAATTCTTTGCATGTTCGGCGGCGTTCCACACGTCGCCCAATGCCTCATCCAACAGGCCCGGAAATTCGGGGAGCTTGTCAATCTTAACCATGATCCGATTCATCATTTTGGTGATCTCTTTTGCATCCATCGTCTCAATTCTCCTCTCTGCTATGCCGCCGGGGGATGCGGCGGATGGGTTCAGGCGGCTTTCGTGGCCTTCCAAATTTCTTTAATGGCTTCCAGGATGGCCGGAACGTGTTCGGGGTTCGGCTCGTTCTCTTTGGTTTCCTTGTTCTGCTTGGTGGCGGGCAAGGTGTCAAGCAGTTTCTTGGTCAGCGTGTAGCCGGGGCGGTTCTCGCTGTCAACCGGACTGCCTACCATTTCGCTGAGGATGGCGGTGTGGGCGTCCTTCTCAGTGGCATAGTTCACAGTTCCGACCAAATAGCGGTACATCGCCTCGGAGCAGGGTTTCGGATCTTCGGACTGGTAAGTCCGGCATTTCTCCAAGAATCCGGCGGCGGCTTTGCTGAGTCCGTTGCCCGTGAATGGGTTGTCATAGTCCAGCGGCGGACCGTAATCCTCCATGCGGTCGGGCAGGGAGTCGGCTGGGTTGCGCTGAGACGTGTAGGCGGGGCGCTGTGCGGGCTTTTCGGCCTGGGCCACATCATGTTCCCCGTCCTCGTTCCCCTCGCCAATGTTCAGCAGCTTCATCAAAAAATACTTGTGGCCGCTAGTGATGGCCTTGTAGATGGCTTTGTCCGGCACGCTGTAATCACTGCCAAAGCCGACCCAAGGCATTTCCATTGTACCGTCTTCGTCGGCCAGGGTGAAGGCAAATTCCACACCGGCATCGTAGCGGGCTTTACCATTGCCCCGGTCGATTACGTCCATGCTGGTGCGGACGATGGCCGGGAAGCAAGCTACCCCAACCTCGGCCAGGACTTGACCGGCTACGCTCAGAACCTTGTCGGCGCTGATGTAATTGTAATTCTGCTCTTTGTTGCGGGCGTCGGCCTTCAGCTTCCCGCCCAGCCCCATGCTGGCTTTTGCGATCTTGCTGGCTAATGTACCCATCGTGTTCAATCTCCTTTGTGAAAGTTCCCGGCTGGCAGTCACCAGCGGGTGCGGTGTGCGGTTAAATCTCCCAATCTTTTCCACTGTCGCCAAATGCGTCGAAGTGCGGGCCAATGTCAATCTCTTCATCCGCCGAATCGAGGTACAATTCTATAGCGGCGTCAGCTTCGTCAATCTCGCCATCCGTGTCCCACGATGCGCCGCAATCAAGGCATGTTGCATACTGGATCTCGTCTACAACTCCAGAATCGCCCAGCATGACGTTTTGAAATTCGTTCACGATGCGAGTGTGTCGGCAATTACTCATGGTTATGCCCTTTCATCCTGCTTCAAAAACACCAAAAGTCCCTTGATTCCCCGGCCCTGCTTGCCGTCCACGGCTTTCCATTTCCCCGTGCCGGGCCAGTAATCCACTCGGTCATCCCCGCTACCGACAATCAAGTGTGCCCCCATGTTGCGGGAAACAAACACAACCCCGGCCGTCGTCAACTGCTCGGCTCCGCTTTGGCGATTCTTCGCCCGCTTGGTTCGGCTCTCCTGGTGTACATCTTTCCACATCTGCGTTACGTCTGTCACGGCTCCCCCTATCGGCGCTCCAGGTTGCTGGCGTAGGATACACCCTGCCAAGTGAACTCGTCGTGCTGCGGCATCTCGGCCTCGGCCTGGGCCTTCTCAGCTTCTCGCCAGCCCAGGCGCTGCTGCTCATTGGCGCAGGCGTCGATGTGGTATTCGAGGCGGTATAAATCAAGTCCCGCACTGAATTGCTCGAAACTACGGAAGGCGTCTACCTGAATCTGGCGGACTTTGGCGGATAGTTCGTCGTCTTCAGTCTGCGTGGGCTGGGTCTGCGTTGCGGTGGTCATGGTCTGTTTCTCCTGTGGCTTATCCGGGGCGGGGGATGCTCCGGCGTGGTGGGTTAGGCGGGATCGTCCTGCATGGGCTGAGTCATCATTTCACCCACCATTGTGATGTCAATTCGTTGCGTGCCGTCAGCGGATAGCTGAGTGGCCATGCTAGTAATCAAGGCCAACGCAGCCCTCCGGTCAATCCATACATTGAGGCTGTGCGGGTAGTCATGCCCCCGCTTTGTCCCCTGTGAGAATTCGTATTCTTGCATTGCCTGTCTCTCCTGTGGTTGGCCGGGGCGGGGGATGCTCCGGCGTGGGTGGATTAGATGTGCGTCCATCGTTGGCGTCGTACAATTTTTCCAATGATTGAGTGATCTACTTTGTACTTCTCGCCAAGTTGCTTCTGTGTTTGCCCTGGGTATGCATCTCGAATTTCCAAAACTTCCTTGTTTGTAAGCTTTGCGGTTCCATGTCTGTCCTTCAGCATCTTGTCTGTCATGTTCTCTTGATTCGTTCCGATCCACAAGTGATCGGGATTTACACATCCCCGATTGTCACAAGAGTGACAGACAAACATGCCGTCGGGAATAGCCCCATTGCGAATTTCCCAAGAAAAACGGGGGGATTGCACCCTGCGGCTACCAATCCAAAATCTGCCATACCCATAGCGATCGCGCTGTGCCGTCCATTCCCAGCATTCGCCATTGCCCATTTTGTCTACTTTGGCCCAAAATCTTTTCTCTGTTTTCTTGTCAATCATCTTGCCCTCCTTGCGCCGCATCTTTTGTTTGATAAATTTAGTATACACTATTTTATACACGTTGTCAATACCCAATATGCGAATAATCACAAACTGCTTGACATTCGTAGGAAACTGGTATATACTGAATTTAGCAGTAACAACCGCAGACATTCACACGAAAGGGACCAATTATGCAGATCCGATTTGACCGCAAGAAAATCAATTACTTGATGCTCGACCAGGGCATCCAATCCCAGGCAGAGTTAGCCCGGCGCATGGGCGTTGCATCCAACTCGGTCAGCAAGTGGCTGGGCGGCGACACGTTCACCAGCGGCTCGCTGGGCAAGTTCTGTGAAGCCCTGGGGGTCATGCCTGATGACGTGCTAGAATGTCTACCATCAACCACGACCCCGGCCAACGGTGCGGAGGTGGAGCGATGATACCGCCAAACTTCGAGGCTGACACACTGCTGATTGACGGCAAGGCGTACACCATTGCCGAAATCAAAGGCATGGCAGAGGATTGCATGGAGAGCGATCCGTGGGACTGGATGGCCCTGGCAACCGTGGAGATTATTTCGGAATTGGTCCGCTATATGGAATTGGAATGGAGAAGTAGATCATGAAAAAACTATCACTTGACGAACGGGCAGCCGCCCGCAAAGCGGCTGTTGATGCAATCTTGAATGCACCACCCGCACCGCTGCCGCCGACGTGGGCAGAGGCGGCGGAGGTTATACGCCTTTTGCAATTCTGCGTCACGTATCACACGGCTACGCTTGACGACATCGGGCGGGCGCTCACTGAGGCTGCCGACCTCCTCGCCCGCATTGAAGAAATGGAAAAGGTGACAAAATGACTAGCGACAAAGAGACATTTGACCAAACCGAAATCAAGCCGTGTCCGTTTTGCGGCTCCGAAGCCACCATCATGGAAACCGGGCGGAATGAGGTTTCTATCCTGTGCAATGGCTGCCCGGCAAAGATGACGCTGACATGTCGGGGCGAGGACGTTTCTTATCTGCTAATGAATCAGGTGATGCTACGCTGGAACACCCGCCTCCAAGCGCACCAGCCGGAAGCGGCGACCACATCGGCGGGGCACAATGTCTCATTCGACCACATCAAGGCCGCCCACATCGAAAGTGCGGTCGGCGCAATTGAGGCGTTCATAGCGGGCGGCGACGAGCTAGGTATCGTGCCGGAAGACCTCGCCTTGGACGCCCTGGACGTTCTAGCTTGTGCGGCTCGGCAAAGTGTGGCCCAGCCGGAAGCGGAAGCATGGTTCGATGCATGGGCCATCCTGGACAATGGCGAACTCAATGGCGAACTCAGTGGCAGGGAAGAAACCGGGATCGGGAGCATCCACGGGGTAGAGTTTGAGTGGGTTCGAGAAATCTACGATAACGGCGAACTTTGGTGCTACATGGAACAAGTAGAGATCGACCCGCCCGCCAACGCCATCGTCGTCAATTTCAAAGTGTCGAACCTTTCGGCGCAAGAGGGGCAAATGTCCTTTCCTGAGACGGGACAATGGGACTTCCCGCCACACACCGAAATGGACATTGAGGTGATCGGCTATGACATCATGCCACCGCTGCCCATCGACCTGACAGATCCGGGCGAGTTTAACCTAGCTGACGCCGATGTGGAGATCCCGTTTTGATATGTGGGGGCCGGGCGAGTTGGTTGACAAATCCCCCGGCTCGTGATACAATTTTCTCAGGCGCAACACAAGGCGCCGACCGATGACTGGCCTGGGAACCGTCATCGCACACAATCCCTTGACCAGGGATGGATAAAGCTAACGCCTATTCTGGCGTATGCTCAGGACAGCAAACGGACAAACCCATTGTCTGTATGCTTCCCTGGTCAGCAGATCTTTGCTGTCCTGAGCATAATTCAGAATAGGCGTTTTCTATTCCATCCGAAGGGGTACACCATGACAAGGAAGAAAACAGAACAAGATTTTTGGGAGAAAGTCAACAAGAATTGTCCTAGAGGATGCTGGCTGTGGACAGCCTCTACCAGTTCAGACGGATATGGAAAGTTGCAAGTAGACAAAAAAACGACATACGCCCACCGTTTCTCCTGGGAATTACACAATGGTCCAATCCCAAATGGGCTACTTGTCCTTCATGAGTGCGACGTACCAGCGTGCGTGAATCCAAAACACCTATTCCTTGGCGACAACCAAGTCAACGCGGACGACAAAACACACAAAGGGCGCAACAATTCCCCCAGGGGGGAAGACCACGGTAAATCAAAACTTACAGACGAGGAAGTATTAAATATGCGGGAAGACCGAAAAAATGGCATGACTGTGATAAATCTGATTGAAAAGTACGGCATATCCAAAAGCACTGTTTATCGTGCTGTAAACGAAGAATCCTGGACGCACATCTAAACGCCCACCCCTTTTTCTCAAAAGGCGTTTTGTTTTTCCTCAGAAGGAAATCACCATGAAAGTAAAATTTGACGAAAGAGAAGTCGATGAACTGCGCAAGATTTACGAAGAGTTCATTGAAACCCGCAGAGAGTACGGCGCTTCTGCGTACGGTTCGCACTACCTGTTCGTATAAGCACTTGGCCGATTCGGTGTCCGACCCAAGCTTGAATCCAGTGCAGAGGTCATGGACTACGTGGAGCATGTCATCACCTACGGGGAGGCACCAGATGGCTCACGCTGATTTCGCTGACCTTGACCGAGACTGGACCGTGGGCGATTGGATCGTCACTGGCTCCGGGGAGGCTGGGCACGTTGCGGATATTCTGGAATCTGCCACGACCGGACGGGTTCACATTCGGATAATGTTCGCCAGGAATCTAGGCAACAACGAACCTGACCTGCTACGAATCGAACCAGGGAGAGCCGGTATTTCTGGTATCCAGAACTGGCGCAAGGCAACGCCCGCTGAAGTCTCCGATGCCGTCGCACGTAGACGCAGGTTGCTTAATGAGCGGCTGGATGAAATGGTTGAGAAGGTGATACGATGAAGACTCCACCACGCTGGCTCTCCCTACGCATAGATGCTTTGCACAAGTTGATTGACGCTGCCACCGACCCCGCCAAGCTGAGACGGCTCCGGGCGCAACTATCTAAACTGGAAAGGAATATACGATGAATGAAAAATGGGTAGCACTCTACAGTCCAGACCAGGGCGCTTATCACCTCGAAACCTTGGCCGAGTATAAGCGCAAGCCATTCAACGGCTATCGCATCCTTGCCATTAAGAACACACGCAAAGAGGCAAGCGACGTGATTCGACAATGCCGGGCGGTGGCACGATGACCACCAAAATCGCATTCTCACGCATGGCGTTAAGTGAAAAAATCCCCCCCGGTTCCCCACTTTGGAGTGAATTCAATGCTAGTTTTAACAACATGGACCTGGAAGCCATTGATATAATCAACTTGATTTACCAGGGGCATCCATTCACCACATGGCATAAAGATCATTGGCGGCATTCTAAAAATTATCAACTGGGGATGCACGTGGGTATGGACTTCGACACCGAAGACAAACGCAGTACATTGGCCCATCTATCCTCAGACAAATTTATTCAGCGATATGCCAATGTCATCTACACCACCCCCAGCCACACGCCTGAAGCTCCCCGCGCCCGTGTTTTGTTTCTTCTCGACGCACCCATTCATCAAGCGCAAAATTATACCCTGGCCGTCTCTGCTCTGCTTTGGCTGTTCGGCAATGCTGACCGTCAATGCAAAGACGCTGTTCGTTTCTTTTATGGCTCAGTGTCCTGCGAGGTGGAATATATCGACCAGAAGTTGCCGCTAACCGTGGTGAAGGATTTGATTGGCCGATACAAGGCAACCGGGGCCGGGACGAAACGTAAGCACGAGAACAGAAATTTTACCGCACCTACCGACCAGGAGCGTGTGGCGACAGCATTAAAATACATCCCGGCGATGGGCATAGAATACGATCAGTGGGTGGCCGTTCTCATGGGCATTCATTCTGAGTATGGCGACAATGGCCTGGCCTTGGCTGAATCCTGGGCGCAAGGAACACCAAACGAAGTAACGAGAAAGTGGAGAAGTTTTAACCGCAACGGAAATGGGGCCGGGACCGTGTCCCTGGGAACTGTGTTCAAGCTGGCCAAGGACTTCGGCTGGCAGGGGAGTGCGTTATGAGCATTAAGCTGATGTCAAAAATATGGGAGCATCCAGAATTGGCGAGAGGGAAAACTATTGTCACCAAGGGGAACAAAGAAGTTGACCAGCAGAACAAACTACGAACGCTGAAAATGGTTTTGCTTGCCCTGGCTGACATGGCAAATGATGAAGGAGTGTGCTGGCCGTCAAACAAGACCATTGCAGAGCGTTCCAACTTGACGACTGATTACGTGCGCAGTTTGATGGGAACACTTAGGGCCAACGGCTGGCTGTCCACTGAGGAAAGATTCTCTCCAAACGGAAAGCAGACCAGCAATATCATCACTCTCAATACTGCAAAAATACATGAAAAGGCTACCCCCAACTTATTGCACCCCTCCCACTTAGTACCCCCCATACAGGGGGACTTAGTACCCCCCATAGGGGGGCACTTAGTAGGGGGGACTATAGAACCATCAATTGAACCATCATTCAAATCATCATCATCTGACGACGAGGGTGATGACAAAAATGCACGAGCCTCCGTACACAGACTATGGCAACAAAACATGCCTGGAACATTGACCACCATTATCGCAGACGACATCAATGATTTGGTGGATACCTATGGCGCTGAAGAAGTGAATCTGGCAATCACTGAAGCAGTACGCAACAATGGACGTTCCATCCGCTATGTTTTGAAGATATTGGAAAACAGATCGGCTGGAAAAACTAGATATTCCGAGAACGGTGCATCTGGCCACAAGCCGGGCGACGTGATCACTGTTTTGAATCAATATACAGGCGAAGTGGAGAAGGTGGTGCTATGAACGAATTAAACGATGAATATCTGATAATGGGCCAGGAATTCATGCGCCGGTGCTATGCTGGCGAAAGCACCGACGAATTGCATGAATGGCTACAGAATAAACTCAACAGGATAGGCGGGGTTCCTGACGGGAAGGACGGGTTACTATTCTGGGAGGATACATTCGACTTCTACGATTCGGTTCTCGCCAAACGAGAGGAGTACGCCAACACGCCGGAATATCTTCGCAAGGATCTGACATGGCCCTGGGCATCTTGGAACGCCAAGATTGACCCGCTGCCTGCCGGATTCCTGGCCGTTCTCTCTGCCGGAGATGGTATGGGCAAGACATTGTATGCCGAAACCATTGCCGAGGATTGGGCACGCAAACGTAACAGCGTAGTTTATTTCCACTATGAACTTAGCCATACGGTGATGATGGATCGGCGCTATGTCCGGCATACTGGAATGACTATTCGAGAATTGAAGGCTATGATTGATTCTCCAAAAAAGAAGCGAGTAGCTGAAGCTCATGCAAGATTAAGGTCTTGGGATGGGCAAATCACCTACCAGCACAGTGCGGGTTGGTCGATGGAACGCACGGTAAACCGGTTGAAACAATTGAAGGTAGACGGCAAATGCGACGTGGTGATTATTGATTATCTGGAGAAGGCAGCACCCAACGATACGCAAAAGAAACTGTATGGGAGCAACCTTTATCAGCGGGAAGCGGACAACGTGGAGCGCTTGAAGAACTTCGCAGAGAATACGGAGACGCCAGTGTTGATGCTGGCTCAAATGAATAAGAGCAACAAGACGGGTGGAATGGATAAGGTAGACAGAACCGGTGTGCGTGGCGCCGGTGAGAAGACAGAGAAGGCCAACTTGGTGGTTTTGCTTAACCGAGAGTGGGATGAAATCAAAAAGACATATTCACCATTGGTTGACGTTCGAGTGGACAAAAACACACTTGGGCCAACAAGCGCATTTTCGCAGTTTATGAAACCTGAGAGTTTTCAGATCCATGATTTATCAGGATAAAAGGACACCCACCTCATGACCACCACCCTCCATCTGTTCCAAAACCAAATCTGGATCGACTTCCCCTTTATCCCCGCCAACTACGCCACCGCCAAAGCGCTGCCCAGCCGCACCTACCTGCCCGACTTGCGCCGCTGGGTGACGCCGTTGTCCGAACTCGCCACGGTGCAGGAAGCGTTCCCCGGCGCTGCTATCGACGCTGATTTGCAGACCGAGCTGGACATCGAAGCCAAGGCGGCCGTCCGCCGGTTCGCTCGCAGCCTCGAAATGTTCAGCGTTCGCATTGTGGAGCGGGACGGGGTGCTGGTCGTGGAGGGCGAAGGTGTGTCGCCGGTGCTTCAGGAAGAGGTGGCGAAGCGGGCGGATACGCTCAGGAAATTGGGGCTGTATCGTATCGGGCTGTAGGCGCAGCGTAGGGTAAACGTATGGAAGTCGTCGGTTAGGCTTAACCTTCGGGCCGTGTTTTTCTGCTACACTGGACGCATGGCAGAGGCAACCGGACCGATGCACCAGCCACCAATCACACGACGAGGATTGACATCATGATAAAGACTCACCGCATGACACCAAAAAACTTGAGTTTTGACCGGGAGACGATTTTGGCATTTTGCGCCATTTGTGGAGAGCCGGGGAAATACTGGTCGCAGGACGAAGGCAGCAACGGCAAGCCCCTCGGCAAGTGCATAAACCACTGCCAGCGCCACCGTGTGCACGCCCGAAAACTTGCGCTACGCAAATGGTAGTACCACACGAATCCCATAGCGAGGAAACAATATGGCAAAAATAGCATTCACATTCACCGAAGAGGAAACCAAGCAACTGGCCGAGTTGATGGCTGATTGCCAGGGCGTGGCGTACTACGACAACCTGGTGGCCAGCTTCTTCGGTCAACTGGACCCACCCACCGCCGAACGAGGCGAACTATGGTTCTGTGCGGGCTGCCACGCCTACACCGACAGCCCCGAAATTGACCCGGAATCGGACGGACACGGCGGGGATGAGATTTGCCCGACTTGTGGAGCGGACAGATTCTATTTCTCAGACGTAGAGACACACGGCGCATTCGACGACGAGGCAGCAGCGCAAATTATTGCCGAATATGAGAAAACAGGGAGAATACCATCATGACAACGCAAGCCGCCCCTATCGCCCCCGCCGCTGACAAAGCGTGGCGAGATTTCCAGCGGGCCGTCATTGTGCGGCAGGCCGAACTGATCGCCGCCCAGGACGTAATGCTGGACCAGATAGCCCAGGCCGCTGCCTCCGTCCTCTACGACCTCGAGGCGACGGAAGCGGATAAGGATTTCGTTATTCTTCGTGCATACCAGATTGCGAAGAGGGGGGAATCGTGAACCCCGCCTATGGATTTGTTTGGGCTTGGATTGGCATGGGGCTGTTTATTCTTGCCCTGATGGGGCTGTTTGTGGTACTGACCTGCATTATCGTTTTGCGGAAAGGGAGGACGGACCAATGACGGACACCACCAATATTCTGCAACAAGCGCACAAAGAACTTTGGGAATTTCGCAACGAATTAGAAAGTGTATGGCCGACACCTTTTTATGAAAGTTCACCTTGGGGGGAATGATGAAAAAGTTAATGATTTTAATCGTGTCTGGTGTAGGGGTAATTTCTGTTGGATCTGTGATTAATGGTTTTGTTCTGGTAAAACTATGGTCGTGGTTTATCGTCCCCACCTTTGGGGTTCAGCCGTTATTCTTGGTTCCTGCAATTGGTTTTTGCATGGTAGTCTCTTTTTTGACTCGTCAGGCCAGGCCATCTAAAAACGATGGTGATACCGTTGACGCTGTTTCTTTGATAATTACAGAAGTGGTGCTGGTTCCAGCCATTTCCCTTATTTTCGGGTGGGTTGTTTCTTGGTTCATGTGAGTTACGGCGCCACGCACTTCCACGCCGCAAGCGTTAGCCCGGACTGGCCGGGGCTGGTGCTGGTGGCGACGATTGGGGAACATTTATTCTACAGGAGGGCATATGGACGTTGAACCGCTGAGGAAAGCATTAAAGATTTTTATATGGGTTTCGACTATCGGTCTGTTTGTTTTTGGTCTGTTTGTTGGCTGGATCTTTTGGGGGTAAATGATGGTGGATGCAAACGATGGGCGCAACAAGGATCTGTCTATGCGCCAACTGTACGATCTTGGATACACATATCAGGAGATTTCCGATCTCATGGGGAGAAATTCAAAGGGGTCGATTCATGTGCAATGCAAGGACTTTCCGGCCAGAAGAAAGGTCACCATATCGTTCGGCGCTGATTTGTACGAACAAATAGAAAAGTCCGCTGACAATCTAGGAATGTGCAGAAACCGATTGATGATTCGGGCAATGGAGCGTTTTATCAGTGAGGTTTCACCATGACGCTCCACAACGCACAAGCCGCAATCATCACCCTGGGCATCCTGGCTATCGTCGGCGGGCTGCTGTGGGTGACGAAAACACTGGCCGGGTACAAGGCCGCCGAGACACGCCGGGACGAAGCCTGGCACAAATCACAAAAGGGAAGGACACCATGACAATGCGAAGATTCCCGGCTGAAAAGATTGTCATACACGGCCCGTCAGGATTTGACGCAGTAACGTTTGAGCGGCTAAACGACATGCTGCGTGAGCTAAAAACGGAAAACGTAAACACGGCGACCGTGTATTGGGAGGTTCCGCAAATTTGGGAACATGAGTACATTGCAATTTACGGCATCCCGGACGATGTGGCTGAATATATGTTTCAACACGGCATGGCGCATACTTGGGGAAAACTGACGCATGGCGGGAAGTTGATGGGGTTTCCAGTGCATGAGTGTGAGGGTTATTCTTTGCGTCTAACGGGAGGGAATAAAAGGTATGAGTAACTTTGAGAACGTGGCCTTGGATGCGCTTGGGTGCTTCGTCAACGCGTGGGCAAATCACGAGGATGAACCATTCAGTACGGGTTTTCGTGGCGAGATGGTAAGCGCCTGCGATAAGGCTGTCAAGGCACTCAATTTTCGGTCGCAAGTTGAATTTGAGGAGCAATACGCAACTATTGAGAGGCCAGTAGTGTCAAGCGAGATGAGCGATACGCCGGGGGAGATCGAGAATGAATGACCTACAAGCGCAAGCCGTTGCCAGTGTACAGGGTAGGGGATTCTACGGACCCGACGCCATCCCGACCAACGCCAAAAATCCGCTACTGATGGCGCAATTTTTGCGACTGGTTGAGGAGGTCGGGGAGTTGGGTCGGGCATTGCGGAAGGACGTCGGGACCGCCGAGGAAGCCGCCGACGTGCTGGTGGTGCTGTACCAGATCTCCCATATTTGCGGGATAGCTTTGGAGGAAGCCACACGCACGAAGATTTTGGCAGACGAGCAACGGGGCCATCTTCACAACGGATTCGAGGCCGGGCGCAGCAGGGTACGCCTGGTGGAGGCAGATGGGCTAATCGGTGGCATCATCTACGGCAGCCAGAACGCCACGGCTCAGGATGTGGTGGATCGGCATCCCGAAGGCTGGGGGACGGATACGTTTTGACCTCCCCGCTATTCTGGCTGGCCGCTTACGCCGTGTGGCTGGCCTTCGCCTTCGTGTTCGGGCGCATCTGGTCAGCACGACATAACAAAAAGCGCCGGGCGGATTATGCCCGGCGGAAGGGGGAACGATGACACGCAAAACGCAAATAGCCAAATGCCAAACACAAACCGTCAACTTTGCCCAGGCAGACAGTCGCCAAGCGGCTGGGCAGGTGCAGCGGGTTTGCACGGCGTGTTACCGCTGGCGGTGGCCCAGTCAGGAATGTGAACTTTTTGTAGACGGTACTTCTGAATGGGAGGCTATGATTAGGGAGGGTGCTAGGGTGACGGGATGAGAAAACAACGAACATGGCGAGAGCAAGCGCAATTTGTGATTCGGGGTGTGCAAACAGATAACCCTAACGCCAGTGGTGATGAATTGAAGAAGCTGCTTTTCGCTGCCTATCCATTTGGGTTGCGCGAGCATTACCCGTACCAAGTTTGGCGGGAAGAAGTCAATAAAACTATCAGGGATCCAGCGCCGGTGGTAAGCGTGAGAGATTTTTGGGTGACGGGATGACGAATTTCACCGAAGAATTCCTAATTCAGCAGTTGCGGAACAATCCGCATCTCGCCCTAGAGAACCAGGACGCCTCCACAGCCCCACAGCGGCCTGCTATGGCGTCTAAGGTCACTGGGGGACAGTCCACACTAGAAGCGACGTTCTCGCAGGCGTGGTGGGCTTTTGAGGGGCCTACGCTGATTCGTGAGTACAGATTCCATCCAACCCGCAAATGGGCCTTTGACTTTGCCTGCACCAAAACGATGGTCGCGGTTGAAGTGGAGGGAGGGACACGGGGCAATGGGCGGCACAATCGGCATGAGGGGTATCGGAATGACGCAATAAAATATAACGCCGCAATCCTGGCTGGCTGGCGAGTGTTCCGGCTGACCAGCGACATGCTTGACTATGATAACATTCAGCCGATTATTGAGTTTATCAGAGAGGCCCACCCATGCCAACCGTAGACAACGCAGTCCCCGACGCTCTACGCAACTTCACCAGCGCCCGCCGCTTCATCGCCACGGGCTACCCCATCGTCTGCGGGCATCCGGTTGAGGGCCAGATAGCTATGGACTTGACGCCCATCACGTTGCGGGCCACGGTGAAGCGGGCGGGTTCGGTGCGCTGGTTGCGCTTCAAGGCGACGTGCGAGGTATGTGGGCGATTTTATTCGCAGGAATCGACAAAGGAGATAGACGGATGAAACAGTTTTCAGATAGCATAGATTTAGTTGACGAGGGTTCGTTCGTTCCGTCTGGTCGCAGCGAGGATGCCCCTCCGTGGCCCGTGAAGCGCTACACCGGCGCTCCATTCGTTGGCTGGTGTCCCGGCCACGAACCAATGTGGTGGGAAAAGAAAACCGCCAGGAAGGCCAGAGACCTGGGCTATTGGCAGTCGGCGGGCGGCTGGATATATCCGCCGGATGGGGGTTCGGCCCTTGTGGACTGGGGGGACTTGGCTGACCATTTCGCCACATTAGATTGATAGTCCGAAACGACATAACCAGACGGCGAGCGGGCAATGGGATGGTCGCAGGCTGCCGAGGGTAAGCAATCAATATGAAAGTGAGTGTTGACGATGGCGCAGGGCATTGGCACGGAATTGACGAAAATACAAGAAAAAGAGATAGCGGAGAAGTACGCCGCTGGGACTTCGTTCTCTGCCCTCAAAGCTGAGTATCGGACTGGCCGGGAAAAGATTCACCGGATTCTAAAAGCGCACGGTATCGAACCGCGCACCAGAGAGCAGGGGCGCAAGGTATGGCGGGATAGCCTGTCGTCGAAAAATGTTTTAAGCAGCAAGTCTGCCGGGGACCAGTTCAATGCACCGGCCAACCGCCCACCTAAGCCGCCCACGGTGCGAGACGTGCCGGACCTGCCGTGCGGCTGGGACGGCATCGAGGGCGTGGTGATCCGGGTGGCCCCTGGGGAGCGAACGTGCATGTTGTGCGGCGAGGCGGTGGCCGGGAAGGCCTGCCCGACAATGGATTGCGACGGGGGCGAGCTTGTTGACACCGTGGTGGCGCTGGGGTTGAGGGAGGGGGAGTGGGTAAGAGGATGAAAACGAGGCTAATATACATCGAACAGGATAGCTGCATGAACTGCGACTATTCTGTGATGGAGCATGATATGCTAAGATCGATGATGGCGTTTTATTGCACCAGAATGCAAGATCCGCTTGTGGATGTAATCGGCAAAATACTAATTTTTGACGGCTCAATCAGGGTGTCCTGCAACGGCAAGTGCAACCTGTGGGAAAAAACCGACATATTGGACAGGAAGTAAAACACAGAGGCATCTACACGATCCGCATCATCTACTAGCAATTCGTTGCCCTCATCCTCTCCATCGGCATGAAGTCCGGCCACCGCTACGACGGTGAGAGCTTCCGCTGGCGGGTACTGAGGACGGCGGTCCTTGAGCGCGACGGTTATAGGTGCCGTGAGTGCGGGGCGAAGGCGAAGTATGGCGGCATGTGGCTGGAAGTAGATCATAAGCGGCGGGTTGCGGACGGTGGATCTTACAGGCCATGGAATTTACGGTCGTTGTGCCGGGACTGCCATAGAGCGGAGCATAGCTAGGCATAAAGACACCCTCCACGAATTCTTCGCATCCTGTTGCATTGCGTCGTCTTCTGTGATATGCTGATGTTTGAACGTGCATCGTTCCAAGGCTACTAGCCTGTTCGTGTCAATTGCCGACCACAGACTTTCTAGGCAACATCAGACGGCAGGTAGAGAGTAGCCGCCAAGACACACCGCACGTTTTGGCAGTAAGATTTCTCCAGGGGCGTTCTCACGTGCCACGTGGGAATAGCCCCACATTCACGTCCCCCCATGCCGACCTGCCACGTGTAGGCACGGCAACGATACCGTTCTGCGGTATCAGCCACCCAGGAGCGCAACCCATGCCCATAGAAATCACAGCAAAGGTTACGGCACTTGACGGCAAAAAAGCGTTTTTCTCGCTATCCGTTGACGACGCTTGGAAACTGTATGCTGAATTGCACGATCTTTTTAGCAAGCGTGAGACTGAAAAGTCCGTGACCGTGCCATACTACGGCCAGCCTGCTACGCCGTTTCCTTATCCTGACGGTAGATGCGAACACACGAAACTTTGGGCGGGCGATCCTATGTCCGGGAAAAACGACAAGATCACAATCGGTGACACGCTTACCGCGGCCACCACGTCCCCCGGTAACATCAGCACAGCCACGCACCCCGGCGCTTTCGGGTCCAGTTGGAGCCACACATGACGCAATCCCTAGCCCGTCTCGAAACCAGTATCACCCTGGCCGCCGTCTATGTGATGGCGGCTTTGTTGTGTTTGGGGTGGATGGGTGCGGCGGTGTGGCGGAAGGTGGCGGACATGGGGGTGAATCATGCAAACTGATTTGGTCATTGAAGCGCCTGCCCATCTCGTTGTGAATCGTCTGTTCCAGCTATCGGAGCAGGCGATAACTTGTTTTCACGAGGCAGATCGGTGGGCATTCCAGGGCTATGCCCACCTATTCGACATCTACGAACTACAGCTTTGGCGGGACGAATCTGATAGCTGGGAGGGGTGGCTGCGGTCCTTCGTTTTCGAGTGTCGCAATCGGGGTGTCGTGACCGTCAGCATGGAAACGTTGCAACAGCGCACCAGGGATTACGTGCGCCTGGTTGCGGGGGCTGGATTGTCGCCCGAAACGGTGCTGGCCCTGCCTGCCCGTGTCGCCAACTCAATCGGCAAACTGGGCACATGGCCCCGTCAGGGTACGCTGGACTATGACACGGAAAAAGAAGGGAAGTTGCATTCCCTGTCCCCCGCTGTGCGAGACAATGCCATCAATGCCTATGGGTTGGCGGCGGATGCGTCGGATACGGCCGTACTGAGGGAGATTGTAGGTCGGTTGGCGGAGGCCCCCAGTGCAATGGCGGGGGTTGAGGAGATAGACAGATTATTGCGGGCGGACCAGAACTACAGCGACTATCACTTCTTCGTGTCGGTGGTGGATCATCGGATACATACGAGGGTCTCCATGACAACGTACCGGGACGGCCACCCGGCGGCGGCTTGGGACGGGGCGCTGGACCAGGACAACGTGCCGGAGGCAGTGCTGGTGGAATACGCCAAGCGGCTGGGAACGCACCTGGCTTTTTGATTGTCTAGAAAATGAGTCGGATATACAGAACGGAGAAGCCCAGGCCGGGATGCCTGGGCTTTGTTGTGCCTAGTCGTCGTCCTCGTCCCCGCTCCTGTTGGCTTTCGCCATCTGGACCAGTGGGCGCAATGCGTCGGATACAAGCAGGGGGTCCACCTCTGATAGCAGGCTGAAAAGGCTTTGCAGAGATGCTTTGGGCGTGGGTCCGTCGCGCCGGTTGGGGCCAGCGGCGGCGTAGGTGTCCAGCAGTTCCGCCCACCGTTCCAGGTTGTCCATCTTCGCCTTGGGCAATCTGAACGTCTTGTTAGCCCACTCCACTTCCTTGCGGTGGTACTTCTGGACACCGGCTCTGGTGGTGTAGAGGCCGATCACGTCTGGCTCCCAGCGCACGGGGCGCACTTCCATCAGGTCGTCGGGCAGGCCATTCTCCCGCCCGTGCTGGTACAGGTCATCCTCACCTATCCATTTATCGTTCGTGGTGGGTGCTGTCACTCGGCACAGTAGTTCGGACATCCTCTCATCCCCCCGGATGGCCAGTTCCTCTTTGATGGCGGCTTGCTGGGCTTCCCAGGCTACGATGTCGTTCTCATGGCGGGTTTTCCACGTGTTGGTCAACGTCGGGCTTTTCAACTTTTTCTGCTTTGTCTTTATGATGGCTGGAATCTTGCCCAGGCGCTTTTGCAGCACAACGGCGCTGACGTATTGGTTTACCTTGTCATTGGGTGACATGAGTCTCTCCCTGTATTGCCCATTCCTCGACAGTAGGTCGGAATCCGTCCAGCACGGCGTCCCTGGCTTGCTGCCAGGTATTAAAGCAGCGTGAGGATTGGCGGATTGCCTGAACGTAATGCGGGGCCGGTCCCCAAAGATACTTTTTGATAACGATACCTTCAATTCCCGCATCTTGTAATGCTTTGGTCGCTCGTTTGTAAATCATGGTTGATGTTCCTTTTTGAATCGGATGTTGATTGCCCCCCTGGGACCGTGGCTGGGCCGCCAGGACGTGGAATGCGTCGGATAGGTGTATGGGGGCGGGCGAGTCGCTTTCCACGTCCTGCGGCGTTACTCGTTGACTAGCCATTCAAACGAGCCGTAGACATCGTTGACGATCCGCTCGGCCGTGGCGGCGTCGTCGAAGTCGCCACTCGTCTCGAAGTCACCGTCAATGTATCGTGTATGCGGCGCTTCGACGACATCGACATCGTGGTCGGGGAACGCCTCGACTACTGCGCCTTCGACCATGTTGACGTATGATTTTCGGCTCAAATCTGCGTCGTGTTCGCCAGGGCCTTCGCTGCCAAACAGGGCATTTTCGTCGGTGTTCACGTAAACGTGCATGTAGGGCTTGCTCATGGTTCAGGTTTCCTTTGTGAAAGTAAATCGGATAGATTGTCCACTCCGTGGCGGTCACGGAGACGTTTACATAAGCCGCACTTATCAGATAGCCATTGCCCCCTGAAACATCGGATAGGTAAGGGCCTCGGCGTTGCGTCGGGCACAGTTGAGGGTCATGGCGTCCAGCAGGGCCTGGTCGTAAGCCTCAATCACATATTCCACTCCCCAGGGGTCAGCGTCGGGGTCGGCCAGGTAGTCTCTCAGGGCCGCCATTGTCTCCCAGATTGCGTCGGATACAAAGAGGGGGTCCAGGGTTAGCAGTTCATCCAGGATGGCCTGTGCGCCCGTCTTGCCGCCGATGCGGTCCACGTCGCACTCCCACACGAGGAGGGGATGGAGGATTGTCCCGGCGTTGACTTCGTGAAACGATTGATTGATGAGGGTGACGGCGGCGGTCATATCGTCACCCCGTCTTTGTTGATCTGCCATGAGAATGGGGTCCCCAGCGTATAGGTGTTGTATGTGCGGCGGCAGACCTCCTCAATGAAAATGTCCCGGCCTGGGGAGATTCGGCACCCCGCGCCACTGCAGCAGGGGCCTACTGACGGTCCCCCCTGGCTAAAATAATCGGCTTTGCGGTAGCGGGCCATTCCGTGAAAGAAACTTTTGTGGGAGGGGCACGGGTCAAACTTGGTGATTTTGCGGATCTTGGTGTTCATCGGATGGTTTCCTTTGTGGATAGGCTGAAAAATGCGTTGACGACTGCGGCGGTCTTTGGGTTGCTCATGTCATAATCCCCGCCAATCAGGTAGGCAAATTCCGAGGCGTTGAGACTCGACCCGATGGAAATTAACATCTTGAAACAGTTGATCCCATGCTTTAGGGTCTTGAGGGTTTCGGGGTCGGTCTGAACTTTGTCCAGGTTGTGGGATATGTGCCAGAAGTCGGGGCGGCCGATGCGGAAGATTGTCATGGTGGTGTCATCCTTTGGTAATGGGTCAAAGATCGTCGGATAGGTTCAGGGGGATAGTGTCATCGATTAGACAATTGCGGAGAGGGTGCGCTTGCCTTTGTCGGTCAGTAGCAGCCGGTCAAATATCTTTTCCGTTCGGCCCGAAGCCAGTTTTACGTTTTTGCGTCGGATGGCGATTAGCCCCATCTTCTGATACTGCACCAGATTGATGGGCGCTTTCCCCGTTCTCTTGATCTGCATCAGGTTGCGTTGCATCGTGCGGATAGTGGTTTTGTCCTCGTCGGTCATGGGTTAGCCCTCCGTGGCTAGGGAAATGGCGTCAACAACGGCGCGCAGTATTCGACCTGAATCCTTGACGCTTGTTCTGGGCGTTGCCTCATAGATGGTTTCGTAGATGTACTCATCGGCCAATTTCAGCGCCCGCAGCATATCAGGGGCTGCGGCGATCAGTCGGGCATTTGCAGGGGTCTGGAAGACAGTCGCCACACGCTCCCCGGTGTCTTCGGCGTAGATGGTAAACTGTGGGGCATAGTCGGGCGTAGCGTCCTTGGAAACTTCCCAGGTGCCGTAAGTGATAGGGTTGGTCATCGGTCGTTTTCTCCTCTGCTAAGTGGTGCGAAATGAATCGGATAGGTTCAGGGGTCCAGCGTTGTCTAGGTCTGGTCGGCGAAGAGGACGCGGGTGGGCTGGGGGTTGCTACGCAAAATGCCAGCCGCTCCAATACCATACCAGACGGTATTTGGATCAATAGAATGCGCAAGGATCCGCGCCCGTTTCACGTTAGCCTCGGCCCCGGCCAGGGTTTCATAGGGTCCGAGGAGGAAACCATGACGGTCGCCGTCGATCACGGTACAGTAGAACAGGCGGTCGGTTTCCTCTTCGGGGGTTGGGTCGGGTTGGATGTGGATCTGCATCGTGTGTTTTCTCCTTTGTGTAAGTGCATCGGATAGATTGGGGGGTAGGGGCGGAACTTAGGCCCAGCACATTCTTTCGGCTTTGGTGGGGAACAGGGGATCTGTGCGGATGTCCTGCTCAGATGCGAAGTAGCGATCCCCCTGCTTGCGGTATCGGCCCGTTACGCTGCCTTTGGTAAATTCGCTCATCCAAAAGCAACCGTGAGCCATCGCCAGGGGGGGCAAGCATTCCAGAAAATACCAATAGGTCTCTTTGTCGATCTCCCACTCTTCGCCTACGGTCATGTGGGCATAGTCGTTAATTTTGGTGAAGTGTTCATCACGGGTTAGCATCGGTTATTTTCTCCTCTTGGCTATAAACTCAGGCGTAGGCCGGTGGCCGATTCAAAGACGGGGATCAGCATGTCGTTATACATTCCGCCCAACTCGAATGCGGTTTTGATTGTCCCGTATTTGTCCACCTTGAAAAGGCGCATGTGGTAGAGATCCAGGCTGGTGAGGGTGATTCGACAAAAAACAGCCTTGCGATACCCTGAGAAGCGGAACGAAAGGGAATTGTCGTCATACGCCATATTGCGGGCGTTGATCATGGCCTTCAGCTTCCCGTAGCCGCCCAATTGCTGGATGATGATAGTTGCTATGTCCTTGCCTTGCATCGGTCGTTTTCTCCTCGTGTAAAAGTGTGTCGGATACGTCGGATAGATTGGGAATCCCCCCTCCTATTGATAGATATATTTAGCAAATGAATAGCCCAGCATGAACGTGTGAAATAGTTCATTTGTGCTTCCGTGCCGGTAGAACACATCGGCGGGGACCTTCTCACCCTTATCGACCCGCTCGACGGGGTGGCGTGTCACCTTGGGGGCTTGCTTCTCGAATTCCCTCTGTAGTTCCTCAAATTCTTTGGTGCCCTTCATGGCCAGATCCTTTCATGGGGGAGGGGCAACCCTCCCCGGTTGTGTTATGTGGCGGCTTACTTTTTGGCAAGGCTTCGGGGCAATCCGTCCCAGGTTCTCGCCTGCTTGTCAGTGATCTGGCCACTGCGACAAAGGCTGTCCATTTCTTCGTTGAACGCCTGACGCCGTGCGGGGATGTCTTTTCGCCCGCCCTTTTCGTAGGTGGCTTGAATGTGGGGAAGTACGTTTCTCTTATAATGGGCTACAAATTGACGGTATGTCATCGGTTATTCTCTCCTCATGGCTAGTGTTGCGTGGCGACTTGTTATCTATCATCCGGCTCTGCATCCATATTACACCCATTTCCTCACGGTGTCAATACCCAATATTCCCATTTCTCAATAAATACGTATAATTACGCATCTTTGCCGATAATGCTATATTAGGGGTTGACAAACCGGGAAAATGGGCGCATAATAGAATGGAAGTTGATTGATAACGATTTTCGCCACATTACACACAGGAGAATGAACGATGACGATTAAGAACGTATTCAAAGCCAGCGAAGTAGAGGCCGGGGCGAGTGGCTGGATTGCCGACCTCAGCGGACCGCACGCAGTTAACCCGGACAGTTATTTCAAATTCAGCACGAAGGGCAAGGCCGAGAAGTTTGTCAAGCTGGTTTCTTCGGGCGTGCGGGCACAAGAGGCAGCGCACCGAGTAGAGTAACCCACCCCCAGGGCCACCCCCCGCCCTGGCAAACCACCCAACACAAAACACAGAGGAGATTCACACATGGACCTTTGGAATCCCCAAGTAGCATGGCGAAAATATCAGGTGACAGACGTGGCGACGGTAGAGCAGTTTCTAGATCGCTATTACAAGCCTGATCGCTTCCGTGGCCGTGGCGCAGGGTATGCCGCCGCACTGATTGCCTCGCACACCGCAACCCTGGACCGTGACGGCGTGGACATCATCAGTCATCACGATAGCAGGTCCGGCGAGGTTGTATCATTTTACGCATAACTTGCTCACCACCCAACCCCGGATCATCCCCCTTGATCCGGGGTTCTTTCTGTGCTAAAATATCACCATATCCCAATCCCCCCATTTGGGATAACTACCCAAAAATAGGGATTATACCTACAAATTTGGGATAACTCGCCCGAGATTTGGGATAACTACCGCCAAATTTGGGATAACTTAGGGATAATTTGGGATAAGTTTATTATGTTAAGCAACCGCATAACTTCAAAAAGATCGGAGAGGCAAAGAGAAAAAGACCTTGCTACCATTGCCGCTTTGTTGCTTCAGGGGTTGCCATCAGGAGAGATTGTAGACCGCATTAATGAAGAGGATACCGCCCGGCCCCTGCCCCTTTTGCGTGATGACATCTATACCGACGTTGCCGTAATCCGTAAGCAGTGGCAGCAAGACAAGCTGCAAAACGTAGACGTGTACCAATCCACCGCTATCGCCAAATTCGACAACCTGGAGCGGGTATATTGGCAGCACTACAACCGGACAGACGACATCAAAGCGCTATCCGGCGTCGCCCATTGCATCGTGCAGCGCTCTACCATCCAGGGGCTGTACCAGTTAGGCACGCCAGCCGGTAACAATGTCAACGTTGTGTTTAGCTGGGGCGCAGATGCACCAAAGCCGCCGGATTTCGGCGCAATCAACAACGAAATGGCCGCAATTGAGGCGGATACCACCGAGGTAGAGGGTGATTACCGCATGATTGAGGCAGAGGTAGGCGCAGGAGACGAGGCAGAGGACGCAGCTGCCGACTGAATCGGGCAGAATCACCGCCAGCAGTGGCCACAATCGCATGAGAGCAAGCAAACCGCCGGGAGCATCGGCGATTTTTGCGTTCCAGCTTCGGGTAATCGGAGAAATGAATCGGATTTGTAAAAAAGAATCGGGTAAAAATGAATCGGACATATGCAATGCGTCGGCTTTGCGTCGGATATGCGCAGGGGTACACGGTATTATGTATAGTTCGGTTTATTATGTCTATTCGCACGGTTGACGGCGGATTTTCGGCCTGGCCGCCGCCGCACTTTTGCCTAAACCCGGCTTTTTGGCTATCATTATGCGATTTTCGGCCCAGTGGCATACAAATGTACGTAGTTCACATAAGACGCTAGCGGAGGGCAATCGGAGGGTAAACGTAGCCTTTGCGTATAGAAAACTCCACAATTGGGGGTTGATTATGGCCGCAAAACCTGCTATGATAGTGGAGAGTTGATTGATAACTGATTCTATCCAATGCAGCACACCAATGGAGAATGGGCACCATGAACACAGCAACACACGAGGAACGCATGGCAGCGATAGCCCGCACACGTGCGACGGCAGAGCAAGCGGCACGAGTCGCCAGCGGCACGTCAGTAGGCGGTTATCTCTCCGAGTGGACGGGCGATTTGTCGTATCGATTTGAAGAGACTGACCGCAATCTGCCTGTACGGGACTATGCGACAAAAATTATCTGGTCCGGTCTGTATCGCCAGCGCAAGGTCTCAACCGGCCGGCTTGCACGCGGGACACGAGATTTTTGCATCTGTGATGAATGGGTCAATGAGGCCGACCGACCGGTCTGGGGCAACCAATCATGAAACTTGAGACCGCACAGCAACGTATAGCCGGCCTACTCGCTCACGACACCTGGCAAGCCATCGAATCATCCAAGGCAATCCCCGCACTTGCCGAAAATACCGCCGCCGCCATCCAGTGCAATCATGCCGCCGCCGCCGCTTTTGGCATTGTCGCCGACTACAGCCGCTCGTGCCATCTTTTCGGTATCGGCAACTGTCAACCTACACAAGAGGAGACCGAACTATGACCAACTTCACAGACACAACCGCACCCCGAACCAACCGCTTGCACCCTCGCCACCCTGGGCGCATACGGGCGGCCTGGTGCGTAGGGATTGCCGCTATCCTGCTTATGATTGCCGTGGCCACGTGGGACGCTTACGGGTACGCCTACACGGTGCCGGCCACGGGCGAGCAGTGCGTAGGCGTGGACCTGGCCAGCTTTGGCCACGGCTCGCCGACGGTGTGCCTGATCTGGGCGGAGGGGTGATGCTATGGGAACCACAGACGAAATAATGAGAGAGTTACAGGAAGCGTCAAGCCTCCACGTCTTGGCGGGATACAATGGAAAGATTGTGAACATGCAATATGTAACCCCAGGAATTGACAACCCAACCAGGAAGCAAATCAACCGACAATTTCGCATGGGAAGTATGCGCATATATGACAACCTGGGAACGGGAGGGCATACAGACGCAGTGGGATACGTAAAGCTACCCAATGGCAGCTTGTATGCGATTGGGAGGGAAAGCAAAACCGCCCGGCGTGTTGTTTAACCTCACGCCAAACCCCATAGCAAAACAAAGACCCGGCTCCCCCAGCCGGGTCTCTCTTTGCCCGCTCGTCTCCCCGAAGCCGTCCCCAGGTCTCCTATCTCCCCGCCGTCTTCCGCAACCCCCAGCCGTGCCCACGTTCCCAGCCCCAGAACGCACACGACGCCCGCCACGTGGCGCAATGTTGCAAGCCGTCCGCAGGGTGGCATGGGGGCATGGGGGCGAGAACGTGTAGCAGGGCGACTGTAGCGGCACGGGGGAGCGGATGACGTGGAGGGGGTGGCCCGAAATTGCGTGAGGGGGCGGTCGGCGGGTTAGGCGTGTCACTACCCTAATCCTATTTTTATTTTCTACAAAGCGTCTCTACGTGATTACTCCCACGACTAAAGCTGTGGGCTTCTAGGGATGTGAACCCATTCGTTGTAATCCCAACGAAAGAATGTTGATAGCAGCGTTTACGTCTCTATCGAGAACCAAGCCGCAATGTGGACAATTATGAATACGAACACTCAAGTCTTTTTCAACAAGCAAGCCACAGCGAGAGCATTTTTTACTGGTATTGCGAGGGTCAACTTGCAAGAACAACCTGCCAGCATCTTCCGCTTTGTAGGCTGTGAACTGTGCAAGCTGACTCCAAGCGGCGTCAGCGATACTCTTATTAAGCTTGTTGCCAAAGACTTTTGTGTGATTGGACATCATATCGACTACGGCGAGTTTCTCAAAGACAATTGTGCCGTAGGTGTTGACAAGTTTGCGGGAAGTTTTGTGGGCAAAGTCAGTGCGCCGATTGGCTATTCGTTCGTGGATACGCGCCACAACTTTACGACGATTGGCCCGTTGTGGCGTACCCTTCGCTTCCTTCTCCATGCGGCGTTGGGCTTTGCCGAGTGCATCTTGTTCTGTTTTGAAGAATCGAGGGTTGTCTATCTTTTCGCCGTTAGACAGCGTGGCAAATGTGGAGAGTCCCACGTCAACTCCGACAACCTTTTGTCCGTCTGGCAATGGCGTTGCTTCGCATTCGCAAGAAAGACAAGCGAACCACTTGCCGGTAGACGAACGGCGTATCGTGACCGTCTTGGATGTTCCGCAGAACTCTCGGTGAAGTTTTACCTTGACATTGCCCAGCTTAGATAGAGTTAGAACATTACCTACCAGTTTTGCACCGTTCCCGTATTGCGGAAACGTCATGCTATCGTAGCGGCCATAGCCCTTGAATCGGGGGTAACCGGGAGTTTCACCAGCTTTGACACGTCGAAAAAAGGCTTGAAAAGCCAGGTCAACACGCATATTTACATTTTGCAGAACTTGAGAATGAACAGCTTTGAGAGAAGGTCTATTTAGCTTCCAATCTGGAATCATGGTCATTGTATCGTAGTTGCCCAGGGACACACCTTGCAACTCATAGCTTTTTTTACGGGTTTCCAGAACTTTGTTGTACAGCCAGCGACACTCTTCTAGCATCTTAGCCAGAATTGTCTCTTGGGCCGTTGTTGGGTAAATGCGATATTTGTACGTTTTCATAGATGCAGTATAACGCATTGTTATGCAATATGCAAGTTGCGTATGTCATCGCATAACATACAAAAACATTCATCCAGCAGCTAAAGCCGTTGATTTTCTGCCAAGGGAATCATAATGTTTACAGCAGGTGTTAATCCGTCTCACGACACACGACACACGGTGACGGTAGGCGGTTGTCGGCAGGCGGCATTCGTGCGTGGCGGCAAGTGTGCCATTCAGCAGCAACCGGCGTCTGGAAATACAAAGATGTCTGGTGCGATGAAACCATCTAGCTGATAGGGGATGTATTCGCCAAACATTTTTTCCTGCTTATCTCTCTCGTCAAGGGGAGCGAAAGCGATAGCATCTCGGTCGTAACCTTTTTCTTTTCTTGCCTTTTCGTTGTACTGAGCAATCAGTTCGGCGGCATTCTCGATATTCTTGGCGATGACGACAAGTCCGCCCTCGCTATGGTGGTTGTACGACACGCTATTTATTCTGGTCCACAGGTATAGGTTCATGGTGACGGTTCCTTTCTAGTAAGAGTGGCGGATGGAGAACTGAATGAACCCGGAGTTAATGAGGGATTGGCAGAGGTTGAGGGTATCTTGTTTTTGGGTATCGAAGGAGGAGTTGATGTCGAAAGAGACGTGCCCGTTGTGTTGCTTGAGGATGCGAGCCTGAACGTCATCCACGTGACCTGAGTTAGCGCCATTGGTTGTGTCTACGTCAGCGATGATGATATAGGACATTGGTGTATCTCCTGTATTGGGCTTTGAGGTTCTGTGCCCTTGCGCAGTATTGACCAGAGTTTTGATGATTGTCTGGGCGTGGGGTTTTGTTTTTTCCTGAGCGCACACGGCGCAGGGAGATGTGGAGCTTTGGTTGATGTCAATGGCTTGCACGTCGTCGAGGTAAGCGGAGAGCAAGGAGCGCATGTTTTCTGCGTGGGGATCGCAGAGGATTTGAGCTTCGTAGATGGATTTGCCATTGGTGCGACCGTAGTGTCCGTTGGGGGAAGTGCAATAGTAGCCGAAGGGGGTTTTGATGATTTTCATAGCAGGTTCCTTTTTCCACATAACGTTCTTCGCTTACAAGCGGCGGTGCGCATTCGGCGGCATGATTGTCCATTATCCACCAAAGCTCCACCGTACTACGCCGGTGGTCGCAGTTCTATTCACGCCCGTGCCATACTCCCAGCCGTGCATGGAAGCGTTGTATCTGCCAATCTTGAGGGTGCCGTTGTCCAGTTCCAGGATGACGTCGGTGCCGAGGGTAACGACAGTATGGGGATGCCACAGGTCCTTGTTGCCCTCGTCAGCGTAGACGAGTTTGTCGTTTTCCTCTTGTGCGTCAAAGTCATCTTCGTGGAGCTTTGCCTGCGCTGTAGGGTAGAGTGTGATAAGTGGCACGGGTGAGTTGGCGATAGCAATGCTCATAACGGCCTGCGGTTGGAAGCAAAAGGCGCTGCCTCCGTATTCGGTGGTATCGGTGACGAAGACGCAATAGTTTGAGATGCCAGGGGAGTGTTTGAGAATGCCTCTGACCAAGCTTGCGCAATGGTGGGAGATAGTGAGAGAGACGGCAACATTCTTGCCGACGAGGAAATCAAGTGTAGGCGGGTGGTAGCGGGAGACTTGGCCCAGGGACGTGTCAACGGTGACGGTATCTCCTGGGTTGATGGGTTTTACGGCGGTCATGGTGTACTGGGTCATGGTGTCTCCTTTATTATTTGGTCTATTGCCTTCACGTCCGCAAAGAACATATCCTGCGGTTCTGCGCACAGGTCAACTTTTACAAATTCAAACTTTATGAAACTTTTCCGAAATTCTCCGATTAAAGTTTGCCCTTTGTGTGGACGAATAGATTTGTGTCCATACACTCGCACTAACTGAGTATCCAAGTCAGTATTAGAGAATTTATCTTTATCCCATAGACTGACATGGTTTCCCCATCTGCCTCCGATTTCGTAGTCCCCTTGCATAGTCATGCTCCTTTGATTGCTGATTTTGCTTCCATTTGCCATTGGACCATGGACTTTGCGAACCTGTATAGTGAATTGTTTGAGATTCTTTTCAGGTCAAAGGCGATGAATTCACCCATTTCCTTTGCAATCCCCAAGACGACTTCCCAGGTCCACTCATTGCCGTTGGCTGAAATGATGACTTCTGGAACAGGGTATTCCCCGCTAAGACATGCGCTTGGCATCTGCTTCTTGATAAGGGCGACGGAACCATGCTTACCCTCCATGCCATCCACGGAATGGGAGAACTTTGTCCCCACGAAGCGGATAAGCACATCACCTGTAGGTGGCTTGGAGGTGTCACCCAAGGCGAAGGTTTCTGCGGTTTGGATGTTGTACTCCACTACCGAGTTTGTCACGATAGTTGTCCCTTAGATGCGGCTTCCCAAGCATTGTCGAAGTCGATGCCATTGTCGATGCAGTGGTCCCAGATGCTCAAGGCTTCTTGGAGGGAGAACTCGTGGGCGAGCATGAGGCAAAGACTCTGGGGTGGGATGTTGTGGGCGACGATAGCGGCTTCCAGCACCATGCCTTCGTAGCCGAGGGATTTCATGGCGTTGATGGTGCGTGTGCGGTCAAGATCATCGAGTTTCGATTGGAGCATACGGGCTTTGCGCCAGTTGGCGTAGTGGGTGAGCAGGTTCATGCGAGTCCTGATTCTTTCAGCTTTTCGGCGGATACGGGAGCATAGGGCCTCTTATCGTATGGGACAGGTGGGCCATCAACGACAAAGCGCACGGTGAAATTAGGGTAAATCTCCCTGGCTGTCTTTTCGCAAAGGGAGGCGACGATGGGATCGTCCCCGATGTGGAAGCAGATGGGAAGATAGGGCATGGTTTCTGTGTAGGCGTCAATCCAGACTTGGTATTTACCATGAATCATGAGGGTTAGTCCTCCTGTAGCAGCAGGGCGATAGCTGCGTCCACGACTTCTGGGGAGCGGGTGGGTGCGGCAATCAGGTCACGGTAGTAGACGCCTTCGGCATTGCTGAGGGTGCGCAGTTCATTAGTCCCCTTGCGCCAGAAGGCGCAGTAGGCGAAAGCGGTGTCTACTTTCGTGTACATGACGAAGCCCTGTTCGCAATCTGGATGGTTGAGGTTGCCGTTGGCGTGGGTGGGGACGTAGATGATTTGAAGTCCCCGGGCGGCGGGGAAGGATGTGCCGAGGGCAGTTGAGATGTTCATGCTTATCTCCTTTGCGGTAGTGCCTCCGGCCCCCTGTCGAAGCGAGGCCGGAAACGGAAGTCACCGAGTGCCAGCCGCCTTGCGTCTGCACGGCCATGAGAGGCGGCGTCGTGGTCCTGATGCTGCATTGTTGAAGGGTGCGGCATCTGGAGTATCGAGAGAAGATGTTTTCCCGGTGCAGAGGGTTCAAGGACGACACTCGGTGTATGAATGCTGTTATTGTCAAGCAATCCTGTTACCTATCAAGGATATCATACCTTTTGCCCCATGTCAAGCCCATATCCACACTTGACAATGGTGAGTTTTGGGTGTAGAATGTTGATAGTTATCAGATATTCGTGTAATGGTAGAAAGGAAAAGAGACTATGAGTGAGTCAATACTTCGTGAAGACGTGACGGAGGAGGAGTACATGCAAGCCATTGCTGATATTCTTGGCGATATGTACGAAGGGGTGCAGGCGTTGGGCGAGGAAATAGAAGTTTCCATGCACATGGACCTTCCGCCCCACTCTGTGCAAGGAAAGGAGAGCGATTGTGAGTGAAGAAAAGCAGGAAACCGCCCCCCGCCCCTTTGGGGATCGAGGACAGGGACGCAAGGAGGCTGACGGGTTCAGCAAGCCCATGACCGTGCGCTTTCACACCGAGGAAGAGTGGGGGCAGGTGGCGGCCTTGTCGCCCATCCAGCGCACCCAGGCTTGCCTGCTCTTCCAGCCCCATGTGCTGGTGGACGTGGTGCGCATTCTTACGATGGCGGGGTATGAGTTGCCGTCTGTGTTTGGGGATGGGGATTGATTTCCATAACAATCCGTGATACACTAGCCCGTAGGTGAGGGCGAGGCCCGCTGGCCCCAACCAGCGGGCTTTTTCGTGTTCAGGAGCGCTTTGTGGCAAGTGGAAAGAGCAAGATAGAAATCGATACGGCCACCATGAGTGCCGCCCAGCGGCGCATGGACAAGGAGATGGAATACGATATTGACGATCCTTGGGCTATTATCGACCCGCCCGAACTGCCAACGGACAAGCGCATCATCCAACTCCCCCCTCCCCACAGCCCTGGGCAGCGAGAAATGATAGAATGGCCGGGTAGCGGGGTTGTGCTGGGGGGCAGACGGTGGGGAAAGTGCTTACCGGGGTGGCAACGTGTCTACATGGCGGACGGCACGCTGAAAATGGTTGAGGACATAGTGGTTGGCGACTTGGTGCTGAGTTTCAATCTGGAAACCCGCCAAATGGAGGATAAATCCGTTGTAGCTGTAATGAACAATGGCCGCAAAGCGATTGTTGAAGTCAAAACCGGCCATCACGACTTGCTTTGCACGTTGAATCACCCATTTCTAAGCGAAGACGGCTGGATAGAAGCTGGCGACTTGACCATAAATTCCCAAGTTTACACGGTCATGGACAACGATTGGCGCACGCCCGTCTTGGTGCCCATCAGAAGTCTCATTTCGTGCTATGACACCCAAACCTGGGACATCACTGTTGCAGATAATCATAACTTCATTGCCGAGGGCTTTATTGTCCACAACACTGAAGCCTCCGTACAGCGCCTGCTGCGGGCGCAGTCCATGCGGCCTGGCATGTATTGGTGGGTGGGCTTGTCCTGGAAGTCCGCCTCCATGAAGCGGGCGTGGCGGCTTTTGAACGATTTATGCACCCAGGCTATCAAGGCCAGCGGGGAACAGCCCAGGAAGATGATCAATCGCAGTAACTTCGAGATTCGCCTGCCAAATGGTAGCGAGATTTGGATGCGTACGGCGGAAAGGCCAGAATCCCTGGCTGGCGAGAGCATCATGGGGGCCGTGGTGGATGAGTTCACCCTCATGCCTGAGTTGATTTGGACTGAATACCTGGAAGGCACCCTGCTTGACTACGGTGGCTGGGTGATGTTCACCGGCGTGCCCAAGGGCAGGAATTGGGGTTCCTACCTGTACGAAAAGGCAAAAAGCCGGGACGGATGGAAGACCTGGCACTTCACCACCTACGATAATCCGTTCATCAACCCCAAGGCGATTGACGAGGTAAGGGATAACACCCCGGAGCGTATCTTCAACCAGGAATACCTGGCCCTGGTCATCGACGACGCCGGTAGCGTGTTCAGGGGCGTCATGGCAGCCGCTACCGCCATCCCCCAGGAACGGGCCATCGAGGGACATGTGTATGTCTGCGGAATCGATTGGGCCAGGGTTAATGACTTCACTTGCTTTACAATAATAGATACCACAACCTATGAACTTGTCTACATGGACCGGTTCAATCAGATAGACTACAGTTTCCAGGTGATGCGCTTCAAGCAAACCTGGGAACGCTTTCACCCTATCGTCACGATAGCCGAGCGCAATTCGATTGGCGACCCGATTATCACCACCCTGAGAGACCAGGGCTATCCCATCACCCCCTTCGACACCACCCTGGCCAGCAAGGACGCCATCATAAAGGGCCTGTCACTGGGCCTGGAACAACAAACGTTGAAAATCCTGAACGATGATATACTGATTGGCGAGTTGCAAAGCTACGAGATGAAGCAGACGGGTAGCGGGGCGTGGAAGTACTCGGCTCCTTCTAACGCACACGACGATACCGTAATGTCCCTGGCTATGGCCTGGTCAGCCGTCAACACCTACATGCCCCCGGTGCTGGTTGTGCCGCAATCTATATTGGGTAAGAGCAAGTGGCGTGGGAATGGACAACTTTAAGGAGATGGTTTATGCCTGACATGAGAGAATTAGGCGTCACTGGCCTGCAACGCCAGGGCGGGGTTGTCACAGAAGAGTATCTGCGGGAACTTCAAGGCGACCGCTGGTACAAGGTGGTGCGAGAGATGATGGACGACCCGATTGTGGGGGCCGTCCTCTTTGCCATTGAAATGCTCATGCGTCAGGTGTCCTGGCAGGTGAAGCCCGCCGAACTGAAAAACGCCATTGCCGTAAAGCAGGCAACCTATGTGGAAGAGTGCCTGAATGACATGAGCTTCACCTGGTCAGATACCCTGAGCGAAATCCTTACCATGTTGCCCTACGGCTTCTGTTTTATGGAAGTTTGTTTCAAGATGCGTGGCGGAGACAGCGACGACCCCATCTACAACTCTAAATACAATGATGGCAAGATTGGCTGGCGCAAGTGGGGTATCCGCAGCCAGGACACCTTCTCCGAATGGATAATTGACAAGTATGGCGGTATTCAAGGCATGGTGCAACAAGTCAACATTGCGCCCTATACAAAAGTCACCATCCCTATCAAAAAGGC